>Ga0268357_100471_pt1 | contig 50985 bp, 48 predicted proteins | sample BioMet10_FD_192466 | JGI IMG/M metagenome (GOLD analysis project Ga0268357, IMG submission 192466) | Sewage microbial communities from Oakland, California, United States - Biofuel 10 (Illumina Assembly) | ecosystem: Engineered > Wastewater > Sewage > Unclassified | place: USA: California... | reverse complement strand
CCAGCAGTGTTATGCATAAAACAGTGTTATGCATAAAATGTGATGGTAATATGATAATTAAAAGAGCTGAAGTTTGAACTTCAGCTGCAATCTAAAAAACTTGCCCGTTAGGGCGAATTTGTTCTTCTTTCTATAGGAAATTATAAAATTTAAGAATTGTGGATAACTTGTGGTAATATTTAAATATGAATACTAAAAAGATAACAGTTAAAGAAATATTGATAGACAAATATGCTGACTTCAAAAAGAAATATTGGTATAGAGTTCCTGAAATCATGCGTGAGCATGTAGATGATTTAGTTACTAAAGCTATTAACTGTAGTGATATTAAAAATGGGTTCGCTGAATACATTTGTGAAGATTGCGGTGAAATTACTAAAGTTCCTTTTACATGCAAAAGCAAGTTTTGCAATAGGTGTGGAAGACTTTACACATTAAAATGGGCTGAAAAACAACAACAAAATATGTTGAGGGTTGGTCATAGACACAGTGTATTTACGATGCCTGATGAACTAAGAAATTTTTTCTATAGTAGAAGAGAACTATTAAAAGAATTGCAGGATGGAGTATTTAATGTAATTTCTTATTGGTATAAAAAGAATAAGAAGTTTGATTATGAAGTAGGGGTAATTGCTGTAGTTCATACTTTTGGAAGAGATTTAAAGTGGAATCCACATATACATGCATTGGTTACCGAAGGTGCTGTAGATAAAAACAGTAATTGGTGGAAGAGCGTTGAGTATATACCTTATCCATTCTTAAAGAAAGCATGGCAGAAAGTGTTATTAGATATAATAAAAAAACATTTCAATTGTTATAAAACAAGGCAAATAATTAGCAATATGTATAAAAAGTACCCTAAGGGATTTTATGTTAATGCAAAAAGAAAACTAGATGATACTAGACAGGCAGTAAAGTATATAGGCAGATATCTTGCCAGGGCTGCGATAGCAGAGTATAGAATAGAGAAATATGATGGAGATAAAATTAATTTTTGGTACGCAGATCATGATGATGGACACAAAGTAAGAGTTACCATGGGCGCAGTAGAATTTATAGGTAAAATAACGCAGCACATATCTCCGAAGGGGTTTAAGACGGTAAGAAGATACGGATTGTATTCTAGAAGAAAAAATAAAATATCTAAAGAGATAGTGCATTTATATAATTTTATTAAGCAGATGTCCATAGAGAAGTTCCTTAGAGATAAAAAGAAAATAACTGAAAAGAAAAAGACTTGGAAGGAACGAATAATAGAGAATTTTGGGACGAATCCAATGCAGTGTTCAAGGTGTGGAACAGAAAAAATTCTTTGGAAGATATGGCACAAGGACTATGGGGTGATATATGATATAAGAAAAACTAGAAATATGGAGGATATATTATATGAGCCCGTCAATAGAACACAGATACATAGAAAAATCATACAAATACCACTGCCTGGAGTGTAAATATTGGGAGTGGGCTCCAGCAGATGTAGTAGATGAATTTGCTGACATGGATAGTTATTGTAATGAGGAGTATGATGAAAATCAAAATAAAAAAAGAAAGGGAATGCCAGTAATGGTATGCCCAAATTGTGATGCAGATTTTTATTATACAGGTGAAAAAAAAGAAGAAGAACACTCATATCTTATAGAAGATGATGAATGTTATCCATTCTAACATAGTCTCCGAAAGGAGACTTTTTTATTATTTAGGAAACAGTGTGCGCAAGCACTGTGGATAACAATAGAAAAAAATAGAGATTTTTGAGATAATAAGATATTATGAAAAAGTGTAATGGAGTAATTAAGCAGATTTTTAAAGACCATTTTGAAGAGTTTTGGTCAGAAAACAAAATAAAGTATCCAGAAAAAATGCGAGAGCATTTGAATAATGAAGTACAGAAGATGATAAATTGTGGTGAATTTGCATTAGGATTTGTAGCTTATATATGTATGGAGTGTTTGAAAAAAATCAAAATAGGGTTTAGCTGTAAAAGTAGATTTTGCAACAGATGTGGTAAAAAATATATAAGTGATTGGGTGGAGAAACAAGCGCAAAGAATCCTCGATGTACCACATAGGCATTGTGTATTTACAATTCCAAAGGAGTTTAGGAAGCATTTCTTTTGGCATAGAGAATCACTTAAGGATCTACAGGACATGGCCTACGAAGTTATAGAAAAATATATAAATAGTGCGAGCTGCGAAGCAGCACGCAAATGCGTGATGTTTACTCTTGGTAATGGAAGTAATTCTGTTATCATTAGTAAGCTATTAATGTATAGTAGGAAAATCCTATCAGGTAATACCTAACCAGTAGCCTGTACCGAGTCCTTGGAGTCGAAGTGGTAACAGTAGATTTAAGCGTAGGACAGGGAGCAAACGAGCCGAAACGAAAGTGAAGCTATTGAGCCACGAAATTATTATCTAAATGAAGAGGTCGATGCCCTTATTTAGGTCGCAGACAACATTCTATAAATCGCTAGGGTGAGGTTTATAGAACTCTTCCGGAGTCTAAGGGCTTAGCGAGTTTGATGATAAGTACATTAATAGAACAGCTGAGGTCCTATAATACCTAGGAAATCAGTATGCAAAATCAAGCAAGGGAACAAGTAAGATTAGCAAAAGTATTATAGGAAGTCCGACTAACTCATAGTACCATAGAAGCCTGCGAAAGCAGATGGAGGGAAGGGGTTAGCACAACATAGCTTCAAGTAAGCATGGAATTATGCAGACAGGAGAGCTGAAGAACATGGTTAATGATCTACTTGGAATACAATATAATATAGAAAAATCTAGGTTAGATGGTAAGGTTCAAAATCTTGCGAGTTATGTCAATGATGATGCTTTAGGTTCTATCAATACGTTTCTATCAAAAGAAACAGATAATAAGAAGAAATCGGATGGATATAATGTTTTAGGAAGTATTTATGTAGCCAAAAATAATATAAATGATGCTAAAGTTGCATATAATAAGGCTCTAGAATTAAACCCAGACAATGAATATGCTAAAACAAATTTAGCTTCACTAAAGTAGTGAATATATAGAAGCTTTATTTTGCATTATTGCCATATATTCAACAAGATAAATTAAGTCTATAAAATAGTTGTATTCGTTAAAGAGCTTCTTGCTTAACCGTAGGGGTTCATTTTACTTTGCAAATAATGTCGATTGTGGGCGAACAAAAAATGAAGGAATAACCTTAAGGCTGAAGAATAAATACTTTATAGAACAATTCTCATAAATAGGAGTATGAAAACATGAAAAAAAAGTCAATTATTACAGTTTTGATTATTGGACTAGTTATTATCTGTGCCGGATGTTCTAAGCAGGAATCAACAACAAAGCCAACCAATCAGGTACAATCGACTTCGCAAAGTCAACAAACTGATAATACAAACGCAATTACAACTCAGCCTAATACAAGAAAAACTGAAATAAGATATACCAGCTATATAAACGCAAGGTATGGTTATTCTATAGAATATCCAAGTACATTTGTTGTGAAAATTAATCCAGACAATGGAGATGGTTTAGGGTATATATCTTCAGATACAAAAACAGAATTAACGGTATCTGGAATTAATAATATTAATAATGATACAGTTCTATCTGTGTACAATGATTTTTTAAGTAAACATGGAAACCTAGCTTATAAAAAGCAAGAAGGTAATTGGTTTGTAGCTTCTTGGGTAGATGGGAATAATATTGTATATCAGAAAACTGTTGTAGGAAGTGGTTCAGAAGATACATTTATTATAAAATATCCAATATCACAAAAGGAATATTATGATCCAATTGTTTCTCATTTAAATTCTAGTTTTAAAACACCAGCTATAAATTTAAGTCATTAATTTTGTGAAGGAGGATTTGTGATGTTTAAAAATATTATAAAGCATGTCCTTTGTCCGGCACAATAAATAATCCAAACTAACATTCAAAATGTCAGCTAACTTAATTAAATTTTGTAAATTTGGTTCACATAAATATAATTAATAATCGGATAGAGACTAAAAGCTCTGGAATTTTACCAGGGCTTTTTTATTACTGTAAATCGAATTATGTCGATATAGTTCGAACGAAAAATGGAGGGTATTTGATTAATTTGAAGAATATTGTATATAAAATGTTAAAAGGGGGAATATAGTTGCTTATAAAGAGAAATTCAACAATTTTATTAGCTGTCTTTATTTTATTTAGTAGTTTGATGATTCATCAAACAACTGTTAGAGCTTCCATTAATGGCTGGCAGCAAAGTGGAACAACATGGAACTATTATATTAATGATAGCAAAGCTACAGGATGGGTTTCATCAGGAGGGTCATGGTACTATTTAAATTCTTCTGGCGACATGGTTACTGGATGGGTTAATTATGGAGGGTCATGGTATTATTTAAACTCTAATGGTGGAATGGAATCAAATAAATGGATTACATTGGGGGGAAAACAATATTTCTTGTACTCCAATGGAACATTGGCAGTAAACACTACCACTCCTGATGGATATGTAGTAGGGAGTGATGGTGCATGGAATAATCAAGGGTTAGCAGAACAACAAGCAATATCACAATTTACTTATCAAATGGCGGCACAATTAGTGGCTAAATATTGTAAAATAGAAAACTTAATTTTATTATACACTGGAACAGATGTACATACATATCAATCAGGTGATTTAAGGATTACAATTTACGATACACCTAAATTAAATGAAAAGGATCATCGTTATTGTTACTATGTTAGATTGTCGAGCAAAGAATTGATGGATGCAGGGGGTACTGGTACTTTAGAATGGTTCTATATATATCAGGATGGGAGTCGAAGTTATGGTGATTGAAGCCTAAAGAAGAATTGAAATCATAAAATAATATTAGAACTAATTTGTTTGATAGTATTTAATCAAAAACAACAGAACAATTAAATATATTGAATGGTTTACAGCTAAAATAAATAATTAGTGATGAAGAATTTGATAAAAGGAAAGCAATTGTATTAAAGATGCAATAATAAATTTATCCTGAAGTAATAACTTCAGGATTTTTTATTGCAATAAATAATTATGTTAAGCATATATTTTATACAAATATGTTTTTAAGGTGTAAATAAAATCATGAAAAATAATTTAGAAGATCTAATTTGTTTTGAATATAGGAAAATTAACTATTTCAAAGAACAGATCAGTACCTGCGATTATCCTTGTCAAATAAGTTTTTATCAAGAATTTCTTGCCAATGAGGTTGAAATTCTTAATATGCTTTTGGAAAGGCTTAATAGAAATAATTCCAGAAATATCAGGAGGGATTTTACATTAGAGGAATTAAAAACATACGATGGATCTGCTGGAAGGCCATCCTATGTTGCTATTAATGGGGTGGTATATGATGTGTCTATGACAGCATCCTGGGGTGGAGGAACTCATTTTGGATTTAAGTCAGGTCAGGAATTAGGAAGTGACTTTTTAAATTGTCATAAGAATAGTGGAGATATTTTAAAAAGCCTAACAATAGTAGGAAAAATAATTAAATAGGAGGTAAAATTTTGTCTATAAACAATACAGAATGTAAATACTCTCACTCTAAAAACAGGATGGCAAAAATTATAATAAAAGATTCGATTAAAAGCTTAGATAAAAAAGAAGGTAAGAAAATAAAGTTAATTTGGCTGGAGGCCGCTGGATGTTCTGGAAATATAATTTCTTTATTAAATGCGGAAAGTCCTGATCTAAAATATTTTTTAGAAAACATGGTTAAATTGGTTTATAGCAATAGCTTGATGAGGTTGGAAGGTGAAGCTGCTTTTGAACAATTTATGGACACTTTAAGCGATGAATATATTTTAGTTGTAGAAGGCGCTGTATCCACCAAAAGTAACGGTATGTATAATATTATCGCAAAATATGAAGAAAAATGGGTTACAGGAATGGAGGCAGTAAAATTAGCTGGTGAAAGGGCTAAATATATATTGGCTGTAGGAACCTGTGCATCTTTTGGGGGTATATCTTCGGCAAGACCAAATCCATCAGGAAGTTTAAGTGTTAAAGAATTTATTAAAAAGGAAGTAATTAACATACCTGGATGTCCAGCTAACCCTCAATGGGTAATAGGAACTATAGCTTATATTTTATCCTTTGGCAAACCTGAACTTGATGATAAGGGAAGGCCAATTATGTTTTATGGAATCACAATACATGACAGGTGTACAAGGAGATCGTATTTTGATAAGGGGATTTTTGCAAAAAAACTTGGAGATGAGGAGTGTCTGTTTAAACTTGGATGCAGAGGACCGGTAACTAAAACTGATTGCCCTATTAGGAGATGGAACAGTTCAATTAATTGGCCAGTAGGTGATAATTCACCTTGTATAGGTTGTGCACAGGAAAAATTTCCTGATGGCATGGAGCCTTTTGTTAAGTATTAATTATGGGAGACTAAAATATGGGAACTATTACGATTAATCCAGTAACTAGAATAAGCGGCTTTTTAGAAATAACAGCAGAAGTAAAAGAAAATAAAATTATTAATGCAGAGAGCAAAGGACTTTTATTTCGGGGATTCGAAAAAATGCTTCAAGGTAGGCATCCCCTTGATGCAATATATTTTACAGAGAGAATATGCGGAATATGTTCCGCAGCCCATTCGATAGCTTCCTCGCTGGCTTTAGAAAATTGTTTAAAAGTTTTTCCGGATGAAAATGACAAGATGTTAAGGGATTTTTTACACGGTTCAGAGATTATTCAAAACCATATAAGACATTTTTATCAATATACGATTCCAGATTTTGTATACGGATCACAAATTAATTCAGTGTATACTGTACAGCATAATGATTTTAGGCTTCCTGAAAAAATTAACATCAAAATAACTGGGCATTATATTGATTCCCTAAAGTATAGCAGGCTTTCACATAAAATGTTAGCAATATTAGGGGGCAAAGCCCCTCACAATCACGGAGTTTTTGTAGGAGGAGTAACAGTAAATATTGATGCTTCAAAGATAATAGAATTAAAGTCAATACTTAATGCTATTAAGGAGTTTGTTGAAAATACTATGATTCAGGATGTTTATACTATAGCAGATTATTACAAGGATTATTTTAAAAACGGATTTGGATATGAAAATTTAATGAGTTATGGGTTATTTGATAGCTATAAAGATAAAGAAATGTTTTATTTAAAGCCAGGCATTATGATAAATGGTAAGAATCATAAATTTGATCCTTCCAAAATAAATGAAAATATTTATTTTGCTTGGTATAAAAGCAATAAGGTGGAGAAAAATCCAATGGAAGACACCGTTGATGAAAATGTAGATAAGAATAATGGGTATAGCTGGATTAAAGCTCCAAGATATGACGGTTATCCTATGGAGGTGGGGCCCTTAGCCAGGATGTGGCTGTGTGGTGATTATAAAAATGGAATATCCACTATGGATAGAACTATTGCAAGAGTACTTGAGGTGAAAAAGATAATAGGGATAATGGAAAATATAATTCAGAGAGTTGTTATTAAGAAAACATCGCAAAAGATATTGGACATTCCAATGGAGGCGGTGGGTAAAGGTTTAGTTGATACTTCTAGAGGAGCTTTGGGACATTGGGTATCAATTGAAAATAAAACAATAAAAAATTACGAGATAATTACTCCAAGTGTTTGGAATTTATCACCTAAGGATTCTAATGGGTTATTTGGAGTGGTGGAGAAGGCACTGATAGGCACTGAAATTAATGATATTAAAAATCCTGTAGAGATTGGAAGAATTGTAAGATCATTTGATCCTTGTGTGTCTTGTGCAGCACATGTAATAAATAACAATTTGTCAAAAATTGAAATAAGGCTTATATAATATGAGTATTAAATTATTAGCAATTGGAAATAGAATATTAAAGGATGATATGGCAGCTCTCTTTGTGGCTGAAAAATTAGATAATAAGCTAAGAAAATCAAATATCCAGGTAATAATAGGTGAAACTGATATTGAATATTGTATTAGCAATATAGAAGAGGATGATAGTTTAATTATATTAGATGCTTATCTGGCTCATGACTATGAGGATATAGGAAAAGTAAGGGTTATGGAGTTAAATGAAAGCAGCAATTGTTATCTAAATTACTTATCTCAACATCAGCTAAATATAATAAAGTATATGGAAATAAATAATATTAAGGCAAATGGAATAATTATAGGTATTGGAGTTTATGACATAAATTTTGGATTAGAATTCAGTAATGAAGTTTGTTTGAAAATAGAAAAAATAACAGAGGATGTTCTAATGAATATCAATAAATATATAGGAGAGATTTAAATGCATGATACTTATGTTTTAGATAAATTGTGCAAAAGTATTATTCAGCTTTGTGAAGATAACAATATAATAAAAATAAAAAAATTAAATATGACTGTAAGTAATAACAGTCATATACAGGGAGATATGATTTATTCTGAACTGGTAGGTCATTATAGGCATATTATTGAAAAGGATGCAGAGATTTTAATAAGAAAAGATAATATAGATGAGCATGTAGTTATATTAGACAGCATAGTAGGAGATGTAATTGAGTAAAGCTTTATTTGATGATGAAAATTTAAGGTATTTAATAAACATTTCAGGTATTGTTCAAGGTGTAGGTTTTAGACCAAATGTTTATAAAGAAGCAATTAATTATAACATTTTTGGATGGGTTAAAAATTCAGGAGCATCAGTAGAGATTGATTGCACAGGAAGGAGAGAGGATTTAAAAAAGTTTATACTTTCAATAATAAAATCTTCTCCCCCTCTTTCAAAGATTGAAACAGTAAGAATAAAAAAACTTGATTATATTTATTATAAATATTTTAAGATAAAAGAGAGTATTTATTCTTCTGGGAATTTGAAACTGATTTCTCCTGATATTGCTACTTGCCCTAAGTGTTTAACTGAAATAATGGATAAAAATTCAAAAAGATATAGATATCCATTTACAAATTGTACTGAATGTGGACCAAGATATTCTATCATTAATAGATTACCTTATGATAGAAATAGAACGTCCATGAAGGAATTTATTATGTGCGTAAAATGCAATGAAGAATACAACAATCCACTTAGCAGAAGATTTCATACTGAGCCTAATTGCTGCATGGAATGTGGTCCATCAATGTATTTAATAGATAGACAGGGCAATAAAATTTCAACAGTTGATCCAATAAAAGAAACTGTAAAGCTTTTAAGGGAAGGATATATTGTAGCTATTAAAGGGTTAGGTGGTTTTCATTTAGCTTGTGATGCAAAAAATGAAGAAACAGTAAGTAAATTGAGAAATAAAAAAAATAGACCTCATAAACCTTTAGCTGTAATGGCTAAGGATATATCTTATGTAAAAAAAATATGTAGAGTAAATAATAAAGAAGAAGAAATACTCACAGGAAATAAAAGGCCAATAGTATTACTTAATAAGATTGAAAAAGGTCTTCTTTCAAAAAATATTTCTCCAAATAATAAAAAAATGGGAGTCATGCTGCCATACACCCCCCTGCACTATTTAATGTTTGACGAAGATATTGAGGCTTTGGTCATGACAAGCGGCAATATCAGCGGGAATCCGATTCAATATGTAAATGATGAGGCTTTCAAAAGTTTAAATAAAATTGCCGATTATTTTCTAATGCACAATAGAGAGATAATTGTTCCTATGGATGATTCTGTAGTTAAGGTTATAAATGAAGAAGAATGTGTAATTAGGAGAGCAAGGGGATATATTCCTTATGCATTGAAAATAGGCTCTTTAGAGAAAATATTGTCTTTAGGTGGAGAGGAAAAGAATACTATATGTATTTCTGGAGGAGGATATTGCTATTTAAGTCAATACATTGGCGATCTAGATAATCTGGAAAGCTATAATAATTTTAAAAGGGCTATTAACCATAATAAACAAATATTAGAAATCGAACCGGATATTATTGTTATAGATATGCATCCTCAATATAAATCTGTAAAATATGCGGAGGAATCTGAATTAAAAAAAACAAAGGTTCAACATCATCATTCTCACATGGCTAGTTGTATAGGAGAAAATTCTATTAATGAGGAGTGCCTGGGAGTAATATTTGATGGAACAGGGTTTGGTACCGATGATGCAATATGGGGCTCAGAATTTTTAGTTGGGAACATTTCTGAAGTAAAAAGAGCAGCACATTTGAAATATGTAACTATTCAAGGAGGAGATAAATCAATAAAAGAGCCTTGGAGAACAGCGGCAAGTTTCATATATTCTTTAGGGCTTGATCCCAATAAATATCTAAGCAATATTGAGAAAGAAAAAATAGATACAGTAAGGAAGCTTTTGAATAGTGAATATAACACATACGTATCTTCTAGCTTAGGGAGGTTTTTTGACTGCATATCAGCTTTGCTTGGTATTTGTTATGAAATTAGTTACGATGGACAGGCTGCTATTGAATTAGAAAATATTATAAATAAAAAAACAGAAGAATATTATTTCTATGAAATAATAAAACAGAACGGGATATACCAAATAGATTATAAACATATTATTGAGGGGGTAATTGAGGATATAAAAATAAAAAAAGAGGTTTCAGAAATATCTGCAAAATTTCATAATACAATAATAAATTTTACTATACAAATGCTTTGCATTCTAAGGATTAAATATAATATAAATAATGTTGTTTTAAGCGGAGGGGTATTTGAAAATAATTATTTATTAACAAATTTAAATGAAAAACTACAAAAATTATGGTTTAAAGTATACTTTAATAAGCAAATTCCGATAAATGACAGCGGAATTTCATATGGACAACTATTAATAGGGGGTAAATTGTCGAACAAAGAGTAATGATTTAGGAGTGGTTGTATGTGCCTAGCTGTACCAGCTGAGGTAAAGTATATTAATGGAGCATTTGCATATGTACAGATGATGGGGGTGTCTTATAAAGTAAATATTGAGCTCATAGATGAACTTAAAGTTGGAGAATATGTAATTGTTCATGCGGGATGTGCCATAGAAAAAATAGATAAGGGTTATTTTAAGTATTTAGAAAATGTATTAAAGGAAATGGTTGAAAATAATGATTGATGATGAAAACAGAGAAATATCCAAGGAACTCATTAATAATATAAACCGTAGATGCATCAGTACTATGAATATTATGGAGATTTGTGGAACTCATACATCTTCAATTGCAAGGTTTGGGATTAGAAGTATGCTTTCAGAAAAGGTGAATTTATTGTCAGGACCCGGATGTCCGGTGTGTGTTACATCTAAAAATTATATTGATATGGCTATAAAAGTTTTAGATTATAAAGACGTTGTTATAGCTTCTTTTGGTGACTTAGTAAGGGTTAAGGGAAGTATTTACAATTTAATTGATCAGAAAGAAAATGGAAAAGAAGTTTATATAGTATATTCCCCATTTGATGCAGTAAAATTGGCGGAAGATAATCCCACAAAACAAATAGTATTTCTTGCAGTAGGATTTGAAACCACAGCCCCAGTAATTGCACTTTCATTAAAAGCTGTAGAAGAAAGAAAAATCAAGAATTTATCATTTCTAACTTCAATAAAAATTATGGAACCGGTAATGAGAAGGATATTGAATGAAAAGAATAATATTGATGGAATAATATGTCCAGGTCATGTGGCTTCTATAAAAGGTGCTGATTATTTTAGATTTATTCCGGAAGAACATAATATTCCTGCAGTTATTGCCGGTTTTGGAGAATTAGATATTATAGGAGCAGTATATTTTCTGGCTAAAATGAAAACAGAAAACAATGTAAAATTGAAAAATCTCTATAAAAGGTGTGTTAAGGACAAGGGTAATATAATTGCAAATAGCCTTATATATGAATTTTTTGACATCTCTGATTCAAATTGGAGAGGGATAGGCAATATAAAGAATTCATCTTTTGTATTAAAGAATAGATATTCAATTTATAATGCTGAAGAGCGATTTGAATTAAAGGGTATAGATATAAAATCAGAAAGCAAGTTTATATGCAGTGATGTTTTAATGGGGAAAAAGAACCCATTAGAATGTATATATTTTGATAGTACCTGTACTCCTGATAATCCTTGTGGACCAAGTATGGTATCAAGTGAAGGGGTCTGTTCTATTTACTATAAATATAGGGGGATTAAAGTTGAATAATATTAAATTAGCTCATGGAGATGGGGGTAGGCTAACTAATAAGTTAATTAACGATTTGTTTTATAAATATTTTTCTAATGACATGTTACTTCAAGGTTTGGATTCTGCTTTAGTTCAATGTAGTAGTGGCAAAATAGCATTTACTACAGATTCTTTTGTTTTAAAACCAATTTTTATATCAGGAGCGGATATCGGTAAATTATCAATATTTGGAACAGTAAATGACCTAGCGGTGACCGGGTCCACCCCTCTATATTTAAGTTCTGCTTTTATAATAGAAGAGGGGTTTGACATGTCAGTATTGGAAACTATAGTTAAATCTATGGCCAATGCTTGCAGTTTTTCAAATGTAAAAATTGTCACAGGAGATACTAAGGTTGTAGAAAAGGGAAGTATTGATGGGATTTTTATTAACACTTCTGGAATAGGGATAGTGAATGACGGATTTTTTATAAAACCACCTGAACCTGGAGATAAAATTATTATTTCAGGAAGTATTGCAGAACATGGAGCTACCGTTGCTATAAGTAGATATAATATAAAGGTTCAGGGAGAATTTAAAAGCGATTGTTATCCATTAAATTTAATTGTAAATAAACTTTACAAATATAGAAAGAGTATTAAAATTATGAAGGATCCTACAAGAGGCGGTTTAGCAACAATATTAAATGAAATTTCTTCTAAATGGAGATTTAATGTAAAAATTATGGAAGCGAAAATCCCATTAAGAAATGAAGTTTCATACATTAGTGAATTGCTGGGATTAGATCCATTATATCTCGCCTGTGAAGGCAGATTATTAATGGTTGTAGAAAATGAAATCTGCAATGAAGTAATCAATGAGTTGAGAAAAATAGAAGAATGTCATGACGCAAGTATTATTGGAGAACTGATAAATGATAGAGACGGTATTGTTTATTTGGAAACTGAATTAGGTGGAAAAAGAATATTAAATATGCTTCAAGGGGAGATGCTTCCTAGAATATGTTAAGGATAATGGATAGGCGGAACCTATCCATTATCCTTATAGATTAAATTTTGTTTTAACTTCATCAAAGCTCATGCCCTTTTTAATTGCATTAAGTAATTGAGCAGCTTTTTTTGTATCTCCAATCAAAAATCCTCCAATTATTTTATCTGACTTAAAATAAAATTTCATATAAGAATTATTTGATAAATCCTTGCTTACCAATTGTTCATTAGTTTCATCAAAGTTTCCACAGGAGAAGAGATTTATATTCATAGAATCAAAGAAAACTGAAGGAACAAATTCTTTGAAATAAGTTTCAGCTCCAGCAGCATTTGAACCAGCAACCTTTCCCATATTCATAGCTGCAGGCCAGTTGCCAAAAACCTTTCCATTGAATTCTGCAACATCTCCGCAGGCATAAACATTTGGAGCATTTGTTTCCATTCTGTCATTCACAATAATTCCTTTATCTACAGTTATGCCGCTCTGCTTGGGAAGATCCTTGTTTGGTCTTATGCCAGTGGAAAAAAGAACAATATCTGCTGGCAGTATTTCTCCACTTTTAAGCTTTAATCCGGTTACCTTTTTATCACCCAGTAGTTCATCTGAGTCAGCATTTACCATAATCTTTATCCCAGTTTTGTCTATGGAGTTTCTTAAAATTTTTGCGCCCTCCTCGTCTACTTGTCTGGAAAGTAGTCTTGATGAATGTTCCAGCACAGTTACATTTAAACCCACATTTTTCATTGACCAGGCCGCTTCTAAACCTAAAAGCCCTCCGCCAACTATCACCACATTTTTACTTTGAGACATATGTTCTTTTATTTTCTCAGCATCATTTATTGTTCTTAAAGAAAATACATTCACTTTATCAATACCGGTGAGCGGAGGCATAAAATTATGGCTGCCATTTGCAAGTATTAATTTTTTATAACCTATAATAGAACCATCATCAAGTAAAAGCAAATTGTTATCGATATTAATTTTTTTAACCCTTTTATTCAGGGTAATGTTTATATTGTTATCTTTATACCAATTTTCTGGAGACAAGAAAAATTTAGTATTATCTATTGGAAATCCTAGAAATTTCGAGAGTTGAGGTCTAAAATAAGTCAATATTTTTTCTTCAGATATTATATGTATATCACTTTCTTTATCATTTTTTCGAATAGAATCTGCAGCATAATATCCAGCAGCACCATTACCAATAATTACATAAGAACTTTCATCAAAAATCATTTTAATACCCCCAAAATTATTATTATTTGATAATTATTATTACTAATTATATTATATAAAATATCATTAATCAAGAATTTTGAATTATTTTAATAATTAATGGAATAATAAATTGAGTAATAATTTGCGGAAGGTGATAACTTGAATAATAATGATTTTAAAAGTAAAATTTATAAAGATTTTAGTGAATTTATTGCAGAGGCCAGCGGGAGAGAAATAGAATATTTAATATTAGATTCTAAATTTACAAGCAGTTTCAATTATAGAATTAAGGAATTATTAAAGGAATTAGACAAAGAGGGAAGACGTGGTGCAGAATTATTGATTATATTTAATACAGAAGGAGAAATTGCAATAATTGATAAGTTTATTGTTGGAAAATATATCAGTAATAATTATTTGATGCATATGGAAAATTATTACAAAGAAAATTTGTTAAATAAAATAGTAAAAAATGTAGTGAATGGTAGTGAAAAAACCCAGAGAGATTTTATATTTTTGTCATTTAACATTTTATATGAAGTGCTAATGGAAATATTTATGGAAACAAAGTGTAAAAGAGAAGTATTAAGTGAGTATAGTGAACAATATTCACTTAATACTTATCAAGGGGAATACTCATCGATGCTAATAGCTTCTATTCTTATTGTTGAAGATATTTCAAAATATTTGAAAATAGGCGATTGTGTCATAAAAGATAGTATAAAATTAATAATCAAAAAAAAATTCAGTCAAAATAGTTAATATTTCGACATTAATATATAGTTGAATTGTGTATTCAAAGAATACATATTGATAGTTTTAGGAATATTGGTTTTAAAATGTCATATTAATGGGATAACTTATAATTTGTATAATTATGATATGACATTATTCTCTATAATAGTGTGATATCATAGTTTAAATAAGAATAGGGGGGAGTTCAATGGTACTGGTTGAAAATTTAACTAAAACTGATATAGCAGATGATGTAAAACATGAGTATTTTTACAGGATGTTTAAAAGTAATATTTCAGTAGATAGCCAAGACGGAAAAATTGAAGTTCAATCTTATGGAATTGAGGTAGAAAGACAGGATGTAATAGATGGCTGTATAACCAATATCGAAAGAGATTACGTGAATAATATCAGTCCTCAAAGACATAAAGTACATAATTTATTAAAAATGCTTTGTGATAATTTGGTGTCACCAATTCATCTTATTGATGTCATAGGTGAAAATATTGATTATTACATAGTCGACTTTGATAATGTTATTAAGGAAGCAGCATATTAACTATCAAACTAATAAAGAGGAGAATTTCCTCTTTTTTTCTTTCAATAAACATTTATTTATTCTATTATAATAGAGAGGGAGGTGTAATTTTGATTATTGGCATAGGTACTGATATCGTTGAAATAAGAAGAATAAAAGAAGCTCTTGATAGGAACGAACAATTTATCGATAAATTGTTCAGCAAGAATGAGCAGCAATATTTAATCTCAAGAAATATGCGTGCTGAGTTTGTGGCAGGAAGGTTTGCGGCTAAGGAGGCAGTATCAAAAGCTTTAGGTACTGGGTTCAGCGGTTTTGAGTTTAAGGATATCGAAATAGACAGAACCGTATCAGGCAAGCCTATTGTTGTATTAAAAGGAAAAGCCAAACAGATAGCTCAAAAGTACGGTGACTACAAAATTCATTTAAGCATATCTCATGGCATAGATAACGCCATTGCATATGCAATTTTGGAGGTGGAAAAGTTTGAAGATTGCATCGGCAAAAATAATGAGGGAAATAGATAGTTTTTCAATAAACAGTTTGGGTATTCCCGGAATAGTGCTTATGGAAAATGCTGCGCTGAAAGTAATAAAGAATATTGATGATAATTCTAATAAAAAATTCTGTATTGTATGTTCTAAGGGTAATAATGGAGGAGATGGTTTTGCAATTGCCAGACACCTCTTTGTAATGGGCATGGATGCGGAGGTATTTTTGATAGGCAGTGAAGAGGGTATGAGCAGTGATTGCAAAGTAAACTATGAAGCTGCAAGAAATATAGGGATTAAAATTTATAATATAAAATGTAATCAGGATATTAATAATTTAAAGAATTCCGTGCTTAAAAGTGATATGGTATTGGACGCAATATTTGGGACAGGCTTAACCAGAAGTATAGAAGGTATTTATGCTGCAGCAATTAATACAATAAATGAGAATAAAAAGTTTACGTTATCTATAGATGTACCTTCTGGAATGGACAGCGATACCGGAAATATTTTAAGCAACTGTATAGAAGCGGATTTAACGGTAACTTTTCAGTTGTATAAAAAAGGATTTTTAAACTATGGAGCCCGTAAATATACAGGAGAAGTTATTTTAGAGGAAATAGGAATTCCTGCTGCTGCAGTAGAAAAATTTCATGAAAATGAATTTTTTGTAGATAAAACAATGATAAAGTGCATCATGAAGAAGAGAGATAAATATTCTCATAAAGGCAAATTTGGAAGAGTATTAATTATTTCCGGTTCAAAGGAATATACAGGTGCTGCCTTTATAAGCACCGAATCTGCTGTTAGAAGTGGTGCAGGTCTTGTTACACTCTGCTGTCATGAGGATATTCAAGATATCTTATGTTCAAAACTTACCGAGGCAATGACTTCTTCCTACAATGATGTGAATAGGCTAAATGAATTAATCCATATAAGCGATGCTATAGCTATAGGACCAGGCATGGGAAATAACAGCAAGACATTTGAAATTTTAAAAAATGTTTTATCCAGGGCAAAATGTCCTGTAATTATTGATGCAGATGGCATAAATGTTCTCCAAAAACATCTAGATTTGCTCAGGGATAGAAAATGCGAAGTTATTTTAACTCCACATTTTGGTGAGATGTCAAGAATTACAGGATATGATATAGATTATATTGCATTAAACAGGATAGAGGTGGCAAAGGATTTTGCCAAAAAGTACGGAGTTACAATCCTTCTTAAAGGGTATAATACTATAATAACTGATGGGTGTAAATTATATGTAAACTCTACAGGCAATAGTGCAATGGCTTCAGGCGGCATGGGAGACTCTTTAACAGGGATTATTGCATCATATGTTGGGCAGGGGTATGAGATAACTACGGCTGCTTATGTTTCTGCATTTATTCATGGTTTTATTGGAGAAAAATTATCTGAAAAAATGTTTTGTGTAAATGCAAGTCATATTATTGAAAACTTACCCTATGTAATTAAGGAGCTTCAATAAAAAAACTAGAATATAAGGAATATGAAAGGAATAGTATTATTGTGAGAGAATTGTATGGAGGTATGTATGAAAAAACCATTAATAATATTATTTCTTTTAATTATGGGTTTATCTGTTATTTTTGCAGTTTGTATAAGAAATAAAAACGATCCTGATAGAGCATTGAATTATCTAAAGGATCTGGATAGTTACAGCTCAGATGTAACTATCCAAATAAAAAACGATAAACAGAATATAGAATATAAAACCAGGCAGTTTTACAATAAAAAATATGGATACAGACTTGAGCTTGGTGAAGATAGAGTAATGATTTATAAAGAAAATAAAATTGAGGTTAAGGACATAAAAAATGGTCTTCAGTATAGCACAGATAAGGACTTTGACAGTGTATATAAATTAAGCTTTATTAGTGAGTATGTGGGGCTGATTTATACAAATGAAAAAATAGGATTCAGCGAAAAAGAACTAAATGGTGAAAAATTTCAGGTTATTGAACTTGTTATACCCGGAATGAACAGAAATATAAAGTATGCAGAATTATATACTGACATAAAAAGTAATATACCTAGATTTCTCTTAATATATGATGACAAAAATAGGGAAAAAATGAGGGTTACTTACAATAATTTTGTTCCTAATGCAGAAATTAATAAAGAACTTTTTTAATTTCTTTGACATAATGACAGAAAGAGGTCTATAATTGCAGTATACATATTTTTGCTTATGTAAATAGGAGGTATTGATTTTTCAATGTCAGGATCAAAGAGATTAGTAGTTAGCCTCTCAGAAACACTTTATAACGAATTTGATAAGGCACTAAAGGAAGATTCTAAAAAAAGAAGTGAATTTATTAAGGAAGCTATAATATTATATATTAGAGACAGAAAAAAAATTACTGATTTAGAGCAAATGAAAAGAGGATATATAGAGATGGCTCAGCTTAACATTGAGATTTCAGAGATGGGCTTTGGAGGCGAGATGTTAGAGCTAAAAGAATATGAAGCTAAGCTTTCGGAGAGTGATATGGCTGATGACAGCGACGGTGAAAAGAGGAGATATATTTTATGCTGATTTGAGCCCGGTTGTGGGTTCAGAACAAGGGGGAATACGGCCGGTTATCATTATTCAAAATGATGTGGGCAATAAATACAGTCCTACAGTAATTGTTGCAGCAATTACTTCCCAGATAAATAAAGCAAAACTTCCTACTCATGTGGAAATTTCTTCAGAAGAGTATGGTCTTAATAAGGATTCAGTGGTTTTGCTTGAGCAAATAAGAACCTTGGATAAAAAAAGGTTAAAGGAAAAAATAGGGCACATGACAGAAGCTGATATGAAAAAGGTAGAAGATGCACTATTGATTAGCATAGGATTATGATTTAACAGGCGGTAGAACCAAGGTTTTACCGCCAATTTTTATTCCATACAAATTCGTATATATAAAATATTTTTTTTGTGGTAGAATAATAAATGAAATTGTTAGTTTATTACTATTAGGAGGGTAAAATTGTGAGAAAAAGTGTGGAAGAACTTAAGTTTACGGCTAGAGTAATCAGAAAAGATATAATTGAGATGTTGACAGAATCTGGATCAGGACATCCGGGGGGATCTCTCTCAGCCGTAGAAATTTTAACTACGTTATATTTTAATAAGATGAATATAGATCCTTCAAAACACAGGGATTTAGACAGGGATAGATTTGTTTTATCCAAAGGTCATGCAGCTCCGGTTTTATATAGCGTACTTGCAAGAAGAGGGTATTTTGATGTTGATGAACTTAAGACTTTAAGAAAATTGGGGTCAATACTTCAGGGTCATCCAAATATGAATGAAGTTCCCGGGGTTGATATGTCAACTGGTTCATTAGGTCAGGGAATATCAGCGGCAGTAGGCATGGCACTTGCAGGTAAAATAGATAAAAAGGGATACAGGGTTTATACATTATTAGGGGATGGAGAGTTAGAGGAGGGCCAGGTATGGGAGGCATCCATGGCGGCAGCACACTATAAACTTGATAATCTTACTGCTTTTGTAGACTATAATGGTCTCCAGATTGATGGAGCCTGCTGTGAGGTTATGACAGTAGATCCTATACCGGATAAATTCAGGGCATTCAATTGGAACGTAATAGAAATTGATGGTCACAGCTTTGAAGAAATAATAGATGCAATTGAAAAGGCTGAGAATTTTAAAGGCAGACCTACAGTTATAGTATGTAAAACTATTAAAGGCAAGGGCGTCTCTTTTATGGAAAACATTGCTTCTTGGCACGGATCAGCTCCAAATAGAGAACAATGTTCAATGGCTTTAAGAGAAATTGGAGGTGAGGAATAATGTCAGTAAAAATTGCTACAAGAGAAGCTTATGGTAAAGCATTAGCACAGCTTGGCGGAGAAAACGAAAAAATAGTTGTTTTAGATGCTGATTTATCTAAATCAACAAAAACTGCAGATTTTAAAAAAGTATTTCCTGAAAGATTTATCAATATGGGAATTGCAGAAGGAAATATGATGTCTGTAGCAGCGGGAATATCAACTTGTGGAAAAATACCATTTGTAAGTACTTTTGCAATGTTTGCAGCGGGAAGAGCTTTTGAACAGATAAGAAATTCAATTTGCTATCCTAAATTAAATGTTAAGATATGTGCAACTCATGCAGGAATAACTGTGGGAGAGGATGGTGCATCTCATCAATCTGTAGAGGATATTTCTTTAATGAGGAGCATTCCAAACATGACAGTTATATCTCCTAGTGATTCTGTAGAGACGGAAGCTGCAATAAGAGCAGTTGCAAATTATAAGGGACCTTGCTATGTAAGACTTGGGCGTTCGGGAGTGCCTGTTATAAATGACTTTCCTGAATACAAATTTGAGATAGGTAAGGCCGTGACCTTAAGAGAAGGAAAGGACGCCGCAGTTATTGCTACCGGGATTATGGTGGATGCCGCTCTTGAAGCATGTAATATGCTGCTCGAAGAGGGAATAAGGGTTAAACTTATAAATATACATACAATTAAACCTATTGATATTGAAGCAATAGTAAATGCAGCCAGTGAGACAGGAGTTATAATTACTGCAGAAGAACACAGTATTATAGGTGGACTTGGTTCAGCAGTATGTGAGGTGGTTTCAGAGAGACACCCAGTTCCTGTAGTTAGGATTGGAATTAAGGATGTTTTTGGTGAGAGTGGGAAACCTGCCGAATTATTAAAGGCATATGGATTAACCCCTGAAGATATTGTAAAAGCTGTAAAAAAGGGGTTGGAATTAAAGTAAAATTGCTGTAGAATGATTACGGCGGTATAATTTTATATTATACCGCCGTATTAAATTGTAAAGCGGGTGATAAAGTGAAGGGGTATTTAAATGATGTACTTTATTGTTTGAAAATTTCTTTTTATTTTTTTATAGTCCCTTTTATTATTGGAATAATAATAGGTTTTGCAATTTATGGGAAAGATATTTCTGGAGTTATTATATGGGGGTGCAGGTTTGTTCAATATTTCTCTATTTTAGGATTAGCCATAGCTGGAATGTCATTTTTGAAACAGGATCTTATGAGACCGTTAAATTATCAAAATCAGTGGCAAACTTATTTTAAAAAACTGAATCTTGCCTTTGTAACTTTATTTATATCTATTTTTATAGCTATATTTTCATATATTATTGAGTCTTTCATGTAAGGAGAATTTAATCATGAATAAGTTTAGAGAATATTTTTATATTACTTTTGGTGTTTTGCTGGTGGCATTAAGTGCGGAATTTTTTCTCTCTCCCAATAAAATAGCTGCAGGCGGGGTTTTTGGTATTGCGATGATATTAAATTATTTTTTCCCGAAGCTTGCCATAGGAATGCTAATGCTTGTTATGAATGTTATCCTTTTTATAATAGCATTTATAGTAATTGGGAATAAATTTGGTGCCAAGACAATTTATACAAGTATTGCACTTTCAGGTACGCTATGGCTAATGGAAAAAGTAGTACCTGCAGGCATTATGGTAACTAACAATTTGTTTTTGGCATCTGTTTTTGGAACAATAATATCTGGTATAGGAATGGGAATTGTATTTAATCAAAATGCTTCAACAGGAGGTACAGATATTCTTGCAAAGATAATCAATAAGTTTGTAAGTATAAACATAGGAAAATCACTACTTGTAGTTGACTTTGTGGTAACGATTTTTGCAGGGATTTCTTTTGGAGCAGAAGTTGGGATGTATGCACTTTTATGTGTTATTATGAATGGATTTGTTATTGATGCTGTTATTGAGGGGTTAAATGTTTCAAAGCAAATTATGGTTATTAGCAGAAAAACTGACATTATAAGCAAATTTATTATTGATCAATTAGAAAGAGGTTGTACTATTTTTCAGGGAAAAGGTGGATATACTGGCAATGATACCTACGTTTTATACACAGTTTTAAACAGAAAGGAGTTTATAAGACTTAAGAAGTATATTAAAGAAGCAGATAAATCAGCTTTTATCTCTGTAAGTGATGCACATGAAGTCTTGGGGGAAGGGTTTAAAGATATGTAATATTTTCAAAATTTGTATTTTTAATCATAAGAATTTAACAAAAATTAATTTTTGATTTAATCCGACATTATGATATAATAAACGTAACAATTTAGGATAGTTGTTGGCAAATTATGATATCAAGGAGAGGTATGGATGATTGAATTTAATTCTGTTAATAAGATATACAATAATAATATATTTGCTTTGTGCGATGTGAATTTAAAAATTGAAAAAGGAGAATTTGTATTTTTAGTTGGGCCTAGCGGAGCAGGAAAATCTACATTTATAAAGGTATTGTTAAAGGAAATTGAACCAACTAATGGTAGTATCAATGTAAGTGGAGTGGAACTTACAACACTAAAGTCAAAGCAAGTTCCATATTACAGGAGAAAAATAGGAGTGGTTTTCCAAGATTACAGATTAATTCCAACACTAAATGTGTATGAAAATGTGGCTTTTGCTATGAGAGTTGTAGAAGCACCCTATAGAGAAATTAGAAAGAAGGTTCCTGTTGTTTTATCACTAGTGGGTCTTTCGAGTAAATATAAGGCATTTCCTCACCAATTGTCAGGAGGAGAACAACAGAGAGTATCTTTAGCTAGGGCAATTGTAAATAATCCTTCTATTCTTATAGCGGACGAACCTACGGGTAACTTGGATCCTGAAACTGCTATGGAAATTATGGGTACTTTGAATGATATTAACCATGCAGGAACAACATTGCTTATGGCGACTCATGCTAAAGACATAGTGGATAACATGAGAAAAAGAGTTGTAGCTATTGAAAGAGGCACTATTGTGAGAGACGAGAGGAAGGGGGCTTACGGCTATGAGGATTAATACTTTTAAGTATTTTTTTAAGGATTCACTGAAGAGCTTAAAAAGAAATGCTACTGTAAGTACAGCTTCCATGGCTACAGTTGCAGCAACACTGTTTATTCTTGGTATATTTCTTCTTACCATTTTGACTGTAAACAGAGGGATATTAAGTGTGGAATCAAAGGTAGAAGCTAAGATATATTTAAAGGATACTATAACAGAAACTGACCAAAAGGCCATTGAAAATATGATTAAATCTGTAGATGGTGTAGTAAGTTATTCTTATGAAAGTAAGGCTCAGGCTTTAGAAAATTTTAGAAAGCAGTTGGGAGATCAGAATAAAAGTCTTACTGAGGGGCTGGATAAAGGCAATCCCATGCCTAATTCATTTATAATAAAAGTAAAAAACCCGGATACGATATCGAATTTGGTTAAAGCAGTTACAGGTATGAGTGGAATAGATACTATCAAAGACGGCAGAGAAGTTGTGGATAAGCTAGTATCTATCACAAAGACTATTAAATGGGTTGGAAGTATAATACTTTTAATACTCGTATGTGTATCTCTTTTCTTGATTGGAAATACAATTAAAATTACCGTCTACTCAAGAAGAAGAGAAATAGGTATAATGAAATATATTGGTGCTACTGACTGGTTTATAAGATGGCCGTTTATTATGGAAGGTGTTATGATTGGTATTTTAGGCGGTATTGTTGCTGATGTGATTTTATATTATGTTTACAGATTGGTATATGTGAAAATAACAAGTGGATTATTAATGATGCAGCTAATTACTCCTAACTATGTAAGCACATATATACTTGCTTTGTTTTTGCTATTTGGAATATTGATTGGTGCCGGTGGCAGTATAATTTCCCTTAGAAAATTCTTGGCGGTTTAGGAAATTGTCAGAGGTTTTATATTCTATTCTGTAAGTTCAGAATTAGCTTAGGAGTTCATATGAACTTTGAGACAAACCTGTAAAACCATAAGTTATTATATGAGATGATAAAAAGGCATTATATTTTAATGCCTTTTTTATTTTTGTAAAATATTTTTATTTATTTTTTTTAATGTTATAATTATTTAGAGTTTATTTAAATAAAATTAATGGAAGCATAAATATTAAGAGGTGAATAAATTGAATAATAAAAAGAAGTGGCTAATAACTACAATAATTATAGTACTTGTTACAAATACATTTACCTATTTTGGAAGTGTTCTATTTACTTCCTACCTTCCAAACGGCAAGGTAGCCATAAGTAAGAGTGATTATAACGATATATTAAAATTTGAAAAGTTATTTTTAGTTAAAGGTTATTTGGATAAAAATTATGATGGGACAATTAGCGAAGATGCTTTGGTGGAAGGTGCCATAAAGGGCATGACATCTGCACTTAACGATCCATACACTGTTTTTATGAACAAGAAAGAATATACAGACTTTAATACACAAACAGAAGGTAATTATAGTGGATTAGGTCTTCAGGTTCAGGCTAGTGATGATAAAGTTATTGTAGCGGACGTATTTGAAGATTCTCCATCCAAAAAAGCAGGCATCCTCCCGAAGGATGTAATAGAAAAGGTGGATGACAAGGCAGTTTCAGGGAAGCAGCTTGATATCGCTGTAACTCTAATGAAGGGACAGGAGGGAACTTCTGTTAAACTTACATTATACAGAGAAGGTAAGGGAGAATTTGATGTAAATTTAGTCAGGGCTAAAATAAATTTAGTCACTGTAAAGGGTGAGATGATCGATTCAAAGGTAGGGCTTATTCAGGTTTCTATGTTTGATGAGAATACTGCTAAAAATTTCAAAACAAAGCTCACAGAACTTCAAGGTAAAGGTATGAAAGTGCTTATCCTTGATTTAAGAAGCAATCCCGGGGGACTACTAAACGAGTGTGTGGATATGGTTTCGAATTTTGTAGATAAGGATAAGGTTATAGTATCCACTGTGGATAAAAATAATGTTAGTAAGAAATACTATTCTAGCGGAGGAAATGCAATTGGACTTCCATTGGTTATATTGACAAATGAGGGTACTGCCAGTGCATCTGAAATCTTTTCCGGAGCAGCAAGAGATTATAAACTTGGTACTTTGGTAGGTAAAAAGACCTATGGAAAAGGAGTAGTTCAAACTCTAATAGATACAGGAGACGGCACAGCTTTAAAAGTTACGATTTCAAAATATTATACTCCAAACGGAGAAAATATTAATCATACAGGAATAAAGCCGGATGTAGAAGTAGAATATCCGGATAGTTTAAGAACTTCAACTTACAGCAGAACCACAGATCCTCAATTTGTAAAGGCATTAGAGATTGCCAAGAGTAAAATAAAGTAGTTGAAGGAGTGATTTAGATTTAATGGACATTTTCATTTATACGCTTAAGTCTATATCTTATGCGATAACAGAACCATATATGGCTTTTCTGCTATTAATGCTGGCTTTAATTTTATATCGAAAAAATGTAAAAACTGCAATGATGCAGAAGATGATTATTGGAGAAAGCATAGATAAGCCTTTTGAACTTACTATATCCCAGGTAGTAATCGGTATATTTGCTGGAGCCGTGGTAAGTTTAATAATGTCATATCTAGGTGTAGTTTTTGACGAGAGTTCTTCCATAGATCTCTTGTTCCTAGCATCTGTTTTGTTTATGTTTTACAACCCAAGATTTGTATGCTTTGCTTATTCTGGAGCGATACTAGGGATGCTAAGCTTGATTTTGAGCTTTGTAGCAACTAGAAGTAATACTCCTGGGTGGGATATATTGAAGCTGGATATACCTGCGCTTATGACTATGGTTGCTGTTTTGCATTTAGTGGAAGGCATTGTTATACTCATTGATGGCAAAAGGGGAAGTATACCTGTTTTTTCAAGCCGTGGAGATAAGATCATCGGAGGTTTTGCCCTTCAAAGATATTGGGCAATTCCCGTGGCAATGTTTTTCATTATACATGATAAGTCACTTGTTACTTCATCCTGGTCTGTACCATTACCGGGATGGTGGCCTATAATTAAAACCTCTGTTCCTCTGAATGCTATAAGAGATGCTGTTTTGATGCTTGTACCATTTTATGGTGTCATAGGATATAGCGGAGTAACTTTTACAAAAAATAAAGATAAAAAGATTCTAGAATCTGGGTCATTTATTATTGGATACAGTATAATTCTTTTTGGATTAGCTCAACTTGCTCAGATAAATATTTTTTTCAAAGCATTTGCTTTAATATTTTCCATAGCTGCTCATGAAGGAATAATTTTAATGCAGAGGAATAGTGAGTTTAAAGGAGAGCCAAAATATATAAGTAACGGTGATGGCATAATGGTTCTTGAAGTAGCGCCTAATTCTCCTGCCTTTGAAATGGGTATAAATAGTGGTGATACTCTTGTGCAGATAAACGACAAAAACATTGATAATGAAGAAGTAATCATGGATACTATTAGAGACTGCTCAAATTTTATATGGTTTAGTGTTAAGAAAGAAAGCGGAGAATGTGAACAGGTAAGCTACAATAGGATGAATTTTCAAAAAAAATTGGGTTTAGTACTTGTGCCTAAGGAGATGCCAAAAGACAGTACGGTAATTAAATTTGATGGCAATTCCTTTAAAGATGTTTTAAATAAATTTAAAAAAAAGGATACTGATGAGTAAATGGGAGAATTCAAGATTTATTCTAAATTTAAGCCTACCGGCGATCAACCTAAGGCTATAGACAGTATAGTTAAGGGGATTGATGGGGGAAAAAAATTTCAAACTATTTTAGGAGTTACCGGATCAGGAAAAACTTTTACCATGGCTAATATAATTGAAAGGGCAAAAAAGCCAACACTTGTTTTGGCACACAATAAAACTCTTGCCGCACAGCTTTGTTCGGAATTTAGAGAGTTTTTTCCTGAAAACTGTGTGGAATATTTTATTTCTTTTTATGATTATTATCAACCGGAAGCTTATGTTCCTCAGACTGATACTTTTATAGAAAAAGATGCGTCTATAAACGATGAAATAAATAAGTTAAGACATTCCGCCACATCTGCACTTTTTGAAAGAAGCGATGTAATCATAGTTGCTTCTGTATCCTGCATTTATGGTCTGGGTAACCCAGAAGAATATAAAAAGCTTACTATTTCCTTAAGAGAAGGAATGGTAAAGAGCAGAGATGAAATAATAAGAAAGCTGGTAGAAATTCAATATGAGAGAAATGAAATAAATTTTGTAAGGTCTACCTTCAGGGTTAGAGGAGATATTTTGGATATATTTCCAGCTTCATCTTCAAATACCGGTATAAAGGTGGAGTTTTTCGGGGATGAAATTGATAGAATAAGGGAGTTCGATGTTTTAACTGGTGAAATAACAGGAACCAGAAAGCATGTTTCTATATTTCCTGCATCTCATTTTGCTACTTCTAAGGATAGACTCCAAATTGCTATACGGGAAATTGAGGATGAGCTCGAGAAGAGATTAAAAGAACTTACATCAGAGGATAAACTTTTGGAGGCGCAGAGATTAAAGCAGAGGACTAATTTTGATATTGAAATGATGAGGGAAGTTGGATACTGCAGTGGTATAGAAAATTATTCAAGAATACTAGACGGAAGAGATAAAGGTACACCTCCTCAGACTTTGATTGACTATTTTCCAAAGGATTTTTTGCTCTTTATTGATGAAAGTCATGTAACAATACCTCAGGTTAGGGCAATGCACGCGGGGGATCGGTCAAGAAAGGAATCTTTGGTTAATTATGGTTTTAGGCTGCCTTGTGCTTACGATAACAGACCTTTAAAATTTCCTGAGTTTGAAGAAAAACTCAATCAGGTGGTTTTTGTAAGTGCTACTCCTGCAGATTATGAATTAAATTTGTCCCAAAATATTGCAGAGCAGATAATAAGACCTACAGGCCTATTGGACCCTGAGATAACGGTACTTCCTGTTAAAAGTCAGATTGATGATTTGTATTCAAAAATAAAAGATACAATAGCCAGAGGCTTTAGAATAATGGTTACAACTCTTACAAAAAAAATGGCAGAGGATTTGACAGATTATTTCAAGGAGATGAATATTAAGACCAGATATCTTCATTCCGATATTGATACTTTTGAGAGGATGAAAATAATAAGAGATTTAAGAAATGGTGAATTTGATGTTATAGTTGGTATAAATCTTTTAAGGGAAGGACTGGATATACCTGAGGTTGCATTGGTAGCTATTCTTGATGCAGATAAGGAAGGCTTTTTAAGATCTGAGAGGTCTCTAATTCAGACCATAGGAAGAGCTGCAAGAAATTCTGAGAGTAAGGTAATTATGTATGCAGACAATATGACTAAATCCATGGAAAGAGCTATCTCAGAAACAAACAGAAGAAGAAAAATACAGATGGCATACAATGAAGAACACGGTATTGTTCCAACCACAATAATTAAAGAGGTGAGGCAGTTAATCGAAGCAACTTCAGTAGCAGAGGATAAAGAATACGGAAGTTTGGAAGAGGCATATACTGCTGATAAAGAAAGAATAGAATTTGAAATAGATAAATGTGAAAAGGAAATGAAGCAGGCTGCAAAGGATCTTCAATTTGAACAGGCAGCATATTTGAGAGATATAATCTTTAAACTAAAAAAACAGAGGGATAAAAAATGAAGGATAAAATAGTAATTAAAGGCGCAAAAGTTCATAATTTAAAAAATGTGAGCCTTGAAATACCAAGAGATAAATTTATAGTTTTTACTGGACTTTCTGGTTCGGGCAAGTCATCTTTGGCTTTTGACACGCTTTATGCAGAAGGTCAGAGAAGATATGTAGAGTCGCTGTCTGCTTATGCTAGGCAGTTTCTAGGGCAAATGAATAAGCCTGATGTTGAATATATTGAAGGGCTATCTCCTGCAATTTCTATAGATCAAAAAACTACCAGTAAGAATCCAAGGTCTACAGTGGGAACAGTAACCGAAATTTATGACTACCTAAGGCTGCTTTATTCTAAGATAGGAATTCCTCATTGTCCTAAGTGTGGAAAAGAGATATCTCAGCAGACGATAGATCAAATGGTAGATAAGATTCTCGATATGGAAGAAAGAACAAAAATACAAGTGCTTGCACCAATAATAAAAGGTAAAAAGGGAGAGCACATAAAGGTACTGGAAAGTATAAAGAAAAATGGGTTTGTAAGGGCAAGGATAGATGGGATAACCTATGATATTCAAGAAGATGAAATTAAGCTTGCAAAGACTGTAAAACACACCATAGAGGCAGTGGTGGACAGGCTTGTGGTAAAACCTGACATAAGACCAAGACTTGCGGATTCGTTAGAGACTGCTCTTAAGCTCGCAGAGGGCACCGTGGTTATAAATGTAATAGACGGTGAAGACATATTATTCAGTGAAAATTTTGCCTGTCCTGAATGCGGCATAAGCATAGGAGAACTTTCCCCAAGGATGTTTTCCTTTAATTCACCCTTTGGAAAATGTGATTCCTGTGATGGTTTAGGTACTTTGCTTGAGATAGATGAAGATCTAATTATACCTGATAAGTCAAAGAGCATTATGGAAGGAGCTATTGCACCTTGGGGAAGCGGCATGTTAAAGGAAGATTCATGGACTTTCAGCATTTTAAAAGCTTTAACAAAGGAGTATAAATTCAAACTTGATACACCTGTGGATAAACTAGATCCTAAAATTGTGGATATTTTATTGTATGGCTTAAAGGGAGAGAAGGTTAAGGTTAAATACTCCAGGGAAAATGGAACTATGGAATTTAACCATGCTTTTGAAGGGGTAATAAATAATTTAAAAAGAAGATACAGGGAAACAAACTCTGACTATATGAAGAGTGAAATTGAAAACTATATGAGCAACAATCCTTGTCCTTCTTGTAACGGAGACAGATTAAAAAATGAGGTTCTTTCGGTAACAGTGGCTGGACTTAATATAGCTGAGCTTTGCAGACTTTCCATTAAAGATGAACTTGATTTTTTTAATAATATAGTTTTAACTGAAAGAGAAAAGATAATAAGCGAACAGATATTAAAAGAGATAAAAAGCAGATTAAGTTTTCTAATGAATGTTGGATTGGACTACCTTAATTTATGGAGAAATTCAGGAACATTATCTGGTGGAGAATCTCAGAGAATAAGGCTGGCAACACAAATAGGTTCGAGTCTGGTAGGAGTACTTTACATACTAGATGAACCGAGCATAGGGCTTCATCAAAGAGATAACGACAGGCTTATAGGAACACTTAAAAATTTAAGGGACCTTGGAAACACCTTAATTGTAGTTGAACATGACGAAGACACTATGAAAGAGGCGGACTATATTGTGGATATTGGTCCCGGTGCGGGAGAACACGGCGGAGAAATAGTTGCGGCAGGAACCATAGAGGATATTATAAATTGCAAGGATTCTATAACCGGTGAATATTTAAGCGGTGTTAAAAATATTGATATACCAAATAAAAGACGGGAAGCAAGCGATAAATTTATTTCTATATCTAAAGCCTCAGAAAACAATTTAAAGGGTATTGATGTTGAATTCCCTATAGGGCTTTTTACCAGTGTTACAGGAGTTTCAGGGTCAGGTAAAAGCACACTTGTAAATGAAATTCTTTATAAGGGAATAAACAAGGTTTTAAATAAAACTAGAGATAATCCAGGCTGGCATAAGGAGATTAGAGGTATAGAAAATATTGATAAAATAATTAATATTGATCAGAGTCCTATAGGCAGAACACCAAGATCAAATCCGGCAACTTATACAGGGGTATTTGATATTATAAGAGATGTATTTTCAAATACCACCGAGGCAAAAATGAGAGGTTATAAACCCGGCAGATTCAGCTTTAATGTAAAGGGCGGAAGATGTGAAGCCTGCAGTGGTGACGGAATAATAAAAATTGAAATGCAGTTTTTATCTGACGTTTATGTTCCTTGTGAAGTGTGCAAGGGGAAGAGATACAACAGGGAAACACTAGAGGTTAAGTACAAGGGTAAGAATATAGATGAAGTTTTAAACATGACTGTGGAGGAAGCACTGACCTTCTTTGAAAATATACCTAGGATAAAAACTAAAATGCAGACATTGATGGATGTGGGACTTGGATATATAAGGCTTGGGCAACCATCTACCCAGCTGTCCGGAGGTGAGGCTCAAAGGATAAAACTTGCATATGAACTTTCAAAGAGAAGCACGGGAAAAACACTTTATATACTGGATGAACCTACCACAGGGCTTCATATTGATGATGTTAAGAGATTGATAGAAATTCTTCAGAGAATAGTTGATACAGGGAATACGGTAGTGGTAATAGAGCATAATCTGGACGTAATAAAAAATGCAGACTATATAATAGATCTTGGACCAGAAGGCGGAGACAAAGGTGGAGAGGTTATTGCAATAGGAAAACCTGAGGAAATTATTAAAAATAAAGGCTCTTATACAGGACAATACTTAAAAAAGATGTTATAATTTATAATGAGCTGGCATATAAGACTATTAAATGCTGGCTTTTTGTTTATTTATCTTTTTTATAAAACTTAAAAAGAAGGTGATATAATGGATTTTAGTAAATTAAGTCTAATATTTAAGGTAGTTATTATCGCAATAATCTATATAATAATCTTTACAGCCCTAAAAATAATGTACAAGGACATTAAGGGCGGTTCTAAAGGCAGAAAAGAAAGCATCAGATCTTTTGGACTTGAAATTATTGAACCAGGAAATAATCAAAGCCTTAGAAAGGGTGGAGTTATTCCAATTAAGGATGTTATTACTATTGGAAGAAAGTCTGATAATGTCGTAGTTTTGAATGATCCTTATGCTTCTAGCTATCATGCTAAGGTATATATAAAAAACGGTGAATGTGTGTTGGAGGATCTGGAAAGTACAAATGGGACTATTTTAAACGGAGAGAGGCTGCTAGGGAAAGAATATCTGACTTCCGGAGATGAAATTGCAATAGGAAGCGTTTCCTTTAAATTTATTTAATAATATGGTGGTGAATGTGTTGCGAGCAGATAGAGATGAGAGAAAGCTATTAAGATACACATATCTGTTATGTATTGTATGTTTTGTTAATTTGGCAGTTTTGAAACAGCCTTTTGATAAAGGAGCTTTAGTAATGTCCGTAGTAACCTGTTTGCTTATAGGTTACTCTTATTTTGTGATAAGAAGATTTTTTTCTGACGGAGACAAGTATATATTTATATTTTCAAGTATACTGTCTGTTATTGGAATAGTTATGATATACAGATTGGATATGGCGGTTTCTATTAAACAAGTAATATGGTTTGCAGTAAGTGTTACAGGGTTTATTCTAACCGTAGTAATTGTGCCTGATTTAAAAAGATTCAGCAAGTATAAATATATTTTTTTAATATTTACAATTATATTTATGGGCATGTGTATGGTTATAGGTACTGAGGTATATGGTGCAAAAAACTGGGTTATTATCGGAAAATTTAGTTTTCAACCCTCGGAATTTGGCAAGTTATTTTTTATTGCTTATCTTGCATCATCTCTTAAAGACTATAAGGATTTTAAGAGTTTAATTGAACCAGCTGTGGTGGTTATGATATGTTTAGGCTTTATGGTGCTTCAGAAGGATTTAGGTTCTGCACTTATATTTTTCGGTATATCTGTTACTATGCTCTATATATGTACTTCAAAATTAAAATATGTAATGGCATGTATAGGTATGTTTGCCGTGGGAGCTGCCATAAGCTATCAAATTTTTGATCACGTCAGACTGAGATTTTTAATTTGGAGAAACCCTTGGAGCGATGTAAATGATAAGGGTCATCAAATAGTACAGTCTATGTTTTCATTAGCATCAGGGGGATTAACAGGTACTGGCTTGGGATTGGGACATCCAGAATATGTTCCAGTAAATACCAGTGATTTTATTTTTGCTGCTTTGTGTGAGGAACTTGGTATTTTAATTGGATTTGCAATTATAATTCTATATTTTTTACTTTTCTACAGGTGCATGAGAGCAGCTTTTTATGGAGAAGATAAGTTTTCTAGATTATTGGCCGTGGGCTTCAGCACCATGATAGCATGTCAGGTATTGGTTATAATAGGGGGAGTTACAAACATGATACCTCTTACAGGTATAACGATGCCTTTAGTCAGCTATGGAGGAAGTTCTATGCTTATTACTTTCTTAGCCTTAGGAATAATCCAGAAGATTTCAGAAGAGGGTAGATAAATATGGATGATATAACAAAAAATATTAAAAGGGTGCTTATAGTATTTCTAATCTGTTTTGTAGGCTTAGTGTCTTATATAACATATTTTGAAATGGTTGTTGGGCCCAAGATAGTAAATAATGCTGCTAACAAAAGGGTTTGGGTTAAAAGAAATGAGGTCTTGAGAGGGACTATTTACGATAGAAATATGCAGGCTTTAACCAAAAGCAGTAAGATTGATTCTACAACTCAAAAAAGAGAATACACTGCTGGAGCAATGTTTGCACATGTGCTTGGATATGTGGATATAAAGTACGGATTAACAGGGCTGGAGAAAAAATATGATGAACAGCTAATATACTCTAGCGTACAGGATACGGTTATGAGTTATATTAAATCAGGGGGAAAGACTCAGGCAAAGTTGGGTAACAACTTAAAAACTACCCTTGATTACAATGTCCAAAAAAAAGCCTATGATCTCCTTGGAGATAACAAAGGAGCAGTGGTGGTTCTAAATCCTAAGACTGGAGAAATTCTGGCAATTGTATCAAAACCATCTTTTGACCCTAATAATCTTGAAGCAAATTGGGCTTCTATAAACTCAAACAAGAATATGCCTTTGATTAACAGGGCAACAGCTGGTCTATATCCTCCCGGATCCACTTTTAAAACTATAACTGCAATAAGTGCTATAGAAAATGTATCTGGAATAATGGATAGAACATTTAATGATACAGGAAAGTTGGTTTTTAATTCCAAAGAGTCCCTTAGTAATTTTAATGGAGAGGTGCTTGGCAACATAACCTTTAAACAGGCTTATGTGCATTCTAGCAATTTTGCTTTTGGTACGTTGGGACTGGACCTTGGGAATAGTAAATTAAAAGAAACTGCCGAGAAGTTTTTCTTTAATAGTGATACCCCTGCAGATGGGATTACCATAGAGAACAGTAAGTTTCCTACATTAAAGAGTTATGAAAAAGGGAATATAGCTCAAAGTGCAATAGGTCAGAGTTCAGTACTTGCAAGTCCAATGGAGATGGCATTAATTTCAGCTACTATTGCAAATGACGGTGTAATGATGAAACCTTATTTAGTTTCAGAAGTAATGAAGAACAGTGGTGAAAAGGTAAAGACTATAGAGCCTCAATCAATTAAACAAGTAATATCGGCAAATACCTCAAAAATAATGAAAGATTTTATGAGAACTGTTGTTGCGGAGGGAACCGGAACAAATGCAGCATTGTCAGATATCAATGTATGTGGTAAGACAGGAACCGCTGATCACAGTTATGATGGAAGCAATACACCACATTCCTGGTTTATCGGCTTTGCACCTTATGATAATCCGCAAGTAGCAATAGCGGTTATAGTGGAAGACGGAGGACAAGGTGGAATTGCTGCAGCTAAAATTGCTGCGGGTGTAATCCAAACAGCATTGAATAAATAAAGGAGTACAATATGAGAATAGAAGAAATATCTAAATTGAGTAATGGCGCAGTGATAGAATTGATGGGACTGGTAAGTGACAAAAGAATAGGAAGAAAAAAAGACGGGAGTCCTTTTTTAACTATAATAATTCAGGATAGTACAGGAAGTATAGCATTCCCAATTTGGGACAATTATGACCATTTCATGGAGGCTATTCAAATAAATTCAATTATACATGTTAAAGGGTTTGCAGGAGCATTTAACGGCACTATTCAAATAAAAAATCCTTTAATAAAACCTGTTTTAAATGGATACAATTATTCTGATTTTGTTCCATCCTATGATATTCCTGAAGAACTAATAGAATATTTTAATAATACCGTAAACAGCCTGGAAGAAAAATATAAAAAAATAGCAATAGCTGCTACAGGGGCTTTTGGAAGTAACCATAAAAGGTGGGAAGCATTTACTAATTGTGTAGCTGCGGAGAAGTATCACGGAAATAAAAGAGGAGGACTTTTCATTCATACTATTGGTGTTATGAAATCCATGGAAGCAATTCTCTCTAATTATATTGGCAATCCTTTTTACATGGATGCCAAGGATGTAATATGTAGGGACAGGCTTCTGTTAAAGGCAATAGTTCATGATTTGATGAAAACGGAAGAATATGAGTATGACGGAATAATAAAAAGAAAAAATGTAAAAATGGATCATTTAGTTTTAGGGGCGGCTTATATTAGAGAGATTAACAGGGAAGTAGGAGAAGTTTTATCGAATGAAGAATTGGATGATATATGCTATTCAATATTGTCACATCATGGTGGATTTGGAAATTATGATACAAAGGGAATAGAGGATATATTACTAAATCAGGCAGATATGATAGACAGCCAGATTGTAAATGCTGTAGAAAATAAGATATAATAAAAAGGATTTGTAACAGCAAATCCTTTTTTGTTTTAATAATAATAGTTTCCCGGGAAATACTGTCTAAAACAAGCTTTTTGTAGATATTAGTCTATTAATTGGTTATAATTATTCATAAAGATACAAGCTTTAGTTATTCTATAAGGAGATAAGGATGAAAGGAAAAACTCACGCAGGTGTTGGAGTAATAACACTGATATGTATTGCAGATAAAATGCCCGGAAAATTTAATTATTTGGGACTTGTTCTTGTCTTAATAGGGTCGCTTTTGCCAGATATAGATCACCCTAAGAGTATTATAAATAAATACATATTGCCCTTCAGTAATAAGATAACAAAGATAACTATTTATTCATGTATAGGGGTAATTATATTTTGGTATGATTATACTCATGGCGGATCTCCTATATTAAAGGCTGTAGCTGTAACATTTTTAATAATTGCACTTTCTTCTCATAGAAATGGCTTGACTCATAGTGTTACTGGCATGATAATGTTCAGTTTTATAGTGGGATATATAGGAAATATCTATAAAATTCAGCATTTGATAAATTATTTTATGCTTGGCTATGGTATGCATCTTGTTTGTGATATGGCAACCAATAGGGGTATACCAGCAATATATCCTTTTGGAAATAAAAAGGTAAAATTTCCATTTACATATAAAAGCAATTCAAAAGTGGGTATAATAATAGAGGAATTAATAGTGATTGCAGGATTTATTTTGGCTGTATATAAATTTCCAATGATATTTAACTAACCCAATTAATTATAATGGAGTGATTTTGTGTTTGATTTTGAATATCAGCTGAAAATTCTTCCGGATAAGCCCGGAGTATATATTATGAAGGATACATCTGGTGAGGTAATATATGTTGGCAAAGCTAAAATATTAAAGAACAGAGTGAGACAATATTTTCAAAATACAAAAAGCCATTCAGAAAAAGTAAAGGCAATGGTTCAGAATATATCCGAATTTGAATATATTGTAACCGATTCTGAAATTGAAGCATTGATCCTTGAATGTAATTTAATAAAGAAATATAGACCGAGATACAATATTCTATTGAAGGATGACAAACATTATCCCTTTATTAAAATTACTGTAAATGAAGAATTTCCAAGAATGTTTGTTAGCAGGATTTTAACAAAGGATGGGTCAAAATATTTTGGACCTTTTACTGATGTTTCTGCAGTTTATGAGACAATAGAACTTATAAAAAAGATATTTCCTATTAGAAACTGTAAGAAGGTAATAAAGGACAACGGTTTAAGAGTAAGACCCTGTCTCAATTATCATATAGGTTTATGTAAGGCTCCCTGTGGTTCCTTAATAAGTAGGAAAGATTATTTGAAAATCGTTTCAGATGTCATTGATCTCCTGCATGGAAAGGATAAGATTATTACAAAAGATCTACAAAAGCAGATGGAGGCAGCTTCCGAAGCTCTTGAATTTGAAAGGGCTGCGATTTTTAGAGATAAACTTGCTGCAGTAAAAAAGGTAACGGAAAAACAGAAAATAATCACAGGAAAGTTTGAAAATGAGGATTTTATCGATATATTCAGCGATGAAAAGGACAGTTCTGCTCAGGTGTTCTTTTTAAGGGATGGAAAAATAACGGGTAGAGAACATTTTATTATTGAGAATACATCTGGTACAGAGCCAAAAGAGATAGTGACAAACTTTATTAAAGAATTTTATGGTGGAACTGCATTTATCCCTAAGGTTATAAATGTAAGAGAAATTGATGATAAGGAATTAATAGAACAATGGCTTTCAATGAAAAGGGGTTCAAAGGTTTCCATAAATATACCTATGCGTGGAGATAAGAAGGAGACATTAAATTTAGTAAGCAGAAATGCAAGAATGACTCTTGAGCATTTCAAGTTAAAGCTTATGAAGGATAAGGAAAGCAATAGAGAAGCACTTAATGAATTGACAGAGCTTTTAAATCTGGATCTTGTACCGGAAAGGATTGAAGCCTTTGATATTTCAAATATTCAAGGGGTTGATTCTGTGGGCACAATGGTGGTGTTTGAAGGCGGACGTGCTAAAAATAGTGATTACAGAAGATTTAAAATAAAATCTGTAAAAGGGTCAAATGATTATGAAAGTATGAGAGAAATACTCACCAGAAGATTCAAACGAGGAATTGAAGAAACAGAAGCAATTAAAGATAATAAAATTTCATTGGGCTCGGGAAAATTCAGTATTTTTCCGGATTTGATATTTATGGATGGGGGCAAAGGTCAGATAAATATAGCTTTAGAAGTATTAAGAAGCTATGATATAGATATACCGGTTTGTGGTATGGTTAAAGACGATAAACACAAAACCCGGGGACTTATATATAATAATAATGAACTCTCTATTAAACAAAACTCAAAGGCTATGAAGCTAATAACAAGAATTCAGGATGAAGTTCACAGATTCGCCATAACGTATCATAGGAGCTTAAGGGATAAAAGGGTACTTCATTCTGTTTTAGATGAAATACCTAATGTAGGAGATACAAGAAGAAAAGAACTTTTGAAGAAATTTGAAAGTATAGAGAACATAAAAAATGCTTCCTATGAGGAATTGCTTGAAACTCCCTCCATCGACAGCAGGGCAGCTGAAAGTATACAGTATTATTTCAAAAATAGTTGATTAAGAATAACTCATACATTATACTAGATATGATACTTAATTATTAATTTTCGAGGAGAATGATAGATGAATCTTTACAAAGATTTTGGCAAAAAGCTAAGCAGCATTTTTGAATCAGATATGATTAAAATAGATGAACCGATGAAAAACCACACTTCCTTTAAAGTGGGAGGTCCTGTAGATATATTAATAACACCAAATAACATAGAAGAAGTTGTTAAAATAATAAATATATGTATGTCAGATCAAGTCCCTTATTTTATAATAGGAAATGGAACTAACCTTTTAGTCATGGATGGAGGTATTCGAGGAGTAGTTATTAAATTAAGCAAATTAAATAAAGTAAAAGTAGATGGCGATATTATAACTGCAGAGAGTGGTGCTACATTATGGACCATTTGCAAAGCTGCACTTAAAGAGGAATTAACAGGATTCGAATTCGCCTGCGGGATTCCAGGAAGCATAGGCGGAGCAGTTACCATGAATGCAGGAGCCTATAACGGAGAAATATCAAATGTAGTTCATAGTGCAAAAATTATAGATAATTATGGAAATGTTAAAACCTTAAATAAGGAAGAGATGGAACTGGGATATAGAATAAGCTCCATATTAAAATTTGGATATACTGTATTGGAAGTAACATTAAAGTTTCAAAAGGGAGAGTATGAAAAGATAAGCACTAGAATACAAGACTTAAACAGAAGAAGAAGCGAAAAGCAACCCTTGGAATTTGCTTCAGCAGGCAGTACCTTCAAGAGACCTGAAGGTTATTTTGCTGCGAAGTTAATCGAAGATACAGGTCTTAAAGGGTTTTGCGTTGGCGGAGCGGAAGTCTCAAAGAAGCATTCTGGTTTTATAATAAATAAAGGGGATGCCAGTGCTAAGGATATATTGGATTTGATAAGTATTGTTCAGGATAAAGTCAAAGAAAAATATGATGTAGAGTTGTTTACTGAAGTGAGAATAATTGGAGAAGTTTAAACGGGGTCAGTCCCCTCAAATGGAGAATTAAGAGAGACTTAATTCTCCATTTATTCTTTAAATTCAATGTGTTATAATATTAAAGAAAAACTGTACTATAAATAAATTGCGTAAATAATTTTCCAGGAGGTAAAATATGAGATTTGTTATCGTTACCGGATTATCTGGTGCCGGCAAAACACAAGCAGTTAGATGTTTAGAGGATTTAGGCTTTTTTTGTGTAGATAATTTGCCTCCCACGCTAATTCCAAAGTTCGCGGAGGCTTGTTTCAAGACAGATGGAAAGATAGACAGAATAGCGCTGGTTATTGATATTCGCGGAGGGAAGTTCTTTGACGATTTATTTGAGAGCCTTCAATATTTAAAAGAACAGAAGTATGAGTATGAGATTTTATTTTTAGAGGCTTCTGATGAAGTTTTGGTTAAAAGATTTAAAGAGACAAGGAGAAAACATCCACTGTCTCCTGAAGGAAGAATAATAAATGGGATCACTTTAGAGAGAAGCAGGTTAAAGGAAGTAAAAAACAGGGCAGACAATATTATTGATACATCAAGGCTGGCTACCAGGGATCTCAGAGAAAAGATGCTTAAAATATATTCTGAAAATGGTCAGATTGAGTCGGAGCTAACGGTTACTGTGGTATCCTTTGGTTTTAAATATGGAATACCAGTAGATTCTGACTTGGTTTTTGACGTAAGATTCTTGCCAAACCCGTTTTATCTTCCAGAATTAAAGATATTTTCCGGCAATGATAAACCTGTAAGCGATTATGTTATGAATTATGATGTAACAAAGGAATTTTTGAATAAACTAAATGATATGCTCCAGTTTTTAATACCTAGTTATCTAAAGGAGGGTAAAAGACAGCTGATACTTTCTATTGGGTGTACTGGTGGAAGACATCGTTCTGTTACAATAGCAAATGCCATTTATGAAAAACTAAAGGAAAATGGGCATAGAGTAAATATAGACCATAGAGATATTGAAGAAGATGTTCATAAGGATGGTAAAAAACTATGAAGATAGTTGACTGGCTCAGACCGGGTATAAAAGTAAAAAGATGGGTATTTTTTGGTCTAATGGGTATTCTTTTCATTATTTTTGGTGCTCTGGAATTTGTAAACAGAAGATTTTACAGCATATATTTTATTTCATTTTATGTTTTTCTTTTTATCAGCGGATTGTTTGTTCTATATATATCGGTAACTCAGGGTATGAGATCGATAATATCTCTTATTAACAAGGGATATCTAAATGTATCACTAGACTCAAGAAAGCTGGAAAATCTAATATATGAGAAAAGACTCTTGGTTAAAGGTCCTAAGATTGTTGCAGTAGGCGGAGGCACAGGATTGTCGACAATGCTTCGAGGGCTTAAATACTATACTTCAAATGTTACTGCAGTAGTTACCGTGGCAGATGACGGAGGCGGTTCCGGAGAACTCAGAGATGATTTAGGTATACTTCCTCCGGGGGATATAAGAAACTGTATATTGGCCTTGGCAGATACGGAGCCTTTGATGGAAGATCTTCTTCAGTACAGGTTTACAGAAGGCAAGCTTAAGAATCAGAGCTTTGGGAATCTTTTTCTTGCTGCCATGGATGGGATTTCAAATAATTTTGAAGAAGCGGTGCAGAAGATGAGTTCTGTACTAGCAGTGACTGGTAAGGTTATGCCTGTAACACTAGAAAATATAGTGTTAAAGGCAAAATTAAATAATGGAACAATTGTTGAAGGTGAGTCTAATATTCCCAAAGAAGCGATTTCAACTGGAAGCAAAATAGAAAAAGTATTTATTGAACCTAAAAATGCAAGAGCATTAAAAGAGGCAATAGAGGCAATAGATGAAGCAGATGCTATTATCTTAGGACCAGGGAGTCTTTACACCAGTATCATACCTAATCTGCTAATAAAGGATATTGTTAATGCTATTCAAAAATCCGAAGCCATTAAGATATATGTATCAAATATAATGACTCAAAAAGGTGAAACAGATAGCTATGATGTTGGGGATCACCTAAGGGCTATATTTAAACATGGTGTAAGTGGAATAGTGGATTTTGCTGTGGTTAATGTGGGGAAGATAGGCGATGGCTTAGAGGAAAAATACAGGGAAAACGGCTCAGAGCTTGTTAAGTATAATGAGGATAATTTTAAGGGACTGAATGTAAATGTAATCGAAGGGGATTTTGTTAAAGTATCAAATGGGTTGGTAAGGCATAATTCAGGAAAACTAGCGGCAATACTTATAGAAACAATAATGGATAAAAAACTTCAGTTTGATAGAAAGAAGATTATTGAATACTTCTATTTATCAGAGAGATTAAAACAAAACAAAAATGGATAGGGAGTAGCAGAACATGTCATTTTCAGTTAAGGTTAAAAATGAGGTTTGCAGGAACATAGATATTTCAAAAAATGAGGCGATTGCTCAATTATCTGCTATTATGAAGGTAAGCGGAACAATGCTTATTGGAGGAAATAAGCAGTTTAGTTTTAAGGTAACCACAGAAAATCCTGCAATAGCAAGGGTTATTTTTAAAATACTTAAACAGCATTTTAATATTCATACAAAGATTATGGTGAAAAGAAGTAATTCATTAAAAAAGAATAATGTTTATATGGTTATGATAACAGAAGAAATGGGAGTAAGAGATGTACTTAAGGAAGTGGGTCTATTAAAAGAAATAGACAATGTATTTTCCTTAGATTACAGCATACCTAAAGATATATTTGAAACGGAAGATATAAAGAGAGCTTATATAAGAGGAGCCTTTCTTGGTGGTGGGAGCATAAGCAATCCGGAAAAAACATACCATCTAGAGTTTGTAACTCATGATGAAGATTATTCAAAAGAGTTAAGCACCCTTATAAACAAATATGGGCTGACTTCAAAGGTAATCCAGAGAAAGAGCAGCTTCGTGGTTTACTTAAAAGAAGGGGAACAGATAGTGGATCTTCTTAATATAATAGGGGCTCATGCATCATTACTTGAATTAGAAAACGTAAGAATAATGAAGGAAATGAGAAATAACGTAAACAGATTGGTGAATTGTGAAACTGCAAATTTAAGCAAGACAGTAAATGCTTCAGTTAGGCAGGTGGAGAGTATAAAGCTTATTGAAAGACAAATAGGGCTTAGAAGGCTCCCTAAAAATCTAAGGGAAATAGCTGAATTGAGGCTGAATTATCCGGATGAATCCCTAAAGGAGCTAGGAGAGATGCTGACGCCTGCAGTAGGTAAATCCGGTGTTAATCACAGACTGAGGCGTATAGAAAAAATTGCAGATGAAATTATAAACGAAGGAAAGTAGGGATGGAGTTTTGTCTAAGCACGAAGATATAATAAAATATATTCTTTCTCTTGAAGTAGGAACAAAAATTTCTGTTAGAAGTGTTGCCTTCGCCCAAGGAGTCAGTGACGGTACTGCATACAGGGCTATAAAGGATGCGGATTCTCTTGGGTTTGTAACTACAATTCCGAGAGTGGGAACAGTAAGGATTGAAAAGGTAGAAAAGAAAAGTATAGAAGCGCTTACTTATGGCGAAGTAATTAATATTATAGATGGTACACTGCTGGGGGGCAAAGACGGTATTCATAAAACTCTTCATAAATTTGTCATTGGTGCTATGACCATTGATGCTATGGAAAAGCACATAACACCAGGATGCCTTTTAATTGTAGGCAACAGAGAAGAGGCACAGAGACTGGCTTTGGAAAATGAATCAGGAGTGCTGATAACAGGCGGGTTTGGCTGCAGTGATGAGATAAAAAAACTTGCCTGTGAAAAATGTCTCCCGATTATAGCTTCTACTTATGACACATTTACAATTGCAAGCATGATAAATAAAGCTATCTCAGAAAGTCTTATTAAAAAGGACATTGTTTTGGTAGAGGATATTATGAAATCCTCACCACACTATTTAAAGATTACAGATACTGTAGCGGACTGGAAAAACTTAATTAAGCAAACTCAACATGAAAGGTATCCTGTAGTGGATGATGACATGAGAGTGGTAGGTATTGCTACACTTAAGGATCTTTCAGGAAGCACTAATGACCGTGAACTTGTTGGAAAATTAATGTGTAAAAGTCCAATTACCGTAACGACTAAAACTACAGTGGCTTATGCAGCGCATATAACAGGCTGGGAAGGTATTGAACTTTGTCCTGTAGTGCACAATAAAAAGCTTATCGGAGTAATTACGAGAAAGGATGTAATTAAAGCTCTTCAGTATATTGCCAGACAGCCTCAGGTGGGAGAGACGATGGAAGATATGGTACTTAAGAACTTTGAATTTGAATCAAATAATGGCGAAATGTATTTTTATGGAAGAATAACTCCCCAGATGCTGGACCCAATAGGGACAGCCTCCTGGAGCTCTTTGAATATGCTCATTTCTACCGTGGGGACAATGACACTGAGACATAAAAATAACATAAATGTATTTATAGACAGCATTAGCACTTATTTTATGCAGCCTCTGCAGATGGACAGCGTTATAGATATATACACAAAAATAATAGATATGGGAAGAAACTTTTGTAAAGTTCAGATAGAAATGTATGATAGAAAAAAGGAACTTATAGCTACATCATTAATGTCTGCTAAAGTTCTTAGAAAATCTTAATGAAGGTGAAATTATATGGTTAAGTGGGTCAGTTTGCATACGCATACAGGATATTCTCTTTTAGATGGTTCTGCCAAAATTAAAGATTTGATAAATCGTACCAAGGAGCTTGGCATGGACACAATAGCCATAACTGATCACGGAGTAATGTTCGGATGTGTTGAATTTTTCAAGGAGGCAACGGATAACGGAATTAAACCAATAATAGGCTGTGAAGTATATGTAGCAGCAAAGTCTATGACAATAAAACAAAATGATAAGGAAAACGAAACATATCATCTTGTCTTATTGGTAAAGAATGAAGCAGGCTACAGCAATCTTATGGAGATAGTATCCCAAGCTTCCATAAATGGCTTTTATTACAAACCAAGAACTGACAAGGAATTTTTAAAAACTCACTGTGAGGGGCTTGTTGCTTTAAGTGCCTGTCTTGGAGGAGAAATACAGTCCTATATATTAGATGGGAATATAGAAAAGGCGGAAAAAACTGCCTTGGAATACAAAAGCATATTTAAGGATGATTTTTATCTTGAACTTCAATACCATGGGCTTGAAAAACAGTTAAAGGTAAACGAAGAATTGGTAAGGATGTCTAAAAAGCTGCATATCCCATTAGTTGCAACAAACGATACACATTATATATATAAAGAAGACAGTGTTTCTCACGATGTGCTGCTTTGTATACAGACTGCAAAAACAGTAAATGATGAGGATAGAATGAAGTACCCTTCAGAGCAGTTTTATTTAAAGTCACCAGAAGAGATGTATGAAACCTTCTCCTATGTTCCTGAGGCTCTGGAAAACACTGTTAAGATAGCTGAAAAATGTAATTTCAGTTATGAGTTTCACAAATCAAAGCTTCCTAAATATCCTTTAGAGGAAGGGGTAGACCCTTATGAATATCTAAAAAAGCTTTGCTATAATGGTATGAATAATAAATATGAAATAGTAAATCAGGACCTTGTGGACAGGCTTGAATATGAGCTTCAGATAATAAAACAGATGGGATATATAGATTATTTCCTTATAGTTTGGGATTTTATAAAGTTTGCAGATGATAATGGAATAATGACAGGTCCCGGAAGAGGTTCAGCGGCAGGTTCCCTAGTAGCTTACGCATTGAACATAACAAAGATAGATCCAATAAAGTACAACCTGATTTTTGAGAGATTCTTAAATCCAGATAGAATATCTATGCCGGATATAGATAGTGACTTCTGCTATGAAAGAAGGCAGGAGGTAATTGACTATGTAGTTGAAAAGTACGGAGAAAGCAATGTTTCTCAGATAGTAACCTTTGGTACTATGGCACCCAGGGCATGTATAAGGGATGTGGGAAGAGCTCTTGATTACTCTTATGCGGAAGTGGATAAGATAGCTAAAATGATACCCCAGATGCTGGGCATATCTATAGAAAAGGCCCTTGAGATAAACAAAGAATTAAATAATATTTATGAAGAAGATGAAAGATGCAGGTATTTAATAGATATTTCCAAAAGACTTGAAGGACTGCCAAGGCATACCTCAACTCATGCGGCAGGTGTTGTTATTGCATCGGAGCCACTAGTAAAATTTGTACCTCTTCAAAAAAATGAAGACAGCATAGTAACTCAGTTTACTATGGGGGCTTTGGAGGAATTAGGGCTTCTAAAAATGGACTTTTTAGGTCTAAGAACTCTAACTGTAATAAGAGATACAGTTGAAATGATAAAACAAAATAAACATATTGATGTGGATATAAGTAAATTGGATTTTGAAGACAAGGAAGTATATAAGATGATGGGGGAGGGCCAAACGGTAGGTGTATTCCAGTTTGAATCACCGGGAATGGCTTCCTTTATGAAGGAACTTAAGCCTGAATCCCTAGAAGATATAATTGCTGGCAATAGCTTGTATAGACCGGGACCAATGGCAGAAATACCAAAGTATATTAAAAATAAAAAATCTCCTGAGAATATAAAATACGAAACTCCTGAATTAAAGCCAATCCTGTCTGTAACCTACGGGTGTATGGTTTATCAGGAGCAGGTTATGCAGATTGTAAGAGACTTAGCGGGATATTCCATGGGTAGAAGCGACTTGGTTAGGCGTGCTATGTCAAAAAAGAAACATCATGTTATGGAAGAGGAAAGAAAAAATTTCATATATGGAATTGAAGCAGAAGATGGAAGCTATGAGGTTCAGGGCTGTCTGAGAAATGGGATAAGCGTAGAGGCTGCAAACAAAATATTTGATTCCATGATGGATTTTGCCTCCTATGCCTTCAACAAATCCCATGCAGCTGCATACGCAGTAGTGAGCTATCAGACTGCCTATCTCATACATTATTTCACAGCGGAATACCTGGCTGCCATGCTTAACAGCGTTAAGGGGGATAATGCCAAGGTGGCATATTATATAAGGTTTGCGGAGGAGAAGGGAATACAGATACTGCCTCCAGATATAAATGAAAGCTTCTCCAAGTTTACTGTGAATGAGAACAAAATAAGATTCGGTCTGTCAGCTGTTAAAAACGTAGGAGTGAATGTAATAGACAGCATAGTAAAATCAAGGAATGAAAAGGGTGGATTTAAAGACCTGGAGGACTTTTGCAGCAAGATAGATATTTCATGTATAAATAAGAGAGTTGTGGAAAGTCTTATAAAGGCAGGGGCCTTTGACTGCTTCAAGGTATACAGATCAAAGCTTTTAGGTGTATATGAAAAGATACTTGACGGAATAAGCAGTGAGAGAAAAAGAAATATAGAAGGACAGATAAGTTTATTTGCAGGCCTTGAAGATAATAATATAAAAATTAATTATCCCAATATAAAAGAATTTGATAAAAAATATCTGCTGGCTATGGAAAAGGAAATGACAGGATTATATCTTTCCGGGCATCCACTTGACCAGTATGAATCCGCGTTAAAGAGACAAACGAGTGTAAATATTTCAGATATAGTTACCGTGGAGGTCTTAGATGAGGAGCTGTTAGAAGGGAGTTCCAAGGTTAAAGACGGGGATATAGTGATTATCGGAGGAATAATAACTGAAATAACAAGAAAGATAACTAAAAACAATGCAAATATGGCATTTGTTAAAATTGAGGACCTTTTTGCGGTTATCGAAGTCGTTATTTTCCCTAAAACCTATGAGAAATGTAAAAGTTTTATTGAGGAAGACAGCATAGTTGTAATAAAGGGAAGGGTGAGCATGCGTGAGGACGAAAAGCCGAAGCTTCTTTGCGAGTCTTTAGATCCTCTGATTACTCTAGACAGTGAAAAACTTTATATTCAAATTGAAGAAGAGGGACTTATTAAAGGGGAGCTGAATGATCTAAAAAAGATATTCCTACGGTTCAGAGGCAATATCCCGGTATATCTATTTACTAAAAAGGAAAGAAGAAAATTCAGGTTGGACCGAGATTACTGGGTAACAAGCGACGTAGAGCTTTTGTCCTATTTAAGAAAAAGATACGGAGATGAAAATGTAAAAATAGTATAATTATTAATTAAATAATTAATAATAGTGAGAGGGATTAGTTCCCTCTCTTTTTCTATGGAATGGGAAATATTATCTAGGTATGTTATAATTTATAATAAGATTCAATTGAATACGTGTTTTGTTGGGAGGTGTTTTTATGAAGACTATAGCTGTATTAACCAGCGGTGGAGATGCACCGGGAATGAATGCCGCAATAAGAGCAGTGGTAAGAGCAGGTTTAGATAAAGATTTAAAGGTTATGGGAATAAAAAGAGGGTATGCAGGGCTTATTAATGGTGAAATTTTTCAAATGGAAAGGTATAATGTGGCAGACATAATTCAAAGAGGGGGCACAGTACTCAGAACCTCCAGATCTGCTGAATTCATGACAGAAGAGGGCCAAAAGAAAGCAGTTAATATACTAAAAGCTTTTAGTATAGACGGACTCATTGTAATTGGTGGAGACGGTTCTTTTAGGGGTGCCAAGTGCCTCTCGAATTTTGGAATTCCTGTAATAGGTTTGCCCGGTACTATTGACAATGATCTTCCTTATACTGATTATACTATAGGCTTTGATTCCGCGGTAAACACAGTTTTGGATGCAATAAATAAAATAAGGGACACTGCAACTTCCCATGAAAGGGTAAGTGTAGTAGAAGTTATGGGTAGAAAGTGCGGAGACATAGCATTATATGCAGGTATTGCAGGAGGTGCTGAAAGCATAATAGTTCCGGAAATAGGATACTCTAAAGATGATATTTGCAGAAAAATACTAGAGGGAAAGCAAAGAGGAAAATTACATAATCTGATAGTTATTGCAGAAGGTGCAGGTGGTACAGCAGAATTAGTAAAGGTTATTGAAGAGGTCACAGGAATTGAGGCCAGGGCTACTATACTCGGATATATTCAAAGAGGTGGAAGTCCAACCTGTATGGATAGATTATTGGCATCAAAAATGGGATATAGAGCTGTGGAGCTCCTTATTAAGGGAAATGCGTCAAGACTTGTGGGCATTAAACATAACAAGATAATCCATGAGGATATAGAGGAAGCATTGTCGATTAAAAGAGTATTTGATGAAAAATTATATGGAATAGCAAATGTTTTATCTTATTAATTTATAGATTGAGGGGATTTAAAATGCAGAAAACAAAGATGGTATTTACAATAGGACCTGCTAGTCAAAGCAGTGATATAATTTCTAAACTTATAGAAGCCGGAATGAGTGCTTCAAGGCACAATTTTTCCCATGGTAACCATGAAGAGCACAGGGAAAGAATGAATCTTATAAAATCCTTAAGGGAAAAATATGATAAGCATATTGCTATAATTCTGGATACCAAAGGTCCTGAAATAAGAACCGGAAACTTTGATAAAAAACAGGTAGAGTTAAAGGAAGGAGCCAGTTTTACTGTATATTGCGGAGAGGATGTAATGGGGGATGAAGAAAAGTGCTCTATTACATATGCAGACCTGTACAAGGATGTAAAAAAGGGTGATATGATACTGATGGATGATGGTTTGGTGGGTCTTGAAGTGGATAGTGTTGAAGGTAATAAGATTCACTGCATTGTCAAAAACAACAGTACTATTTCAAACCATAAGGGAGTTAATGTACCAGGAGTTTCTGTGGCACTTCCTTCCATGACAGAACAGGATATAGATGATCTGAAATTTGGCTGTGAAGTAGAGGTGGATATTATTGCGGCTTCCTTCATTAGAAAAGCCTCAGATGTACTAGCCATAAGAAAGGTGTTGGAATCAAACGGTGGAGCGGATATTCAGATTTTCTCCAAGATTGAAAATAGGGAAGGCGTAAATAATATAGATGAAATAATAAAATTTTCAGATGGAATAATGGTGGCTAGAGGAGATATGGGAGTGGAAATTCCTATAGAAGAGGTACCTCTTTTGCAGAAGATGATAATTGAAAAATGTAACAAAGCGGGCATACCAGTAATCACCGCTACACAAATGCTAGACTCCATGATCAGAAATCCAAGACCTACTAGAGCTGAGGCTTCGGATATTGCAAATGCTATATTTGACGGTACGGATGCCATAATGCTAAGCGGAGAATCCGCCAACGGAAAGTACCCTGTAGAGGCGGCAAAGACGATGTCCAGGATAGCTCAGGCTGCAGAAGCCAAGCTAAATTATGATGCCATGTTAAATGCAAAAAAAGAGCATCATATACAAAACGTTCCTAATGCAATAAGCTTAGCTACCTGTACTACTGCGGCAGAGCTTAATGCCTCAGCAATTATCACAGCTACTCAAAGCGGACATACTGCACGAATGGTTTCAAAATACAGACCTGCTTGTCCCATAATAGCTGTTGCACCAAGCGCTATAGTGGCAAGAAGACTTGCATTAAACTGGGGAGTATTTTCTATAAGTGCTCCTAAAATGAATTCTACAGATGAATTAATAGAGAAATCCGTGGCAATATCACTAAATACAGGTTATGTAGAAAAGGGAGATCTTGTGGTGATTGCAGCGGGAATACCGGTCAGCTTTTCCGGATCCACCAATATGATGAAGGTTCACGTAGTTGGCGACATACTGGTTCAAGGAAGAGGAGCAGGCAACAGACCTGGTTATGGTAATGTAAAGGTAGTTAAAAATGCAAGAGAAGCGGTCAATCTAGTGGCAAGAGATGATATTTTGGTTATAAAGCACCTTGACAGTGATTACATATCTGTTATCGATAGAGTAGCAGGTATCATTGCGGAAGAAGGGGGATTAACCTCCCATTTGGCAATAGAATGTATAACCAGGGATATACCACTTATATGCAGCGCCGGTGGAGCTACTGAAATGCTTAAAAATGGCTCTTTTGTAACTATGGATGTTAGACGTGGGATTGTGTATAATGGCAGAGCAAACATTCTATGACATATCAATTAAGGTAAATATTTAAAAATTAACAAATAATTAACAAATAATTACTTATTTTTTTTATCGGTTAGTGTATAATGTTTAAATACATGGGCAGAATCATTTAATGAGAAAAGAAGGACAACCGATTTTATCTTAGCACTCTAAGGAGTGCAATTTTTTTGTATAAAAATTCTTTTAACACAAATAATATTTGTATATACTTTTAAGGAGGGATTTTTATGAGCGCAAACTTATCATGTAGTGCGTTAAACTGTACTAATAATGCGTCAGGCAGTTGCGTAGCAAATGCTATTAATGTATCCGGACCAAACGCTTCCAATAGTGCCCAAACAGAGTGTGATACATTCTTGCAAAAAGGTGCAGTGGGAGGTACCTCACATTTTACAAATGCAAACCTTGGAGGAGAATTAAAGCAGATGTTTGCAAATGGTCCCAGCCCAATTGCTCCTATGATTAACTGTGAAGCAGAGGGCTGCACGTTTAACTCAAGCAGAAAATGCACAGCTGACAGTGTTGAAGTTAAGGGCGACGGATCTTGGAGCAGCCGGGGCACACGCTGTGAAACCTTTAGAGAGGATTGAAGCAAGATCTTAATTCAGATGTGATTCTTTTACACATCTGAATATTAGAGCTGCGAATGCATGGCTTACTTGGCGTTGAACTCCCACTTGAAGAAAAGTAGGTATTCGAAATCTATTCAGTGAGTGATTGGAAGGCTTACGCCAAGTTAGTCAGGTTAAATATTGACGGATTTTTATCCGTCTTTTTTTTATTATTTAGGAAACAGTGTGCGCAAGCACTGTGGATAACAATAGAAAAAAATAGAGATTTTTGAGATAATAAGATATTATGAAAAAGTGTAATGGAGTAATTAAGCAGATTTTTAAAGAC
>Ga0268357_100461_pt1 | contig 51771 bp, 53 predicted proteins | sample BioMet10_FD_192466 | JGI IMG/M metagenome (GOLD analysis project Ga0268357, IMG submission 192466) | Sewage microbial communities from Oakland, California, United States - Biofuel 10 (Illumina Assembly) | ecosystem: Engineered > Wastewater > Sewage > Unclassified | place: USA: California... | reverse complement strand
AATACTATTATTGTATTTATTAAATTTTTGTCCTTTTAATGCCATAAAAAATACACCTCCTTTCGAAAGTGTATTTTATCATAAAATAGTCTTTTTTATTAATGTCTACTCTAAAGGATGCATTTCATTATTCCTAATCTTTTATTTATTCTTCATATTCTTTTGAATCTCTCTTAGAGTATCTTTTTTCTTTTCTGTTTCTCTTTTATCGTAAATCTTTTTACCTTTACCTACTCCAAGAAGTATCTTAGCTTTATCACCTTTAAAATATAATTTTAATGGTACTAAAGTATAACCACCTAAATCAGTTTTACTTTGTAATTTATTTATTTCATTTGTATGAAGTAATAACTTACGAGTACGATTTTCATCAACATTATTAAGACTACCTTCTTTATATGCACTAATATGCATATTTAGAATATAGCATTCATTCTTACGTATAATAGCATAACTATCTCCAATATTAACCTTACCTTCTCTAATCGATTTAATCTCTGTTCCAGTAAGAACAATACCAGCTTCATAACTCTCTTCAATAAAATAGTTATAGTTAGCTTTTCTATTTACGATTTCCATGTTTTTCCTTTGTTAATGATTTAGGTTTATCTTCAATATTTTCTTTAACTACTTGTCCATGATCAACTTCAAAGTCAACTGTTTTAGCTTCTTTAGAAGCTCCTACACAGACAACTTTAACATCATCACCTAAGCGATATCCTTTTTTATCTTTAGTAGATCTAATCGAGAATGTCTTTTCATCATAGAAATATGTATTACCTAAAGAATCTGTTCTAACTAATCCTTCAACAAGATTATTTAATTCAACAAAGAATCCAAAGTTTAATACTGTACTAACCATACCAGTATATCTTTCACCAATATGATCACACATATATTCAGCCATCTTCATATCATCTACTTCACGTTCACAATTATCTGCAGCAACTTCCATTTCAGAAGCATGTTCAGTAAGTGGTACTAACTTAGTATCCCAATATTTAATTGTTCCTGGATCTAATTTATTTTCAAATAAATATGTATGTAATAAACGATGGACTGTTGTATCTGGATAACGTCTAATTGGTGATGTAAAGTGCGTATAGCACTTAGATGCTAGACCATAGTGACCAATATTATCTTTTTGATAAACGGCCTTCTGCATGCTCCTAAGCATCAATTTAGAAAGGATTGGATATTCTTTTTTATCCTTTAAACTATCAACCAATTGTTGCATTGATTTTGGATACATATAATTCATCTTAGCATCAACATCATATCCAAGCATTCTAACAAAGTTAATAAAGTTAGTAACCTTTTCTTCATTAGGTGTCCCGTGAACACGATAAACAAATGGTAAATCCATATTGAATATTGTTGTTGCAACAGTTTCATTAGCGGCAATCATACAATCTTCAATTAACTTTTCGCCTTCACCTTGAACACGTTTCTTAATCTCAATTGGATGCCCTTTTTCATCAACGATAATCTTTGGTTCATCACCATTGAATTCAACATATCCTCTTTTTAATTTATGTTTACGTAGAACATGTGCACATTCATTCATTAATTTTAAATTTTCAGCATATGGTTCATATCCTTCTGGTACTGTATTATGTTCTAATATTTGATTAACTGAATCATAGTTCATCTGCTTATTAGATTTAATAACACTTAAGAAGATATCATCATCAACTATTTCACCAGTTTCTTTATCTATCTCCATAACGCATGATACTGCAAGACGCTCAACATTTGGATTTAGTGAACATATACCATTAGATAATTTATGAGGAAGCATTGGTATAACACGATCTGCTAAATAAACACTAGTACCTCTTTCATAAGCTTCTTTATCAATAGCATCATTTTCTTTAACATAATGACTAACATCGGCAATATGAACACCTAGTGAATAATTACCATTAGGCAACATATTAATTTCCACAGCATCATCTATATCCTTAGTATCAGAACCATCAATAGTATAAATCATATGATCTCTTAAATCTTTACGACCTACTTTTTCTTCTTCTAATACTTCATCAGGTAGACTTGCTGCTTCTTGCATAACTTCATCTGGGAATGTATCACGAATTTGATACTTGGCAACAATACTAGATATATCTACTCCTGGATCATTTTTATGACCTAGTACTCTAATTATTTGTCCTTGATAATTATTGCCTTCTAATTTAGATCCTAATTTAACAAGTACTTTATGTCCATCCATTGCACCCATTGAATCAGCCTTCGCAATATCAATACATAATTTAACACGCTCATCATCTAATTTAATATGACCAACATTTTTATCAGTATAATATTCACCAACTAATTCTTTAACTTTGCGATCTCTTATTTTAACAATACGACCTTCAGGTCCATTAGGTGTAATACCAGTTATCTCAACAACAACTTGGTCACCATCAATCGCATTATTAAGTTCTTTAGGTGGTATAAAGACATCTTCAGATCCTGGTACATTAACAAAACCAAAACCTTTCTTATTACCAATCATCATACCAATCTTAAAGCTAGCATTATCAAACATCATATAATTATTCTTTTTAGTACGAGTAATCATATAATCATCTTCCATGCCATTTAATGTTTTCATTAATTCTTTTAATTCATCTACACTTTTAAATCCTAATGCATCATTAATCTCTTGTATTGTAAATGCTCTATCATCACTTTTTAAAAACTCCAATATTCTTTTTTGTAAATCGGTTAATTCGTTCATAAACACCTCTATTTTTATTATAGATTAAAAAGAAGTAAAAATATAGTTTTTTGTTGATTTTAAGCCAAATTAATTTGACTTATGTCAATATTAATATATAATAATTCTTACTTAAGGGGTTGTTTTATGAGTAAGATAAGTATTATTATCCCAACTTATAATCAAGATAAATATCTAGCTCAATGTCTAGATAGTGTTTTGATGCAAGATTTTAATGATTTTGAAGTTATAACTGTCAATGATTGTTCAACTGATAAAACTGTCAAAATATTAAAAAGATATCAAGATAATTTTAGCAATTTAAAAGTTATTAATAATAAAAACAATATAGGCCAAGGAGAATCACGCAATAAAGGTATTGAATTATCGACTGGTGAATATATTATGTTTGCTGATTCAGATGATCTTGTTGAAAAAGATGCTCTTAAAAAGTCATATGATGCAGCCTTAAAGACTGGATCAGATTTAGTAAGATTTGATTCAAGTAGAATGATCGCTAGAATTAGATTTAATAAGGAAGTATTTAATCCTAATCAAAAAGAAGATATAGGTAATATAGATATCAAAGAAGACAATTACATCTTTAAAGAAAAAGTTAATGTTTGGAATAAATTATATTCGCGCAGTTTAATTGGTAATAAGAGATTTAAAAATATGCGCTATGAAGATTTACCATTTACAATGAATATATTGTTCGATGCTAAAAATATTACTTATTTAAAAGAAAATCTTTATTCATACCGTTTTAATCCAAATAGTATTATGGGTACTGCTGTTTTTCATAAAAATGAGAAGTTGCTAGATATATTTAACGCCTGTGATATGTTAGATAATATTAAAAATAAAAAAGGATTAGATAAAGAAGTCGAAGACTTAAAAGGTATTAATTGTACTCATATTATTAATGATATTCTAGCTTGGCAAGAAGGAACATTAGAAGAAAAGAAAGAATTAATTAGTTATCTATTTAAAGCTACTGAACTAAAATATGGATCATTAAATCAAAATCAAGCTTATATTAATACTATTCAAAAGGATTCCTTTTTCAGAAAGAGAATGGCATTAATGAATAAACACATAATTAAAAGTGAATATCAAAATTCTCAAGATGCTGATGAATTAATCATAAAATCAAAATCTCTTATAAAGAAGATGAAATAATGAATTATATCAATAAAACAACCATAATAGTATTAAATGATTCTCTATTACAAAAAACTAGTTCTAAAAATGAATTTAATTTAGCGGATAATATTAAATATAATTTAGTAAAAAAAATTAGCATATAGCTAATTTTTTTATTTAAATAACCAATATACAGCAATCATCATTAAAGGCTCGATTATCAAAGTTAGAAGTCCTAAGAACCAGGCATCCATAAATCCTGCTCTTTCACTTTGGAAAGGATTACGATTTTGTGGAATATAACCTTTTGCAACTTTAGTCATTTGTTTTCCAAGTGATTCACCATTCGAAGCACCTTCAGACATATTAGGTCCTGTTACTTCTTCCTTTTGAAGAAGATCATCTCTACGTTTCCTTAATATTTTTTTTGTATCATCACTTATATCTTTACTTTTCATAAACTCATTAAAATTAGCTTCTGACGAAACAATAAATTGATATAGATCATTTTGATTATTATTCATTCTTATCACCTTCTATCTCTTTAACATCAACATTATTTATTGAATCAAATCTTTTTGAAATTTTGTCACCAGTAACATTTAAATCTTTAACATCTTTAGTCACTGTATCAATACTTCTTGATAATTTATCCCAACGCTCTTTATATCTACTAAAATCTTCTGATAACATTCTTAATTCTCTATGAATAACAGTAGTATATTTATCTCTTTCAACATTTTTCATTATTACTTGTATTGTTGTTAATGTGCTAATTAATGTTGTAGGACTTGTTATCCAAACATGTTTTGAATATGCATAATCAATGATATCTTGATGATAAGCATTAACTTCTGCAAATATTGCCTCTGCTGGTAAAAATAATATTGCTTGCTCACTTGTTACACCAGGAATTATATATTTGCTACTTATCGCATCTATATGCTTTTTCATATCTTGTTTAAACATTTTCTCTGAAATATTACGATCAGTTTCGCTTCTTGATTTATCAACCATTTCTTGGTAATGTTCTAATGGAAATTTAGAATCAATTGCAATAGTACCTAATGGTTCTGGAGCAAATAAAACACAATCTGCAATAGTACCATTATCAAATGGATGTTGTAATTCATAAATATGATTATTATTCTCTCCAAATACTGATGTTAATATATGTTTTAAATTTACTTCACCAAATATACCACGACTCTTTTTATCAGTTAATACATTTTGTAAACTAACAATATCAGTTGATAAACTATCAATCTTCTTTTGTGCCTCATCAATGCGTGTTAAACTTTGAAGAACACTAGTAAATGTTTTATTTGTCTTTTCAAAGTTCTCATCTAATCGACTATTAACTTTATCATTAATCTTAGTTAAACTATCATCTATTCGATCATTTAATTTAGTAAAATCATCATTCATCGTACGAGAAAAATCAAATTTAAAATCCCCTATTTGTTTAGTAACATTTTGATTTAAATCAGATATCTCTTTATTAATATTTTGTTCATTGATATTTTTAGACATTGAAATAACACTGATAATAATATCAATGACTACCAAAATTATTAAGATTACTACTAATATTATTTCCATATCTATCCTCTATACAATTATAGCATATTAAAAAAAGAAATAACATAAGTTATTTCTTCATTTTATCATTAATTTCTTTAGTGTTTTTGTAAGTTAATATTTGAACTAATATTAATTCAAATGATAAACGCAATACAATGTTACCTATAACTAATACAAACAAGAAGGCACCAAAACTAGTTGATATTAGTAAAAAACTATATAATGTTAAAAATATTGCTGCAGCTAAATAAACAAATTTTAATACTACTTCAATTGTTAAATCTTTAAAATTTAAGAAATCAAATAACTTTTTTGTAAAGCCTTTATATCCATTATCTTTCTTTAAAAAGGCATAATAGATACAAAATGCTGCAGCTATTGCAACGATAAACATTATTAAAATGGCAGTAGAATTTCCATCTACACTACTATTTGTTGGGTAATTGTAATTATATATATAACCATATTTCATATAAATCACTTCTTTCTAGAAATATACTTGTATTGTATTACTACAGCATAACCTGGATCATTATTAACATCTGTTAAAGATTTACCAACTTTGCTTTCAAAATCAGTTTTTGTTAAATAACTATCTAATAGATTAAATGAATATTCATCATATGTTAAACGATATCTAGTTCTAGTTTGTTTTTCTTCTGTGCGATAATAACTATTTGAACTATTTAAATATGATATCGGTTCCCATCCTGTCCACTCAGTAGTTGAAGACAATTCGGAATCTTTATATCTATAATAATCATCTGCTGCTGATTGATATCCTGAATAATCACGAGGATCACCATTATACCAACGATGTAATGTTTGAAAATAACGCCATACTGTTGCACTATCATTTATATCTTGTGTATAAGATTCGTTTTCAGTATCTGGGTTAGTTGGTGAATATGCGCCATTATTCCAATACACTTTGTTACCATTATCTTCTTTATACCAACGATACCCTGTTTGATTTTCAATAGTAATACAGTCAGATGCATCTGGGGAATTTAAAGACCATTCACTCAATTCTGTTTGATGCTCAGTATTATAATCCTCCTGACTATAACCACTTGGCTGTGTACAAGAAAGTGCTGAATAATTATTATTAGGATTACTATAGAATTTCCACACTTTATCTTGATAGCGATAGTATGTAATATCTTCGTGATCAATGATAACATTTTTAGCATCAGAAGGTATTGAAGTTAATCTTGGATCACTCGTCTTTTCCATTGGTGTTTCTTTTAATTCTTCTGGAGTATAATAGCCTGTCCAATCAGTATGATATGTTGTTTTAGTTGCATAATTATAGTATATGACTACATCATATACACCAGATTTTGGTTTATTATCACTTTCCGTTGACCAATTAGTTCCATATCTAGTATCTGTAGTGCAAAAATTACAGTTAGTAACATTAACGGTTTCAACATATCCATCACCAACATTAGTAATTTTTACAGTACCACCGCATGCAGTATCATTAATTGAAAAGTCTTTTGAATTAAGATATCCATTTTCAATCAATTCAGATGCATCATATGTAACAGGATCTGAAACTATTGTTGGAAGAGTTTCTTTAGATTCTGCATACTTATAGCCTGCATCTTTTAACATGTTTTCTACACTATTACACTTTGAATTCTTTGCACTATTATTTGCAACGATAAAGATAATTACTGCCAATAATATTATTCCAATAACACTACCAATAATAATAAAAAGTTTCTTATTATCTACTGGTTTTGGAGTATTACCATTTTCATCAACATACTGTTGCTGTCCTAAAACTTTTGAATTAAATACATCTTTATTAATTATACTTTTAGTAAAATTCATTTATCATCACACTCTATTAATATAATAGCATTATTAAACAAGAAAAAGCAATGAAAAATCATTGCTTTACTCATCACTAAAGAAATCATCAAAGAATTCATCTTCTGTAACATCTTCTATTTTAGACTCATTAACATTTTCTTTTATTTCTTTAGGCTGTTGAATAGTCGTTTCTTGCTTTGTATTATTATGAAGCATACCCATAGTATTAATTACATTTGGAACATTTTCTGGTTCATCATTAACAATGGCTGTTTTTGGAATGTTTTTAAGTTTTTCTTCTTGGTTTCTACGTTCTATTTCAGCCAATCTTTTCTTTTCTAACTCTTCTTGTTCTTTTTTCTTCTTTTCTTGTGCCAATCTTTCTTGTTCCTGTTTTTCTCTTTCGGCTGCTGCTTTTTTAGCTTCTTGGCGTTCCATTTCTTCCTGCTTTTGCCTTTCAGCTTCAGCATTATCACGCTCAATTTTTTCTTGGTCAAAATTGGCTGAATTACTTTTCGATTCAATTTGTGCTTTTTCTTTATTTTCACTTTCTTCAAGTTCTTTCATCGCTGCTTCTATTGCTGCTCTATCTTCTGCTTGTTTCTTTGCTACGAATTCATCTTGTTTCTTTTTAGTGAAACCAACAATATCAAAAACTTGAACTGGATTAGCCGTTGGCTCTGGCAATTCAAGAGGCTTATAATGCTTACCAAATAATCCTTTTTGATTCATTTCAAAATAATATGTAAACTTTGATTTATAAGGATAATTACGATCATGCAATATAACTACTGTCTTAAGTGGTAAACGTTGTAAATCAGAGACTGTTGCAAGCGGTGTACTTGCTGTTTTAGCGTCTTTCTTAGATTCTTTTTCACCACATAATTTTGATAGTTCTTCTAGTGTTGCAAGTTCCGTTGATTTTAAGAATACTAAGTTACCACAGTTACCTTTGATAGTACTTGCTGTTTCCTTACCATATGTTTTTTCGAGTGCTCCTGAATCCTGAATAATAAACATCATACGAATATTTCTTGAACGAGCTGCAGATACCATTGTTCCAACATCTTTAAGTGGTGGCATATTTTCAAACTCATCCAAAATGAAATTTGTTCTAAATGGCAATTTACCATTTTTCTCTTTGGATGCTTCATCAATTAATGTTTCATAACATTGTTTAATAAATATTGTGCCTAATGCATGGTATGTTGTCTTTTCATCTTGTAGACATAAGAATACTGCTGTCTTTTGATGACCTATATCACGCATATTAAAATCGCTTGTAGCAAGCATTTCACTGATATTTTCACGTGATGCAAATATTTTAATTTTACTTCTAAATACTGACAAGATACTACCTTTAGTATCTGTAGGTGCATTAATAGTTGAGTTAGCATTAACATATGCTGGATCTGTTGGATCTTTAAAACTAAAATATGTTGAAAGTAAATTATGAGAACCAATCTTTTCGTCGGCTGCAACCGACATACGATAAATACTATTTAAATTAACTTCTTCTCTCTTTGCATCTTCAAACAATGCAATGGCAAGTCCATTAAAGAAATCGCCACCAGTATTTTGCCAAAATGGATCGTCGGCTTTATCTTCATGAACGATATTAACACCTAAATCTTCTAACAATTCGATAGCTTTATCTTTATTACCGCTTTGATACAAATCATATGGTACATCAAGTGGATTCCAAGTATTACCTCTTTGTGGATCACGCATATTGATAATTATAATTTTATAACCTTTTTCTTTTAATAATTGTCCGTTATCTCTATAAATTTCTTGCTTTGGATCGGTAACAATCATTGATTCCCCTTTACGAGCAAGTAATGAAATTGTCGGTAAAACAACCATTTGTGATTTACCACTACCAGTAGAACCAATAACAAGAGTATGCAATTCACTATCATCAACCCACAAGTTACGTCCATCATTTACAACCGGAATACCAGCATACTTAATATCATCACTAGCTGGATCAACTTTGTGAATTCCAGGTGCATTTTTCATTTCTTTATCAGTAGTCCATCTTGAATAACCACCAGATTCTTTTTTATGAAATCCTATACCAAATCCTTCTTCTTTGCTCCAAAATCTATCTTTAACTGATATTATTATTGCAGCTTCACTACCAATCCAAAAAACAATTGTCGCAAATAATAATGGACTAACAAAAACAGGAAGTGGATTTAATCCATGGAAAGTTCCTTCATTAGCAAATTGATTCAAGTTTAATATAATTAATGCAACGACATTAAACAATAAAAAAGTAAATATACCAAATAATAACCAATCTTTAGGTTCTGCATTAAATTTTAGTTTCATTTAAGCACCTCTACATCTAGAATAATTATATAACATATCCGTTAATATTCCAAGTAAAAAGGACTTATTATTCATAAGTCCTAAGTTTATTAATCTAAACCATCTGTATATCTAGTGCAATCTCCACAACCAGCTTCACCAGCACATGGAACTGCAAAAATAACATGTCTATTGCCCGCATACTGAGCAACTGATGTATACTTATGATTTATAAATATACCACCTGCATATCCATCAACCATGGCGTTGCCTTCACTTACCCAGAAAGTATCGCCTTCAACTTTTGTAACAAATGCGACGTGTCCGCAATCACTATAACCATAGCAAGATATTATTGCACCTGCTCTTGGCTTATCACTAAGACTAAATTGTCCTGGATTACTTATACATATTTGATAAGCCCACTGATAACCATTACCATGCCCTGGACGAACATTTTGGTAATCATAGTCACCAAATTTCTTTTCAACTACATAATATTTGTTAAACATATACCATGCAAAGGTTGTACACTGATTCATTTCGCCCATAAAACCTGTGGCACATCTTGAACCACCTCTATAAACGAAAGGATTATCTACGTAAGCATCATCCCATATAGAACTATTGCAATTAACAGTTTGTGCTTCTCCATCTTCTAAAGAACCATCGGCACCAAAACTTCCAATTGAACTTGAATAAGATTCTTTATATAAATTTTCATTATCTACAATCTCATCGGTTGCAGTACTTAATTGTTTAGCTTTTTCAGTATCATCAGTCGAAAATTCGTAGCCGACGTTCTTTAAATGAGTTTCTAATTCACCACTTGATACAAGCCATTGCTTATATTCATCTTGTGATCTAGCAGATAATTTTCTATCAGTACCATTTTTGCATGTTGTAGAACAAGTATTAGAATCTTCTGTTCCACAATATACTTTATTATCCTCATCCTTACAATACAATTTATATTCAGTTAAGCCTTGTCCTTCTTTTGTAACAACATCAATAAAACGCATTATTTCTGACTTATATTTAGCATCAGGATCATCACTACTAGTAGCATTATCATCATCAGTTGTATCATTCATATTATAAGATATACCATAAAATCCTGATGATATTGCAAGATATTTATCAACCGAAACCCCTTGACTAGTCAAATTTTCAACATCCTTTGTAGCTTTATCGGCAATATCTTTTTGTGTTTGAGTTTGGGCAGTATCATCTGAATCAGAACTACCCTTTCCATCCATACCAAATAGAAATTGAAAAGGATTAAGTATTAAATATACAATTACAATTATAAAAAGGCCAAAAAGCAAAGAAGGCAAGATAGTAATAACAACAGTTAATACATGTCTTTTGGCTGCTTTCTTTGCTATTTCTTTTGCTTTCTCTTTTGGATTAAATCCTTCTGCCATAAAACCTCCTGATTAAAACTATAATCCTCCGCCACTACCCATTGAATCTAATTCATCTTGAGTTGCAATTATTTGAATTTGCATTCTACGTGAACCACAAACAAATAGTGCATCACCTTGTTGATAACGTTTTATAGCTTCTTTTTCATTATCATTTAAATCAATTAATTTACTTAAGTCTTCAACTGCTTGTTTCTTCAATCCCATTACTAAATAATAAGATGCATTATCAAATATTGCTCTACCTTGAGTTAAAACAGCTTCATCACTGAAATCACTTGGTTGCTGTGTAATAATTATAGTACCTGTATTATATTTACGAGCACGTCTTTGAATTTGTGCTAAGAAATCAGCACCTAATGTATTTTGCTTATTCATTAATACATGAGCTTCATCTACCATTAAGATAGTATTAACACTAGAGTCTAATGTCATACCCCATGCATACTTCAAAATGTTAAAGAACAATGCATTACGAATGTTATCAGCACTATTCATAAATTCTTTAATATTAAATACTATGAAATTGCTCTTTGGAGTAATTGTCGAATGTTGATCAAAGTAGAATTTCAATTCTCCTACTAATGGTCTAACCTTAATCTCTAATTTTTCCATAATTGCTTTTTCTTGTGTTGCTTCTGGCATTGATAATATTTTGCCTCTTATAGTTGCATAAACATCATCAAATGTTGGATAATCTTTCGACGTAAATTTACTATAATCTGTAGTAAAATCCATCCCGAAACGTTTATAAGTTTCTTGCAATACTTCTGAAAGCATTGTAATAACATCTTCTTCAGCTGTTGGATCATAATACTTAAAGAACGCTTTAATTGACTGCAATGTACGAGTAAGTACAGTGTATCCCATACCTTGTTGTAATTCATCTGTATCAGCATCTAAAACAACTTCTAATGGGTTAACAACACCAAACTCTCCGCCTTTACCTAAATCAATAAAGTCACCGCCAAGTGAACGAGACATTTCTTCTAATTCACCTTCTGGATCAATAACAATAATCTTACTATTATTACGAAAATGAGAACGTAAGAATAACTTGGCAGCTGTAGATTTACCACTACCTGAAGTACCTAATATAATCATATTGGCATTATTTCTATTATGTTCTTTTTGAATTTGATATAAGAACTGATTGAATAGAACAACACCACCTGAGAAATCAGTACCAAGTAACGTACTAAGTCCTGGATCTTTGATTGAGTCAAAGATAAATGGATACATAGCTGACATAGTTGGTGCTGGCATTGGAGTACCTACTCTATCTTCAATATCCTGCTTAGGAAAAATTGGAATAATAGATTTTAATACTTTTTCTTGCTCAAACATTAGTGGAACTGCATACATTTGCATTGATTCCATATAATTCTTTACTTGTAATTTTTTTGCTGCTAATTCATCTTCTGTATCAGCAGTAATCATAACATGCATTTGAAAATCAAATATATGAGCTTGTGTTGCTGCTAACATAGTAACGAATTCTTCCATTGATTCATAATTTTGACGAATCATTTCTTGTCTTGTTTTATCTCTTTCATCTTCATAATCTTGCTTTAATTCAGCAATTTCTTTGTTAATCATCTTAGTGATAGTTCCAAATGGAAGTGGAATATGTTTAATAACTATTTTTAATCCTGGTATACTAGTTAAACTAGAAAGATAACCAGCATTAATATATTTTGGATAAGTTATTACTGTTAATATAGTTGCATATTTATCACTAATAACAAAATCACGATATCTAAATTCTAACCCTTTAGGAGCTAATTGTGTTTTAATATTCATTATCCAATCACCGTCCCAAATGTAGAAGATTTACCACCATTTAAGAAATTATCCAATATAATTCTTAAATCTTCATTAGATGTTTGCTGAGAATTTAAACCTGCAGCAGCCAAACCAGAAATCATATTTCTTATTCTTTTTTGGCATTTCTCATCATCTCTCTCTTTAAATAAAATGTAGAATTCAGTATCAACTACATTGTTATGTAAAAATTGATTTGCTTTATTAATATCTTGCATAATAATTTTTCTCTTGATTGGATCTTGTTGCTCATTATATAGAAGTTGCATATTAGATAGATATACATTAATATCTACTGGTCTATCTGCAACGATAAGCCAAAATTCATAATCAATAGTGTTATAGAAATCTTCAAGTCCCTTTATTACACCAGCTTGTGAACTTTCATCCAAAATAAAGATATTCTTGGGTGCTACTTTTACGCCTGTAACCTTTTCATTGTTATCAAGTATAATAGTACCATTATTAATACCCTTTACTGGTATCATATCTTCTGTAAATTTACTTGTCTGTGGTTTCATTTTCAAAACACCAACCTTTCCATACAAATTTTTCTCTCTTTGTAAAATATTTATACGCTGATATCAAAAATGTTAGCGTATTATGATAATTTGGAATTGGAAATACTAGAAATCCTGCAATAAGTCCAGGTAATGCTTCTAGAACTACAATAGCTGTATTAGTAGAACCTGTTGTCATTAATGCTAGTAGTGAGAATCCTAATCCTATTCCAAATATTATCAGATCAACAGTATTAAATATTCCAAATATTAATAGAGATCTTTTCGCATTTGATGGTATTAAATATTGATTCATAGTATCACATCCTTTTTATTCTTATGATTTAGGCAAATTCTTTTGTAATAACTCATTGTTTGCTTGTCCACCTTTGCTTAAAGAATTAGAAGCATCAGCTTTCATTCTTCCAATATGAGCATCCATTTCATCCAATTTCTTCTTTTCATTTTTATAAGCTGTTAAATCAGAATTATAATTTGCCTCTAGTTTCCCAAGTCCATTTTTTGGATCAAGTTTTAAAATATTATTTTCAGCTTCTAACTTAGAATATTCTGCAGTTCCTTTTTGACCAGCATTTGCCATGGCTGTAAGTTGATAATCTAATTCATGAGATCTAGCAGTTGCTTGATCAAGTAATGCTTTTGACCTATCAGATTTTGTTTGAGCTGAAGATGTCATAGTTTTCTGAGCGCTATAGCCAGAATCCGTCTTATATTTATTTATTTGAGCATTTTTATGTCTCATTCTTAATTTATCAACAGGGTGCAATACACCATTTATTTGTTTTGGATCAGTTGCATCTGTGATATTCTTTTTGTTCATTCTTCTTAACATTAAATTTTGCTTTTCGTTAGCTATATGTCTCTTTGCCTTATTAATAGTAGCTTTTTCTGCCACTTTAGGAAGTGCTGCGGCTCCAGCAACGGCTGCACCTAATAAAGGAACACCTTTTGTTTTTGCCTTTAAGTCAAACATACTTCCACCAGATTTACCAAGGTCAATACCAGTTAAATCTTTTAATAAATCTGGTATTTGCTTAGCAAACATAAATAAGCCAATGATAATAAATGCAAGTAATGTCTTGTCAGTACTACCAGTACCAGTTTCAATTGAACCATCACTGGCTATTGTCGATAATTTATAATTTTGCAATAATGAAATAATAAAGATAATAAAATTAATTATTCCAATTCTAATAAATAAATCTAGATAAGTAGTTCCTACTGCTTTTAGCCATTTTTGAAGCCGATCATCACCAGTTTTTGGATCTATATACATTATTATTGGTAATGGAGCTAGAGCCTCATACAATCCTAACTTGATACTTCTTATAGCAATATCAAAGCAGAAAATCAACAATAAATAGTCGACAAAAAAGCCTGCAATAAAAGAGATTATTAGCAAATAATTAACATATTCTTTTGGCTTTGACTGATCAGTATTTTTATAATAATCAGCTAAACTAGTAAATTTTTGATTCAATATCAATTGATCTATTTTTTCTCCTAATGCATTTGTTTCTACTACATTACCATTATTATCATAAGTTTTTGCTGCAGGATGTTGAAAAAATCCACTATAAATAGAAAGAACAATAGAATTACTAATACTATCTGTATCAGAATTGGCACCATCCTTATATGGATTGTATCCAAATATTGCTGTTTCTACCACATGACTGCTAGTAATTATATATTGGAAATGGTACATTTCTTTAAAGCCATACCTAAAAGAAACCAATAAAACTAGTGAAACCATAACACGTGTCACTAGACTACCAAATCCCTTTTTCTCCGCACCAAAATCATCTGGATTAACCATATAATTAACTAATGCAATGGCTAGTTTCATTAATACTACAATTCCAATAAATACCCAAATACGATTATAAAATCCAGTAATTGTATCATTATCAAATATTGAAACCGTTGATAATTGATTAAATATTTTAAATAATATTTTTAATAATCCATATGCAACGCTATCGATTAACAAACATATTTGCCAAAATAATTTTGTAATTACGCCCATATTTTGTCCTTTCTACTAGTTCAAATGATAGTTTAACTACCATAGTTTATAAATTATATTCTTTAAAATAAATAGTTTATGCTTTACAAATGTATGTTTTTATACACTACTACTTATAATATATATTATAGCATAACAAAAAAGTATTATAAATACTTTTTTACTTTAGTTTTAACCTATATAGCAAGTACCGCCACCAACAGCATTAATTATTAATTTAACAATTATTGGTAATAAAAATATTATTCCCATTATTATTATTCTTGTAACAAAATTCTTCTTAGCTTTTTTCATTTCATCATCCGCTTTATCAGATGCAACTACTTTCATAAAGTTTAAAAGTGTCATTACAATTAATAATAATGCACCAATTACTTCTATGAAAACATATACTCCATCAAAAAAGTTAACAATTTCTTTAATACTACTACAACTTATCGTACCCAACTTATTTATTGAAATCATTGTTCCTGAGGCTGAACCAATACCACTACAATCGTTACTAACACAAAAACTTGCTCTAGTTGCATCGCATGTTAACAAATATTGATTAGTAATATTATCATCAGTACATCCATACATAGCACAATAGCCTTGTACAATTTGATCACAATCTTTAGTACTGTCTTGTTTTAATTGCGATAAAGCAAAGGTAGCAAAATTAGCCTGTTTAGTTTCATTACTTTGAATTTGAGTACAATACGCATATATATCACTAGATAGATCCGTATCAGAGCCAGCATTAATTGCGCTTGAATTTGGATTATATATACAGCTTTTCTCTTGGCAAAATTTATTTTTTAATGATGTACAATCGCTATCTGTTGATTTGTTTTTATTATAATAATCGAGAAATGATGATTCTAATCCAGTTAAAGCATCATCTCTTGAAGAACTTGAATTTGGATTACTACTAACACTACTACAATAATTATCTTTTAAATATTTTATAGCAGTTGCTTTATCAATAGATCCAAAATTGGTACCACTTGTACAACTTGCTGTACAAGTATACGAATTACAATAATTTTCTGGTGTATAACTTGAACAATTTTTAGTATTCTTTGATAAATAGTCTTTATAGTTTTGAAGAAGATTACTTTCAAAGATTGACTGCCAATTAGAATTTTGACAATCTATAGCTTTTACATTACATGGTATAAAAACAAAGGCAAAGAAAATAAGGGCAGGAAAAACTAGTATTTTTGCATTATTAGTTTTTAAGTTCATAATTACTCCTATTTATAAATAAATTATAGCATAAAAAAAGGTATTTACATACCCTTTTAATGACCAGTTGTAGTCATGCCCGTGCCATTAACAAAATAGTTAAAGCAAGACATAAATTTAGCATCAGTACTCTTACCAAAGACACCGATTAAAACCTTTACAACAGTAATGATAAGGAATGTAATAGCTGCTGCAATTAAACGTGTAACAAATACTTGTTGAGCCTTTTTAATATCGTCTTCCTTTTGAGCCATAACAGCTTTTCCCATATCAATCATACCCATAATAACTAAAATGATTGGTACTCCTACTTGAATAAGAAACACAGCTCCTTTAGTTAAATAAGCTAGTTTATCAGTATCTGAATCAGTAGTAAACAATCCACAATCAACTAGCATCATAGATATTCTTGTTAAATTTGATAAATCAATAAATCCTAACATAAGTTCCTCCTACATTTATAATATAATTATATTTTAATTTAATATGATTGTCAATAAACTATATACCAAATAAGCCTAAAATTTGATTTTTCTGTCCATCTTGTGTTGTTGCAAACTTATCAAATCCCAATTTTAGTAAGAATGGTGTCATAGCCTTTATGTCCTTCTCTCTTTCATCAAGAGGAGGCATATTGTAAAATATTTTTAATTTTGATTCATATTCGAAATCTAAAACATCTTTTGATGATAGCATACTTTGATTTAATACTACCTTCTTATCCTTCAATTCAGACAATGCTTTACGATTAAGAAGCATAAGTTTATTAAGCTTAATAGTAGATGGCTCTAGTAAATAAATAACATCATGACACATACCAGATGCGGCAAGAGAATTATTCATATCTATTAGAACAACATCTTTATTATTCATCTTTGCAATAGTATTGCCTAAATCTGCCTCAGTACAAGAAACCATATCCTTATCATTAAAGAATCCAAAGTCTCTTTTACCAACTTCAATAGCACCAACACTATAGTACATAGATAATTGCTTTTTCATAGAATAAATAAAAGTTGTCGATCCAGCATCATAATTAACATTTTTAACACCAATTATCTTGGTACCATTACCTGGATCAAAACGTTCAGTAACTACTTCTTTTACATCATCAAGTTGTTGAAATTGTGCTACATCACGATAAGAATTTGGATGATCATATAAATATACAATGCTTTCAGCATTAGTTGCAAAATTATATATACCCATTGAAATTAATTTTGATAAATATTTGCTATCTTTGCTCTCAGGAGAATCATCAAGAAGTAATATTACTTTACTCATATCAAGTGCAATAGATAATTTTTGAATATTCTTAATATCTTTATAATCTTTAATAGCAGTAACATCTAATATCATTCTTTGAAAGTAAAAATTTTGAAATTGTTTAATAATATCATCAACTTCAAATTCACCATCTAATCGTTTAATTACATCTATTTTTAAAGTATTAAGCATTGCTTGATATCTATTTGCAATTATAACATTCATTTAAAATCCCCCTTTTATTAATTTGGACGATAAGTATCTATTGTTTGGAAGAAGACAATTGTATCTCCTTCAACTTTCATTTTTGCAACACTACCAACTGCTGGTAATTCCCAAAACATATAAGCAACAACATGATACATAGTACCTCTTGCATTAGGTACACCATATATACAATATAAATATTTACTTGTATCACTTAAATTATCATAACAATTTTGTACATCACCATTGCTAATGCAATATTGAGGACATTTTTCATTCGTATAATTTGTACGATAACCTAACTTTGCCAATGTTGTGTCTATTTCCTCATTGATCAATAATCTATCTGATTCTTTCTGACCATCTTCAACTGTATCCGAATAACCATAATCATATTTTTCAATAATATCTGATACTCTGTTTTTAGCTTTAAAAGCTTTTGAATAGTTAAGAGAACTTAATACCAATAGCATTATAGTTGCTATGAAAACAATCATTATACTAAATATAGCACTATTCGCAATAGATTCTTTCATAACTTCACCTCTTAACTATTAAAAAACTTTTGAAAATTAATTCAAAGTTTTATTAATGAACACATGTTGTATCTTTTGTCTTAAAACAGAAAATACGTTCTGTTTTAGAATAAATAGGAACTTGAAAAGCTATACCAAATGGTAACTCAAAATTAATATATGTAAGTATACCATAGGTAGTATGCCTACCATCGTTACTATCACGCTCTTCATATATGCAGTATTGATAGTTATATGGCATATTGTTTTTAGTGCCATCAAATGGTGTTAAACCACGATATTCTCCACATTGCGTAGCAACATGTCTATATCCTAAAGTTCCAAGCATTTGTTCTATCTCAGCATAACTTAATTCGTTGTATCCTTCATACTTTTCAATTATCTTTGTCATTTTGCTATTTACTCTAAACGCTTTAGCATAACTCATAGTAGCGGCTAAGAAAGCGAATACTATTAAAATAAATATAATAATTAAATTATATAAGAATACGCTTCCTAACCCTTCTCTCATAAATTACACCTATTTTCCTGTTGCTGTTGCTGCTGCTGACGTTGATGTAGTTTCGCCTACACAGCCATTACCACTCCAATAGCCACCATTATTAACACAATTTGTTCTATCTCTTGTAGTATTCATTGTGCTAGTGATTAATGGTGTAACTACTGCTGCAATAACACCAATTAAGATGATTGCAACAACTGTTAAATTGGCTTCTCCTGCTGCTTCTTTCATAAACTATTACCTCCTCTATTTTCATAATAATTATAGCACATATTCAAATATTTGTTTATTAAAAACTCATCATTGACATCATAGCGTACAACATAAGTAGTAAAATACCACCACCTGTTACACCAAGCATCATAAGAGTTTTACCTTCCATCTTTTCAAGACGTTCTTTATATTTTTCTTCTCTACTCTTATTTTGTAATGATGAAACTGTACGTGAGAACATCATTAATTGCTCCTGCTTAGTATCTTGAGCTCCTAAACCTAAACGATATAAAAGTCTCATCATACGCATAGAATCACGTACTGGATATTCCTTGGCAAAACCCATATATGGATCTACTGAAGAATCTCCTGAATCAATACGTTCGACCATCTTCTTCAAACCTGGTTTAAAGATATCTGGTGCTGTATCAATAGATTTAGATAATGCTACTGGTACGGTATAGTGTTGAATTAATATTTCCAAACTCTTTAAATAATATGGAAGCATCATATCAATATAATGCAAATTCTTTTTATAATAATTATTTAATTGGAAATATGGTAATTTAAATACCACAAAGCCAATTATTACTGATAGCATAATATTAACAAAATTCATCTGATTTAAGAAGAATATGAATAATACTACCATTACTGCTAAACCACGTCTAACACGGCCACCAAACATATCTTCAACATCTTTATCAGTAACTTCTTCATTTGGATATCTTACTTTAAGTAAGAACTTGTAATCATCTTCCATTAAGAAATGGAAGTATGGTGTAACCTCTTGTACAAATTTATTACGGTCAATTATCTTATTATAAAATAATATAAATGTGATAATTGCTGCAATAATTATAAACATAAATGTTGTACTCATTATTCAGAACCTACATTCTCGTTATAATATTTTTCCCCAGATAATAGGAAATAGGTGTTAATAATTATAATGCCATGTAACAATATCTGTGTAATTGGACTAGCTAACAACGAAATATAAGTATCAATTGTTAACATATATTGTACTAACATTACTAATAAGTAAAGTACAATACCAAATTGTAAAAACTTCTTATGGAAGTTTGCTCTATCAATACGGTCACGATATACATTTTCAACAAGCATATCGATATCCAATTGCATATTCTCTAATGCTGGTCCACTATTTTGTGAGCCTTCATTAGTAATTTGTAAAAATATTTGATGCATATTACGTACTATGTAAAAGTCATATTTACTATTCATAAATTTTAAACTTTCATCAATAGTACCATTAGCATATGCCATATCAATCATTGTTTTAACATCTGATTTAACAGGATCTTCTAAAACACCTGAGTTATAAACACCTTCAAGAGATTTTACAAAACTCTGTGTTGTGGCAAATTCCATCAAAACGTTAGTTGTATAAACTTGTATTTGTTCAAATATAAATTCACTATAAATACGTTTGCATCTTAAATATGTCAAATATGGTATTACTGAAATTGCTACCAATGAGTAAACAATTGACCAAATAATACTATAGAAATACAAATATGAAACAATAAATGCACCTACTGAAAATGTTGCTATTTGTATTGCATATTGTCTTGGTGTATATTCTTGTCCTAACTCTTTAACCTTTTCTCTTATTTCTCTAAAAGAATAAGGGGCATAACGATTATATATGTCAGCGCCAGTTTCTGTAATATACTTATAGACATTTTGTCCATTTTGTTTACGATATACTACGATGTATACAATAATAATACCAATGATAACAAATAAAAATGCAGTCATACAAACACCCCTTTCTTATGCTTGAGTTGTTGGTTTTGGAATTGGTTTTTCTATTGTTGTATTAGCACTTACTCCAGGATTAATTCCTTTAGCAGCAGCTAATTCAACACGATGTACCATTGCATCGGGAAGTCTTACTCCCTGAGCGGCAAGATAATCTATCAAATATTTGCTAGGATCGTTATTAGTAACATTTCCTAGTGGATCTTTCTTATAAATAACATTATATTTAGCTTCATTATCATCTGTAACATAAAATTCTGTTACTTCAGCTATTTCACGCACAAAATGTGCAGTCTTAGGATCTTGATAACCACGAATATAAACTCCGATTTGAATATAACGATAAATAGACTTTAAAAATTGCTCTATATCTTGGTTTGTTTCTAGCAAACTATACATACGATTGGGAATACTTGCTGCTCTATCAGCATGAATAGTACTTAAGATATAGTGTCCAGAAGATATAGCATTACGAATAGCCATAACAGCTTCTGCACTACGAACTTCTGATAGTAATATCCACTTAGGGTTCTGACGCATACATGTAACTAATACATCACTATAAGAAGCAATATTATTAGTTTTCATAGCAACTATATCTCTATGTGGGAATATTTTATCTAAGTGCAATTCTAGAGTATCTTCTACAGTTATAATTTTTTCATTATCTCTTATTTTAGATCCAAGATATTTTAAGAACTCTGTTTTACCACTACCTGTTTCTCCACAGATTAGTATATTGCAATGTCCTAAAACACATTGAACTAAGAAATCATGAATTTCTAAGGTAATATAATTTTCAGCGATAATCTTATCCTTTTCTAGTCTTATCTTAGCTGGTGTTTTACGTATAACACATGCAATACCATTACGAGCAACTGAATCATGTATGAAGTTCATACGTAATTCAGCACTTTCAGCATCTAGGAATGGATATGCCATATTAAATGACTTACCCATTACATTAGCACACTGAAAGGCTAACTTTTCCATAAATGCATTATTTATTGCAGGGTTTTCTACACGAAATATACCTTTAGATAATGTTTTTAGCCATATCTGGCCATTATTTGAATAAGAAATATCCGTTATATCATCATTGTTTAAATATTCAGCCAAAGGCCCAAAATCCATTTGGGAGAACATATTATCCATGATTAAGCTCCTTTAGTTGTACTTGTACTAGTTGATTTTGAAGTACTTGTTGTACTAGTTGTTGTAGTTGAACTTTCTTCTGGAATTATAACAGTCTTAGAATTAATAAATTCTTTGAGATATGTAGAACTAACAGTAGCTTCTGTGCCAGATGCTGTAACTTGAGAGCCATGTGGTACTGGAATAATAACAATACTATTTTTACCCATATATTCTGCTTTACGAAGTAGAATATGAATTTCTTGAGATACACCAAAAATTAAGTATGCTGGTGTTCTTGTCTCACTACTACTTTCAAAAACATTTTTACCACTTGAATCTTTAACTGCTAATACTTCGACATTTTCAATTAATTTACCTACCATTACTTGTCCAGAATCATCTGTAGCTTTCATGTATAGATCAATAAAGTTTCCTGGAAGCATTGAGTTTCCATAAGTAGTTGATGTATTAACCGCAAGGTTATATACAACATCTCCTTCTTTTACTTGTGTAAATACTGAGTCTGGTAAATCACTCTTGCTTACCAAGACATCTGAATAAAACATACTTCCAGCTGGTATTTCAGTATTATAATTAGTATACTTACCAACAATACTGTTTGTTGCTTTAAGTACATTACTAGAAACTGCTGCTGCTGGTACTTTTATCCATTTAATCATATCTGTAGTTATTTCTGTTCCAGGTTGAATTGCCTCCTTTGCTACAGGGATATTTTGAGGTTGTACTTGAGTTTGAATTTGATAGTTGTAAAGAAAATACAAAATTAGTACTATTACAACTACGCCAATTAAAGTAACAACATTCTTGTTTTGCAAAAATCTTTTTGCTGCAATTACGACATTAGACATATATTACCCTTCCTTCCTTCTATCAATATGGGATTTCCAATATTGCATCTAACTTATTCACGATATCAAATTGAGTTGTAGTATTTTGCCATAAGTTTATAACTGCTCCAATTGTTTTACTATCAACTTCAACGCTTACCTTAGGTGGCAATTCATTGACATCATAAATCTTAATTGTATAGGAGCGTGATAAAGTTGCGTCTTCAGCGAATCTTCTTACAAAATTCTCAACGAACTTCTCACGATCTATTCTAATAATACCACTTGCACGATATGATGCCAAGTCAAATGCATCATACATTGCTGATTCGGTAGTTTCCTTTAATAATGTGTAATTATGTTCATCTGTATTTGTAATATTTTGAAATACGAAGATGAATGTAATTGCTAAAATACCAAGGGCAACAACAAATGTGCCCCAAAACGATTCCTTCATTTACATTACCTCCGTATTCTATTTATATCTGCATGCATCAAATGTTGATGCTGCGTTTTCGACTGACACATTCTTACAATCACCAGTAAAATTATATATACTTCCGTGAATGAATGAACTAACACAATTACGACCATTTGAATCACATGTCATACTATTAGAGAAATCAGCATATCCGCCATTACCATTTGATGTTTCTTGTTTATTATATTCTCTAATACTCTTGATAATACTTGGTGTTAATTCTATTTCATATAATGGGTTTTTAGAGTATACAGCATTACCATAAACATTTCTATTATTTGTTATATATGCTGCTACATTTCCTTTGCTAATATCAGTATTAGGATTGTTGGCATATGTATCAGTCTTGTTCCAATTAGCACCTGGAGTTCTTCCATTAGCATTGTAACTAGGGAAAGACACCTTAGAATCGTCTAATCCGTTTGTTTTTGCTATAGAATTATTTGAATCAACTTGTAATTGAATTGTACGATATATAACCGTCATTTTTTGGCACTTAGTATTAATACAATCATAATATTTTTGTAATGTTTCTTCATTTACTGAAGATTTTGATGGTAATTCTGTCCCATTGGCATATATAACTGTACCCCTAGGATTTATACACAAATTGTTAGAACCTTTGCAAAGAACTTTATCAGCGACATCTGTACTTAATATATTTTTGCAAGCCATACATTGACTATCAGTATCATCAATATTTTGATATGATTCAATTATATCGCCTTCATCATCTATGCTTGAAGAACATACACAATCAGAAATATTAATTGGACATACTTCAGAAATCGTATCACTGCCATTATTATTTGATTTTATATATTCATCAAAATGAGCAGTTCCATTAGAAATATTGCCAATTCGAGAATATGTAAATTCTATGTGATATATACCACTAGCAGTATTGTAATCTATAGGTATTACTTGTACGCCAATATTTTTACTAGTATAATTTTGTCCCATAGAATTTGTAACTTCTCCAGTAGCTTTGCTTGCATATTGATAATTTGTATTATTTGCAGAATAATTTTTAGTTATTTCTCTTATTTTTGTTATCGTTGTTGAATTAACTATGTTGTATGTTGTTGTTGTAGTAGCAAAACATTTTCTTACACTATCATCGCAACTGTATGCCGTAACTTCACACTGCTTTCCAGAGCAATATACATATGCTCCACCTAGGTTGCCATTGCTACCACCATAAGTAGCATATGAAAGATCACTTACAGTATTTGAAGAAAGAGTATTTGAATATGTATACTTTTTAATCAAACCAGAACTTTCATATTTTGCAGAAACAACTGGATCAAAATTATATTCCAATTTATTGGCATCATTAGAACTATAATAATTAGTAGTATCAGTATTTTGGGTAAGCCATGTATTACAACCATTTAAATCAGAGAATAAACTCTTTTCATCATTAATAGCTGAAATATAATCACTATCATCAGAATCTGAAACGCTTGGTTGAGTACAATTTCCACCAGCCATAACAGTTCCTGCATAACTACCATCAGCATTATAATAATTGCTTGTACCAACTGTATGATAAGTATAATAGTCTGTTTGATATGGTGTAGATTCGTACTCATCAGTATCTACCATTATTTCTTTTGTATCATCATTACTCTTACAATAATATTGCGTATCAGATACATATTTATTAGTTATTACATCTTTACATCCTCCACCATTATTTGAATCTTCCTCAGTACATAATGTAGGCCTTACGCAGACTATCTGTGGTTCCTGTTTTTTATGATAGTAATCGCTATAGCAATTAGCTGGCAAATCATCTTTATTTGGATAATTTGGTGAGTCTTTAGATATTGCTTCTGATTTGCTAACGGCTTCAACTTCTGCTAAATATTTTAAATGTTTTGGATAGCTTGTTACTATTCTTGAAATTAATTCATCATAATCTTGAATAAATTTTTTAATATCTACTCCTGATGAATAATCATAAGTATGAAAAATCGCACACGTCCTTTTTCCATAGAATTGAATTGGTCCATATACTGGATCATACTTATCATTTGTAGAAGATATATCTGAATTTGACTTAACATATTCACTGTATCCGTTATCACCAATAGTGAAAAATCTTCCTGCTAAGAAAACTTTAGATGTATCAGAATGTGTCAATTGAACATCTTCTTTACAATATACACTACAATAAGGATTTGATAAATTAGATACCGCGTAATTTTGATTTTTTCTAATGCATTGCCAAGAACTACTGTCTGTAAAATATCCATTAGTTCCTTCACCAGTACATGTACCAGATTTAATCGTTGGTTGGCAATCTTCTCCTGGTGGTGGTAATGACGGATCGCCAGACACTATATCTTGTAATCCATAATCAACACTAGAAGTATATCTATATATGTATACGCCTTTATCGCTTTGACTAGAAATATCATTAAAAATATCTCTTTGTAATGCCGATGCAACTAATATAGATCCAGTACGTTTTCTATAATAATTAAATACTTGATCTTTTAAAGTCATTTCTGCCGCAACAGATGTTGAATGATATATATTATAATAACTTATAAAGGTTTGAAAATAGCCACTATGATTGGCATCCTCTATATGATCCAAATTATCTTCGTTTGCTGTCCATATGTATTGCTGAGCAATCATATATGCCAATTCTTTCTTTTCATCATGAAGATGTTCTTGAGCAAAATGATAATATTGTGCGACTTTGCTTGATACACCACTAATTTTGCCAAGACATTCCGAATATCCTTCTGGTGAAGGTGAAAATGGTCTATTACAAAAGGCTACAATATCACCATTCATAAGAAATGTAGCAGTATATGTTAAGCATGGAATAGTTCCATCTGGATCTTGTGGAAAATATTGACCAGGACTACAGATTAGTGCTGTTGCTTTTATTTTGGCACAGACACCTGTCCCATCCGCAAGTTCTACTGAATAATTATTGCTTCCATTCGCAAGTTCTATCGTAGAACCATTGTTTTGAGAAAGATCAGCTCTATAAGCTCCTCCCATTGATGTTAATGCATTAACTTTGATAACACTAATAAGTGAAATCAACGCAAAAACAATAACAAAAGTAATCATATACTTTGCATTCCTTTTTATCATATTTATAACCTTTTTCATACAGCACCTCTAAAAATCAAAATCATCATTTTTATAATAACTATAAATGATTCCCAAGCATAAAACTATAATACTTGGTAAAATCAATAAATAATACTTTAAATAGAATTGTAGCCAAGTAGGAGTGTTATTTTCTGTATTGCTATTATTACTATCATCACCATTAATTGTTATATAATTGTTCATTTCTTCTCTAAACTTATCATATGTTAATCCAGTGTTTGACCATTTTTGGCATAATTTGTAATATGGATATTTAGTACATAATGGATCATTGTAATATGGATTGTATGGTGGTAATGTCACATAAAATGAATAAACAACTTCGCTTGTACAACTGTTTTCGCTAGTATATACAGTAAATTGATAAGATTTACCACTTTCATATCCTCCTAAAGCAAAATCTGATAATTCCTTGTTGCTACTAGGATAATAGTACTTTCTATTCGTATTATCATATATAATCATTGTCTTATATACATTTGTAATAGTTATAGTAAACTTAGGAGAATTGTTTTCAATAACATAATCATAAGACGTATTAATATTAGCAGCATAAGCTTTAAGTGTGGACAATTTAGAATAATCACAATACCTTGCTGCATTTACCAATTTTGGCATTAATAATAGGACCAATATTGTTATCAGGGTAACTTGCTTTTCCATCCTACCATCCTCCATTATATAATTATAGCATATAAATCAATCTTTAAATAAAAAATATTTAGTAAAATAATGGCAAAAAGAGAGTCTTGCTCTCATTTAATAGAAAACATATATGTATAATTTCTAATGTCTAAAACAAAATATATCTTATCTGCATTCATAATTTCTTTTTTTACCTCAAGATAATATATATTTTGATTATCATTATGCTTTGGTGTAATTAATGTTAACGCTGTTTCGTAATATTCGTTATCACCTATTTGATATTCAATTTTACCATAATATTTTATTAGATCATTAACTGATTTTAAATTAGTCATATCTTTATTAGCATCATAGCTTATTTTTAGTTTCAAAAGTGCCTTATCATAATTTGTATTAAGTTCAGGTTTTAAATACTCTTTTGATGGAAAGCATACATTGCTATAACAGTATGTATAATCGTTTTCAAACGTAGTATTTATATCTGCTCTATTTACTATAATATTAATATCAGATGCAAGCGAATTTTTAAGTGGTACCTTTTTCCCCATTTCATATTCATTACTTTTATAAGTACCATCAACATTGTTATATCCTAAACTAACATGGATTACATTTGGCTCAATTGTTTTACCAAACTTAAATCCCAAAACATAATTAAATTCAGGCGACTTATTTAAATCACTTGTAGGAACCTCATATTCTAATAAATAATTTGTTGCTGTATTAGTTATATCCTGATTTTCATAAGTTACACCCAAATCACTTGTTTTATCGCGATATTTAATAGTTGGATAATAACGTACCCCATTTAAAAGAACAGCTAAACTATATGTTGATAATTTAACAGTTACTCCTTCTAATCTTGTTTTAACATTTAAATTAACTATAACAAGAGTTTTACCACTATCCATTATTGTATTGCCAAAATTATCTTCTGTCGTAATATAGCAATCATTAATTTTCATCGTAAATGAAGATGCCGAAAAATAATTATTATAAAGATATGTCTTGTTGAGAACAAAATGATTTAATAATCCCCATGAAGTACCAATAATAATGATAATCAAAGCAACGACATTAAATATATCTTTATGTTCTAAATAAAAGTATTTAAAATATCTGAAGAATCTATTTCTTTTTCTCTTAACTTTGTCAGTATCTATGTTAATTTGTACTTCTACTTCTTCACGATCTGCTTCCGTTAAATTCAAATCTTTTAAGTCTTTACCAAAATCAAACTTTTTAACATCAAAGCCGCTTGCACGAGCAAATGTAATCAATATAGCAACAAATTGGAATCCTAAAAGAAACACGGCAAAGTCTTTGAAAGCTCTCATAACTTGAATGTTTACTATTTGTGTTTCAATAGTTACCAATGTATTATATAGCCAAGTATAATAAATCATAGTAAATATCATTACAAAAATATTAACCAAGTAAAAACTTGATGGTTTCTTTTTCCTTATTAAAACTGACATGATAATAATAGACATAATAATAACAATAATAGGTAAAACAAACATCCAGTTATTAAAATACTGGTCTGTCCAAGTTTTACCTATATATGAAGATTGATTAGCTAAATAGCCATCTAAAAATTCTAATATTGGATATGTTTTAAAAGCTAGATAGGTAATAATGATAGTAATAATAAAGTGCATTAATCTAAAGTTTTTAATAAAAAATGCATACGGTTTACGTAGTATCATTATCCCATCCCCTATTCTATGAACATTATACAATGAATAGCATTTGTTTTCAATTAAAAAAGCATACTTTATAGTATGCTAATTTATTTTAATATAACTTGTTTTATTGTTATAGTTAACCATTACTTTATAAGTAGGATTTGAATTAATAGGCATATATCCTACTAGTATTATTCCCTTCTTATCATTAGACATCATAAGATTAACTTTATCATCAACTATTCCAATACTAGGAAATATATTATCTGTTTTAATATTATGTATAACAAGCATTGATACATTATATAAATCTTCTTTAGGATTATTTAATGTAATCGTATATCTTGTTTCATTACCAATACTTTCTGTTGCTAGTATTATATCAAAAGGATAATCAGTATCAAACGTTTCAATACTTTTTAATTGTCTTACAGCATTGTCATATTCTTTAGATTTAGAATCTTCTTTACTACATCCACTTATAAATAGGAGTGGGATTAGTAGTAATAACCATAAATATCTCTTCATTAATACTTACTTATACGATCGTAGAACCAATTATATTCACCAGCTGGAACATTAATAATGCTACGTGGATTAAATGATTTAGATGCCAATGTATTCCAAGAAGTATAATCAGTCATATATAATCCATATGCAATCTGTAAGTGAACATGTGATCCCGTTGAACATGAATCCCAATATTCTTTAACTGGATCACCACCCATAATACCAATTACTGTATCACGAGTAACGACATCACCTATTGATACATTTATTTGTCTTAAATGCATATAAATACTTGTATAAGTATTACCATTAGACATCTTATGTTGTACAAACACGTAGTTACCACCACACCAATATCTATGCCACTCTGCAACAACTAATCCTGTGCCAATAGCATATACTGGTTGCCATGCATTATTTGGGTTAGAGAAATCTAATCCTAAATGGTTATCGCAAATGTATTGACCACTTGAACTTGTATAACAACGAGCACTAAATTCAGATGTAACATATCCACTAGCAAGTGGACGATAGAATGCTGTCGTTGTAGGAAGCGTTTCTCTACCGCAAGTCTTTATATCTTGATCTAGTGTACAGCCACGATCTAAATAAACTTGAATTACTTCTTTTTGCATCTTAATCTCATCGGCTAGTGAAACAGATATTTCATTTAATTGTTTAACTTCAGACTTTAAACTATCTAAATCAGCAGCTAATTTTTCTTGCTTAGATTGTAATGTAACTTGTTTATCAGCAAGTTCCTTTTTCTTTTGATTATCACTATTAACTAAATCAGTAAATTCTTTAATTAAACTATCATTATAACTAGATAATTGTTCTGCAACTGCTGCACGATAAATAAAGTCTTTAAAATCTTTAGCTCCCATCAAATATTCCAAATATTGATTTTCTCCATTAGATATTTCAACATAATTAACAATACGTTTGATTTCAGCATCTTTTGCATCAATTTTAATTTCTAATTGATTAATTTCAGCATTTAAATTAGCCATATCAGTATTAATTTGAGCTATTTCATTAGTAATATTAGTTACTTCTGTCTTAACTTGCGCTATTTGATCATTAGTTAATTTAGTTTTATTATCGTTATCTGATTGTTGAGCTTGAGTATTTTCTAGTTCTGTTTGTAATTCTCTTAATGTTTTAGCTTCTACTTTTTGAGGAGCATAAAGCATTGGTACTAGAAATACCAAAATTAAAAGATAATAATTAATTTTACGAACTGCTTTTTTCATATTACTCCTTTAATTCTTTCTTTATATTCTTATAATTCGGTACATAAGATTCTACTAAATTCCAAAAACTTTTTGAATGATCAAAATATACCAAATGGCTTAATTCATGAATAATAACATAATCTAAGCACTTAACATCATACTTAATTAAATTGGTATTCAATGTTATTGTTTTACTATGACGATTATTGACTCCCCAGCGTGTTGTCATCTTTCTAAACTTTAAATCATAATGTGCATTAGATTCTTTAAAATTAGATAGCAAGTATAAATAGCGAGCATTAAATATTACTTTAATTTCTCTTTTTAACCACTTATCTAACATTTTATTATCTCTAACATAGATGTTATCACCATCAATAGTAATCTCATCTATTTTAGGCATTATAATTATATCATATTTCTTACCTAAGAAATAAAAATCTGTCTCTTTAGTTTGTCTAGTGTTGTCACTATTTATCATTTTAATGATTTGATTTTTATTTTCATCAAGTAATCTATTTATACGAGATACTGGTGTAAAATAATCAGTTGTAACAACAATCACACCGTTTTTTACTCTTACATATGTATTGCGATTACCTTTTCGTACAATCTCTACTCTATATTTTTGATTTTCTATTTCATATTCCATAGGACTATTATATAACAAAAATAGCAAGTAATAAACTTGCTATTTGGTTTTTATTTGACCACTATTATTTACATAGCCAGTAAAATTAAACGTATAATCTATTATTTCACCTTTAACAACATCATATGTGCTTGATGCACTAAGTGGCGAAATTGATATGGTATGAGTACCATCTAGTAAGCAAGCCTTACCACTTGAATCTGTACAATCTTCACTGCCATAAAGATTAGCCAAAACTGTTGCAGTATTAACATATATGGAAATTTGTCCACTATTTAACCCAATATGCCCATCAGATAAGGCTAATATTGTTCCACTTGAAGACTTTGTAATTGCATAATTTAAAATAACACCATCTTTGGCATAGTACACAAGACTATCTGGTGATACATAGCCAGTAATAGCATCAACAACATTTACATAACCAGTTGTTTTATCTGCAAACAATTTTTTCTCTAAGCCGATTAGATAATTAGCCATATTAAGATAATCATTATAATTAGCTGAACTAGTTGTTAATATAACACCATCTATAACAGTATATCCCCTAATATAAAGAATATAATGAGAAACTTTATTGTCACTAACACTAACTACACTATTGTTATCTGGTAAAACACCATTATATTTAAGGCCTGCGGATTCCAATTCAGTTTTACTAGATACCTTATTATTAATTGCAGCATTAGTACTAACATTACTTAGCAAATAATCATTAACACCAGCTATATAAGATTCTGCACTTCTCAATACTGATTGTTGTCTAGCATTTTCAATTGTCTTAGTAATAGTAGGAACTGTTATTAAAGATATCAATCCCAATACTACAATTGTTGCTAGCAATTCAATTAATGTAAAACCCTTTTTCATAAAATCCTACCCTATCTAGATAAATTATAACACAAGAGAAATAAAAAAAGATGATTTCTCATCTTTTTTAATTAAAATATACAAACTAATGCTATTACTAAAGCAGATGCAGCAAGTACTTCTAATACAAATTTCCAAATATACTTTAAGTATTCTTTATAAGGAATATCTAAGTATGCTAGACCAACAACAAGCATAACACTTGTTGGTAATACCAACATTGTTAAGCCATGAATTGTTTGCATTGTAAGTGCTAGTGCACTATAAACAGTTGAATCGGTAAATACTGTTTTTAATGGAGTTGCTAGATAACCGACAAAGTAAGTGAAATCATTAACAAATAATCCACCAACTAATGACATTAACATAGCTTGTAAAGCATTGAATGAACTACTTAATCCTAAGATAGCATTTTCAATTGTAAAGTAGATATTATTACCACTTGAAGCACCTAATGTTGTATAGATAATAATATTAGCGATACAAGCAATAATTGCTACAGAAACCATAGTTCTTGCACCTTTAATAAATGAATTAAATATTTCGCTAAATTTTAAACGATATACCCAACCAATAATTAAAGAAGCAATCATTATTAATCCAATAGCTTCTGCAATTGACCAATAGCCGATTGGATCTACTGTACCAATAATATTCTTAGCCCATGTTACACCATTGATAGATGTATATAATGTTTCAAATCCTTTGAAACTAATTCCATATGACCAGTTGTAACCTGCAACTAATAATAATAGAACCAATACAATCATGATGACAATCATAGGTGTAGAAGAAACAGTGTCTTTAACTTCTAATTTTGCTTTCTTAATGACAGCAGCCTTAGCTTTTTTAGCACCTTTCTTAACTTCTGATTTTACTTTTGTTTCTAATTTAGCTTTTACTTCGTTGTTTTCTTCATGTTTAATAATGAAGAATACTAGTAATGCTACAACTAGAACTAATAATATTAATTTAAACCAAATTCCAGTATTAATATTTAAACTAAAATAATAATTTAAATATCCTGCAACATTAAATCCATAAACAGCACCAATATTACCTACTAATATTGCACCGAATGTAGACATAAATGCAGATAATTTAGAATAGCCTAAACCTAACATTACAGCAATAAATACAGGTACTAATAATAATAGAATAAATTGTAAACTAGTTAATGCAGAAAGTACTGCAAATAAAATAGTTGTGATAAGCATAAATTTCTTACGATTATCTTTGAATTTATCTACTAAGCCATCTACTAGAACATCATATGCGCCAGTAGCTTTTAATACGCCATATAATCCGCCGATAGCTAAAATATATAAGCCATATGTAGCATAATTACCAATTGTAGATGCAGGTGCCTTTAGGATATTGAATAATCCTAATGGTTCTCTTGCACTAGCAGCAGTAAATGCGCCACTTGAGAATGCTCCAGGTGTAACAATCCATGTTAACACAACTAGAACTAAAAAACCGATTCCGATTGCTTTTAATAAATCATTCCTTTTCATATTAACCTCCTAATTAATTATAACACATTGCCTTATAATTCCAACATTTTTTGCACTTTTCACATAATTTTCAAAATGTGATAAGATTAATTAGGTGATTTTATGAACTTTATTTATTCTGACTCAAACAAAAGATATTACACTTTAGACTATTTTTATAAACATAAATTTAATTCAAAAGTTTCTAAAATTTCACTTAATGCTAATTTCACATGTCCTAATATTGATGGTACTAAAGGTTATGGTGGTTGTGCCTATTGTGCTTCGGGAAGCGGAACATTTGGTGGTAATAAAAATAAGCCTTTAATAGAACAATTCTATGATATTAAAAAAGTTGAAGATCACAAATGGCCTAATGCTAAATATATTGCTTATTTCCAAGCTAATAGTAACACATATGGTTCTACTCCATATTTAAAAAGTATTTATGAACCATTTCTTAATATTAAAGATGTCGTTGGTATATCGATTGCAACTAGATCAGATTGTATTACAAAAGAAACTTTAGATTATTTAGAAAATTTAAATAAGAAAACTTTTCTTACTATTGAATTAGGATTACAAACAGTTAATCCTAAAACTAATGATTATCTTAATCGAAAAGAATCTCTAGAAGAATTTGAAAATATGGTATATGAGTTACATAAAAGAAATATCTTTATAGTTGTTCATATTATAAATGGATTACCTGGTGAAACTAAAGACGATATGCTAAATACTGTTAAATACTTAAATAAATTACCTATTGATGGTATTAAGATACATATGCTTTGCATACTTAAAAAAACTAAACTTGGTATTGATTATCTTAATAAACCCTTTCATATTCTTACTAAAGAAGAATATATTGATATTCTTTGTGAACAATTAGAATTATTAAATGAAAATATTGTTATTGAAAGGATATCAGCTGATCCAGATCCTAAAGAATTAATAGAACCATCTTGGGTAATTAAAAAATTTGATGTCATGAATACTCTTGATAAAGAGATGAAAAAGAGAAATATATATCAAGGAGATAAAAAAAATAGCTAAAAGCTATTTTTTATTTACAAACCATATTCCACTAATATCACAATTAGATGATGATGGAGCTGGATCAGGCATTGCAAATTGTACTAATACTGGTACTTTAAATGCATTACCAAAGGCTATACAAGTACCTGGTTGCAATATTCTTAAACGTTTAACAATCTCATTAGTAATATTTGGTACCATCTCACGAATATAATCAACATCTCTTGGATGTAACATCTTAAATATTAAGAAGTTAGAACACTGTGATAAGCATGTTTCAGATAATTCACTAGGACGCTGCGATATTAGTCCTAATAGAACACCATATTTACGACCTTCCTTAGTGATACGTTCAAAGATATTATATCCTAAGACATTAATATCATTATCATTTTGAACATAACGATGAGCTTCTTCCAAAATAATATGGAATGGGAAGCTGCCACGCTTATCTAATCCTTTTGCATAATCAAATAATAATCTTGAATATATTTTAGTAAGTGTTTTAGCTAATCTATCATCAATGTAGTTAATATTGAAGTTAATTATTTGCGCTTTCTTACCATCATCAGCTGTTAATAAACTACGAATATATTGTTCCCTAGTTATATATTCTGGGTAATCAAAATATTGTCTAGTTTCACTATTAGAAATTTCTTTTAATCTAACTCTTAAACTATTAGCCTCATCATATACTTTATCACTTTGTAATACGCCCTCTGATATAAGTGCAAAATCAAAAGCATCAGCTAAATCTTTTAATGTATATCTAAAACTACCATCTGGCATATCTAATTCTAAGTTATCTGTTAAGAAAGAGTTTAAGAAACTAATAATTAATTCCATATCTCTTATCTTGCCTGTATTATCAATTTGAACACATTGTTTAAATGGTCTTGAATATCCTGGTTGGAAAACAACAGAATCAACATTTAATTCAGATGTATGATAATAAGATAATACTGATATAACTTGATCTCTTATTTGTGCTGGTGATTTGCCACTAGCAAAGATATCTAAAAGTGCACGTGCAATAATATCATTTTTATGTTTAATAACTAATTTTTCTTCACGAGCAAAAACACTAACTAATTTCATTGCTTTTTCAATGATAGGAAGTTGACTTGGCTTATCAGCACCAAGCAAGATAGCAATATCATCGATAGACATCAACCAAAGTGGTATACACAAAATATGTGTATCTGCAAAATTGGTATTAGTTGTATATGCCTTGAATGAAATCTCTGGAACTTTCTCATGTAATTGTGAGAAAGCAGCATGATATTCGCCATAGGCATCAAATATAAATATGCTTGAACGATATGGTATTGAATTTGTTTTTTCAAATAAATTTTGGAATAAACGAGCAACACTACAAGATTTACCACTACCAGTAGATCCAAATATAGCAAAGTGATTACTGAAAAATTTATTAATATCAACAGTAATATCTACATCTTTATAAACTGGACTCTTACCTAAATATAAATCTTTATCTTCATGAAATTCTGGTTCACCAATTATGGCTTTAACGTTTTCCTTTTTAACTGGAGTTACTTGTGCACCAAATGATGGCTTTGCAATAACACCAAAAACAAACTTGTTGTCTACTACTTCTCCAAGTAAATTAACATATGCAATGCCTTCTTTGACATCAACTATTTCTCCAACACAAGTATGAACGCCATCATCTAATTTAACATATAAATTAATGACGCTTTGAACCTTGGTAAGATCAACACTTAACTTTACTAAGACACTATTCTCTTCTATACCAATAATTGTTCCTAACATAACTCACCTATTCTAAAAACATTATACAATATATTTAGTCAAAAAAAAAGAATGTTATTTTTGCAAAAACAATCTCTTACCAATTTCCTTTTTATTAGAAACTTCTTTATTCTTTTCTTCATTGCGTTTCTTTTGAGCTATTATAACAACTACATCAAATGGCGTTGCCTTTGATTCTTTCTCTTCCTTATTTTTTAAATAGAAATTATGGAAATCATTTAATTGACTATCAGTACAACGATTTTCAATACAATCAACAATATCATCTAAAATATCTTGATTGTTTTGATTGTTTTCATTCTTACTTCTTCTAAGATAATAATTATAATTTATTTTTAAACTTTCATAAATTTCTTTATTTTTATTTTTTTCTTCCATTATGCCCACCTTTTTCTAGTACTAATGCTTTGCCCTTTTCTTCCATAGCAATATCTTGCTTTCTTTGTTCTTCAAGGTGTGCAACATTATCTCTTCTCTTTTTTTCGGCTAAAATGAAATTTTCAAAGCCACTTCTTTTATCATATGCTTCAGCAAAATATGAATATGTAGTTAATGTTTCACTACTAATGATACGTTCATTCTTAAAAACACTTTTATATTCTCTAAAATTATTTTTAATATTCTTTTCTTCTTCTTTAGTATGATCAGCTTTTAAATTTCTTTCAAATTCATTATATAAATTACGACAAGATTCATAATCAACTAATGCATCATTGTTCTTTTTAATAATTTCTTCGTTCATTGTTTCCTCCTATTGAATTTCTAATATATATATTAATATTATCATAAGTGATAATTCTAATACTACCATTAGTACGAATATAGCCCATATTTTCAATAACTAAATCCTGATTGTGATTCAGTTTAAAGTTATATTCTTTTCCCCTTAGAGTATTCTTTGATCTTGCTATTTTAACATCTTGATTAAAATTAAATGCAATACTATTTTGACAAATGACACTTATTATATCGCCTATATTAAAGATATCATTATTATTTTGATAAACTATTTGTTTGATTTTAACAGGCTCTATTTCTTTTAATTTTTTGCTATCTACTCTACTTATAATACTTTTATCCTTGATAGATGGTGTATCAATAAGTGTTTTATTGCCAAACTTATATGACATAGTATCACTAGTTATATTTGGTATAAATGATGATATAGCATCATTCTTTATTTGCTTATAATCATATAGTAACTTATTTATAATAGCTGTCTTACCACTTTTAGTACTACCAACAAAGTATAATTTTTTATCTTTAATATCTTTGATAGTCTCATATAGTAAATCCATATTATAATTTTTCAAAGCACTAATAATGATGATATCAATAGGATTAATATCATACTTCTCAACATATTCAATGATAGATTCATCAGATGCTTCAACTAAATCTCTTTTGTTTACAACTAATAAAACATCATTCTTAACATGCAATTCATTGGGCAAAAATAATGCATCTAAAACAAGAACTTCTAAACCATCATCAGTATTAAAAGTATACTCATTATAGCGCTCAATATTAGTACCATAATTTTTTATCTTAAAACATCTATTACAATAAGTTTTATCAGTTTCTATTCCACAACCAAGACACTTACTCATAATACTTACCCTTAATGAATAAATCATTATCTCTTAGTTTATTCATTATCTTATCTTCTTTTTTACGATTCAAACGAGCAATAAAACCATCTTTATTACTAATAGGATTAACTAAAACAGTAGTAATACCAACTTTATTGCCCATATAAATATCTGTAACAATTTGATCACTAATAATTGCAATATCCGGTTCTTCAACTAGATACTTTTTCATAATCTTATTAAAATCTTTAACATTAGGTTTAGATTTATAATTATAAGATTCACAACCTAGTCTATTTTTAAAGTCATTAAGACGTTTTTTAGATATGTTAGAAAACAATATCACTTGATAACCCATTTGATTTAAACTATCAAATAAAGATACTAAACGAGTACTTGGTTCGCTAGCCTTATAAGTTACAATAGTATTATCCACATTAAAAAGTAGACATTTAATACCACGCTCTTTTAAGTTGTCATAATCAATTGCAAATATACTTTTTTGATATAAATCTGGTAGATAGTCTTCCATGATATCATCTCTATTCTATGATAATTTTAACATATATTAATTTTTTTATAAATCTATATCTAATAGTTGATCTAATTTATTAACAACTGGATAGCCATGAGATTCTAGCTCTTGATTAAATCTTACTGGTATTCCACCTTTATCTTGCCAATCCTTTAGGTTGCCACTATAGTCATCGACAAGAATAGCTCCCTTTACATGAACAACACTGGTCTTTGATGCTTCTCTTGGTACAATAACAATACTTATATCATCAAAGTAGTTATGTAAGAAAGCAATCTTCTCCATCGCTTCATATGTAGAGTTTACATGTGTCAAGATTGCAACATCATATTTGTCTGATTTCATCAATTTTTTAATGCACTCTATTGAATCATTTAATGGTGGTGTTTCAGTTAATAATTTATGCCAATCAAAATGACGATAAAACTCCCTAGACTTAGTCTCATCAAACTTATCAATACCCTCTAATTCAAGTGCTGCATAAAGCGGCGTAATAGTATCAACAATAACTCCATCAAAATCGATATATAAATTCTTCATAATTCTCCTAAAAAGAAGATTAAGTTTTACTTAGTCTTCTTTACAGTTTTCTTTGTAGCAGGCTTTTTAGCAGTTTCTTTTTTTACTGTCTTCTTAACTTCAGCTTTTGGTGCTGTTTCTTTTTTAACAGTTTTTTTAACTTCAGCCTTTTCTTCTGCTTTAGCAACTACTTTAGTTTCTTTAACAGCTTCTGCTTTAGTTTCTTTATCAAACTTTTTGCCTTTTAATGCTTCATTTGCAGTATTAACTAAGTCAGTAAATGCTTTAGGATTGCTAATTGCAAGTTCACTAAGCATCTTTCTATTAACTTCGATACCAGCTTTATTTAGTCCATTAATGAACTTAGAATAACTAATATTATTCATACGGCATGCTGCATTGATACGTGTGATCCATAATTTACGGAAATCTCTCTTTTTACGTCTTCTATCTCTATAAGCATAACGTAATGAATGCATTACTTGTTCTTTAGCTGAATGATATAAACGGTGTTTGCTACCAAAGTATCCTTCTGCTTGTTTTAATACCTTTTTTCTTCTATTCTTGTGGATAACTCCACCTTTAACTCTTGCCATTGTTTCCTCCTACTTAGAACTTAACGTTCTTAATCCTCTTTAAATCTGCGTGTGACATTAGACTAGCTTTTCTTCCTTTACGATTATTAGAAGTTGAACGAAGTCCTGTATTATGTCTATGACCAGGGTGTCCAATACTTACTGTTCCTCCAGGTCTAACTTTAGTTGTTTTTGCAATTCCCTTATGGGTTTTAATTTTTGGCATATTTTATTCCTCCTATTTTTCCTTGATTGGGGCTAAAATCATTGAAGCTGTTTTCTCTCCATCCATAGCCGCTTTTGTATCCACTACTGCAACATCTTTTAAAGCTTCGGAAAATCTCTTAAAGACATCAAATCCTCTATCTAAGTGAGCCAATTCACGGCCACGAAATCTGATTGAAGCTTTAATACGATAACCTTTTGTTAAATATTCACGTGCATTTTTAACACGAGTATTGAAATCACCAATATCAATACCAACTGATAAACGATATTCTTTCATTTCCATACGTGTTTCTTTTTGACGTTTCATATTTTCTTTAGCTTTTTTCTTTGATTCATACTTAAACTTATTGTAATCCATTAATTTACATACCTGTGGATTAGCAGTAGGACTTATAAGTACTAGATCAAATCCTGCATAAGAAGCCAATGTTAAAGCATCTTGTATTTGCTTTAAGCCTAATTGTTCCCCATTGGGACCAATAACTAGTACCTCTCTTGCATGTATTTGCTGATTTATAAGCAAATCCTTTTCTTTAGTTGCGATAGTGAACACCTCCATAAAAAAGATGGATACAAAGTATCCACCCATAATTCCATCTTGGCATTATACCTATGACTCTAGTCATCAGGTGAGAAGTGGATCTTCTACTTTCCTCTTTCAAGTTCGTTATAATTATACCATTATTTTACTTTATGTCAATAGTAATTTACTTTATTTTAGCTTTCGAATTTCGATTTTCTTCTTCATTAACTTTTTCATCAGAATAATCATGCAATTGATTACGTCCAGCACTCTTTGCTTTATACATCATACTATCACATTCGTTAATATAGAAATCAACTGTACCCTCTACTGTTTCATTCGAATCGGTCTGATATGCTAAATGATCTTTCATCAATTTATCTGGATTCACATGCCTTAAACCAATGCTCGCTGTTACTTTGCATCCTAAATCACTATTATTGTTGATATCATACATTATATTGTTTGCAATCTCTAAACTGCCTGAGTGACTAATATCATTTAAAAGAATTACAAATTCATCGCCACCCCAACGACATAGGATATCTTTGTTTTCTGGATTGACATTGGCAAATAAGATATCAGCAAATTGCTTTAGAACTTTATCACCAAAAGCATGACCATAAGTATCATTATATTCTTTAAACTTATCAATATCGATAAATAAAAATGCTAAACCATCAGTATGAGTATAGTTTTCTAAAACATTATCTCTAAAATATTGATATATCATTTTGCCACCAGAAGCTCTCGTGTTAAGTCGTGTAACTTTATCGATATTAAGTTCTTTAATTTGACGTTTCAAATCTAATACTTCTTGCTTCAATTTAGCAATTTCTCTTTTATATTCTTCTTCGCTCATATTGACCGCCTTTCTAAAAAATCCATCTATCGCTAGATGGACAAAACGCTTGTAGTATAACACACATGATTTGTTTGTCAAATCAGTATGTTGCATTGCATTTTTGGTTTTGCGTGTATTTTAATAAATTATCATATGTCTTTGGAAAATTACTAAAATATTTGCTTAAATTTTCAGATGAAACACTATCAACATTTATTGAAATCTTTTCTGTAATTATAAACTTAGTATCATCATATGTATATTCATCAGTTATACCTGTAGCACTAATAGCTTTAATACTATTCTTATAGTTATTATATGCTGTGACATCAGTAAATGTAAAAGTACGTTCAATATCAGCACTCTTTACTTCTTTATCAGTAAGTTTATATGTAGCATTTTGCGTAATAGGAATATTTGAATCACTATAGTCTCTTTCACATGTATATGTTACTGGTATTTTTTCTGGTTCAACAACATTGTTAGCTGCACTATCGCGTGTTAAATCACTTATACGTGGTAAAAACACTACAAAAGCGCAAATTAAAATCAATCCTATAATCAATGCAATTTTATCACTCTTCATATTATCACCATAACCATTATATCATAATTAAAGATAAAAAAAAGGAATACTTTTCTATGCTCTAGAATCGTAATTTCCTGTTTTTGTACTAACGATAATTTGATCTCCTTGATTGATAAATAGTGGTACTTTAACTTTTAATCCTGTTTCAACTATAGCATCCTTTAAAGCATTGTTTGCTGTATTGCCACGTGTTGCAGGCTCAGTATCAGTAACTTCTAAAGTAACTTTATCAGGAAGGTTAACACCAAGAAGTTCTCCTTCAAAGAAAGTAAGATTAACATCTAAGCCTTCTTTAAGATAATCTTTTTGATCTCCTAATTGATTGGCACTTAATTCAACTTGTTCATAAGTTTCCATATTCATAAATGTATATGTATCACCTGTTGAATATAAGAATTGCATAGGTCTCTTTTCAATATTAGCTTTTTCAAGCTTAACATTGGTAGTATTAAACTTTCTTTCAACTGTAGATCCTGTTCTTAAATTACGCATTTTTACATTCATAAATGCAGGACCCTTACCAGGCTTAACATGTTGGAATTCAATTACTTCGTAGATATCACCATCTAATTTAAAAGTAATACCATTTTTAATATCATTAATGTTAAACATTTAATACACCTCTATTTCTTTTCTTTGTGTGCAGTTTCTTTACCACATTTAGGACAGAACTTCTTTATTTCAATACGTTCTGTAGTTTTTTTCTTATTTTTAGTAGTTCTATAATTAATATCTTTACATTCAGTACATTGTAAATCAATACCAATACGATTACCAGTTTTCTTAGCCATAACAAATCCCTCCTTCTTAAAAGCCATTAATATTATAGCAAATAAATATTATTTTTCAAACATTTTTAACATCTTCTAGTAGATTAGGGTTAAACTTCTTATCTCTAATCATCTGAATTTCTAATTTATATGGTGCATAATCACTAACATAAGGTGTTTCTAATATCTTAGGTACACCTGACAAACGTCCATTATAGATAATCTTAATTAAATTGTCAAACCCTATCGTACCAAAACCGATATTAGCATGTCTATCCTTATGCGCACCAAAATCATTTTTAGAGTCATTAACATGGATACACTTTATCTTATCAATGCCAACAATCTTATCAAATTCATCTAAAACTTTATCAAAATCACTTACATCATACCCAGCATCATTTAAGTGACATGTATCCATACATACCCCTACTTTATCAGGATAATTTAAATTATCAATAATACCCTTTAAATCTTCAAAAGTACACCCTACTTCTGAGCCTTTTCCAGCCATTGTCTCAAGTAAAATCATAACTTTGGTATCTTTATCAATAACTTGATTTAAAGCGTCACTAATAGACTTAATTCCACTCTCACGACTAGTTGTAACAAATGATCCTGGATGTAAAACTAATTTATTCATACCTAGTTCTTCACAACGTTTAATTTCTTGTGCTAAAAAGTTGATTGCAAAGTGATAACTATCTATTTTATCCATATTACCTAAGTTAATAATATATGGAGCATGGACAATAACATTATTAATATCAATACCATTATCTTTCATCATATCCCAAGCTTCTTTAGTAAGATTATTATCAATAGGAATACGATTAGTATTTTGAGGTGCTCCCGTATAAAACATAAAAGTATTTTCCCCATATTTTAATGCTTCTTTAACCGATCCTAATAATTGTTCATCTTTAGTGAATCCTACATGACTTCCTATAATTAAATTCATATTTTCTCCTTTCTTATTAAATAAATTAAACATACAAACGAAATGATACTTATTATTATACCAGTTTTAATACCTGGTGTCTCATATTTAAATTCAACAGTATGTTCACCTCTGTCTAATTTTATTCCTATGAAACTATCACTAACTTTTATAACATCTGTCTTTTTACCATCGACATATGCTGTCCAACCATTTTCATATGGAATAGAAGTAAATAGAACATTAGCATTAGTAACATTAACATTTCCTTTAACATAGCCATCATAATAAACAACATTAGTCATTGCATTATCTTTTAATATTTGAATACCTTTATCAAAAACACTTTTATTTAATTTATATATTTTAATAGTAATACCATAATCTTCATCTGCTTTAATTTCATAATTAATAGAATCTTGATATGAAAGATGATCAATAATTTTAGGATGTGCTTGATTTAATATATACTCTTTATAATAATTATTGTTTATATATAAATAAAATGAAAAATTATTATAAGTAGGTTTCTCACTATTAATAACAATATAATAATCACCATTAATATAATATTGTCCATTATTACCGTTTACTTCTTCAAAAAGATTATCATTTATATTAGTCATATTTTTAAATAGTTGATTTTGATATTCAATTCCATCATTATCATTGCTCATTAGAACTTTGGAATCAACAAGTGTTCCTATACCATAAACATCATTATTTTTTAATATTAATAATTTATCAATAGTACCATCATAATTAACCATGTCATATGTGCCTATTTCTTCATATCCAGAATTATTTTCATTATTCAAAATATATTTGTTAGCAAGAAGTGTATTTACAAATACACTAGTTCCATTACTATTTGTATAATAATTATTGTTATAATCCAACTCTGCTTTAATAGCGAAGGAGCGTATAGAATTAGCATTTGTAGATAAATAAAATTCTACTTCATTAGCATTGCTGGTAATTCCATTTAATCCTAATATTGATTTTGATTGTCCAATCCGATAAAAACCAGTATCCGCTACTTGATAAAAATTATAATTATTTACTATACTATATTTTGTCCCTTGATTTATTGGATATTGAAAACATAAAAAGGCACTACCACATAATTCAAAAATACCAACAAATAAAATAAAACAATAATATTTTTTATTGTATTGAGATAACTGAAATAGTATTAAATACAATGCAAGTATAGCAAGATTACCAATACTGACTAAAATATTACCACTAACCAAATACAAAGCAAAAACTAAAATAGATAATATCAATATCATTAACTTATTATTAATATAATCTATATTTATAAATGATTTGTATGAAATAATAACTATGAAAAAATCAATTATAAATACAAAACGTGCTGATAATCCAAATGGTGTTGAAAAAACATGCCACATATAGTAAAAAGGTTGGAATACAATTGAAATAATAAATATTATAAATATTATTAATGTATACTTTTTTTCTTTTTTGCTTATCTTTTTATTTAAGAAATATTCTATTAATAAAACAATATTGAATAATCCGGTGTATAAATATGCACAAGTAAAAAATTCTAGTGAATAATCATTATTGCCAAAAAAGATACCTTTTAATACACCAATATCATTAAAACCAAATTGTAGTGTAGATAAATCTAATCTATTAATATAACGTGTTGCTAAAAAAGTTGGATAAAGAATAAATGATGTTAATAATCCTGCAAATAATGATCCTATTATAAACCTTTTAATGATAGCTTTTTTATCCTTAATTTTGCTCAATTTTAATTTGTAAATAAAATACATTACAGAAAATATACATACCATATATCCCATATAATAATTGCATAATAATGATACAAATAAAGATATCAAATATAGTAAGGAACTCTTTTTCTTAATGATATTATCTATACCTAATATAACTAAAGGCAACATATAAAATACATCAAACCATATTACCGAGAAATAGTACTTAGTGGCAAAACTACATAGCATATATGAAATACTAAATAGATATTTAAAATACTTGTTTTCTTTAGGATATGTCTTATTTAAATATATATACATTGTTAAAGATGATAATGCTAATTTAACTGCAATTATTATCCCCATGGCATCCTGCAAATTATTTATTAGAAAGATAAATATATTTACTGGGCTTATTAAATAATAAGCTATAGTGACAATAGTACCCATACCACCACCAATCTTAAATATATATAAGCTTAAATTTTTTAAAAAAATGAATAATGGATAGTACTGCCCAAGAGCATCACTAAATAAAAGTGATTTATCATTCCATTTAATACCTAAACATAAATATAAAAGTAAAATGATTAATAACGAAAAAAAGAAAGTATAAAAATACTCCAAATACTTTTTTAATATTTTCATGCTTTCACCTTCTTTTAATCTTTATCTATTATTTTTTTTATTAAGAATATTATTAAATTGGCAAAAATAACAGACATCAAGTATATAGCATAAGATTCTCCAAAATTATAAACTAATTTATACATTAAATATAATTCTAATAATAATATAATGCCATCTTCTTTAACACATAGAAGTATATCTTTAACAATACTCTCAAAATCTTTGTGTGCCTTATCTCTATTAGTAGCATATTTATATGCTATAACAAACAGCCATGCTATAGTGACACAACTTAATGCTGGTAATTTTAATATTGAGAAAAAGATAATATAAACAACTAAACTAATAATTATAAATAATATTCTATGTAAAAATTCTAATATAAATTTAGAACATTTAATAACAACAGAGCTAAATAAATTATCCATAAATTCTTTATATCTGTAATATACTAGATATCCAACTAAACTTATAATTGTTATAATTGCTCCTATTAGTAATCCAGGTGTTTGATACTTAAGCTCTATTGTATGTTCCCCTGGAGTTAAGCTAACACTCATCATTCCATCATAAACTTCCTTGACATCAGTTTTATTGCCATCAACATATGCTGTCCAGCCATTTTCATAAGGTATAGATATAAATAATACTCCAAAATCTTCTGTTGCATTAACTGTACCTTTTATATAGCCATCAGACCAAGCAACATTTTGAAGAGCATGTGATTGCATTATCTTTACACCTTCATTGAACACATCTTCATTAAAGACATATAATGCTTGATTAATATATACGTTATTACCATTAGATTTTACCTTTAATTTAGCTTTTTCACCGGGCTGAAACTCGTTTTTAAAATACTCTACTTCATTTCCGTATAAATTATCTTTATCTTTGCGTGTAAAGATAATAGTATTATTAATATATATATCTTTATCAACATCAGTATCTATTCTTGGTAAATCAATATATATATATTGATTATCAGGTACAATAAATTCACTACCATCATTTGTAAGATGCAAATCTATTTTATCAAAAACGTTTTTATTCATACCAGTAATAGTTCTAAATATTAAATTTTGAAAATCAAGGCTATTACTATACAGTGAATTTAAAGGCTCAGATGATGATAAAGTAGCTATACCAAATGTTGAATCATTTCTTAATAATCGATAATCAGTTTTTATAGCGTTATATAAAATACCTGATGTCATTGAATACTTATATGATCCGATGTCAATATAGTTTTTATAATTATCTTCATTATTAAAAACATATTTAACATTTAAAATAGTATCTGTTAATTTAGTAATACTGTTATGATATTTAAATGCATTGGAATATTCGTTATATCCCAATTTTATAGCAAAGGGTAGCATATCAGACGATGCCGTAGATGAGAAAATAGATGCGGAATTCTTATCAGTAAATAATGCTGATATCATTGACAAATTATTTGAATCAGCAATGCGATAAAAACTATCATCCTTTATTTGACTATATCCATCTTTCAAAATGGTTGGAAATTCTTGAACCTGCAAATATGAATTTTTAGAAAAAGCGTTTAAAAGAACATAAGCATTAAAGAACAATTCACCAATCATTAAAAAAATAACCATTTTTTTCAAAGACTTTTTATTCTGTTCATCGTTATAATTGTTATAAAGATATAAAAGAAACAAATAGAACATTGAACCAAATGCTGTCCCATATATGCTAGCAAGATCCAAATAATCAGGCTTATTAAATAGCATAAACAAAGACAATAATGTAATAAATAATGAACTAAAAAGATATTCAAAAGGCTTACTATACTTTATGTTTTCAATTTCTCTAACAGACAATAATATTATGTAGAAAATAATTAAAAATGAAAATCTTCCAGCAAAAGATGATGGGGTTGAAAAAACATGCCACATATAATAAAGTGGTTTAAAAAATAACGATAATATCAAGAATGATAATAGTGCTAAAGACCACAATCTTTCTTTTTTATTAATACCTTTATTGAAGAAAAACATTATTGGTAAAACGATATTAATTAAACCACAATATAGATACGGAACATTTTTGTTAAGCACATCAGAATCTTTTACGACACAAAACATTTTAGATAAAACATCTATTGAAAAGAAGCCGATTGAAGTTAAATTATTAATATCTGTTCTTCCCATACTGCGCATAACCAAAAAAGTTGGGTACATAATAAAGAACGTCATTAAACCAGCACACAATGTGCTCATAATATATCTATTTGTTGTTTTAAGCATTAATTTCTTATCATTCTTAAAATCATATTTAATAAACAAACGATATATAAAATATATTACTGAAAAAATGCATACCATATATCCCATATAATAATTGCACATAACTGTTAAAAATAAAGTTATAAAATACAAAAACGGCTTTTTTTGATCAACAATTTTATTAATACCTAATATTACTAAAGGCAACAAATATAGAGCATCAAACCATATAAAATCAAATTCGTATCCTAAAGCGAAATCAGATAATCCATAACACAATGCGAATGCTAATAATACCCAATAATCAGTTTTTTTATATTCACTGCGAAGTAATATAAACATTGTTAAAATAGAGCTTGCTATTTTAAGCATAATGATTATATGCATAGCTATTTGTATATGATTATAGTCAAATAGCAGTATTAATAAATTAAACGGACTAATTAGATAGTAGGCAATGGTAGCAATCATTCCAGTTCCACCACCTATTTGAAACGAATAAAACACTGACTTAGTTCCGTTTAAAATATCTTTCAAATAATAAAACATTTCATAATATTGACCAAAGCAATCGCTAAGAATCATTGACTTATCTTGAAACCACATGCCCTGTAAAAGGAATATTGCTAATATTATAATAAATCCAAAAAGAAAAGACAAAAAGTACTCTTTGTATTTCTTAAAAAAATTACAAATATTACTTATTGTCTTCTTCATACTTAACACTGTCCTTTTCTGTCTCAGAGACTATATAAACTGGTCTCTTTCTTGCTTCTGAGTACGTTCTTGCAATATATTCGCCCATAATACCTATTAAAACCATTTGTACGCCGCTTAATATAAATATCAAACACATTAATGCTTCATAGCCATTAAGTCCGCATATCAAGCCTTTAATGATAAAAAATAGCAATCCAAATAATCCACAAATGATACCAAATACATATGATAAATAAAGTGGCATTGAAGAGAAATCAACAATTCCCTCTATTGAATATTTAAATAATTTCCAGAAAGACCATTTAGTCTTACCAGCAACTCTTTCGACATTTTCAAATTCAATCCATTTAGTTTTAAAACCAATCCAACCAAATATTCCCTTTGAAAATCTATTTACTTCACTCATATCTAAGATAGCATTAACCATCTTTCGATTCATTAAGCGATAATCACGTGCTCCATCAACAATATCGGCATCTGATATCTTATTGATAATAGAATAAAACTTATGTGCAAAGAAACTTCTAACAGGAGGTTCTCCCTTACGAGTAGTTCTTCTAGTAGCAGCACTATCATATCCTTCTTTACTTACTGCATTATACATTTCAGGTAATAATTTAGGTGGATCTTGTAAATCAGCATCCATCATAGCTACATAATTACCCTTAGATTCCCTAAATCCTGCCAGTATAGCAGCTTCTTTACCAAAGTTTCTCGAAAAAGATATATATCTAAACATTTTATTAGAACTATATTTTCTAAGTAAATTTAAAGTATTATCTTTTGATCCATCATTAATGAATATTACTTCAAAATCAACATCTTTCATTTCCTTTATTGTTTTGTTTATTTCTTCATAAAAAAATGGTAAAGCTTCCTCTTCATTGAAGCAAGGTACAACAATACTAATTAGTTTTTTCATTTTATCACCACTTTCATTATATATTATTTTGTATTTTAGAACAATAAAAAACGACCATAAGGTCGTTTTAAAATATGATTATACTAACTATGATTATTTATTTAATGATTTGCCATCATATGTAAAATGATATACAGTTCCATTTGTGATATCTAATGTAGCACTAAGAACAGATGCGCCACTAACATAAACTGTACCACTAATATTGTTTGTATGATTAGCTAAACTAGCCCAGTCAACAGTAACATTAGTATCATTCAATGATTGTTGTGGTGTAACAACCCCAGCTGCAACATTAAGAACTGCAGCATCTCTAGCTGGAACTGTGCCACTTGCGGCAATAGCAGTAGTGCTTAACTTATAATCTGCACCTGACATTTCAATAACGGCAAGTTTAGTTTCAATAGCATGAATAAATTCATAGCCTGATGACTTAGCAGCACCCTCTCTAGCACTATTGATTGTGTTCATAACCATAGGTGTAACGATTAATGCGATTACAGCTAAAATTACGATAACAGCTAAAAGTTCGATTAATGTAAAACCATTTTTCTTTTTCATATTATCCTCCTATAATATTATAACTAAAGTTTAACACAAATAAACTTTTCTTTCAATATCTTTGATTAAAATTTTACAAATACTAAACAAAATTGTTAACTTGCAAAATTATCAAGAATTAATAAGTTATAAAAAAATAAAACTAGTCATTAAAGACTAGTTTTAAATGAGATAAAAATCTCTAATTGACAACAAATTATTTCTTTATTAATGACTTACCATCATATGAGAAATGATATTGAGTGCCATTTGTAATGTATAAATCAGCATTAACAACTGATACACCATTTACAGTAATACTACCACTAATTGAATTGCCATGATTTAATAAACTTGTCCAATCAGCTGATTCAGCTGCACCATTCATAATTGATCCAGATGAAACTGTAAATCCTGTTGCGGCAGTATAATCTTTACCAGCCATTGCAAGTACAGCAAGTCTTGTCTCTACAGCATGAATAAGTTCATAGCCTGATGACTTAGCAGCACCCTCTCTAGCACTATTGATTGTGTTCATAACCATAGGTGTAACGATTAGTGCGATTACAGCTAAAATTACGATAACTGCCAAAAGTTCGATTAATGTAAAACCATTTTTCTTCTTCATATTATCCTCCTATAATACTATAATTAGAGTTTAACACATCAATATATTCTAGTCAAGAATACATTGTGTTGTTTACGTAATTTTTAGACAAAAAAAATATATCATCTGACAAACGATATATCCCTAGTTTTAATATCAATTGTTAGCAAAACACTGTCAGATGTAACCAACAATTGCTTATCAAAAGGAGTAACTTTCTCCAGTATGCATACCGCTTAGTATTTGATAAGATAAATGCTCATTAATAGCAAACACTATTAACAAAACATCAAGAAATAACAATATTGCCCATTGAATACATAATACTCAATCAACAATACATAAACCATTTCTTCTATACTAAGTATCTTAATTTTAAAACATTTTATTTTGTTTGTCAATAATAAATTAAAAAGAGTACTTCATGCACTGTAATGTTACAATTGATGTGAAACAGATTTATATAAAAAAAGTGATTCAAGTCGTATAATTGAGTTGAACAAATCAAAATACGAAAGGATTGAATCACTATGAATATTATAAATGAAGTTGAGA
>Ga0268357_100453_pt1 | contig 52563 bp, 47 predicted proteins | sample BioMet10_FD_192466 | JGI IMG/M metagenome (GOLD analysis project Ga0268357, IMG submission 192466) | Sewage microbial communities from Oakland, California, United States - Biofuel 10 (Illumina Assembly) | ecosystem: Engineered > Wastewater > Sewage > Unclassified | place: USA: California... | reverse complement strand
ACCCACGGGACATCCTCGCCCCCCTGAAAGGGGGCGCAGGGTGGGGTCGGGGGCGGGGCGCGCAGCCCCGCCCCGGCCGCCGGAGGCATGGCCGGCGAACCACGCCGCCCGGTGCTGGACATCCGCCGCCCAAACCGGGTATTTTGCCGCCACACCCTAGGAGGCCCACATGCGCAAAACGCTTTTCCTCGCCCCGCTCGTCCTGCTCTGCGGCTGCGCGCTGACGCAGAAGGTCCCGGTGAGCACCGACCCCAGCGGCGCGGCGGTCTACCTCGACGGCAAACCGGTGTGCGCGTCCACGCCCTGCAGCGTGGAGGCCTCCACGGACCAGGCGCACCTCCTGACGATCATCAAGGAGGGCTACCGCCAGAAGGACATCCCGCTGAAGCTCTCGCAGCCCGGGCCGGGCGCCAAGCTCGAACCGGAAATGGTCACGGCGCGGCTGTACAAGCCGGACCAGCTGGACGTGCGCGACACGGACACGGTGGTGGACACCGCCGTGGGCCTGGGCATCGGCGTGCTCAAGCGCGTGCTGGAGGATTCCGGCGGCGACCAGTAGCCCCGGCGGCAAACAAAAAACGGCCCGGCTCCCTCGCGTGGGTGGCCGGGCCGCGTTGCTTCGGACGGGTGCTACTGGGCCTGGATCTTTTCGCTCTCCAGCTCGGCCAGCTCCGCGTTCAGGGTGCTGAGTTCGGTTTCGTACTTCTGCACGTCGCCGCCCTCCGAGCCGCCACCGGAGCCGCCGCCCTTGGCCTGCTGCTTGGCTCCGGCCAGCTTGCCCGTGGCCGTGGCGATCTCCCGCTTCTTGTCATCGATCTCGTCCTCGATCTCGTCGAGGGTCTTGCCGCTGCTGCTGGTTCCGCCGCCGGAGGCCGCGCCGGAGCTGGCGGAACCCGACGAGGAGCTGCTGGAGGCGTCGCTGGTATCGCTTGACGTGTCGCTGGACGCGCTGGCGGCGACGCTGGCGGTGTCGCTCGTGGTCTCGTCGGCCGCCGCCACGCTGCCCGTGACGGCGACGGTGACCGCCGCCGCGGTGGAGGAGCTGGATCCGGTGGATTCCGTAGCCGTCGTGGTCGTCGCCGTGCTCTGGGCGACCAGGGCGAGCGCCGCGGCCGAGATGGTCACCGTGTCGCCATCGCCGGTGACGGCGCCCGCGCCGGAGAAGACGGACGAGGCGCTCGCGGCCAGTTCGGAGATGTCCCCCAGGCTCGACATCTCGCCGGTCTTGGCGGCCTCGGCGAACTTGGCCGAAAGCGCGGTCAGGCTTTGCTGCTGCTGCGAATCCGTGCTCGCGCCAGCGCTGGCCGTGAGGTCGTCGGACACGGTCTGCGCCGTCTGGCGGAAGGCGTCCTGGTCCGTGGAGGACAGCTGCTGCAACTGGCTCATGAGCTGGCCGAACTGCGACAGGCTGGATTCGTCCGCGGTGCTTGCGGCGCTTGTGGTCGAGCTGCCGCCCAGGCTGTCCGAGGCGTCGGCGTCCACCTGCTGGGCCTTGCGCACCGCATCCACCTGGCTGGTGGTGTAGAGCGTGAACAGGGAACTGAGTTCCGTGCCGAGCGAACTGATGCTGGTCATGCTACGCTCCTGTGGTTGACCGTGTCTGCCGCGGCGTTCCGGCTGCGGTGCGCGTGCAGTCCTGCTGGCCTTGGCGTTGTGGCCGGCGCACCACAAGTGCTTTGACGCCGCGCACAGGAGGGTTGTTACAGGGGTTGCGGAAAAGCGAAGCGGCCCGGCTCCCGCGTGGGGAACCGGGCCGCTTTGCGTTGACAACAGGGAATTTTTGCCCTTTTTGCGGCCATTGTTCGGGGCATTTTGTCCACCGGCATAAGACCATGCTATACCGCCTTGCAAATCGGGGGGAGGACTCCCTATGCTCTTCGACAGTCAAGGCAAGCGGTTGTGGATCACGGACGAGACCGGCGGGTTCGCGCCGGTGCGCACCCATGCGGACATCCAGGGCCGGCCGCGCGGCAATGGCGTTCCTGACTGGTGGGTGGTGGGCAAAGACGCGGACTGGCAGCCTCCGGAGCCTGCATCGCTCCTGAGCCTGGGCGCAGCGGAGGCGGCCGAGGCGTCAACTGGCGGTTTTGGCGGCGAACCCATGAAGATCGGGGCGGGCAGGAAACCCCAGCCATACAATCCCAGGACCGGCGAATACGAAGGGGGCCTCTCAGGCGGCCACGCGGTTCGCGGCAAGGTCTCGCACGAGGTCCGGGGGCCTGTGCCCGAACCGCCCAGGCGGGCCGGAGCCGCAGTCAAGCCTTCGCCCCTCAGCCCCGGCGGCCGGGTGGGCGTGTCAACGGCAAACGACGAAAGCGGAAAGAAGGCCCCGGCCCCCGGGGCGCTGCGGCCTGAAACGCGGGAACAGGTGCAGAAGGTGCTGGATGAACGCCTTAAGGCGCAAACCATCAACATGAATAGTGGCTATCGGACTGGCGACCGAGGGAAGCACGGCGAGGGACTGGCCGTGGACATCAACCGTATTGACGGGCAGAAGGTCTCTGATGCAATCGATCAGGATGTCTCCGAACAGCAACGAGAAACGATGCGCAAGCGACTTACGGAAATACGGGGAGCAGCAGAGGGCAATAAGCAGGTAGAGGCGTACATTGCCCCCCTTGGGGGCTATTTTAGCCCTAAAGATCCTCAACGCGGAAATAAGGGACGCACGGCCAACGATAAAGACGTGCACGACCACAGACATCATGTCCACATCACCATTCGAAAGCAGCAGAGGGACACCCCATGAGGTTTCTCGCCCTTCTCTGCGCAGGCATGCTTTTGTTTGGGCTCGCGGCGGAGTCGCAAGCGCAGCGTGTGCAGATCACTTACCGTGGAGCGGAGTATGGACCAGAAAGCCCGGCGGAGGAGGCGGCTCACGCCGAAGGCCGCGCCGCGGACCTCGACGAGGTGGACAGGAAGCCCGTTTTCCTTGCCGTAGACCCTTCCGCCTCGCCGGATAAACGCGAAGCAATGCGCGCACGCTTGCGCGAAATAGAGGCGTCCGCCCGCGCAAACAAAACTGTGGAGCTGTTCATGAGTCCCATCGGCGGGTTTCAGCGCAACCCAAAGACAAAGGAAATCATCCGCAAGGCGACACAGCAGGAGTTGGACGCCCACAAGACCCACGTCCACATGACAATCACGCCCTGACCGCTCATCGCCAGAAGCGAAGCGGCCCGGCTCCCTGTTTGTGGGGGCCGGGCCGCTTGGTTTTGGCGGGGTCGCTGGGCCTAGACCTTGTCCTTGCCCTTCAGCGGGATGGCGGCCACGGCGGCGTTGGCCGAAGCGGCGACCGCGGCGGTGGCCGAGGTCGAGACGGCCGCGCCGGTGCGGGCCAGGCTCGGCACCAAGTTGGGCATCACGGACAGCAGCGACAGGCACAGGCTGGCCAGATACGGCGCGCTCTGCACGAGAAGAATCACCGCCCAGGTGACGATGTCCGGGTTCTCGGTGCCGTAGCGGGCGATGACGCCGCCGGCGGCGAGCCACAGCAGGCCCAGGATGATCAGCTCCTCCCGCGCCATGAGCAGGCCGCGGGTCACGGCGCAGCGCTGCTCACACTTGGGCGTGCGCAGGAAGGGCTTCCTGGAGGTGCACAGGCCCTGAATCATGGCCTTGGCGATGGTGTGGGTCAACGCCAGACCGGCGATGGCCGCGCCGATGCGCGCCCACAGGCCGCACTTCACGCGGGTCTTGTACAGCCACATGAAGTGGAACAGCTTGAAGATGAACGCGCCCAGGGGCGGCAGCAGGAAGATGGCCAGCGGCGTGCCGAAGTAGCGCGGCAGCACGAGCATGCCCAGGGTCCAGATCAGGCTGATCACCAGGACCAGGATCTGCGTGGCGTCGGCGAACCAGGGCAGCCAGCCGGCGATGAAGTGATACTTCTGGCCCAGGTCCAGGCTGGTGGTGTGGTCCCAGGGCATGAGCTTGCGCCAGTGACGCTTGAGGATCTGCACCGCGCCGTAGGCCCAGCGGAAGCGCTGGCTCTTGAAGCCGGAGTAGGTGTCCGGGGTCAGGCCCTGGCCGAAGCTCTCGGGCACGTAGACGGCCTCGTAGCCGCGCTCGAACACGCGCAGGCCCAGCTCCGCGTCCTCGCAGATGCACCACTCGCCCCAGCCGCCGACCTCGTCCATGACGGCCTTGCGGATCATGGTCATGGTGCCGTGCTGGATGATGGCGTTGCGCTCGTTGCGGTGGACCATGCCGATGCGGAAGAAGCCGTCGTATTCCCAGGCGCAGACGGTCTTGTAGGCGTCGTCGCTCCACTCGCGGTGATCCTGCGGGCTCTGGACGATGGCCACGTCCGGCTTGTCGAAGTACGGGGTGAGCGAGCGCAGCCAGCTCGGCCGCACCTGATAGTCGGAGTCGACCACGGCCACGATGCGGGCGTCGGCCGCGGTCTGCTTGAGGGCGAAGTTGAGCGCGCCGGCCTTGTAGCCCGGCCACTCCTCCAGGTGGAAGAAGCGGAAGCGGGAGCCGAGCTTGGCGCAGTGCGCCTCAAGCGGCTTCCACAGGGCCGGGTCGTGGGTGTTGTTGTCCACGAGGAGCACCTCGAAGTCGGGGTAGTCCAGCGCGGCCAGGGAGTTCAGGGTGGCGATGACCATGGCCGGCGGCTCCTTGCAGCAGGCCACGTGGATGGAGACCTTGGGCAGGCCCTCGTCGGCGTCGTGGCGCAGCGGGAAGAAGCGGCGCTTGAGCCCCTCGGGCCAGAGCATCTCGCTCATCTCGAAGCCGTTGATCAGCACCACGGCGAGCAGGCCGATCTGCATGGGCAGGAGGATGGCCCAGGCGGCCGTCTCCGCCGGCAGGAACTCCACGGTGATCGGCGTGAAGGCGATCCAGACCATGGAGCTGACGATGGTCTGCAGCAGCAGGCAGAAGAACAGCTTGCCCTGGAAGGGCTGGTCCTTGCGGCGGTACAGGTAGAAGGCGATGGGCAGGAAGCAGAGCATGGAGACGCCCCACTGCACGGGCCAGAGGGTGTCCTCCAGGATGGTGCCCACCAGCGGAATCTTGTTGTCGCGATCAACGGTCCAGATGCCCCAGTGCGCGCCTACGACGCCTTCCAGCGGGCGCTTCCAGGGCTGGTCGAAGGCCTCCATGACGCAGTAGTCGATGTTCTGCTGGGCGGCGAGGTTCATCCACTGGCGCAGGAACTTGGCCTCGTTGGCGATGGAGGCCTTGGCCTTGCCCCAGCGCTCGCCGTTGGAGGGCCAGCCGATTTCGGCCACGAGCACGTGCTTGTTCGGGAAGCGCTCCACCACCTGGCGGTAGCGCTTCATGCTCCACTCGATGGCCTTGTCCTCGGGGATGCGTTCCCAGTAGGGCAGGATGTGGATGGCGATGAAGTCCACCGAGTCGGCCAGCTCGGGATGATTGATCCAGACGTGCCAGGGCTCTGCGGTGGAGACCTGGACGTCCGGGGCGGCCGCCTTGACGCGGCGGATGTATTCGGCGAGCTGGGCGGGCTTGAAGTCGCCGCGGAGGATGGATTCGTTGCCCACGATGGCGCGGGTGACGTTCTTGTGCTCCTGCAGGTTCTTGATCAGCCCGGTCATTTCCTGCTCGTTGCGCTTGAGGCGCTTGTCGAGCCAGGCGCCGGCCATGACGGGCATGCCGTGCTTGTCGGCCAGGGCGGGGATCTGCTCCATGCCGTCCAGGGACGAGTACGTGCGGATGGCCCCGGCCTTGCCCTTGAGGAAGACGATGTCGTCCTCAATCTGCTTGGCCGTGGGGAACTTGTTGACCAGGGGGTCCTGATCGGCCCGGTAGGGGCTGAAGGACACGGCCTTGACCTGGCCGGTGAAGTCGAGCTGCGGATCGGCCGGACGGTTGAACCAGGCCCAGAGGCCCAGATTGACCGCAAAGACGATGAGCACGATGAGTGCGTTCTTGCGCATATGCCGCCAACTCCAGGATGGCGAAGAAAACCGGATCGTTGTCGCTACCCGCCGCCCACCCAGGCGACGAACCCGTGAACACCCCATAAAAACAGCGGCCTTGCGGGCCGCCTCTGGCCGCGCTGCAACGCGGCGGGGAACCGGCATACTGCCATTGGACCTTTGGGGCAACCGCCCCGGCGATCCGGCCTCGTGCGCTTGAGGCAATAGTGTACCTTTTGTGCGCACTCAGGCCTTCCCCGACGCCCGCGTCAACGCGCTTGCCCTGTATCGAGCAAACCCCGTGCCATGTTTTAAACAGCCGGTTTTCAAGGATATCCAAATATCCTGAGTGCGCACGGCGATTTTTTACTGTGAAATATTTGCGCACTTCCGGACCGGGGAGGTCCGCGCCGGGGCGGGCGCGCCCCCGCCGCTTCCCTCCGGCGCGGAAATCGGGCAGAAGGGCCCTGCGGAGGCTGCATGGCGCACGAGTACCTGTTTTGGGCGGCGCTCTTCACCCTGTCCGCCTTTTCCGGGCTGGCCGCGGCCTGGTGGGGCCGCGGGCGTTTCGTGCGCGGCCGGCTCGCCGTCATCGCCGCCGGGGTGTTCCTGGGCGTGGGCCTGGCCGGCGGCGCGCTCCTGCACGAGCCCGTGTCCGCGTACTTCGTGCGCATCCGGCTGGCCGGGGCCCAGGCCCGCACGGTCGAGATCTTTCACACCGACGGGCTGCTGCGCGCCCTGGAGCAGGCCGAGCCCGAGCGCGCCGAGGTCCTGCGCGGCCGCTGCACCCAGGCCCTGGCCCGGGCCTCGGACCGGGAGACGGCCGAGGTGGAGGGCCGGCTGCGGCTGGAGGCCCTGCGCGTGGCCCTGGGCGCGGCCATGGAGCGCCTGCCCAACGCCTCGGACGAGGCCGCCGCGCGCCTGGCCAGCGCCCTGCTGGCCGCGCTGACCGCGCTGGCCAACGACGACTCCCTGCTCTGCCTGGGCCTCGTGCATCCCTCCACGGCCGCCGACGCCGCGCTCACGGACAATGCGCTCGCCCGCCTGCCGGAAGGCGCGCGCCGGGACCTGGAGTCCGCGCTGGCGCTGACCCTGGCCACGAGCGTCATTCGGCCCCACGCCGCGCCCTGGCCGCAAAAGGCCGACGCCGCGCTTTCGGACATGTTCGCCGAGACCCTGCCGGCGTTTCAGCGGACCTACGGCGGGCCCAAGGAGGTGCGCGCTCTCTTCGAGGCCCTGGCCGACCCGGAGCACGCGCGCAACGTCGCCCCGCAGACGCTCTGCGCCTTCGCCCGCGACCTGCTCCAGGCGCTGCTGCGCATGCCGCCGGAGGACCGCGGGCCGGGGCTGCGCCGACTGCTCGGCGCGGGCTAGAGAAATTTCCGCCGCCGCGAAGCGGCTTGGTCTTGGAAACGCACACCCCGGCCGGGACGCCGGCCGCAACGCATGCACGACACGAAAGGAGCCTTCCGCATGTCCATCGTCATCTGGTTCACCGGCATGTCCGGCAGCGGCAAGACCACGCTGGGGAAACGCCTGGTGGAGCACTTCGAGACCCAGGGACTGCGCGTGACGCACCTCGACGGCGACGCCATCCGCCAGATCAGCGGCAACACGGACTTCAGCCGCGCCGGACGCGAGCGCAACATCGACTCCGTGCGCGCGCACCTGCTGGCCCACGCCGGGGATCAGGACGTGAGCATCGTCTCGGCCATCACGCCCTACGACAACATGCGCGCCAAGAACCGCGCGGCCGTGCCGGGCTATTTCGAGGTCTTCTGCCGCTGCACCCTGGACGCGCTCATCGCGCGCGACCCCAAGGGCCTGTACAAGGCCGCCCTGGCCGGAAAAATCCGCAACTTCACCGGCATCGACGACCCCTTCGAGGAGCCCGGCCGGCCGGACGTCGTGGTGGACACCGCCGCCGAGAGCATCGAGGAGTCGCTGGCCGCCATCCTGGGCGCCATCGCGCCCCTGCTGCGCGCCAAGGCCTAGGCCGTCCCGCCGCCATCGCCAGCCCGCCGCGCGGCCGCGCGGCGGGCTTTTCGCGTCGCCGCCCCGGCGCGCCTTGACACTCGGCCCCGGCCCCCCTACCTCCTCAACATAGCCTCTTGCACCGCGCCACACGGAGGACCGCATGCGCTTCACCGGCATCAACCACCTGGCCCTGGCCACGGGCGACATGGACGCCACCATCCGCTACTGGCGCGATCTGCTCGGCCTGCGTCTGGTGGCCGGCCTGGGGCACCCCGGCTACCGCCACTATTTCTTCGAAATCGCGCCGCAGGACATGATCGCCTTCTTCGAATGGCCCGGCGTGGAGCCGATCCCCGACAAGGACCACGGCGCGCCCGTGCGCGGCCCCTTCGCCTTCGACCACGTGTCCCTGGGCCTGGCCGACGAGGACGCCCTCTGGGAGCTGCGCGCGCGCCTGGAGGCCGCGGGCTTCTGGGTCTCCGAGGTGGTGGACCACGGCTTCATCCGCTCGCTCTATTCCTTCGACCCCAACAACATCGCCGTGGAGTTCAGCGTGCCCGCGCCCGGCGTGGACCTGCGGCGCAATCCGGTCATGGCCGACAGCGAGCCAACGTCCTGCGCGCGCCAGGGCGCGGAGCCCGTGCCCGGCGTCTGGCCCGCGCCGGGGCCGGCCACCCCGCCGGAACAACGCCGCGCCTATCCCGGCGAAGGTCTGCGCCTCACCGGCGGCGCGCCCGAGCCGGGCGAAAGGGGCCCGCGCCATGTCTGACGCGCGGCGTCCGCTGCTGCCCTTCCCGCCCGGCTGCGCCACCGCGCGCCTCATCCGCCGCGAAAAGCGCTTCACCGCGATCCTCCGCGACGACGCCGGCCGCGAGGTCCGCGCCCATACCAACAACACCGGGACCATGCTCGGCCTGCTGCGGCCCGGCGCGGCCGCCCTGCTTTCCCCGGCCGCGACGCCCGGCCGCGCGCTCGCCTGGACCCTGGAGGCCCTGGCCGTGCCCGGCGGCCACCGCGGCCGCGCCCCCGCCTGGTGCGGCGTGAACACCCTGACGCCCAACCGCATGCTCGCGGCCGCCTGGCGCGCCGGCCTGCTGCCCGAGGCCCGGCCCTATCCGGAGTTCCGGCCCGAGGCCAAGACCGGGCAGAGCCGCCTCGACGGCCTGTTCACCGGCACGGGACTGCCGCCGCTCTATGTGGAGTGCAAGAACGTCACCCTCGTGGAGGACGGCCAGGCGCAGTTCCCGGACGCCGCCAGCGAGCGTGGCCGCAAGCACCTGGGCGAACTCGTCCGCCTCGTGCGGGAGGGCTGCCGCGCGGCCCTGTTCTTCCTGGTCCAACGGCCCGACGGCGACTGCTTCGCGCCCTGCGCGGCCGTGGACCCGGACTACGCCGCGGAGCTGGCCGAGGCCCTGGCCGCCGGGGTCCGGGCCTGGGTCTGGCGGGCCGGCGTGCGCGCCGCCGGCGTCGATCTCGTGGAGCGCGTGCCCCTGGCCCCGGCCTGGGCCGCGCTGCAACGACCGGGAGGCGCGTAGATGCTGCACCTCGCCCTGGGGGCCATCATCATCAGTTTCTCGCCCCTGTTCGTCAAATTCGTCGCGCCGCTGGGCGTGTCCGGCGCGGCGGCGGCCTTCCACCGCATGCTCATCGGCGGTCTGGCCCTCATCCTGGCCACCCTGTTCAGCCGCGAGCCCAACGCCCGGCCCTGGCGCATGCCCGCGGCCGGCCACTGGTGGTCCCTGGCCTGCGCCGCCCTCTTCGCCGCGGACCTCGTGGCCTGGCACCTGTCCATCCTCTACGTCGGCCCGGGCCTGGCCACCCTGCTCGGCAACTTCCAGGTCTTCCTGCTGGCCCTCTGGGGCATCTTCGTGCTCCACGAAAAGCTGCGCCTGCGCTTCTTCGCCGGCATCGCCCTGTCCATGGCCGGGCTCTTCGCCATCGTGGCCCCGGACTGGGCCGCCGCCGGACCGGACTACCACCTCGGCGTGATCTACGGCCTGGCCACCGGCGTGTTCTACACCGGCTGCATCATCACTTTGGGACGCGCCATGGCCGCCTGCGGCGAAGGCGGCCAGCTCGCCGCCACCGCAGCCTTTTCGTTCCTGACCGCCGTGCTCCTGGCCCCCGTGCTGCTCCTGAACGGCGAGCCGCTGGTCCTCCCGCCGGGCAAGGCCCTGCTGCTCATGACCGGCTACGGCCTGTCCACGCAGTTCCTCGGCTGGATACTCATCAGCCGGGGCCTGCGCGAGACGCGCATGTCTCTGGCCGGGCTGATCCTGCTCCTCCAGCCCGCCCTGGCCTACGTCTGGGACCTCGTGCTCCTGGCCAAGCCCACCGGCGTGGCCGAACTCGCCGGCGTCAGCGCCTGTCTCGCCGGCATCGCCATCGGGGCGCGAAAGTAACGCTCCCGGCCCGCGGCATCTTGCGCGCAGGCGGCCTTGAACCCCGCCGGGGGGCATGCTATGGCCTTGCCAGTACGTGAAATGTGAGGAGTCTCCAACAATGTCCAACAACGTTACGCCACGCCCGCGCCGGCGCCTGCCGCTGCTGGCCGGCCTGCTGGCTCTGATCCTGGGAATCCCCGTTCTCGGCGGCTCCGCAGCCCGCGCGGCCAATCCGGCCTACGCCACGCCCGCGCCCGGCGCCACGGCCGCATGGTCGCCCGGCGCGCCCTGGGACTACAAGACCTTCCAGGAGGCCATGCGCCAGTCCGGCCGCAGGGTCAGCATCCAGGAGAAGGACTTCCAGGAGCTGCAAGCGCGCAAGGCCATGGCCATGGCGTCCATCGAACGCTACCTGAAACGCCGCTTCGGCAAGGTCGATCCCAACGTCCTGCGCGCCTTCCGCGAACTCCCGCGCGAGTATTACCACTACGACTACCAGCAGAACAAACCCTTCGCGAGCACCTGCTACGAGGCCCAGCCCAAGCCCTGGGCCATCGGCTACGGCTCGGCCCTGTCCGACTACCTGGGCCAGGCCTACATGACCCAGCTGGCCAAGCCCCGGCCCGGCGACACGGTGCTGGAGATCGGCACCGGCTCCGGCTACCAGAGCTCGGTGCTCTCGCGCATCGTCAAGGAGGTCTACTCCGTCGAGATCATCAAGCCCCTGGGCGCGGAGGTGGCCAAGATCTACAGGCCGCTGGGCCTGGAGAACGTCAAGACCCGCGTGGGCGACGGCTACTACGGCTGGCCCGAGGTCAAGGGCGGCTTCGACATCATCATGGTCACCTGCGCCGCGCGCTACGTCTCGCCCGAGCTGCTCAAGCAGCTCAAGCCCCAGGGCCGGCTCATCGTGCCCATCGGACAGCCCTTCAAGAAGGGCCAGATGCTCTACGTGTTCACCAAGGACAAGAAGGGCAAGGTCCACTCGCGCAAGGACATGGGCGTGTTCTTCATCCCCATGACCGGCAAGATCATGGAGAAGTCATAGGCCGCGCATGCGCACGCTTCCCCCCCTCCGGCGGCTCCTGATCCCGGTCCTGGCGGCGCTGCTGGCCTGGGCCGCGCCAGCGGCCGCGGCCGAGAACATGGCCAAGACGCTCCTCGACGCGGTGACCCAGTCGCCCGCCGAGCGCAAGGCCTCCCCGACGCAGGACGTCCGGCCGGCCACGGCCGGCCCGGTCGCGCCCACGCAGCCCGCCGCGCCCGTGGTCCCCGGAGCCGCGGCCCCGCAGCAGACTCCCCTGCGCCAGCAGACCACCCAGCCCCGGCACATCCTGCCCGCCGCCGCGCCCCAGGAGGGCCTGGACCGCAGCATCCTGCTGGAGCACGACGGCGTCCAGCGCCAGGCGATCCTGCGCGTCCCCGCGCTCCCGCCCGCGCGCAAGGGCCAGGCCGCGCCGCGCCTCCCGGCGATCATCGTCCTGCACGGGGCCGGCGGCTCGGCCGAACAGGTCATGCGCCAGACCAAAATCGCCGGCCGCGCCACGGCCGCGGGCTTCCTGGCCGTGTTCCCCGACGGGCTCGGCCCGGCCGAGGCCAACGGCGAGGGCCGCACCTGGAACACCTGGAACTGCTGCGGCTACGCACGCGACAGGAAAATCGACGACGTGGGCTTCCTGGCCGCGCTCATCGCCAGACTCACCGGCGAATGGCGCGCCGACCCCAAGCGCATCTACCTCGCCGGATTCTCCAACGGCGGCATGCTCGCCAGCCGCTTCGCCCTGGAGCGCCCCGGCGCGGCCGCGGCCATCGCCGTGGTCGCCGGCACCCTGCCCTGCGACCTGGAGTCCCCGCGCGCCGGCCTGCCCGTGCTGCTCATCCACGGCGACCACGACAACATCGCCCGCGTCGGCCCCACCGAGGCCCATCCCGCGGACGGCCGCTTCTGCCACGACCATCCCGCCCGGGCCCAGGCCGACTTCTGGGTGCTCGGCCTGGACCTCGCCAAGCCCATCGTGCGCGACGCCGCCAAGAGCGCCGTGCGCATCGAGGACTACCTTCCGGCCAAGCAGGGCGGCCGGGGCTCCCTGCGCCTCGTCATCGTCAAGGGCGGCGGACATGCCTGGCCCGGCGGGACGCGCGAGCGCTACCGCTACTGCGATCTGCCCACCAGCGGTCCCGACGCCTCGGGCATGGTTTTGGAGTTCTTCCGGCGCGAGGGCCGCGTCTGCGCCGCCGCCCAGGCCGCCGCGAAGAAGCCCGCCGCGGCCAAGACCCCAAAAAAGCGCGCGCGCTGAGGCGCCTCCGGCGGCCGGGTGGGCTGCGCGCCCCCCCCGGAGCCCCCTTGCGCCCCCTTTCAGGGGGGCGACGTCGGCCCGCAAACCGTCTCCGCGCGTTCCGCCGCGCGCCTCGTCAGGCAAGAGGATACGAAGAGGAAAGACGGGGAGACTATTGCCCCTTGCGCTGGAGGAGCGTCAGGAGCTCCTGCGCCGGGCGCAGGTTCTCGAATCCGCTGAGGAAGGCCTCGACGGCCGGATCGCCCTTCCGGGCGTTCTTGCCCTCCAGCAGGTCCACGTAACGCACGAAGACCACCTGCTCGTTCTGCAGCAGCCGCTTCAGCCGGGCGTCCTTGACGAAGAAGTCCTGGAGCGTGGCGTGCACGGTCTCGTCGCGCAGGCCGATGGACGTGAGCGCCCAAAAGCCCGAGGACAACGTCACCAGCCGCAGAATCCGGGCCTGATCGCCCGCGCAGCCGTACTTGCGGCAGGCGGCCTTGGCCGTGGTCGGGGGGCGATCCTTGGGGGCCAGCCGGCCGCCGTAGCGGGCGTTGAGCAGCCCCATGCGCAAGGCGTCGCTGGCCATGGCGTCGGTCGTGTCGGCGTAGTTCGCCAGGATGCTGTGCAACAGCCGGGTGTCGCCCGTGGCCATGAACGCGCCGATGAGCAGATCGTTGTCCGCTGAGGACGAACGCGGCCGGACCTGTTCGGGCCGGGGCAGATTGCGGGCGGCCAGGCGCTTGAAGGCCGGCTCCAGTCCGGCGGCCCGCGCGTAGCGGCTGGCCTCGTCCGCAAGTCCGGCCCGCAGCAGGGCCTCGATCACCACCAGGCGGACGTGCGGCTGCAGGGGCATGTCCAGCAGCCGCTGCCGGTCCTGGGGCGAGCTGCGGAAGACCTCGGCCAGGAAGCCGACGATGCCCTGGTAGCGCAGGTTCTCCTGGCCCGGCGCCTCGCCCTTGCTCGGGCGCAGGTTGACGACGAGCGTGTCGGCGCAGGCCGGGTCGCGGGTCTTGTAATACGTGTTCATGCACTCGCCGCCTGCGGCGGCGGCCGGGACGGGGAGCAGCAGACAGGCGAGCAGCGCCAGCGGCGGCAGCCCGGCGATCATGGTTCTGGCGAGGCGCACGGGGGGACCTCCTGCGGATGGTGACGGCGGATGGGCCAGGGATAGTCCGGCGGCGGGAAAGGCGCAAGCGCGCCGGGCCGGCGGGACCGCGCAGGCCGCGCCTCAGGCGCTTTGCTGCGGCAGGGGCAGGTGCACCGTCAGCGTGGTGGCCCCGGGCTCGGAGACGTCGAGGGTGACGCGTCCGCCGAGGGTGCGCACCATGAGCCGCGCGGAATAGGTGCCCAGGCCGGTGCCGTGGGCCTTGCCGAAGGTGGCGTACTTCTCGAAGAAGCGGCCGCGGATCTCCTGCGGCACCTCGCCGAGGTTGCGCACGGCGGCGGCGGCCTCGCGCCCCTCGGTCCACAGGCGTACGGCGATCTCGGAGTTTTCCGGCGCGGCCTCGGTGGCGTTCTTCAGCAGGTTGGAGAAGATGGCGTCCACGAGGCGGCGTTCGCCCAGGACCGGGAAGGGCGCGCCGACGCACGGAGGACTCAGGCTGATTGTGAGCCCCTTGCCCTCCACGAGGGGACGCATCTCCGCGCGCAAGCCGTCGATGACCTCGCAGAGGTCGATGGGCTCGCTCCGCGGCACGAAGACCCCGGCCTCGATGGCGTGCAGGTCCACGGACAGCGCGATGAGGCCGAGCATGCGCCGGGTCAGGCCGCGGACCTCCACGAGGACCTGGTTCTGCTCGTCGTTGAGGGAGCCCAGCAGCCCGAGCAGCTCCAGGGCGTTCTGCACCGAGGCCAGCGGGCTCTTCAGGTCGTGGCGCACCACGCTCTCCACGTCGGAGCGCATGGCTTCGGCCTTCTTGCGTTCGGTGATGTCGCCGAAGACGCCGAGATAGCCGCTGACGTGCCGCGCGGCGTCGCGCATGGGCCGCACGCGGGCCGAAACCCAGATCACGCCGCTGCGCGGGTGCAGCAGGCGCAGCTCCTCGTCGAGCTCCAGGCGCTGGCCCAGGGCCTGCCGCCAGCGCGGCAGGAACCCTTCGCGGTCCTCGGGATGGACGGCATCCAGCCAGCCCTCGCCGGCCAGCGCATCCATGTTGCGTCCGGAGAGGCGCTGCATGCGCTCGTTGGCGAAGGTCAGCCGGCCCCTGTTGTCGGTTTCGAACACGCCCACCGGGGCCTGACGGATGAGGCTGGAGAGGCGGCGCTCGCTCTGGCGCAGGGCGTTCTCGGCGTTCTTCTGGTCGGTGATGTCGCGGCCGAAGCTGACCACGCCGAGGCAGCGGCCCTCGGGATCGACCACGGCGTTCTTGACCACGTTGAGCCAGCGGTCCAGGTTCGGCCGCTGGACGTGCTGGATGAAGCTCACGGGCTCGCGGGTCTCACGGGCGAGGGCGTTGGTGGAGATCTGGAGGTGCAGCTCCTCGCCCTGGAACATGGCCTCCAGGGGACTGCCGAGCAACTCCCCGCGCGTACGGCCCATGTGCCCCAGGAAGGTCGGGTTGGCCTCGCGCAGAATGTCGTGGACGTCGGTGACGACGATGCTGTCCTGGGCGGATTCGAGCATGGCCCGGAGCAGACCCTCGGACTTGCGCTGCTCCGTGGTGTCGCGCCCGACGAAGACCGTGCCGAGGTATTCGCCCGCGGCGTCGAGCACCGGGGACTTGTGCACGCTCAGGTGGCGCCCGTCCTCGACGTCGTCCAGGGAGATCTCGTAGGCCACCGGGGCGTGCTCGTCGCCCAGGCGGCGCTCCAGCTCCACGGCGCAACGGCTCATGCGGCGATCCAGGGGATTCATGTCGTCCTGGCCGAGCACGCAGTTTCTGGGCCGGCCGAGCATGGCGCAAAAGGCCGGGTTGGCCTCGCGGAACATGCCGGAGGCGTCGCGGAAGGCGATGCCGTCGCCGGCGCAGTCGAGGATGGCGCGCAGGAGCCCCTCGCGCTCGCGCAGGGAGCGTTCGGCCTGGGCCAGGGCGGTGACGTCGTGGACGAGGAAGAACAGGCAGCGCCGGCCGCTGCGCAGGACGACGGGCGCGGCGTCCATCTGCACGTCGCGCAGTTCGCCGCTCTTCAGGCGGTGGCGGCTGGGCAGCCGCGCGGACTCGCCGCGGTCCAGCCCGGCCAGGAGCGACAGGATGTCCTCCCGGGGCAGGAGGCTCACGGACGTGAGCTCCAGACGCTCCAGTTCGTCCGCGTCGTAGCCGTAAAACGAGCAGGCCGCCGGGTTGGCCCCGAGGAGCGCGCCGGTCTCCGGGTCCAGCAGGAACATGGCCGTCCGGCTGGAAACAAAGACGGAGCGGAAGACGCTGCCTTCCGGCAGGTCCCGCTCCAGGCGCTGGATCCAGATATTGCGAGGTGTCGTGCTCATTGGCGCCGCCGCTGGAGGGAATGCGCCTGTATACGTAGTCCCGGCTGTCCTGTAAAGGGCATCCGGAAAAGAAGGCCGTCTTCCTTCGCTATTTTTTCAGGCTGGCGCTGTAGAAGAACTCGCCCGTGGCCGGCTCGGCCGGGGTGGCCCAGGTTCCGGCGAGGCTCGCGCCGGGCTCGGACTCCAGAAAGGCCGCGACCTGCCGCCGGTTTTCCGCCGGGGTGAGGGTGCAGGTGAGGTAGTGGAGCACGCCGCCCGGGGCCAGCGCGGCGAAGGCCCGGCGGAGCATCTCCGCCTGGGTGCGCGCCAGGGCCTCCATGTCGGCCTCCTTGCGCTTCCACTTGATGTCCGGCCGGCGCGAGAGCGTGCCCAGGCCGGTGCAGGGCGCGTCGAGCAGGATGGTCCGGGGGCCGGCGGCGGCCAGGGGCGCGGGCCGGTCGGCTCGGGCGCGGAAGACCAGCAGCCGGCCCGGCGCGGCGGCCGGGGCCAGCTCCCGCGCCAGGGCGGCGAGCCGGCCGGAATGGGTGTCGCTGGCGAGCACCGGGGCCAGCCCGGCCTCCAGCAGGAGGCGCGTCTTGCCGCCGCGGCCGGCGCAGGCGTCCCAGACCGGCGCGGCCATGCGTTCCGGCCCAAGCGCCAGCAGCGCCTGACGCGCCGCGAAGCCCTGGCGGTAGACGCCGGCCAGTTCGTCCGGGGTCAGGGCGAGATCCGCCGCCAGGGCGGCCAGGCCCGTGCCCGGCCGGAAGGCCAGTCCCAGGCCCAGGCGGCCCAGGCAGGCCGGATGCGCGCCCAGCCGGCGCGACAAGGCCAGCGCGGGCTCCGCCCCCAGGCGGCCGGCGTCCACGGCCAGGCCCACGGCTGGCGGCCGGGCCTGGGCCTTCAGGAAACGCGCGGCCTCGGCCTTGGGATATTCCTTGAGCCAGAGCCGGACGATCCATTCCGGGCAGGAATAATAGCGCGCCAGCACCTGGGCCTCGTCCCGGGCCCCGTCCTTGTAGGGCGCGACGGTGCGCGCGGCCTCGGCCATGTCCGCCACGCGGCGGAGCACGGCGTTGAACAGGCCGGTGAGGTGCGCGCCGGTGTAGCCCTTGGCCCAGTCCACGGCCCAGTTCACGCTGGCGTAGGCCGGCACGCGGTCCAGGTGCAGGATCTCGTGGGCTGCGAGGCCCAGGGCGAGCTGGGCCTCGGGCCGCAGGGGCCGCGCGGGGTCCAGAAAGCGGGCCAGCAGCGCGTCCGTGCGGCCCTTCAGGCGGCAGTAGCCGTAGGCCAGCTCGGTGACCAAGGCGGCGTCGCGGTCCGAGAGCGGATCGGCCGAGAGCGCGGTGTCCAGCGCGGCCTGCAGGTCGCGGCCCTCCAGGAGGCAGGCGGCGAGGCAGTCCAGCGCCGCCGCCCGCGCGGCGGGGAGGTTCTCCGCCACGTCCTAGCGCCGGCGCCGGCGGCGGCGGCGGCCCCCCTCGGGATGCTCGGAGCCCTCGCCCGGCTGGCCGCCCCGGCCCTCCGCGCGGTTTTCCGCACGGCTCTCGGCCCGGCCGGCGGGCTGCGGCGGAACGGCGTGGATGGCCTTCTGGTAGGCCCCGTCCAGAAGCATGGCCAGGAGCAGCGCTTGGTCCTCGTCCTGGCTCATGGCCCGCGCGAGGTCCACGTAGCGGCGCATGCGCTCGCGCTCCAGGCTGTCCTTGGCGCGCAGCCGGGCCTCCAGGATGGTGGTCAGACGCTGGCCCGCATGGGCGGCGACGTCGGCCTCGCTGGGCAGCTCGCGGCGCTCCAGCCGGAAGCCGTACTGCCGGGAGATGCGCTCCAGCTCCATCTTCTGCATCACGTCCACCAGGGAGATCACCGTGCCCACGGCCCCGGCCCGGCCCGTGCGGCCGGAACGGTGGATGTAGCTCTCCGGGTTCTCCGGCGGGGCGTAGAGGATGACGTGGGACAGGCCGGGGATGTCGATGCCGCGGCCGGCCACGTCGGTGGCGATGAGATAGCGCAGCTGGCCCTGGCGCACGGCCGTGAGCACCTGATCGCGGCGCGACTGCGCAAGATCGGCAGAGAGTTCGTCCACGTTGTAGCCGAAGCGCGAGAGCACCGCCGTGAGGTAGTGCACGTCGGCCTTGGTGTTGCAGAAGATGATCGCGTTCTCCGGGTTCTCCATCTCCAGGATGCGCATCAGGCAGCGGTCCTTGCCCATGGCCGGGACCTCGTAGAACACGTGGGTGATCTCCGAGACGTAGACCTGACCGTCGGAGAGCGAGAGCCGGCCCGGATCGGTGAGGAACTCCTGGGCCAGGCGCAGCACCTGCTGCGGGAAGGTGGCCGAGAACATGGCCGCGTGGATGGCGTGGCGCGGCAGGTAGCGCTGAATGTCCTTCATGTCCGGGTAGAAGCCGATGGAGAGCATCCGGTCGGCCTCGTCGAAGATCAGCGTGTCCAGCTCGGCCAGGGAGAGCGAGCGCTTGAGCAGGTGGTCCAGCACGCGGCCCGGCGTGCCGACGACGATCTGCGCGCCGCGCTTGAAGGCGTCGAGCTGCGCGCCGTAGCCCACGCCGCCGTAGACGGCGATGCACTCGACGCCTGTGCCCTCGAAGAGGGTCGCGGCGTCGGCCGCCACCTGCTGGGCCAGCTCGCGCGTGGGCACGAGGATCAGCGCCTGGCAGGATTCGCGGCGGCTGCGCAGGCGGGAAAGCAGCGGCAGCAGGTAGGCCGCGGTCTTGCCCGAGCCGGTGCGCGCCTGGACCATGATGTCGCGGCGGGCGAGCATGTACGGCAGGGCCTTCTGCTGCACGGGCATGAGGTCGTCCCAACCGGCGCGGCCGCAGGCGGCCTTGAGGTCCTCGGGCAGCTCCGCGAAGCCGATTTCAGGCAGGGCGTCCTCGGCCGCGATGTCCTCCACGGCCTCCATCTTCGGCGTCTTGGCCACCTCCTCGGCGTAGAGCAGGGCCTTCTGCACCTGGGTCAGGCCAGGCTGGGGAATGAACTGCTGGGCCGGGTTGGCGGTGGCGTCCTCGGCCGTCTGTTTCTCAACAACTTTGTCAGAGGAATCTGTCATTTGCTGCATTTCTCCCGCGCGTCAGCCATGATTTTCGGGCCCCTCGGGGCCGGGCTGCGCGCCTTGCTGTGTTTTGCCCCGCCCGCCGCGCACGCCGTCCACCACGGCCAGGGCCTGGGAGACCAGCGAGGCGACGTCGGCCGCGTTGGCCGGGAGGATGAGGGTGTTGGTGGTGCGGGCCAGGCCGCCGAACTCGCCGATGTACTTCTCGGCCAGGCGCACGCGCGCGGCGTCCATGCCTTCCGGTCCGGAGAGCGCCTCGGCCACGCGGCGGATGCCCTCGGCCGTGGCCTCGGCCACGGTGGTGATCTCCCGGGCGCGGCCCTCGGCCTCGTTGATGCGCTTCTGCTTCTCGCCCTCGGAGACGTTGATGGCCTGCTGGCGCTGGCCCTCGGCCATATTGATGCGGGCCTGGCGCTCGCCTTCGGAGCGGGCGATCTCGGCGCGCTTCTCGCGCTCGGCCTTGACCTGCAGCTCCATGGCCGCCATGACGCTCTGCGGCGGGTTGATGTCCTTGATCTCGTAACGCAGGACCTTGACGCCCCAGCCGGTGGCGGCCTCGTCCACGGCGGTGATCACCTGGTGGTTGATGGCCTCGCGCTCCTCGAAGGTGCGGTCGAGTTCGATCTTGCCGATGGCCGAGCGCAGGGAGGTCTGCGAAAGTTGGATCGCCGCCTGGTAGTAGTTGGCGATGCCGTAGCTGGAGAGCTTGGAGTCGCGCACCTCCAGGTAGATCAACCCGTCGATGGACACCGCCACGTTGTCCCTGGTGATGCAGACCTGCGGCGGAATCTCCAGCACCTCCTCCTTCATGGAGCGCTTGTAGGCCACGTTGTCGATGAACGGCACGAGGATGTGGAAGCCCGCGGTCAGGGTGTTGTGGTACTTGCCCAGGCGTTCCACGATGAATTCCGACTTCTGCGGCACCACCACGGCGGTCTTGATGAAGACGATCACCACCAGAAACGCCAGCAGCGCGAGGATGAAGATATTGCCGTTCATGTTCCTCCCCGGCGGTCAGCGCCCGCCGGCGCCGGATTTGCGCACCAGATACGCGCCCGAGTCGTCCCCGGCCGGACCCAGGATGACCACGCGCTCGCCCTCGCCGATGGGCTCCGCCGCCTCCGCGCGCCAGAAGCTGCCCCGGAACTTGATCTCGCCGGGCGCGCCGGGAGCGATGGGCCGCACCGCCACGGCGATCTTGCCCACGCCCACGTCCTCGGCATCGCCGTCGCCGGGGGAGCGGGAGCCGCCCCGGAACACGCGCAGGAACATCCGCCGCAAGAGCGCCAGGCCGGCCAGGGAGACCGCCAAAAAGCACACCAGCTGCGCCCCGACGCCGGCCGGGGTCACGGCGGCCAGAAGCGCCGCGGCGAAGGCCCCGATGGCGAAGAACAACAGCACGAAACCCGGCGAGGCCAGCTCCGCAAGGAGCAGGGCCACCCCGGCCACAACCCACAACACGCTCGCCGTCCAGAAAACGTCCATTCCGGCCTCCGCCCGCTTTTCAAACAATACGACATTGCCGCCTCCGCGTCCAGCGCGGCCGCGCGGCGGCGGCGAACGCCTCCCGCCGCCCCCCCGGTCCCGCCGGGCGGGACTAATGGCCCGCGCCTTGCATGCCGATAAGACAGGCGACAGGAGGCGCACGAAATGTCCGCCAAGAACCCGTCCAGCGCACAGCACTACCTGAATCCGCTCCACGTCTATTGCCGCCTCTGCGACCTCGGAGTGCCGAGCGGCGTGGCCAGGGCGGTCTCCAGCGGGTACGAGCGCGTGCTCTACCGTCCGGCGGCCGAGGCCGCCCGCGGCCGTTCCGTCCAGCGCCAGCGCTGAAGCGCGGCCCGGCCCCTTCCTTGACAGATTCGCCCGCCGGGGCGAAGATGCGGCCTCCTGCGGACCCTTCCCCCCACCGCGCCGCAGGCCACATCCCCCCGGAGGATCCCGCCCATGAGCACGCCAGACGACTCCAAGGCCGCCTTCGCCTGCGCTCCGCAGGCCGACCGCGACCTGGCCCGCGAGGCCGAACGCGCCCGTCTGATCATCGAGACCCTGCCCTACATCCGCGAGTTCAGCGGCCAGACCGTGGTCATCAAGTACGGCGGCAACGCCATGATCGACGAAACGCTCAAGCAGAGCTTCGCCCGGAGCGTGGTCCTGCTCAAGTACGTCGGCGTGAACCCGATCATCGTCCACGGCGGCGGCCCGCAGATCGGCAAGATGCTCAAGGCCCTGAACATCACGTCGGAATTCCGTCAGGGCCTGCGCGTCACCGACGGCCCGACCATGGACGTGGTGGAGATGGTCCTCGTGGGCAAGGTCAACAAGGAGATCGTCAACCTGATCAACCTGGCCGGCGGCCGCGCCGTGGGCCTCTCCGGCAAGGACGGCATGCTCATCCGCGCCGAGAAGAAGGAGCTGGCCGTGAACCGCGACTCCGCCCCGCCGGAGATCATCGACCTGGGCATGGTCGGCGAGGCCACGGCCATCGAGACCGGCGTGCTCAAGTCGCTGATGAACTCCGGCATCATCCCGGTCATCGCGCCCGTGGGCGTGGACGACGAGGGCCGCACCTACAACATCAACGCCGACTCCGTGGCCGGGGCCGTGGCCGCGGCCATCCGCGCCAAGCGCCTGCACCTGCTGACCGACGTGGCCGGCGTTCTGGACAAGGACAAACGGCTGATCCCCTCCATGACCAGCACCCAGGCCTTCCAGGCCATCGAGCACGGCGTGGTGGTGGGCGGGATGATCCCCAAGCTCCAGTGCGCGCTGGAGGCCATCATGGCCGGCGTGGAGAAGGTCCACATCATCGACGGACGCGTGGAGAACTGCGTGCTCCTGGAGATGTTCACCAACTGCGGCATCGGAACGGAAATCACCCGCTAACCCAGGAGGGCCAATGCGCGCCATCGCCGTCGTGGGCTTCAAAAAATCCGGCAAGACCACCCTCGCCCTGGAGCTGGCCCGCGAGCTGAAGAAGCTCGGCCGGAGCGTCACCCTGGCCAAACATTCGCACCACGGCTTCGACGACCGGGCCGACGCGGACACCGCGCGCTTCCGCGAGCGCGCCGACATGGTCCTGGGCTTCTCGCCCGGGGGCAGCTTCGTGTCCTGGCCCGCGGAGCGGCCGCTCACCGACCTGCTGCCCCTGGTGACCACGGACTTCCTGGTGCTGGAGGGCGGCAAGTCCCTGGGCATCATGCCGCGCATCCTCATCGCGCCGGACGAGGCCACGGCCCGGGAGCTCGGCCCGGAGCTGGCCCTGGCCGTCTACGGCGACGCCGCCGTGGAGGGGCTCATGGCCACCCGCGACGTGGCCGGGCTGGCGCGCATCGCCGCCAACGAGGGCTTCCTGCTGCCCGGCCTGGACTGCGGGGCCTGCGGCCGCGAGAACTGCCGCGGCCTCGCCGCGGACATCGTGGCCGGCGACGCCACCGTGGAGGACTGCAAGGCCCTGGCCGGCGAGGTCCGCATCTCCGTGGGCGGCCGGCCGCTGCCCCTGAACCCCTTCGTGGAGCGCTTCCTCAAGAGCGGCATCCGCGGCATGCTCGCCGAGCTCAAGGGCTTCGGCCCCGGCCCGGTGGACATCCACCTGGACTAGCCTTGGGTTTGCGCGCCTCGCCCCGGCAAACCCTCGACGGCCACGGCTTTCTCGACGTGGTCGGCCGGGAGGAGTTCCTCCGGCTGCTCGCCGGATTCCCGCCCCTGGGCGCGGAGCAGGCGGACCTGGCCGCGGCCGCCGGCCGCGTGCTGTTCGCCGACCTCCCCGCGCCCGAGGACCTGCCGCAGACCGCGCGGGCCTGCATGGACGGCTACGCCCTGCGCGCCGCCGACGTCTTCGGCGCCGGCGAGACCGCCCCGGCCTACGTGGACTGCGTGGCCGATCTGCGCATCGACTGGAACGGCGCGGGGCTGCGCCTCGAACCGGGCCAGGCCGCGCGCATCCCCACCGGCGGCAGCCTGCCCGAAGGGGCCGACGCCGTGGCCATGGTCGAGCACACCGGCGTCCTGCCGGGCGGACCGGGCACGGAAACCGTCGAAATCCGCCGCGCCGTCGCGCCGGGCGAAAACGTCATGCTCCCCGGCGAGGACGTGCGCCGCGGCGAAACCGCCCTGCCCGCCGGGCGCGTCCTGCGCGCCCAGGACGTCGGGCTGCTGGCCGCCCTCGGCCTCACGCGGGTCGCCGTGGGCCGCAGGCCCCGCGTGGCCATCCTGTCCACCGGCGACGAACTCGTGCCGGCCGGCGGCGCGGTCGAACCGGGCCGCATCCGCGACGTGAACAGCCACGCCCTGGCCTGCCTGGCCGCCGAGGCCGGGGCCGAGCCGTTTCCGCTCGGCATCGCCCCCGACGACCCGCGCCGCCTGGCGGAGGCCCTCGCCGCGGCCCTGCCCGGCTGCGACGCGCTGCTCATGTCCGGCGGCAGCTCCCTCGGCGCGCGCGACCACGCCGTGGCCGCCATCCTGGCCCAGACCGGCGCGGAGATCCTCGCCCACGGCGTGGCCATGAGCCCCGGCAAGCCGACGATCCTCGCCCGCGTGGGCGATCCGGACGCGCCCAAGGCGCTCCTCGGCCTGCCCGGCCAGGTCGCCAGCGCCCAGGTGGTCATGACCGTGCTCGTGAAGCCCTTCCTGCGCTTCCTCGCCGGGGACCCGTGCGCCCTCGACGGCGCGCCGCCGCCCTTCGCGGCCGAGCTCGCGCGGAACATCGCCGGCCGGCCCGGCCGCGAGGACTTCATCCGCGTGCGCCTGGAGCCGCGCGCCGGCCGGCCCCCCCTGGCCCACCCGGTGCCCGGCAAGAGCGGCCTGCTGCGGACGCTGCTCGCGGCCGACGGGCTCATCGCCGTGCCGGCCGAGGCCGAGGGCCTGTACCAGGGCGCCATCCGCCCGGTCTGGCCGCTCTAGGCGGCGTCCAAGACCCCGCCGGGGGACGGCGGCTTGACGGTCGGCCGGAGCGGCCCTAGTTTCCCGGCAACCGCCGGGACGCCCGCGAACCGCCCCGGACACCCCCCATCCGTCGCAAGGAGATCCGAATCATGCCACAGAAACAGCACACCGCACCGGAACTCATGGCCCGCAAAGGCGCGGCCAAAATCGCCATGCTCACCGCCTACGACTACCCCACCGGCCTGCTCGCCGACGCAGCCGGGGCCGACGCCATCCTCGTGGGCGACTCCCTGGGCATGGTCTGCCTGGGCCTGCCGGACACCCTGGGCGTCACCATGGCCGACATGATCCACCACACCAGGGCCGTGAGCCGCGCCGTCGCCTCCGCCCTCGTGGTGGCCGACATGCCCTTCCTGTCCTACCAGACGTCCGTGGCCGAGGCCGTGGCCAACGCCGGCCGCTTCCTGCAGGAGGCCGGGGCCCGCGCCGTGAAGCTGGAGGGCGGGGCCGAGTTCGTCCCGCAGATCAAGGCCATGCTCGCCGCCGGCATCCCGGTCATGGGCCACATCGGCCTGACCCCGCAGCAGGTGGCCCGCTTCGGCGGATTCAAGTCCCAGGGCAAGACCGCGCGCGCGGCGAAAAAGCTCGTGGAGGACGCCCGCGCCCTGGCCGGGGCCGGCTGCTTCGCCATCGTGCTGGAGGCCGTGCCGGCCGAGGTCGCGCGGATCATCACCGCGGCCGTGCCCGTGCCCACCATCGGCATCGGCGCGGGCCCGGACTGCGACGGCCAGGTCCTCGTGTTCCACGACGTGCTTGGCCTCTGCCCCGGCCTCCGGCCGAGCTTCGTCAAGCAGTACGCCGACCTCTGGTCCCCGGCCAAGGACGCCCTCGCCGCCTATTGCGACGAGGTCCGCGGCGGGAAGTTCCCGGCCGAGGCCAACACCCGGCGCATGGACCCGGCGGAGCTGGCCGAGTTCAACGCCCAGGGCGAATACGGCGACGCTTAGGACCGCATGCACGCCGCCCCGGAAGCCCTGACCCTCGCCGCGCTGTGGCACGGCCTGGCCCTGCCGCTCTCGCGCCTGCTGCTCTCCCTGTGCGTCGGCCTGTTCGTGGGCACGCTCATCGAGGCCCTGCAGTGGACGCGCGGCGTGGCCAGGGTGGCCCAACCCCTGGTGCGCCTGGGCCACCTGCGCGACGTGGCCGGGGCCAGCTTCTCCCTGGCCTTCTTTTCCGGGGCGGCGGCCAACACCATGCTCGCCGAGGCCTACGAAAAGGGCGAGATCTCCAAACGCGAGGTCGTGCTCTCCAACCTGTTCAACAGCCTGCCGACCTATTTCCTGCACCTGCCCACGCTGTTCTTCATCGCCGCGCCGTTCATCGGCAAGGCGGCCGGGCTCTATGTGGGCCTGACGGTGCTGGCGGCGCTGCTGCGCACCCTGGCCATCGTGCTGGCCGGCCGGCTGACCCTGCCGCCCCTGCCGGAAGGCTGCGTGGCCTGCCTGCTGCCCGAGGCGGAGCGCTTCAACTGGCGCAAGGCCTTCCAGACGGCCTGGAAACGCTTCACGCGGCGGCTGCCGCGCATGATCTACTACACCATTCCGATCTACGTGGTCTTCTTCTTCCTCAAGCGCTGGGGCGCGTTCGACGCCATGGAGGCCTGGATGGCCGCAAACGTGGCCTTCCTGTCCTGGCTGCCGCCCCAGGCCATGGGCATCATCGGCTTCCACATGGCGGCCGAGACCACGGCCGGCTACGCCGCGGCCGGGGCGCTGGTGCAGACCGGCGGGCTCACCCTGAAGGAGCTGGTGCTGGCGCTGCTCGTGGGCAACATCCTGTCCTCCCCGGTGCGCGCCGTGCGCCACCAGTTCCCCTACTACGCGGGAATCTTCAAGCCGGCGCTGGCCCTGAACCTCATCGTCTCCAACCAGCTTCTGCGCGCCGCGAGCATCGCCCTGGTGACCCTCGGCTACGCCCTCTGGGGCTGACGCTTCGCAGTTTTAGACAAATTTTTTCGAGGATTGGGCATGGCGCGCCGGGCGGACGGCGTGTAGCATTTCGTCCAATCGGCCAGGGCTGGCCGCCCCGCCGGCGGTTCTTGACCTCGCCGGTCGATTTCTCTTATTTTCCAGGAGTGGCCGCATCGCGTCCCCATCCCGAACCCCGGAGGGACCATGTTCCGCGCAACCGTTCTGGCCCTCGCCCTCTGCCTGCTCTGCCCCGCGACCGCTCCGGCCGCCGGCCCGGCGGACGCCGCCGCCAATCCCCCCAGCCCGCAAGCCCTGGAGCTGCGCCGCAGCGGCGACCTCGTGCCCTACGCCCCGTCCGGGGCCGTGCTCGGAGCCTACTTCACCGCCGACGAGACCGCGCCCCGGAACGTCTGGGGGCCGGTGGCGGCCTACGCCAAATCCCGCGCCTGCCGGACCGCCTGGCTCATCGAGAAGGGCGAGCTGGCGCGCGTGGAGCGCCTGGCGGCCGTCAAGGACGCCCCGCCCTTCGAGTTCAGCGTGACCCTGGAGGAGGACTGCCCCGGCGCGGTCACCCACGCGGTCTTCGTCAGCGGACCGGGCGGCACGGCCGAGGCCTGGTTCAAGTGGCGCCGGCAGTTCCACGGCTCCAAGGCCGCGCCCTACTACGCCGACGCCGAGGCGGGGCTGAAGCGCGCCGAGGCCGCCGGCAAGCTGCCCACGGCCGAGCTGCGCTTCCTCTCGGTCAACGGCGAGCTGGTGGTGGACGGCCTGGAGCAGGCCCTGGAACGCGAGGGCCGGCTCGCGCCCGTGTTCAACCTCCAGTCCGGCAAGTAGCGGCATGGCCCGGCGGCGTTCCATAAGCACCGCGCAGCGCATGGCCTCCCTGGCCGTGCTGGCGGCGCTGTGCCTCATCGCCGCGGGGATCCTCGCCGCGCGGCGGCAGCCCAATCCGGCCGTCGCTGTGGCCCTGAGCGCGCCCGCGCCCGCCGGACAGGCCGCGGCCGGCGGTCCGGCCAGCGCCGCCGGGACCGGAGCGGCCGGCAAAGACGCCCAGGCCGAGGCGGCCCGGAAAACGCCCGAGGCCAGCGGGATCGCCGCGCTCCTGCCCGACGCCGCCCCCGGAACCGGCGCCCCCCGGGCCCTGGCCCCGGCCGAGACCTTCAGCCCGGCCACGCTCTCGGACAAGATCGACGGCAAGGCCGAACTCTACCTCGCCGCCGGGTTCACGGCCATGGCCTGCCGCGGCTACCGCGCCGGCAACGCCCGCATCGACGCCTATCTCTACCGCATGAAGTCGCCGGACGCGGCCTTCGCGGCGTTCAGCGGCCAGCGCCGGCCCGGCGCGACCCAGAGCCCCCTGGCCAAAAACGCCGCGCTCACGGAGAACGCCCTCTTCCTCATTAGCGGCCGCGACTACCTGGAGGTCATCGCCGACCGCGCGGACGCCAAGCCGGCGCTGGAGACCCTGGCCAGGGCGGTGCTGGCCGGGCTCGCCCCCGCCAAGGGGACGGCCGGGCCGGCCGGCGCTTCCGCCACAGCGGACATCCCGCCGCAGGAGCTCTTTCCCAAGGCCGGGCTCAAGGCCGACAGCGTCCGTCTGGCCGTGGCCGACGCTTTCGGCTGCCAGGGGCTGACCAACATGTACACGGCCGAGTACGAGGCCGGAGCCACGGCCTTCCTCTCGCGCAGGAAGGACGCGGCCGAGGCCCGGGCCCAGGCCGCGCTGTACCACAAATTCCTCACGGACAACGGCTACGCGGTCCAGGACGCCGCCGGGGCTCCGGCCGGGGCCGCGGTCCTGGCCATGGAGGGCAGCGTGGAGATCCTGTTCACGCGCGGCCGGGCGCTGGCCGGGATCCACGACGCCCCGGACCGGGACGCGGCGCTCAGGGCCGCGGCCGCGCTGGACGCGGGCCTCAGGGCCGGGGGATTGGAGAAATAGGCATGGCCGACGCGCACGAACTTTCCCGCCGCGACTTCCTGCGCCGCGCCGCCGGGGCCTCGGCGGTGGCCCTGGCCGGCGTCGGCCTGGCCGCGGCCCTGCTGGACAAGAACGGCCCGCCGGCCTCGGAGGCCGGAAGCTCGGCCAAGGGCCTGGGCGACTTCGCCCTGCCCGAGCTCAAGGGCAGGCCCGGCCGCATGGCCGTGGTCCGGGCCGATCCCAAGGCCGGCGCGCCCGACCGCCGGGCCATGCTCGAACGCGCCCTGGAGGCCGTGGGCGGCCTGGGGGCCTACGTGAAACCCGGCGACCGCGTGCTGCTGAAGGTCAACGCGGCCTTCGCCACCTCGCCCAACCTCGGGGCCACCACGCACCCGGACCTCGTGGCGGCCATGGCCGCGCTGTGCGCCAAGGCCGGGGCCGCGCAGGTCGCCGTCACCGACAATCCCATCCACAGCCCGGAAAGCTGCTTCGCCCTCACCGGCATCGCCGACGCCGCGGCCAAGGCCGGGGCGAAGCTCCTGCTCCCGCGCGAGGAGCTGTTCACGCCCGTGAACGCGCCCGGCGGCAGGCTCCTCCGCGACTGGCCGACGCTCTCCGGGGCCTTCCGGGGCGTCAGCAAACTCATCGTCCTCTCGCCGGTGAAGGACCACCACCGCGCCGGCGCGTCCATGACCCTCAAGAATTTCTACGGGTTCCTCGGCGGACGGCGCAACGTCTTCCACCAGGACATCAACGGCGTCATCGCCGAGCTGGCCGTGCTCACCCGGCCCACCCTGTGCGTCATGGACGGGGTTACGGTGATGCTGACCAACGGCCCCACGGGCGGCTCGTTCGCCGACCTCAAGGCCATGAACGTGCTGGCCGTGAGCACCGACCCCGTGGCCGCCGACGCCTTCGGCATGGAGCTCCTCGGCCGCCGGGCCGCGGACGCCCCGTACATCGCCATGGCCCAGGCCGCCGGCGCGGGCGGCGCCGACTACAAGGCCCTGAATCCGTCGTTCCTCGACCTGGGGGCGTGAGCGCATGCCTCTCCTCCGAATCACCACTGCGCGTCGCGCCTCCCAGGTCTTTTTTCTCGTCCTGACGCTGCTCTTCTGCGCCGTGAGCACCCTGGGCGGCGGCTTCTTCCGCCTCTCCGGCTGGCCGGTGAACCTCATCCTCGACCTTTCGCCCCTGACCGCCCTGGGCACGCTGCTGACCACGCGGACCTGGTACGCCGGGCTGCTCTGGGCCGTGCCGGTCATCGCGCTCACGGCTTTCCTGGGCCGCTTTTTCTGCGGCTTCGCCTGCCCCCTGGGCGCGCTGAACCAGGCCGTGGGCTGGCTGGCCCGCCGCGCCGCGGCCAGGGTTCCGGGGGCGCGCGGCCTGGCCCTGCACGAGCGCCTCGCCGACAACCGCCACAGCCCCCGGCAGGCCGCGAAATACTACGTCCTGGCCTTCCTCCTCGCGGCGGCCTGCTTCGGCAGCCTGCAGAGCGGCCTGCTCGACCCCCTGCCCCTCGTGTTCCGCTCCCTGAACATGACCATCGCCCCCCTGGCCGACGCCCACGCCCGGCTCCTGTTCGCCAGGCCCCGGCACTACGCCTCGGCCTGGCTGCTGTTCACGGTCTTCGCCGGCGTCCTCGGCCTGAACCTGCTCCGGCCGCGCTTCTTCTGCCGCTATGTCTGCCCGCTGGGCGCGCTCTTCGGCGTCCTGGCCCGCTTCGCGCCCTGGCGCATCGGCAAGCGCGCCGACGCCGCCCGCGGCGAATGCGGCGCCTGCACCCTCTGCGACAGCTTCTGCGAGGGCGCCTGCCGGCCGTCCGGCAAGCTGGTGCACAGCGAATGCCTGTTGTGCATGAACTGCCTGGACGCCTGCCCGCAGGGCCGGATGACCTTCGCCGGACGCCCCTCGGCCGCGGGCGAGACGCATCTGCCCGAGCCCTCGCGCCGGGGCTTCGTGTTCTCCCTGGCCGCGGGCGCGCTCGCGGCCCCGCTGTGGACCATCGGCGGCCTGGCCGACGCGGGCAAGAACCCTCTGCTCATCCGGCCGCCGGGCGCCCTGGACGAGACGCGCTTCCTGGAGCGCTGCATCCGCTGCGGCCAGTGCATGCGCGTCTGCCCGACCAACGTCGTCCAACCGGCCCTGGGCGAGGCCGGGCTGGAGGGCCTGTGGACCCCGGTGCTCAACTTCCGCCTGGGCACCAGCGGCTGCCAGGTGAACTGCGTGGCCTGCGGCCACGTCTGCCCCACCTCGGCCATCCGGCCGCTCACGCTCGACGAGAAGACCGGCCGGGGCGCGTTCGCCGCCAAGGGGCCGCTGCGCCTGGGCACGGCCTTCTTCGACCGCTCGCGCTGCCTGCCCTGGGCCCTGGAGCGGCCCTGCCTCGTGTGCCAGGAGCTCTGCCCCGTGAGCCCCAAGGCCATCCACACGCGCACGGTCTACGAGCCCATCCGCTTCGGCCAGGCCCGGTTCGTCCGCGCCCAGGACGACGGCAAGGGCGGCGCCCGCCTCTTCCTGTCCGAGCTGCGCCGGCCCGTGGTCAACCTCGGCAGCGGCGACTATTTCCTGCGCCCGGCGGGAAGCGCCATGGACAGCCCCGAAAAGGGCCTGCGGCGCATCAGCGCCTGCGCCTGGGCCGAATCCGGCCAGAGCCTGACGCTGGACGCCGCCGCCGGCCGCGCGGACGGCTCCGCCGCCTGGAAGCTCGCCGCCGACGACCTGGTCGAGGTGCTCGTGCGCCTGCAGAAGCCCTATGTGGACGCCGCCCGCTGCATCGGCTGCGGCGTGTGCGAGCACGAATGCCCCATCGCCGGGCTGCGCGGCATCCGCGTGAGCTACGAGAACGAGTCGCGCTCCGGCCCGGGGCGCATGCTGGCCTGAACCCAAACGCCACAAGGAGGCGCGCCATGTCCGAGAAGACCCCGCCCGCGGGCCAGTCCCGCCGGAACTTCCTCAAGACCCTGGGCCTCGGGGCCGCGGCCGTCGCCGCAGCGCCCGCCCTGGCCGCGGCGCCCGCCCTGGCCGCCCCCGCCGAGTCCATGCCCCGGCGCGCCCTGGGCAAGACCGGCGTCGAGGTGCCGGCCCTGGCCCTGGGCGGCATGTTCGACACCATCAACAACCAGCTGCTCCTGCGCCAGGCGCTCAACTGGGGCGTGACCTACTGGGACACCGCCGAGGTCTATGGCCGCGGCCTGTCCGAAGAGGGCTTCGGCCGCTTCTTCGCCCGCAACCCGGACCGCCGCAAGGACGTGTTCCTGGTGACCAAGCTGACCCCCAAGGAGGGCTTCGACACCTTCCCCGAGCGCCTGGAGAAGTCGCTCGCCCGGCTCAACACCAGCTACGTCGACCTGTTCTTCGTGCACGGCGTCGACTCCATGAGCCAGGTGCCGCCAAAGGCCCGCGCCTTCGCCGCGGAGATGAAGAAGGCCGGCGTAATCCGCCACTTCGGCTTCAGCGCCCACGCCAACATGGAGGAGCTGCTCCAGGCCGCAGCGCGCGAAGGCGGCCCGGCCGCCGGCTTCGACGCCGTCATGCTCACCTACAACACCAGCGTCATGCGCAAGCCCGCCATGCAGGCCGCCGTCGAGGCCGCCGCCAGGGCCGGCATCGGCCTGGTGGCCATGAAGACCCAGGGCATGGGCCCGGCCGGTACGCCCACCGAGGCCGAGGCGCGCCTCGCCGAGCAGTTCCTCAAGCGCGGCTTCACCGACCGCCAGGCCCGCCTCAAGGCCGTGTGGCAGAACGGGAACATCGCCAGCGTCTGCTCGCAGATGCCCTCCATCAACATCCTCGCCGCCAACGTCGCCGCCGCGCGCGACCAGACCAGCCTGACCCGCGCCGAACTCGGCGCGCTGCAGGACCTCGCCCGGGCCGAGCGGACCGGCTACTGCGGCGGCTGCGGCAGGATCTGCCAGGCGGCCACCGGCGGCCTGCCCGTCAACGACGTCATGCGCTGCCTGATGTACCACCACGAGTACGACGACCCGACCCTGGGCCGCAGCACCTTCGCCGAGCTGCCCGCCGCGGCGCGGGCCGGCCTCGCCACGGCCGACTACTCCCGCGCCGAGGCCGCCTGCCCCCACCGGCTGGAGATCGCCAAGCTCATGCGCGAGGCCCTGGAGACCCTGGCTTAGGCCTCCGGCGGGCGGCCCAGGGGGCTCCGCGCCCCCTGCCCCCCCGGCGGCAAAGGGCCTGCGGCCCTCTGCACTCCCCACATCAAGCGCCGGGACGGCGCTTGACCGGCGGACAGGCGCGGCGCACGGCCGATTCCGCGGGTTGGAAGAGTGAAGCGGAGGGACTTTTTCAGCCCAAGAGAGAGGCAAGGGGACGGAAAGAAGGCCCGGCGTCCCGGTTGACCGCGCGGGCCGGTCTCCCCTATCCTCGCTGCTCCGCCACCGCCGCAACCGAGGACGCCATGCCCGCACCAACGCCCCCCCTGCGCATCGACGCCAACGCGCGCCGCATGCTCGTGTTCCTCATCGTGCTCACGGCCGCGTCCCAGGTGGGGATGCAGGGCTGGACCACACTGTTCAACAACTTCGCCGTGGAGCGCGCCGGGTTCGGCGGCTTCCAGGTCGGACTGGTGCAGTCCATCCGCGAGATTCCGGGCTTCCTGGCGCTCCTGGTGGTCTACGTGCTGCTGTTCCTGCCGGAGCACCGGGTGGTGGCGCTGGCGATCACGGCGCTGGGCCTGGGCGTGGGGCTGACGGGCCTGTTCCCGAGCTTCTGGGGGCTGGTGGGCACGACGCTTTTGATGAGCTTCGGCTTCCACTACTACGAGACGCTGAACATGTCGCTGACGCTCCAGTACTTCGACCGTTCGCAGACGCCGCTGGTGCTGGGCCGCCTGCGCAGCGTGACGGGGCTGAGCAACATCGCGGTGGGCGTGGCGGTGCTGGCGGCCTCGCGGGTGCTGGACTTTCCGGGCATGTACGCGATCATCGGCGTCACGGTGGCGGCGGCGGGAATCTGGGCGCTGACGCGCGACCCCTCGCGCACGGGCCTGCCGCCCCAGCGCAAGAAGATGATCCTGCGGCGCAAGTACTGGCTGTATTACGTGCTGACCTTCCTGGCCGGAGCGCGGCGGCAGGTCTTCACGACCTTCGCGGTGTTCCTGCTGGTGAAGAAGTTCGGCCTGGGGGTGACGGAGATCACCTGCCTGTTCATCCTGAACAACACGGTGAACGTCTTCGCCAATCCGCTCATCGGCCGGGCCATCAACCGCTTCGGCGAGCGGGCGCTGCTGACCGTGGAGTACACGACGACCATCTGCATCTTCTCGGCCTACGCCTTTTCGGACAGCAAGTGGCTGGTGGCCGCGCTGTACGTCGTGGATCAGCTCGTGTACAACTTCGGCATGTGCGTGAACACGTTCTTCCAGAAGATCGGCGAACCGCAGGACATCGCGCCGAGCATGGCCACGGGCTTCACCATCAACCACGTGGCGGCGGTGGTCATTCCGGTCATCGGCGGGACGCTGTGGCTCTGGGACGCGCGCATGGTCTTCCTGGGCGGCGTGGCCCTGTCGTTCTGCTCGCTCGCCGCGGCGCAGCGGATCCCCCCGCCCAGGCGGCCCCAGGAGGCGGTGAGCCATGACGGCGGAAGGGCCTGACATTCTCTTCAGCGTCATCACGCCCAGCGCGGGCCGGCGGCCCAGGGCCCTGGCCCTGGCCGGGGCCAGCGTGGCGGCGGCGGCGGAGCACGCGCGCGTCCGGGCCGGGCTCGATCCGGCGCGGGTGGAATGGCTGGTGGGCTTCGACGGCGTCGCGGGGGAGCGGCCGGCGTGCGGCCTCGCCAACGTCGGCGTCTACGTCATCCCCAGGCCGGAGGGCGAGCCCGGCGGGTTCGGCAACCACGTGCGCAACGCGCTCATGCGCGCGGCGCGGGGGCGGCGGCTGCTGCTCCTGGACGACGACAACGCCCTCACGGAGAACGCCCTCGCGAGCTTCCTGCCGCACCTGGACGCGGAGCTGGTCATCGGCCGCATCGACACCAGCCGGGCCTTTCCGGAAGCGCCCGCCCTGCCACGGCCCGCCCCGGCGGGAGCGGATCCCGTGGCCGACGCCATGCGCCAGGGCAACATCGACCCCCTGTGCCTCTGCCTCGCGCGGGAGCTGGCCTACGTGCGCTGCCGCGGCTGGGAAAGCCGGGGCGGCTACGAATCGGACTTCCTGAACATCCGGCGCTATCACCTGCGGGCGAAGAGCGCCCGGCGCATCGAGGACCTGGTGGGCGTGTACGACGCCGGCCGGGGCCTGGACCCCGACGGCCTGAATCCCCGGCAGCAGCGCAGCGCGCGCGGCTAGTCCTGCGCACTTTTCCCCCGTGCGGGTCCATCTTGCGCGCGCCGCGCGCAATCTTTGCGCGCCGCGTCCGTGCACGATGCCACACCTTTAAAATATTACTCGTTATTTCAGCATGTTCCGTTTTGGCACGGCACATGCTTTCTTGCAGTCGCACGCCGCGTTGGGCGGCTGCGAACGTCCCCTTTCGACCCTCAACCCGGATTCCATTGCAAGGAGCCAGTTCCATGTTCAAGAAGTTCGCCGTTGCGGCCCTGATGCTTGCTTTCGCCGCGCCGGCCTTTGCGCAGGACACGCAGACCCCGGGTCTGGACAAGCGCGAGGCGGGCATGGAGCAGCGCATCGAACAGGGCAAGAGAAGCGGCCAGCTGACCCCGAAAGAGGCCAAACGCCTGGAGCGCAAGGAAGCCAAGCTGCAAAGGGACGAGGCGCGCGCCAAGGCCGACGGCCAGGTAAGCCCCAAGGAACGCAAGAAGCTCCACCGCGAAGCCGACACGCTCAGCAAGAACATCGCCCGCGAGAAGCACGACAAGCAGGTTGCGCCCCCTCAGCAGTAGCCTCTGCGGCGGCCTGCAGAACAACCCTTTAAACCGTCTGACAACACAGGAGAATTACCATGAAGAAGCTCGCCATCGCCCTGCTCGCCCTGTCCCTGGCCGTTCCCGCCTTCGCCGCCGCCCCCGCCGACGCCCCGGCCGAGCCGGCCAAGGCCGAAGCCCCCGCCAAGGCCGAGAAGAAGGCCCCCAAGAAGGCCCCCAAGAAGGCTCCCAAGAAGGCCGAGAAAAAGGCTGAGACGAAGGCCGACGAGAAGAAGGCCGAGTAAATCTCCGGTCCCATCTCCCTCCACTAGCGGCGCGGCTCCCTGCGGGGGGGGCCGCGCCGCCCTCGTTTACGGCATCAGTCGCAAAAGCTCCTCCAGGTCCTCCGCCGCGCCCAGGTCGCGCACGGCCACGCCGCCCGCCTCCAGCGCCGCGCCCGCCACGCCCAGCACCAGCCGGCAGGCGCGGTCCAGGAACTCCAGCTCCCGCCGCACGTCCGGCCCGTGCACGTGTCCCAGGCGCAGCCCCTGGGACATGCGCGTCTCGAAGCTGCCCACGGACAGGGCGCGCTCGGCCGCCTCGGCCTGGCGCAGCTGGGCCTCCAGGGCCTGCCGCCGGCCGGCCAGCGCCGCGCGCGGGTCGAAGGGGCCCGGCCCCTCAAGATCCAGGAAGCCCGCCGCCCAGGCCGTGAGCCCCGGCAGGTCGTCGAAGTCCGGGTTGGCCCGCTCCAGCAGCGTCGCCAGGAAGAATTCGCGCTCCGGCGTCCAGTCCAGCCGGCTGTGGCGCAGGGTCACGGCCAGCGCCGCGGCCGCATCCGGCGGCAGACGCCGCGCCAGCACCGCGCGCAGGCCCTCCGGCGGCGTCGCCGCGGGCCGCAGCCGAAGCACGTAGCCGCGCACGTCCTCGGCGGCGGCCGGATACGCCGCCGCTCCGCCGCCCGGCAGCAGCACCGGCAGGGAGCGTCCGGTCAGCCGCGCGGCGGCCGCGACCGCCAGTTGCTCCGCGCCGGCGGGGTCAAGCCCGGCTGCGGCCAGCGCGGGCTCCAGATCCAGCATGGCCGCCCGGCCCGGCGAGAAGAGCAGCGCCGCGAAGGGCGCGTTCTCGCAGCATTCCGGGTCCGCGGCCAGCAGCGCCAGGGCGCGGGCCGCGTCGCCCTCGCCCAGAACCGAGCACAGCGCGTCCCATGCGGACGCGTCCAGCTCCAGCCCGGCCGTCAACCGCCGGACCACCGCCGCGCAGGCGGCCTCTTGCGCCGCGCTCATGGTTTGCGGCCGGCCACGACGCGGGTGTTGTTCGGCCCGGTGAAGTCGAGTTCGCAGAGATCGACCAGCCCGGCCGCCGCCAGGATCTCCCGCAGCTGCGCCCCGGAATAGGCCTGGCCGCCGTCCGTGCCGAGCAGCATGTTCAGCGAGAACAGCGTGGGGAACGCCGGGCCGTCCAGGCTGTCGTCAAGCAGGAACTCGTGGATCAGCAGCACGCCCCCGGAGACCAGCGCCCCGGCGGCCTTGCGCACGATGCGCGCGGACATGTCCGGCGACTCGCCGTGCAGAATGTGCGAGAGCCAGGCCAGGTCGAAGGTCCCGTGGATGGGGTCGGCCGTGTAGTCGCCCGGATGGAAGGCGATGCGGCCGGGACCGTCCCCGCCGCCGAGGCCGAAGCCCGCGATGGTGGCCTCGGCGAAGGGCCGCGTGGTGGGCAGGTCGAACAGCGTGGCCGTCATGTCCGCGTGGGCCAGGCAGAAGTGGATGGCGTAGGTGCCGGGCCCGCCGCCCAGGTCGAGCAGCCGCGCCCCCGCCGAAACGCCCGGCAGCCCGGCCGCCCTGAGCAGGCCGTCCAGCCGCGGGGCCAGGCGCGGGGCGATGCCCATGGCCATGTTGAACATGCCCAGGAGGAAGTCCTCGCGGGCGATCTCGTCGCCCTGCGTCGCGCCGCGCACCCGGCCGCCCGTGCGCACGGCCTCGTCCAGCCGGCCGAAGGAGGGCAGCAGGTGGCGGTGGTGGCGGATGATCGGGCCCACGTAGCCGGGCTTGCCGCGGACCAGGAAGGTTTCGGACTCCGCCGTGAGGGCGAAGGCCGTCCCCTCGCGCCGGAGCAGCCCCAGGGCGACCAGCGCCCCCAGGAGCATGCCCATGGCGCGCTCGTCGCAGGACAGCCGGCCGGCCAGCTCCGCGGCCGTGCGCGGCCCGGCGGACAGGGGCGAAAACACGTCCAGGGCCACGCCGGCGTGCAGGGCGCAGGCGCCCCAGTAGGCCTGGGACAGCGTGAGGATGGCGCCGGGCGAGGGCTCGGGGGGGGAAGCGTGCGACATGGCGGGCCTCCTTTGGCGGGTTGTCTTCACGATAGCGCGGCGCGGCGGTGCGGGCAAGAGCCCGGTCCTCCGCGCGCGGAAACCGCCGTGACCACGTTCGACGCGAGACGACGTTTTTTTTCGTCCGGACGCTGGACCGCTGCGCCGAAACGCGCTATGACAAATACAGTCCGGAAAAGCCCGCGTCCCCCTGCGGGCGGGTGCCGCGAAAAACCTGTCACCATCGGGGGTTGCGCCATGAAGAAGCGCGCCGGAAAGAACGCGGAGGCCAGGTGCCGGGTGTTCACCGCGGGCGTGGTGCTGCACGACGGCTGGGAGCTCCGGCCATACGCCTACCAGACCCGCGACGGGGCCTTCGTCCCGGAGCTTTGCGCGCGCCGGCACCAGCCCGGCTGCCGCGCCGACATCGTGACCCTGGACCTGCGCCTCCCGACCAAGGACGCCGCCTTCTCCGCCGCGCTCAGCCACGGCCTGGGCCTCGCGCGTGCGGGCAAATCCGCATAGCGCCGCCGCGCGCGGCGCGAAACCGTCACAATCCTTTCACGCTCCGGTCGACACAGCCCCGGCGCTCCGGGGTATGCGACGGTTCGGCGGCCCCGCCGCCCCAACCGCACAACCCCGGAGCACACGCCATGCGCAACCTCCCCGTCTGGGGCAAAATCGCCCTTGGCCTCTCCGCGGCCTCGGCCATCACCCTCGCCATCGCCGCCGTGGGCTATTTCGGCATCCTGGCCACGGAACGCGCCCTCACCAGCACCATCCAGACGCGCCTGCCAGCCCAGGCCGAACTCGCCGTCCTGCGCAACGCCCTCACCGCCATCCAGCGCGCCGAACGCACCCTGCTCATTCCCGAAACCGCCGAGAATCCCGCCGAACTCGAACGCCAGCGCGGTCAGCTCGCCGCACACTGGGCCCAGGCCGAAACCGCCCTCGCCGCCGGCGACGCGCGCTACGCCCATGGCCCCCTGGCCAAGGAGTGGAAGGCCTTCCGGGAGGCCCTGGAGGAATGGCGCGGCCGCCACAAGCGCGTCCTCGAGCTCCTGGCCGCGGACATGCGCTTCGGGGCCATGGCCCTGTCCATGCGCGAGGCCAGGGAGTCCCTGGACAACGTCGAGGCCGCCCTCGCCGCGCTCCAGGCAAGGGAGCGCGCCGAAAGCCGGGACTTCGCCGCGCGAGCCCTGCCCCAGGCCAGGCGCGAGCGCCTGACGCTGCTGCTGGCCGCCGCCCTGGCCGTGCTCTCCTCCCTGGGCTTCTGCGCCCACGTCACCCGCAACATCAACCGCCCCCTGCGCAAGACCCTGGCCTTCGCCCAGCGCGTGGCCGCCGGCGACCTCGCCGCAGAGCTGCGCATCGACCGCCGCGACGAGATCGGCCGCATGGCCGAGGCCCTGCGCGCCATGGTTCAGGAGCTGCAAAAGGAGATCGCCCTGGCCGGGGAGCGCGGCGAGGAGGCCGCCGCCGAGGCTGAACGCGCCCGTTCGGCCGTGGAGGAGGCCCGGCAGGCCGGCCTGCGCGCCGAGCTGTCCCGCCGCGAGGGCATGCGCTCCGCCGCCGACCGCCTCGACGCGGTCGTGGAGCGCCTGGGCTCCGCGTCCGAGGAGCTTTCGGCGCAAGTGGAGCAATCCGCCCGCGGGGCCGAGGCTCAGTCGCGCCTGGCCGGCTCCACCGCCCAGGCCATGGATCGCCTGCTCGCCGCCGTGGCCGGGGCCGACACCGGAGCCGCGCGCGCCGCCGAAACCGCCGAAACCGCCCGCCAGCGCGCCGAGCAGGGCGCCCGCACCGTGGCCCAGGCCGCAAGCGGCATCGCCGCCGTGCAGGGCCGCGCCGAGGCCCTGCGCCGGGGCATGGACGCCCTGCGCGCCAGGAGCGAGGCCATCGGCCGGATCATCACCGTCATCGACGACATCGCCGACCAGACCAACCTCCTGGCCCTGAACGCGGCCATCGAGGCCGCCCGCGCCGGCGACGCCGGACGCGGCTTCGCCGTCGTGGCCGACGAGGTCCGCAAACTGGCCGAAAAGACCCAGGCCGCCACCAAGGAGGTTGGCGAGGCCATCCGCGGCATCCAGGGCGAAACCCGCGCCAGCCTCGACCAGGTCGACCAGGCCGGCCAAGCCGTGAACGAGGCCACCGCCCAGGCCGAGACCTCCGCCCGGGCCCTCGGCGAAATCGTCGGCCTCGCCGCGCGCACGGCCGAGGCCATCCGCGCCATCGCCGGGGCCTCCCGCCAGCAGTCCGCCGACGGCCAGGAGGTCAACGCCGCCGTGGCCGACATGCGCCGCATCAGCGAGGAGACCAGCCGCGCCATGGACGAGTCCGCCCAGGCCGTGTCCGGCCTCGCCGAGCAGGCCCGCCGGTTGGCCGGCCTCGTGCGGGACATCCGCGACGACGCCGACCACCACGGGGAGGAGCCGCGGCACGGGGGCGAATATATGGCCGCCGCATAGGGACGGGCGGAACGGGGCGGCCGGAGGAGCTGCTCCGCAGTCCCGGGGGCTGCGCGCCCCCGGGACCCCGCGGCCCCTGCGGGGCGGGCCGCCGTGGCCTCCTGGCCGGCCTTGGCGACGCGGGCCGCGGGACAGCAAAGGGCCGGCCCCCGTCGGGGCCGGCCCTTTGCGCTTGATATCCGGAGTCCGGAAGGCGAAGTCCTTTGGCTGGCCGGCCCTACTCCTCCTCGCCGCCGCCGTTGCCCAGGGCGTTGATCAGCGAAAGCAGGAGCCCCGGCTTGTCGTGCAGGTCGCTGGTTTGCAGGAACATCATGCGCTGGCGGAAGCGGCCGCGCAGGGTGGCCAGGTAGGCCGCCCGGTTCTCCACGTTGGCCGGGTGGTAGGCGTCGTAGTAGCCGGGCAGCAGGGCGTCGACGCTCTTTTGCGTCGGAATCTGCGCGCCGGGCAGCAGGTCCAGGTTCTCCCACTCCAGCCTGTCGAGCAGAAGGGCGGTCTGGATGGTCAGCGACGTCTTGAGCGGGATGGGCCGCAGGTCGATGTCGCTGGCCTTCCAGAACCCGCCGGAATTGAAGCAGTAGCCCACGGCCCCCTGGCCGAAGACCTTCAGGAAGGCCTGCACGTCGCGCCAGAGCTCGTACACCCGGAAGGGATTGGCGAAGGGCACGAACACGAGCCGGGCCAGCTCCTCCTCGGAGACGTTCTCGGCGCGGTTGCGGCGGGTCATGAGCGAGGCGCCCATGGCCACGGCCAGCGCCGGGTCGGTGAAGCGCATGACCGGCGGCAGGCAGGTGTCCTTCATCAGCCAGCAGATGATGTCCGGGAAGCCGCAGCGGTTGACGTAGACGCCGAGGAGATCGCGGTCGAACAGGGCGCGGCCGTTGGAGTTGCGCAGGTCCTGGCCCAGGGGCAGGATCCGGCCGTCCTTCTCGATGAGCCCGTGGTTCATGACGCTGATGATGTAGCGCCAGTCCGGATGGCCCAGGGGACGGGAGTCGGTCTTGTCAAACAGCGTGGGCTCCCAGACCCGGCAGACCTTCTCCTCGCAGTCGATCTGGAAGGCGTCGTCGTGGAGCACGACCTTATTGAAGCCCGCGGGCAGGGTGCCGCCGTTGTCGGCGCTGTTGGTGTGGGAGCTCTTGCCCGTGCCGGAGAGGCCGAAAAAGGCGATGGTGCGCTTGCCGGCGCGGGCGGCCCCGGCGTCGGCGCAGGCGGAGAAGTCGATCTCCTTGATGCCGCCGTGGCAGGCGGCCATGCCCAGGCGCATGCCGGAGGTCCAGGCCAGGGTCAGGGTGCCCTTCTTGCGCTCGCCGAAGTAGCGCATGCCGAGGTTGAAGATGACGTTGGCCTTCTCGTCCACCAGGGCCAGCTGCGGCCCGCCGAGGTTGTAGTAGTACGGGTCGGCGTTGTTCCAAAGGTTGTCGCCGATGACCAGGATGTCCTGGATGGGCAGCCCGGGGCTTTGGGCGTAGACCGCGGCCAGCTCGTCGAAGGGCGTGAAGTTGGCCAGCCAGTTGAAGACGTTGACGGCGTCGTCCTCGCCGGCGACCAGGGTGGCCTTGATCATCAGGTCCCGGTCCAGACCGAGCACGGCGTGGGCCTTGATCAGCGGCCGCTTCTGAAAGTCGAACATGGCCTCGCGCACGTCGCCCAGGACCTTCTGCTGCTCGGCCGGGGGCAGGGCGTTGATGAAGCGGCGGGCGTTGGCGCTGCGGCCGACGATGCGGCCGTGGCAGTTGTTGATGACCCTGGCGCCCTCGGGCAGGCCCAGGCGTTTGGCCGCCGGCGGGTACACCGGCATGTCGGTGACGCAGACGTCGTGCTGGGCCAGGGCCAGCTCGTAGGCCTCCGCAGCGGAGACCGCGCGCACGCGCCGGTCGAGGATCAGCGTCTCGGCGATGGCGCGCAGGGGGGGCATCTTGGACAGATCGGCCCCGTAATACTCGTAGCTGGACTGGCTGGACATCCGGCAACCTCCGCGGCGTGATCTCGCGCTGTGGGATCCGGCCCGGACGGGACGGACGGGGGTATCCTGGCGCAGACGTCCAGGTTAGGCCATGTCCGGCCCGGCGGTCAACGGGGAAAAGCGGCCGCTATTCCGCGCCCAGCTCCAGGATCCGCGCGGCGTAGGCCCGGCGCAGCTCCTCCATGTAGTCCGCGTCGATGGGCCCCTTCCAGGTGGCGATCTCGCTGTAGCGCTTGGGTATCCGCGCGTGCTCCGGATCGTAGCCCGAGCGCAGCCGGAGCCGCCAGCGCAGGCGCTGGACGCCCTCCCCGGCCTGGCCGAGGTTGCCGGCCACGTCCGCGTAGCCCAGGGAGTTCAAGGCCTGGGCCAGGCGCTCCGGGGTGTACACCCCGCGCGCGAACAGGCAGCCGACCATGCTCGTGAGCACGCAGCGCGAGGCCTCGTCCTTGACGAAGGAGGCCACGACCTTGGCGGCGTCCTTGTCCTGCGGCTTCTGGTCCGCGGAATAGGCGCCGGAGTCCAGGTGCGAATGCCGGAAGCTCAGGGCCTCGGACACGAAGAAGGTCTCGCCCGTGGCGTAGCCGGCCATCTCCTGGCCCAGGACGCAGGCGAAGTCCTCGCCGCCGTAACGCCCGGCGGCCTTGAGCGTGCCGGAGGCGAGCAGGCGGTAGAACTCGTTGGCCCCGGCGCCCAGGTGGCGGATGGCCACGGCGTAGCCCTCGGCCGAGCCGAACCGGAGGTCGGCCAGGGTCTGCTCGGGCGTCACCAGCCCCTTCTCCATGGCCTCCGTGGCCCAGGCCAGGGCCACGCCCGCGCTCATGCAGTCCAGCCCCTCGCGCTCCACGGCGTCCATGAGCCCGAGCACCTTCGCGCCGTCGGTCAGGCCGAGCATGGAGCCCAGGGAGAAGATCGGCTCGTAGTCGTAGGCCACCTGGCGGTAGAGGAAGCGGTGGTCGGCCATGAACTTCTCGCGCAGGTAGCCGATGTGGATGCAGCCCACGGGGCAGCCGGAGCAAGCGGCGTTGCGCAGGAGCATGTCGTCGGCGAACTTCTCGCCGCTGATGCCGTCGATGCCGGCGTCGGTGGTGGCCTGGAGGTTGCGCCAGGGCAGGGACTTGAGCTCGTTCAAGGCGGCCACGTTCCCGGCGGTGCCCAGGTCGTGGTACTTGCTCATCATCGACGTCTCGGTGACCAGCCCGTGGATCTCCTTGAAGGCGTTGGCGTAGTCCTTGCCCGCCGGCAGGGGGAAGGAGGCGTCGCCGAGGACGGCCACGGCCTTGAGGTTCTTCGCGCCCATGACCGCGCCCGCGCCCAGCCGGCCGAAGTGGCGGTAGGTGTCCACGTTGATGCAGGCGTAGGCGCTGCCGTTCTCCCCGGCCGGGCCGATGCGCAGGATGCTGCGGTGGCCGCTGCCGGGCAGCATGTGGCGGAGCATCTTGCCCGTGGTGAACACGTCCTTGCCCCAGAGGAAGGGCGCGTCCCTGATCTCCATGTGGCGGCTGCCCACGGAGAGCACGCAGGGCCGCGCGGCCCGGCCGATGATCACCAGGGCGTCCAGGTCGGCGAAGCGCAGGGCCAGCGCGCTGCGGCCGCCGGCGTGGGACTCGGCGTACTGGCCGTGATAGGGCGAAAGAAAGCCGCACACGGTCTTGCTCATGAGCGGGAAGAAGCCCGTGAGCGTGCCGATGGCGAAGATCAGCGGCTGGCCCGGATCGTCCCAGGCGGCCCCGGGGTCGCCGTGGCGCTCGAACAGCAGCGCCGCCAGGCCCGAGCCGCCGAGCCACTGGGCCCGGCCGGGGATGTTCTCCACGCGGGTCTTGCGCGCGGCGAGGTCCACGATCTGCACGCGGAAGAAGTCGCGGATGACGTTGCTCATTCGGCCACCTCCTGTCCGGGGCGCAGGCCGTCCTTTTCGCCCAGCTCCAGGCAGTCGTGGGGGCAGAAGGGCACGCAGCGGCCGCAGTGGATGCAGACGTAGGGCGCGCCCGTCTCGTCCCGGACGATGGCTCCCACGGGGCAGGCCTCCGCGCAGGCGCCGCAGCGGATGCACAGCTTCTTGTCCTGCTTGACGCCGCCGTCGCTCTTGCGCGGGGTCAGCGCGCCCGTGGGGCAGGCCGCGGCGCAGGGCGGCGGGTCGCAGGCCAGGCACACGCGGGCCTCGAATCCGGTGGAGATGCCGCCGGAGGAGCCGATGCGGATGCCGGCGGTGTGCCAGGACAAACGGCCGTGCACCAGCCGCGCGCAGGCCAGCGAGCAGCTCTGACAGCCGATGCAGCGCTCCATGCGCGCCGCGATGAGTGTTTTCATGCGTATGCTCCCGCGATAACGTGTGCCTGATCCGAGGGGACCTATGCCAGGTCGAGCTCCATGTCCACCAGCTCCTCATCGGAGTTGATGCCGATCGTGAAGCCGAACTTGCGGGCCAGGCCCTGCATGGCCCGGTTCTCCACCAGCGTCTGGCCCACGAGGCGGCGCGTGCCGCGGCCGCGCGTGTAGCCGATCATCTTCCGGAAGAGCACGCTGCCCAGGCCCGAGCCCTTGAGGTCCGAGCGCACCACGATGGCGAACTCGGCCTCGGAGTTGTCCGGCTTGGTGGCCGTGCGCACCACGCCCAGGGTCTCCGGCAGGCCGCCGGCCGAAACGCCCGTGGCGATGAAGGCCATCTCGCGGTCGTAGTCGATCTGCGTGAAGCGGGCCATGTCCTTGTGGTCGAAGTCGCGGCGGACCACGCCGAAGAAGCGCAGGCGCAGATCCTCGTCCGAGAGGCTGCTGATGAACGCGTGGTGCGCGGGCTCGTCCTCGGGCCGGATGGGCCGCAGGGTGATCTTGCGGCCGTCCTTGAGCGTCACGGCCTCCTCCAGCTCGCGCGGGTAGGGCCGGATGGCCAGGCGCTCGGCCCCGGCGCGGGTCTCCGGGGCGACCATGATCTTCGCGCCCAGGGAGAGCACGCCGGCGTCGTCGGCATAGAGCGGGTTGAGGTCCAGGCTGAGGATCTGCGGCACGTCGATGATCAGCTGGGCGATCTGGATGACGGTGAGGCAGATGTCGTCGATGTCCGCGGCCGGGTGCTGCGGCGTGCCGGAAAGCAGCCCCGCGATGCGCGTGCGGTCGATGAGCTCTCGGGCCAAACTCATGTTCAGCGGCGGCAGGGTCACGGCGCGGTCGCGGATCATGTCCCGGGCCACGCCGCCGTGGCCAAAGCCGACGACCGGGCCGAACACCGGGTCGATGTGCGCGGTGATGAACAGCTCGTGCGCGCCCGCGCGGCGGCCCATCTTCTGCACCGTGAAGCCCTCGACGTAGGCGTCCGGGCGCTGGCGCGAAACCCGCGCCAGGATGCTCGCCGCGGCCTCCCAGACCTTGTCCGGGCCCTCCAGGTCGAGCACCACGCCGCCGGCCTCCTGGGTCTGGCGGATCTGCGGGCTCTTGAGCTTGAGCGCCACGGGATAGCCCAGCTCGTCGGCGGCGATGACCGCCTCGCGCGCGCTGGTGACGCTCTTGGTCTCCACCACCGGGATGCCGTAGGCCGTGAGCACGGCCTTGGCCTCGGCCGGGGTCAGGGCGCTGCGGTCCTCGGCCAGGGCCCGGGCGCAAGTCTCGCGGGCCGTGGCCGTGTCCGGGAAGAAGTCCGCCGGCAGGGAGTCCGGCGTCTGGATGAGCATCTCCTGGTTCTTCTGGAACTCGACCATGTACAGGAAGGCGCGCACGGCCTGCTCCGGGGTCTCGTAGGTCGGCACGCCGGAGTCGGCGAAGACCGCCCGGGCCCGCACGGCCGATTCCGCGCCCATCCAGGCGGTCAGCACCATGCGCTTGGCCTTGCGCGCGGCCAGGGCCACGGCCTGGGCCACCTCCACCTCGGGCAGGCCGGCGAAGGGCACGTGGAGCAGCAGCGCCGCGTCCACGCCGGGGTCGCTGAACAGAATCTTGAGGGCGTCGGTCCACTCGGAGGCCTGGGCGTCGAAGCGCAGGCCCACGGGGTTGCCGCCGTCCCAGGCCCCGCCGAGCAGGCGGTCCAGGGCGAAGGTGGTGTCGTCGCCGAACTGGGCCAGGCGGCCGCCGCCGGCGAGGAGCGCGTCCGCGGCCATGAGCCCGGCCGAGGCCCCGTTGACCAGGATGGCCAGTCGGTCGCCGCGCACGGGCTTGGCCCCGGAGAGAGTCTGGGCCGCGTCGAACAGGCCGTCGATGCTGCCCACGCGGAGCATGCCGGCGCGGCGGAAGGCCACGTCGTAGACCTCGTCCGTGCTGGCCCAGGCGTCCAGGCCCTCGGCCCCGGCTGCGGCCCGCTCCAGCTCGGCCAGGGCCGCGTGCAGAGCCTGGCCGGGGCGCAGCGCCAGCACGGGCTTGTTGCGGCTGGCCGCGCGCGCGGCGGAGATGAACCCTCGGGCGTCGTTGATCGACTCGACGTAGAGCAGGATGGAGCGCACCAGCGGGTCCGCGCCCAGGTGGTCCAGGATGTCGGCGAAGGTGATGTCGATCTGCGCGCCCAGGGAGATCACGTGGGAAAAGCCGATGCCGTGGCTGCCGGCCCAGTCCAGGACCGTGGTGAACAGGCTGTCGGACTGGGAGAGGAAGGCGATCTTGCCCGGCAGGCTGCCCATGTGCGCCAGGCTGGCGTTGAGGTTGAGCGAGGGCACGATGAGGCCCATGCACTTGGGCCCGAGGATGCGCATCTTCGGCGGGCTGGCGGCCTCCAGCAGCTCGGCCCGGAGGCGCTCGCGGCTCTTGTCGTCCAGGCGCGCGTAGCCCGAGCCCATGAGCGCCACCGAACGCGTGCCGCGTTCGCGCAGGGCCCGGATGATCTCCGGGACCTCGGCCAGCGGCCGGCAAACCACGGCCAAATCCGGAGTCTTGGGCAGATCGGCCACGGAGGGATAGGTGAGCACGCCGGCGATGGCCTCGGCCTCGCGGCTCACGGGCATGACCGGCCCGGCGAAGCCGCCGCCCATGAGATTCTTCATCACCAGCCGGCCGATGTCGGCCGGGTCGTTGGCCGCGCCGATGACGGCGACGGCCCTGGGGCTCAGCAGCGAATCCATGTTGGTGAGGCTCATGTCCGCCCTCGCGTGCGCATCTTGCGCCGCTTCTTGCCCTTGATAGCCCGAAGCGGGCGGACGTGGCAACCATCCCGCGCCAACGGACCCGAGGTAACGCCATAATCTTTTTTCGCGTCTTGCCGATAAACAAGAAAGGTTGTTTTTCGTTCACCCCTCGCAGCACCTTAACGCATAGGAGAGCAACATGGACATCAACGCGTACACGACGGCGACAAGCACCACAGACACACTTTCAGACGCCATCTCACTGGGGTCCTCGACGAAATCGAAGGGCACGCTGAGCGTGAGCAGCAGCAGCTCCGACTCGAGCAGCTCGGACTCCTCGGACTCCGGCGACACCGTGACCATCTCCGACGAGGCCAAGGCTCTGGCCGCCAGCTCCAGCAGCTCCAGCTCCACTTCGAGCAGCTCCTCTTCGAGCAGCTCCAGCAGCTCTTCGAGCTCCAGCAGTTCCGACAGCGCCGAAAAGACCGTGGAGAACATCAAGAAGCAGATCCAGCAGCTCCAGCAGCAGATCCAGCAGGCGCAGAAGGACACGTCCATGACCAAGGATGAGCGCGACGCCAAGGTCCAGCAGCTGCAATCCCAGCTCCTGCTCCTGCAGAGCCAGCTGGCCGAGGCCCAGGCCGAAAGCTCCGGCAGCTCCTCCAGCTCCAACGGCGGCACCAGCGCCGAAGGTTTCGCCAGCAGCATCTCCGGTTCCTAAGCCCGCCGCCACAGGACAAACCCGCTCCCCCCGCCTTGACCGAGCGGGGCGGACGGGCGCCATCCCCCCGCCCATCTTTTTATCTACCCTCAAGTAACGACGTCCGCGCGCCGATAAGATTCCCGTCCGACAAACAGCGCCCCCAAGCGCCGGGAGGAGAAATGGACATCAGCGCGTACTCCACCCTCGCCACCACACTGTCCCAAGGCGACGACACCGGGCTGACCCTCGCCGCGCCGACGACGGCAAGCTCCGCCACGTCCAGCGGACTGCGCGTCTCCGGCTCCGGCGACGACTCGTCCGCGACCTCCGCCGACGGCGGCGACACGGTGACCATCTCCGAGGCGGCCAAGGCCCTGGCCGCGGCCTCGGCCAGCAACGCCAGCACCGCCATCTCCGACAGCTTCACCATCGACGGCGGCGCCATCAGCATGACCAGCGCCTCCAGGACCCAGGAAACCGAGAGCGACGAGTCCACCGACACGGCGGATAAGGCCTACCAGACCCTGCAGAAGCAGATCCAGAAGCTCCAGCAGCAGATCACGGAGGCGCAGAACGACACCACGCTGACCGATGAGCAGAAGAAGGCCAAGGTGCAGGAACTCCAGTCGGAGCTCATGACCCTGATGTCGCAGCTGGTGGAGGCCCAGGCCAAGAGCATCGGCACCACCTCCGGCTACAAGGGCGGCACCAGGGCCGAGGGCTTCGGCAGCAGCCTGACCTAGCATTTTCTGCCGCGGGCACGGCTTTTGCTTCGTCGCCCGCAGCGTTCCCCCCTAAAACAAGGAGTGCGGAAAATGACCAGCTCCAGCTCCGATGAACTCGCCGGCAGCCTCTCGGCGACCGCCAGCGACGGCCTGACCCTCTCGAACCTGGCCAAGACCACGAAAACCAGCCTGAACGTCGCCGCCTCCGGAAGCGGCTCGGACGCGTCGACGGGCGACACCGTGACCATCTCCGACGAGGCCAGGACCCTTGCAGCCAGTGCCTTGGCCAGCAACGCCGGCACGAGCCTGTCCGGAAGCTTCGCCCAGACCTCCGCCACCGACAACGGCCAGGGCATCGCGGCGACGCAGGAGTCCAGCTCCGACGGCGAGAGCACCACCGAGAAGCTGCGCAAAAAGATTCAGGAGATTCAGCAGCAGATCCGCGAGGCCGAAAGCGACCCCACGCTGAGTCCCGAGGCGCGCCAGCAGAAGGTGCAGATGCTCCAGAACGAACTGCTGACCCTGGAGTCGCAGCTGGCCCAGAGCGGCGGAGGCGGGGGCGGCGGAGGCGGAGCCGGAGTGCCCGAACGCGCCGGCGGCACCAGCGCCGAGGGCTTCGCCAACAGCCTGACCTAGGTCTTTCAACGGCCGGCCGACCACCGTCCGCCAGCCCGCCGTCCCCTGCCGCCCCACCGGGCGCGGAGGACGCGCGGGCCTTTGGCGTTCGCCTGCAAAACCGCGGACCTGCCGCCCTCCCGGCGCGCCCCGAGTCTGTCCGCCGTTCGCCGCCGTTCACTTCCGCTTTTGCGCCGTTCACCGAGAAACGCGAGCCAAGCCCTTGCCTCCCTGCGTAGGACCCGGCCCAGGCAAGCAACACGCCGCGCGCGGCGGGACGTCTGCGGTCCCGGTCCGCCGGAAGCGTCCAAAACGAAAAGGCAGGAGCGAGAGGAAATGAGCGAAGCGAACAAGATCACGAGCTTGCAGCAAGAGGGGTTGACCATCCAGCCGCCCAAAAGCGTCCAGCAGACGGCCTACGTCAAGAGCATGACCGAGTATGAGGCCCTGTACAAGCGCGCCGACGAGGACCCCGAGGGCTTCTGGGGCGACCGCGCCCGCGAGCTGCTCACCTGGGACAAGCCCTTCACCACGGTGCTCGAAGCCGACATGACCACGCCGTCCATCAAGTGGTTCGCCGACGGCAGGCTCAACGTCTCCGCCAACTGCCTGGACCGCCACCTCACCGACGGCCGCCGCAACAAGGCCGCCCTCATCTGGCAGGGCGAGCCCGAGGATGACGTCCGCATCTTCACCTACCAGACCCTGCACACCGAGGTCTGCCGCTGCGCCAACCTCTTGAAAAAGCTCGGCGTGAAGCGCGGCGACCGCGTGTCCATCTACCTGCCGATGATCCCCGAGCTGGCCATCGCCATGCTCGCCTGCACGCGCATCGGCGCCACCCACTCCATCGTCTTCGCTGGCTTCTCCGCCGTCAGCCTGCAGAACCGCATCGAGGACTGCCAGGCCAAGGTGTTGATCACCGCCGACGCCGTGCTGCGCAGCGGCCGCGCCATCCCGCTCAAAGGCAACGTGGACGAGGCCCTCAAGAGCTGCCCCAGCGTCGAGCAGGTCATCGTGGTCAAGCGCGCCGGCAGCGACATCCGCATGGTCGAGGGCCGCGACCAGTGGTGGCACGAGGCCCTGGACGCCGAGGACATCTCCGGCTGGTGCCCCTATGAGGAGATGAACGCCGAGGACCCGCTGTTCATCCTCTACACCAGCGGCTCCACCGGCAAGCCCAAGGGCGTGGTGCACACCACCGGTGGCTACCTGGCCTACGCCGCGCACACCACCCAGTGGGTCTTCGACGTGCGCGACGACGACGTGTACATGTGCACCGCCGACGTGGGCTGGGTCACCGGCCACAGCTACATCGTCTACGGCCCGCTGGCCCTCGGCGCGACCTCGATCATGTTCGAGGGCGTGCCCAGCTTCCCCAAGCCGGACCGCTTCTGGAAAATCGTCGAGAAGTTCCGCGTGAACATCTTCTACACCGCGCCCACGGCCATCCGCGCGCTCATGCGCGAGGGCGCCGACTGGCCCAAGCGGCACGACCTGTCCTCCCTGCGCATCCTCGGCAGCGTGGGCGAGCCGATCAACCCCGAGGCCTGGATGTGGTACTACGAGCATGTCGGCGGCAAGCGCACGCCCGTCTGCGACACCTGGTGGCAGACCGAGACCGGCGGGATCATGATCTCCGCCCTGCCCGGCGCCACCCCGCTCAAGCCGGGCTCCGCCACCCGTCCCCTGCCAGGCGTGGCCGCGGCCATCGTCCGCGCCGACGGCTCCCCCGCCGATCCGGACGAGGGCGGCCACCTGGTCATAAAAAAACCCTGGCCCGGCATGCTCCGCGGCGTCTTCGGCGATCCCGAAAGGTACCGCAAAACCTACTTCGACAGGTTCCCGGGCATGTACGAATCCGGCGACGGCGCACGGGTAGACAAAGACGGGTATTTCTGGATAATGGGGAGGCTGGATGACGTGATCAACGTCTCGGGCCACCGCCTGGGCACCGCGGAAATCGAGTCGGCGCTCGTGGCGCACCCGAGTGTGGCCGAGGCCGCCGTGGTGGGCATGCCCCACCACATCAAGGGACAGGGCATTTACGCCTATGTCACCCTGAAGGCCGGCATCGAGGAGTCCGCCGAATTGCGCAAGGCGCTCGTCGCCCACGTGCGCAAGGAGATCGGCCCCATCGCCACGCCGGAGGTCATCCAGTTCGCCGAGGGGTTGCCGAAGACCCGCTCGGGCAAGATCATGCGGCGCATCCTGCGCAAGATCGCCGCCGGACAGATCGAAGACTTCGGCGACACCTCCACGCTGGCCGATCCGACCGTGATCACCAGCCTGGTGGAAGGCAAAAAGGACCTCCTGGGCCAGTAGCGCCGGCCTGGGAATCATCCGGGGTTGCGGGGGCGGATTGGCCGCCCCCGCTTTTTTTATGCGCAACGCGGACCGTCGGCGGCCCGAACGGGGTGGTGCACACCCCGCGCCTGAGGATTAAGGGGAAACAGCAGCACTGCCGTCAGCGTGATTCCCCGCCCTTTTCGAGCGCAGCGGAATCAACTCCAGGTGCAAAACCGCAATGTGGGCACGGCGCGGCCTTGCCCTTCGCATACATGCCCCAACCGACGATCATGAAGGGCAACGTCGAAAAGCCCGCCTCAAGCAGCCAGCCGACCCAGCGAGAGAAGATGACTGAGGCCAGGAACTCTGCGCCGGTGAGGAGTATCACAAACAAACCGCGCTTTTTTTGATCGAACCAAGGCAACTTGGTCCCGCATTTCCTACAACAGGCCATAAGACCCTCGGTATGGCTTGGGTCGATTTGTGAGGAGAATGACGAAACATGCGCCAGACGAAGCGGGTGAGTCCGGTATCGGCGTCAAAGAGCCCGTCGGCGAAGCCCAGTGGCAGGCGGACGACATAGCCCGCGACGTCCAACAGGTTGTTGGAATTGCCGTAACGTCTCGTTTATACGATATTCCAGTATGACGTGGCAAGCTGGCGGTTTGGCGCATGTGGGCGGCGGAGGGAACGCCTCCGGCGGCCGGGCAGGGGCTGCGCGCCCCTCCCGGACCCTCCCTGCGCCCCCTTTCAGGGGGGTGACATGGTCCCGTGCCCGGCCGAAGGGCGTGCCGGAAGCGGGAAGCGGCGGCCCCAAAGACGAAGCGAGCGCCCGGCTTCGGGCGCTCGCACGCGCAAGGGCGGAGGACTGGTCGCCCCCCGGTTATCTATACGAAGGTCTCGCAGGGAGCTTCTTGATGTCGTCGTCATTAAATTTTGAGGAATACCGCTCACCTGTCCGCGGTCGTGTTCGCAGAAGGCTTTTTAAGGCCTATGTTTGAGGTGCGACCAGCTGTATTGGATACCTGATGCACTGGAACCTTACATTTTGGACAAGGTCTTTCCTTCAAGATGAGGTACATTCCTAATGCGGCAAGCGGGAGAGCAAAGAACAATAACTCCAGCGCCACGTCAAGGCTGTCTCCATTGACATATTCAACAATGATCAGCAGCGCCGCAAACAAGATCAGCGTAAGTCCTCGCGTCATCCATGTCCTTTGATGCTCCATTCCACATTTGCTGCACCGAACTTTATCCATAACGTCTCTCCGGTTCTGCTGGCTGTTTCGATTCACAGAACCCGCAGTTATAAATTCCACCAAAAATCCTGCAGCGTTTTGCTATGTTCCAAGAGGTTGTCCAGTGGTTCACTTTCCTTTTCGCTCTCTTTATTGTTTGAGGCGGAGCGGCTGCGTATTGCCTCCTTGATGGTGGCTTTGAGCAACCCACTAGGTAGTCCAGCCAAACCTCCTACCAGCGCACCGATGGGAGCCCCTACTCCTGTCGGAGCTCCGGCGACAGCACCTCCAATTGCCCCTGTTGCCGCTCCGCTGAGCCCACCCCTGACGATCCTCCCTCCCGGTCCGTCCCACCACGAGTCCTCCAGCCCCCAGACATCCGCCCGGTTGACCGGGTCGTCGAGGCAGTAGCCGTACCAGTCGTTGTCGCCGCCCTTTTCACCGAGCGGGTCGAGGGCGGTGAAGCGGCCGGTGTCCGCGTCATAGTCGCGCCAGACAAAACGCGTGAGGCCGGTGTCGGCGTCAAAGAGCCCGCCGGCGAAGCCCAAGGGCAGCCGCACCACCCCGCCCGCGACGTCCAACAGGTTGCCGAAACTGTCGTAACGTCTTGTTTATACGACGTTCC
>Ga0268357_100436_pt1 | contig 53755 bp, 48 predicted proteins | sample BioMet10_FD_192466 | JGI IMG/M metagenome (GOLD analysis project Ga0268357, IMG submission 192466) | Sewage microbial communities from Oakland, California, United States - Biofuel 10 (Illumina Assembly) | ecosystem: Engineered > Wastewater > Sewage > Unclassified | place: USA: California... | reverse complement strand
TTTTTTTACATAAACTTGTAGACTTTTTCTTCTATTTCTTTACTTCCCCTAAAATTTTTTTAATATCACTCAAACACCTGTATTTCAGGCTGAAATCAAGCCCTAAGGCTTGCCCTATGTCTGCAAGCACCTGGTCATAATAGTTAAAGACATAATAACTTTGTTCTAACCTGAAACAATTGGCCTTCTTCAAGCTGTCCAGCAAGGTTCCAACACTATATTTGCTCTTCATCACATATTCCAGAATCCTGGCAATCAGAAGGGCGGTGAAGCAGATAAGAAAATGTGCCTCAATATGCTCTTCCCTGGTCAGATACACCGGCCTGGTCTCAAACTCACTCTTGGTAACCTTAAAGGACTCCTCAATCTTCCATAAGCCACGGTAGATATCTATCACTTTCTGGTCGAGCTCGTCCAGCTCGCTGGTCACAAGGCCATAATAGCCGTCATATTTTTCCTCCTCCCTGAGCAGGTCTAAATCCAGGCTCAGGGATTTTTTGGCTTTGGTCAGAACCTCGCCAGTCTTAGGGTCGAAAACAATGCCTTTGACGTACTTAGCCGCACCATACGCAGTGGCACGGTTGTACTTGGCGGGAGATTTAATCAGTTCCTCGGCCTTTTGCAGGGCAGCAGCCCGGTCGCGGCGAGCTTTCTCGGCAAACTTTTCGCTGTAGAAGACAACCTGTTTTTCATCAATGGCAATCCTGCGCTTCTGGCCGGTAACGGTGGTCACCGTAATCTCTCTGGGATAGATGCGACTTTTAAGCTTGAAGCTGTGGTCGGCGTTAAACTTATAGCCAGACTGGTTCAGGACGAAGTCTTTAAACTCTTTGTTGGCTCCGCGGATAGAATAGCTAAAAACGTAACCGTTCTTGTCCATGAGGATTTGGCCTATGTTGTCGCCGCAGGTCATGCCCTTGTCAGCCACGTAGATGACCCGTTTAAGCTGGAAGTCGTCCTGGATTTTATCCATCATGGGGATGAAGGTTTGCTTGTCCAGCATATTGCCGGGATAAAGGCCGTAGGTAATGGGAAGGCCGTTGGCATCCATGAAGAGCCCCATCTGGACGATGGGGTCGGGGCGGTGTTCCTTGGAGACACCCTTGCGACGCAGCCGGTCCTGTTCATCTATCTCAAAATAATAGTTGGTGACGTCGTAATAGACCATGGAGGTATCCCTGCCGTAGGCTGCCTTGAGGCGGTTGTGCAGGTGCAGGATGAGTCCGTCCTTGACCTTGGCAAAGGCTCCAAGGCTGCGGTAGACATCATCCAGGGAAAAGTCGGACCTTTCAAAGAAGAGGTTACGGTTCTCGTAGGTGTGTTTCTTAGAGGCGGGATAGAGCAGTCTGGAGAAGACCAGCAGCCGGAAGATGCTGTTGAGGTTGAAATCTGTTTTGGCAGATCTCTGGCGGTTGCCAAGGAAGCTCTTAATATCCAGCTCGTGGTAGATTTTGGAGAGCGCGGCATAGCCGAAATTTTTACATTCGTCGTAGCTCTTTTCCATGGCTTGTTTAAGATAGAACTCAATGTGTACCGGTTTGGTCTGTTCTTTGTATTCCGCGGTCATTTGGCGGGCCACTTCGGTGAAATGGGCGATGGGATCAGGGTATTGTTTTTCCGCAAGGTCGAGATAACCTATGTGTAATACACTTTTATGTTTAGATTTACCATCTTTATCACGGTAGGCTTGAACTATATCGAGCTGAACTCTACCAGTTTTTTTGTTAGGACATTTTCTTAGATACATTGTTATCACCTCAATTTACATCTTAAATACTATTATACCACAATAAATCACAATAGTCCACAAGAAAAACTCATAAAAATAAATAAAAATTAATCCGCTATCCAAATAAGGATGCGGAATTGCAATATCATTACTTATTAATTAGCTGCAAAACTCGGGAAAAAGCTTGACATGCAGGGGCCTTTATGTTATTATACTTTAGTAATAAAGAAGAAGCCACTCCGCTTCTCACCTTGCAGCTGGGCTCGACAGGGTTGAATAAGTAGTTTTACTTGCGCGGGTGGATTTATCTGCCCGCGTTTTATTTTATTTTTGGAGGTGAACTGTTATAAGCAAAGAAGAGTTGCGCATCAATGAAGAGATTCGTGCCCGTGAGGTGCGTGTTATCGATGAGAGCGGCGCACAGTTAGGTTTAATGTCTGCTAATGACGCTTTGCAGGCGGCGATAGAGCGCCATATGGACCTGGTGGAGATTTCTCCGTCCGCTAAGCCGCCGGTATGTAAAATTATTGATTACGGTAAATTCCGTTACGAGCAGCAAAAGCGTGAGAAGGAAGCCCGTAAGAAGCAGAAGACTTTCGATATTAAGGAAGTTAAGCTGCGTCCCGGCATCGAGGATCATGATTTTGATGTGAAGTTAAAAAACGCTATCCGTTTCCTGGAAGACGGGGACAAGGTGAAGGTCACGATTATGTTCCGCGGCCGCGAACTGAGCCATCCTGAACTGGGTGAGGACCTGCTGACCAAGATGGCGGGTCGTCTGGATACTATGGCCGTAGTGGAAAAGAAACCGAAATTAGAGGGCAAGAACATGATCATGATCGTCGCCCCCAAACAGAATAAATGAGGAGGATTTCAAAATGCCTAAGATGAAAACCCGCAGAAGCGCCGCTAAGCGTTTCGCTGTTACCGGAACTGGTGAGTTTAAACATGGTTGTGCTTTCAGAAGTCATATCCTGGAGCATAAATCTCCTGCCCGCAAGAGAAATCTGCGTAAGGCAAGGCTGGTTCATGAAACTGATCATGAGCGCGTAAGCAAGATGTTACCGTACGCATAAGATTGTAAATTAAGGGAGGAAATTAATCATGGCAAGAATTAAAGTGGGCGTTACCGCTCATCGTCGTCATAAACACATTCTGCAATTAGCAAAGGGTTATCGCGGCAGTAAGCATTTACTGTTCAGAAAAGCTAATGAAACCGTAATGAAGGCTCTGATGTATGCACGTCGGGACCGTCGGACTAAGAAGCGCGAGTTCCGCAATCTGTGGATTGCCCGGATTAACGCTGCTACCCGTGCTAACGGCATGAGCTACAGCCGTTTCATTTACGGACTGACCAAGGCCGGTATTGAGCTGAACCGCAAAGTATTAGCTGATATGGCTATTAACGATGCTGCTGCTTTCACTAAATTAGTGGAAACCGCTAAGGCTGCCCTGTAATTCAGAATTTGTACCATCACCCGGACGACGTTAGTTGTTCGGGTTTTTTATCATGAGGGGAAACGTGGAGCTTATATAATCATGAAAAAAAGTTTTTGGGTCAGGTTGTTTTCTAACAAGTTGATGCAAGGCTTTATGGCGCTTAAGGGTAATCAGATCGTCGTTTTGACCTTCGTATTCCTGATCAGCGCCGGGGCGCTGCTTTTGATGACGCCCTTTGCTACTACCGACGGGCAAGGATTAAGCTGGATCGATGCGTATTTTACCGCAACTTCCGGTTCCTGCGTGACCGGTTTGACGGTGGTGGATGTAAAGAATGATTTGACTTTCTTCGGGCAGCTGGTGCTGCTCTTTTGCATCCAGGCCGGCGGCCTGAGCATGACCACTTTCGGCACGCTTTTGGCGGTGGCCCTGGGTCGCAAGATTAACCTGAAGGAGCGTCTGGTGCTGCAGGAATCCTTAAATCAGGACGAGCCTCAGGGCGTGGTAAAACTGACTTTGAAGGTCGTAAAGTATACCTTTATTATCGAAGCTTTTTTTGCTCTGATCCTGACCTGGCATTTCAGCCGGTTGGGAGGGTTTGATTCTGTCTGGTACGGAATCTTCCATTCTATATCCGGTTTTTGTAATGCCGGGTTCGACCTGTTCGGTAATTATGACAGTCTGGTCCATTACAGCGACGATGTGGTGCTGAACCTTTGCATCATGACGCTGATTGTGCTGGGCGGGCTGGGGTTTCCGACCATGGTGGATATTTTTAGGCAAAGACACTGGTCTACCCTGCATCTGCACTCCAAGCTGGTGCTGGTAGGCACGTCCAGCTTTATCCTGGGCGGCGCACTTCTGCTTTTTGCTTTGGAGCATCAAAATCCTGCTACTATGGGCGGACATCCATTTTATGAACAGATGCTCATGAGCTTTATGCAGTCTATCTCGGCCAGAACGGCCGGGTTTAACTCGGTGGACCTGGCCAGCTTGCGGGAAATCTCCAAGCTGGTGCTGTGCTTCCTGATGTTCGTGGGGGCTTGCCCCAGTTCTACCGGCGGCGGTATCAAGATTACCACTTTTCTGGTAATCCTCCTGGCTACCTGGGCCACTTTAAGAGGGCGGCAGGAGCCGGTGGTGTTTGGCCGGCGGATCGGTCAGGACATCGTGTCAAAAGCCATGACGGTTTTCACCTTGTCCGCGGTCTGGGTCATGATCGCTTTTTTCGGGCTTTTATGTGTCAATTATGCACATCATCCTTTTTCCTTCGTCTTTTTTGAAACCATCTCAGCCTTTGGCACGGTGGGTATGGGCGTAGGCATAACTAATGACTGGGATACGGTGGGCAAGTTGATCTTGATTGTGACCATGTTTTTAGGCCGGGTAGGCATTATCACCTTCGTATTATCTTTGATGGAACAGAAGCCGGATAATATCAGTTATCCCACTTCTAACATCACTATTGGTTAAAAGGACGGTACAGAAAATGAGCAAGAGACAATTCGTAGTGCTGGGTTTAGGCCGTTTTGGCAGCAGCGTGGCTCTGACCTTAAGCGAGATGGGGTATCAGGTGCTGGGCGTGGATAGCGACGAGGATATCGTACAGAAGCTGTCTGAGAAGCTGACCCACGTGGTGACCGGCAATATTGCTGATATTACAGTGTTAAAGACGCTGGGCGTGGGTAATTTCGACGTAGCGATTATTTCTATCGGGAATTTGGGAGACAGTCTGATGTGTACCATGCTCTGTAAGGAGCTGGGGGTCAAAAAGGTAGTTGTTAAGGCCCTGGATGATCAGCACGGCAAGATGGCCTCCCGGGTGGGCGCGGACAGCGTTATTTATTCCGAAAGGGATATGGGCCGCCGGGTGGCTCACAACCTGGTGTCTAGCAATATCATGGACTATATCGAGCTTTCCAACGATATCAGCCTCATGAGTATTAAGGTGCCCAAGCCGGTGCGGGGCAAGAGTCTGGCGGAGTCCAATATTCGCCATGATTATCACGTGAATGTGGTGGCGGTGAAGAGCGAGGGGAAAACTCTGGTTAATCCGCCGCCCCAGACGATTTTAAACGCCGAGGACGAGATTATCGTCATTGGCGAGCATGAGGCAGTAGCTGATTTAGAAGAGGACGTACAGAAGTAATTATGGAAATAATCACCAGTGTGAATAACCAGCTGGTCAAAGAAAGCAACCAGTTGAAACAGAAAAAATACCGGGAGGAGGCCCACACTTTTTTAGTGGAGGGTCTCCGGGCGGTGGAAGAGGCGGTGGCAGCCGGTAAGGTGCAGCGTCTTTTCTTCACCCCCACCGAGGACGACCGGGCCCGGGAACTTTTGCGGCTGGCGGAAGCGGCGGGAGCCTCTTTGTACCAGACCGACGGCAAGGTTATGAGTAAGCTTAGCGACACCAAATGCCCTCAGGGCATGGTAGCGGTGGCGGAGCTGCCTGATTTGAACCTGGTGGACTGGGTGCCGGCCGGGGCGGGCGTGCCTAATTTAGAATCTGCTCCGGCGGCTAAAAAGGGCAGTACGACAGGAGCCGTACAGCCAAAAGCAAATGCTTATCGTCCCCTGGTCGTTTTGGACCGGGTACAGGACCCGGGCAACCTGGGTACCATCATCCGTACTGCAGATGCGGTAGGGGCGGCGGGCCTGGTCCTGCTTAAGGGTACGGCGGACGCTTTTGCGCCTAAGGTGGTGCGCTCTTCCATGGGTTCTTTGTTTCATCTGCCGGTAATCAGCGAGGTCAGTGAGGAAGAGCTGCTGGCCTGGTGTAAAAAGGCCGGTTACACCCTGGCGGCTTGTTGTCTGGATGGAGCCGGCGATCTGTATCAGACGGATTTAACCAGAAAACTGGCCCTGGTCCTGGGCAATGAAGCCGGCGGGGTCAGTGAGACCCTGGAAGCGGCCGCCGGGATTAAGGTCCGGATTCCTATGCCGGGTAAGGCGGAATCCTTAAATGTAGCGATGGCCGCGGTAGTGGTCTTGTTTGAAGGCTTAAGACAGAGCCGCGTAAAATAAATTATAAGTTTATAAGCTGCTTCAGCGTCCATAGCCAGATCTTTAAGCAAAAGGGCGCCGTAAGTCGATAAGATTTTACACAGGAGGAATGCACATGAAAGAGAAACTGTTGGCCTTAAAGGCCCAGGCGCTCAGCGAGCTTAAGGCGGTTACGTCTCCGGAAGAGCTGAAGAATCTTAAAGTGAAGTATCTGGGCAAGAAGGGCCCTCTGACCGAAGTACTGCGCGGTATGGGCGCTTTGCCCGCCGAGGAGCGCCCCAAGATGGGCCAGATTGTCAATGAGGTTAAGAAGGAACTGGAAAGCGCTATGGACACCCGTGGTTCTGAACTGGAGACCGAGGCCCTGAAGGCTAAGCTGGCCAACGAAAAGGTGGATATCACTCTGCCGGGCCGCCGGATGACCAGTGGCCATCTGCATCCTCTGACCGCTACCCTGCGGGAGATTAAACAGATTTTCATGCGCATGGGTTTTGACGTAATGGAAGGCCCCGAGATTGAAAATGATTATTTTAATTTTGAAGCTTTGAACCTGCCCAAAGACCATCCGGCCCGGGATATGCAGGATACCTTTTATATTACCGACGAGTTCCTGCTGAGAACGCAGACCTCGCCTATTCAGGCCAGAACTATGCAGGCCCGCAAGGCCAACAGTCCTATCCGTATGATTGCCCCGGGTACGGTGTACCGGAACGACTATGATGCCACTCATTCACCCATGTTCCATCAGGTGGAAGGCCTGGTGCTGGATGAGAACATCAGCCTGGCGGATTTAAAGGGCACCCTGGAGACCTTCTGTAAGGAAATGTTCGGCCAGAACGTGGAGATTCGTCTGCGTCCCAGCTACTTCCCCTTTACGGAACCCAGCGCGGAAGTGGATATCTCTTGCGTAATCTGCGGCGGCAAGGGCTGCCGGGTCTGCAAGAACAGCGGCTGGCTGGAAATTTTGGGCAGCGGCATGGTTCATCCCCATGTGCTGGAGATGAGCGGCTATGACCCCAAGAAGGTTAACGGCTATGCCTTTGGCATGGGCGTGGAGCGTATCGCCATGCTGAAGTACGGCATTGACGATTTGCGCCTGTTCTTTGAGAATGACCTGCGGTTCATCCGTCAGTTTAAATAAGGAGGGGAAATAATGTTAGCATCTATTGCCTGGTTAAAAGAATATGTTGATATCGACTGCTCCCCCGAGGAACTGGCGGAGCGTCTAACAAGGGTAGGTCTGGAAGTGGAGAGTGTGAACCATCTGGGTGAAGGCCTGACTGGGGTTATCACCGGTAAGGTGGAGCAGATTGAGCGCCATCCTAACTCCGATCATTTGTGGATTTGCCAGATGAACCTGGGCCAGGGCGACCTGGTACAGATCCTGACCGGTGCTCAGAACGTGCATCAGTACGATATGGTGCCGGTGGCGGTGGTTGGCAGCGTGCTGCCGTCTAGCAGCCGTAATCCGAACGGGATGAAACTTAAAAAAGCTAAGATGAGGGGCCTGGATTCCTTCGGCATGCTCTGCAGCGCCGACGAATTAGGCATTGATGCCAAGCTGCTCCTGCCTGAGCAGAGAAACGGCATCTTCATCCTGCCTCCAGATACCCCCATCGGCGTAGATATTAAGAAGATACTGGGTCTGGACGACGTAGTGCTGGACATCGACCTGACCGCCAATAAGCAGGACTGCTTCTGCATCACCGGTCTGGCCCGGGAAGCAGCGGCAGTTTTAGGCAAGCCCCTGCGTCTGCCGGATATGACCGTGCAGGAAGCAGCCGGCGGCGAGGCGGCCTCTATGGCCAAGGTGGAGATTCAGGCGCAGGATTTGTGCAGCCGTTTTGCCATCCGGGTCCTGAAGAATATTAAGATTAAAGAGTCGCCGGAGTGGATGCAGCAGCATCTGCGCGCCTGCGGCATGCGTCCTATCAATAACGTGGTGGATGTGACCAACTATGTAATGCTGGAGCTGGGTCAGCCCATGCACGCCTATGATTATGACACGGTGGGAGAGCATACCTTGATCGTCCGCCGGGGTCAGGACGGCGAGAAACTCATGACCCTGGATAATCAGGAGCGCTGTCTGGATAACTCTATGATCACCATTGCCGATCCTCAGCATGCCATTGGTTTGGGCGGCGTCATGGGCGGTTTGGAGACCGAAGTTACGGATAAGACCGTGAACGTTATGCTGGAGTCGGCTTCTTTCGACGGCCCCTCCATCCGCCGCACTTCTAAGGCTTTGGGCCTGCGCAGTGAGGCCAGCGGCCGTTTTGAGCGGGGCGTGGACATTGTCTTGTGCCATAATGCCTTGAACCGGGCTGCCAACCTGCTGGAGCAGATGAACTCCTGCGAGACGGTACACGGCATCGTGGAGTCTTATCCGGTAGAATATAAGCCGGCGGTTATTAAGGTTACTCCGGCGGCCATCAATATCCGCATCGGCGTAGAGATTCCCAAGGCGGAGATGGTCTCCATCTTGGAAAAGTTAGAGTTTAAGGTGACTGAGGAGGACGGCGCTTTAGTGGTGACGGCTCCTTCCTGGCGGCAGGACGTGACCTGCGACGCAGATATTTCCGAAGAAATTGCCCGGATGCATTCCTACGACAAGATTGAGGCGCATAACCCGGTTTTGGGCCTGGTGCAGGGCAAGCAGGACGTGGCCGAGGATGTGAAGGACCGCATCGAGGATTATCTGGCGGCAGCGGGCCTGAACGAAGTTGTAACCTATACTTTTGTTAATAATAATATTTTTGATAAGCTGTTGCTGGCGCAGGATGATTACCGCCGGAAGGTTATCGAGATTATGAATCCGCTCAGCGATGATTTTAAAGTTATGCGCACCAGCATGGTGCCAAGCCTTTTGTCTACGGCGGCTTATAACCTGGCCCGTCAGCTGGAGAGCGTCAAGATTTTTGAGGTAGGCCGGGTGTTCCTGCCTAAGGCTTTGCCTCTGAAGGATTTCCCTGAGGAGAGAAGAATCCTGGGCGCCGTCATGAGCGGCCGCCGGGACGAATTAAACTGGACGAGGGGCAAGGACGAGGTGGACTTTTACGACATGAAAGGTGTAGTAGAAGGTCTCTTGGAGAAGCTGCAGGTCAAGAACTACGAACTGGTGCGGGAGACTCAGCCCTATTATCATCCGGGCAAGAGCTGTGCTATTAAGTATGAGGGCCGGATTGTGGGCTATTTTGGCGCACTGCATCCCACCGTGGCGGATAACTTTAACGTACCGGCCGAAACTTATGTGCTGGAGCTGGAGGTATCTCCTCTGGTGGCAGCGGCTACGGCGGTGCCCCAGTACACTCATCTGCCGAAGTTCCCCGGTACTTCCCGGGATATCGCGGTAGTGGTACCGGCGGTAGTGACCATGAAAGAGCTGGAGGGTGTTATCCGCGCCAATGCGGGTAAATTGCTGCAGGAGGTGCGGGTCTTTGACGTGTACACCGGCAAGCAGGTGGCCGAAGGCTCAAAGTCCATGGCCTTTAACCTGACCTTCCAGGCGGCGGACCGTACTCTGACGGATACTGAGATTGACCAGGTTATTAAGAACGTGGTGGCCAAGGTTGGGGAAGAGTATCAGGCTCAGCTGAGAAAATGAGCCGTGAAAAAATGCCGGGCTGGCGGATGTTAAAATTTGTCAGGCAGCACCGGCAGACGGTTCTGCCTGAGTAAAAGGTTCTGGTTAGTTTCTAAGTGGTCATTTACGGGTGCGGGTCGCAGCGACCAGCTTTAATTAACTGTAAATGACCACTTTTTGCTTATCTATGATATAATGATATAGAATAAAAGCTTAGCTTAAAAAACTGAGCCTGAAAATTTATCTTTTATAAGGTTATAAGTATCGGCGGTTATCATCTAAAGCAGCTTATAATCTGAGGTGGTAGGAAGAAGGAGGCTGTGGTTCATGCTGTTAAATTTTGCTTATTATACTTCAACCCGGGTTTATTTTGGTAAAGACGTAGAAAATAAAGTCGGCAAGCTGCTGAAAAAGGACGGAGCGCATAAGGTGCTGGTGCATTTTGGCGGCCACAGTGCGGAGAAATCCGGCCTTTTGGACCGAGTATGCGGTTGTTTGGACGCGGTGGGCCTGGAATATGTTAAGCTGGGCGGGGTGGCGCCTAATCCCCGTCTGGGCCTGGTGCATGAAGGTATCAAGCTTTGCCGGGACGAGGGCGTGGACTATATCCTGGCGGTAGGCGGCGGCAGCGTTATCGACAGCGCCAAGGCTATCTGTATTGGCGTGCCGTATGATGGTGAGGTCTGGGACTTTTATGAGCGTAAGGCAGAACCGGTGAAGGCGGTGCCTCTGGCCAGTATCCTGACCTTGTCGGCTACCGGCAGCGAAATGAGTCCTTCGGCGGTTATTACCAACGAAGATGGCTGGCTTAAACGTGGACTGAACTGCGATTTGTACCGGTGCCGTTTTTCCTTGCTGAATCCGGAGCTGACTTATACCTTGCCGGCTTATCAGACGGCCAGCGGCGGTACGGACATCATTATGCACACCCTGGAGCGTTATTTTGCCAAGGGTGAGACCTTAGAACTGGTTGATAGTATGGGTGAGGCTTTGATCAGGGATATTATCAAGTATCTGCCTCAGGCTTTGGCTAAACCGAAGGATTATCAGGCCCGGGCGGAGATTATGTGGGCCGGTTCGGTCAGCCATAACGATATGACCGGTGATCACCTTTTAGGTGATTGGGCGGTGCATCAACTGGAACATGAACTGGGCGGGATGTTTGATGTGGCCCACGGAGCCGGACTGGCGGCCGTATGGGGCAGCTGGGCCCGCTATGTACTTCCTGCTAATCCGGCGCGGTTTGCCAACTTGGCGGAGCATGTGTTCGGCATCGCTCCCGGAGAGGATGTTCAGAAAACTGCTTTGGCCGGTATTGAGGCCATGGAAAACTTCTTCCGCAGCATTAACATGCCTACCTGCCTTAGCGAGCTGAAGCTGAATTTGACGGAGGAGCAGATTAAGGAGCTGGCCTATAAGTGCAGCTTCCGGGGCAACCGTACCATCGGCGGTTTCCAGGTACTGGGTATTAACGATATGGAAGCTATCTACCGGGCGGCTAATCATTAACAAGGTCTGGAACGGGAAGCGGGCGCTTTGAGCTGCATCCTCCCGTCAACTAAATTGTGAAAAAGGTTTTGGACGGAGGGGCGCCGGCTTTAGGCCTCGACGGTCCGTCAGTTAAACCAATAAGAAGGTCCTTATATGAAAATTATTGACGCACATATGCATTATTTTGCCACCGAGGGGTTTGACCAGTTAGCTAAAGCGGTGGGCGACGTTAACTCCGTGGCGGGGTATGAAAAGGTCTGTCAGGAGAACGGGGTAGTTTTTTCGGTAGCAATGGGCAACAGCTATGAGGCCGGTTCCCGTTTTGGCGGGGAGATGCCCCGGCTGATTAATCTGGCCGGCCGGTTTCGGATGCAGCCCTATAATCAGCCGAAAAATATTGGCTACTGCCTGGGCGTGAACAGCGAGAAACTGACAGAGGCTAACGCAGAGCAGACGGCTCAGGAGTTTGAATATTACCTGCAACGTGATCCACATTGTCTGGGTATTAAGTTTTACATGGGCTATAACTTAGTCTATCTGAACGATAAAAGGCATCAGCCGCTGTTTGAGCTGGCGGCTCAGTATGATGTACCGGTGGCCATGCATTCCGGTGAGACAGCGGGAGGCCACGGGCAGCTGAAGTACGCTCACCCCCTGACGGTGGATGAGGCGGCCAGCGAGCATCCGGACGTCAAGTTCGTCATCTGTCACCTGGGCAATCCCTGGATTCAGGACACGGTGGCGGTGGCCTGCAAGAACGAGAACGTCTATATCGACCTGTCAGGTCTTCTGGAAGGTTACGTTACGCCGGCGCAGGAAGCTCAGCAGGCGGAGTATTTTAATTTTATCCGGCTGTGGCTGAAATATTTAAATAACTGGGATAAGGTGCTGTACGGCAGCGACTGGCCTCTGGTTAAAATTAAGGATAATATCAGGGTGTTGGGGCATTTGGTGCCGGAGGAGCATCATGAGCAGTTCTTCTTTCGTAACGCTTTGAACGTGTACGACCGGATTCAAAAGCTGCTGCCGCCGGAGATGCTGGCGGAGCAGGCTTAGAAAGCGGTTCTGTTAGGGGCTGGCTTTAAGTTTTTAATGGTAGTTTTAAAACCAGACTGCATCTGGATAAAATGAGGCTGCGGTAAGCTGGCGGCTACTTTGCCGGACGCAGTCTGGTGACAAATAGGGAACCTCGGGTTCTGATAATGGAGTTTGGAAAGTATGCTTATTTTAGATGCGTTAGGAATGTTAGGAGCAGGTTTTCTCCTGGGCTTGCTGCCGGGAACTGCTGGCCGAGCGGGAAAGTTTCTGGCCCGGTGTCTGGCTCTGGCGGCTAGTTTGGCTTTGCTGGAAGAAGCGGCGTTTTATCTTTTCGGTCCCGTGCAGGATTGGCTCTTAAGTTACGAATTGAGCTTCCTTTTCCTGCAGGCAGACCCTTGGAGCGCGGCTTTTTTGCTGTTTTTAGGGCTGACAGGTACGGTGACGGGGCTATATGCTTTTGCGCCGGGGGGACAGGAGCTTTCGCCCAGCCTGCTGAACTTATTTATCCTGGCGGCGGCCTTGCTTTTGACCGCGGCTAATATTGTAACTTTCGTGGCGTTTTGGGTGCTGCTTTTAGTGGCGGCCTTGTTTTTGACCAAGAAGGGCGGGCTCAGCGCGGCCGCGGCCAGTAGGTTTTTGCTGCTGATCAGAATGGGAACGGTGGCGCTGGTGCTGGCCTTTTACTTTTTATTCCGCGGGGCGGGAGCCATGGATTTCTTATCTCTGGCTAAGGCGCAGGTGGGCGGTTATAACCGCTATCTGGTCTTTGCCTTTGCGCTGGTTGCTTTCGGCCTGCAGGCGGATATCCTGCCGGTAAAGGAAATCAGTGGGCCTCGGGTCAAAGTAAGGGAGGAAGCGGCCTCGGCCTTTAAAGATTTAATTCTTTTAGGCACGGCTTTATATGGTTTGGGACGTTTTGTCTTTCAGTTTATAAGTTGTGATAGCGTCATTTACGGGCTGGCTGTGGCGGCCTTGGGCTTCTTTACAGCTATCCGCTGCGGCTGGCGGGCTTTACGGAGCCAGGAGGCGGCCCGTAGTTTAGGGGAGCTGCATAAGTCGGTGGGCGGCTTAATCTTTGCCATGCTGGGAGCGGGTTTGTTCTTGCTGCCGCTGAAGGGAAGCGCTCCTACGGCCATCTTCTTTTCCGGCACGCTGGCCTATTTGCTGACTTACGGGGCCGGTAAGCTGTTGTTGCAGCTGGCTTGGCGGGAAGGTAAAGTCAAAGCGGTGCTGCTGGGCGCTTTAAGCTTGAGCGGCTTGCCGCTGACAGGTGGTTTTACCGGATTGTGGCTGCTTTTGCAGAGCCTGGCTACCCTGACGGCTACTTTGCTGCTGCCCTGGCCCCGCCTGACCTCGGTATTGCTGGTACTGGCTATGGGGTCGACCCTGGGTTTACAGCTACTGACCTGGTTTAATTTCTACCGCCGCTTTAAAGAAGCGGCAAAGGTGGAAACTGCCTCACGGCGGAGCTGGCCTGCCCTGGTTCTGGCAGCGGCCTTTTTGCTGCTGGCCGGTCTGGTGCCGCTGTTTTTGGTATTGCCTTTGCAGAAGGTTATCAGCATGGGCGGGCGGTTGGTGCCCCTGGCCGATTTATTCGGATTGGTATGGGGCGGCAGCGGGCATTATGCTGTTTTCAGCCCGGTAGTCCTGCTCTTTTTTGGCGGCGCGGCGTACTTATTTACCAAACTTATCGAAATGGTGGCTAAAGGGGGCGACTGGTGATGACGCAGTTTTTACTTCAGACCGCCCTGGTTTTGGCCCAGGTGCTGCTTTTAGTGTGTCTGGCCCCGCTGGTGGCCGGTTTTGCGAACCAGTTAACTTTGATTTGGCGAGAGCAGTCGGGCTGGGTTCTGGGCAGCTGGTATCAAAAGCTGCGCCTGGACGCTAGGGCGTGGGCAGCTGGTCCTGATTCCTGTTCCTGGTGCGCCAGGTGGTATTTAATGGCGGTGTTTCTGGCGGCAACGCTCCTGTTTAATTTTTTAGGGCAGGGTTTGTCTTACGGGGATGCTTTTACGCTGGTGTTGTTTCTGGTACTGGGGCGTTTGGCCCGCTGGTTGAGTGTGCCTGCCTTGACGGCGGGCGGCCGGAGCCGGGAGCTTTGTTGGACGGGACTTTCCCTGCCGGTTTGGCTGTTGGCGGTGATGGCGGCGGTGGCTAAGACCGGCAGCACTATGCCTGCTAATATGATTTTTAAATTTGAGGGCGGTTATTTCAACCTGAGTGCTCTTCTGGCGGCTATAGCCTTCTTTGGCTTGATTCTGGCCCTGAACGGACCCGTACTGGAACCGCTGCGGCTGGAGCCGGGTAAAACAAAGGCTGCTAAGGTGGCTTCAGATAAAAACGCTCCGGCAGTAGAAGCAGCGCCGAGTCCGGCACAGTCTGCTACAGGTGAATTGAAGCCGGTTCAAGGACCTGCTGAGGTGGCTGAATCCGCTCCTGGAAATCTTTTAGTTACACTGGCTGATTCACTGCAGTTATTAGTCTATCTGCTCTTTTTTGTAGAAGTATATTTGCCTTTGCCGGGCTTTTTGATCCTGCGGCTGATCCTGGCTGCCGGTATCCTGGGCGGCGTGGCCGCTTACCGGGGACGCTGCCGGGCGTTAAAGCCGGCATCTCTTCTGGTGGATGTGGCGGTTTTGTTTTTAGCGGCGCTGATGGCTCAGTAGTTGCTGTCATGAAGGCGCTATTTAAGGCTGAGAAACCGCTGAAGCGAGGCTTAATCAGTCCTGGTTAAGGCGCGGCGGCAAAAGGCGCCGGGATATGCAGTTTGGCTGAATTGCTTTAATTGAGAAGGTTAAGGAGTAGCTTATGGAAGTAATGTTAGTTGTTTTAGTAGTGGTCGTGTTACTGCAAAGCCGGCTGGCGGGACGCTGGCAGCTGGCCGGAGCCGTAGCGGCCCTTATTCTGGGTTATCTGGGGGCTGACCTGTGGCAGCCTTTTGCCAAGGGGCGGGACCTGGTAGCGGCGGGGGCGGCCCTGTTAGGTTCCGGGTTGCTGCTAAGTATGAAGCGGCCGCGCAGTCCGGGCTTATTTAATATTTGGGGCGCCCTGGTATTGGGCCTGCTTTTCTGGCGTCAGGCCGATGGACTGGTAGTAAATGCGGCCGCAGCTGTCCTGACCCTTCTGTCTGCCGGGCAGATTTGGCGGCAGTATCGGCATGCAGCAAAACCAGAATAAAGCTTGAACAAATGTGAACTAAAGCCAGGACAAAACTCAAACAAACATCAAGTAAAACCTGGACAAAACTGGTGCAAAGTTAGAACAAAGCCAAAGCTAGAACAAAACTAAAGTAAAGTTTGAACAAAGCTTGAAAATGGGGCAGTTTTTCCCTATTCTTTAGTTAGTATGATATAATAGGGTCAAGCTAAAATGTATAATATGAGACGGTATGGTCGGCGGCACCGGTTAAGCGCCGGATGCTGTCCTCAGCGTGGCGGTTGAGAGATGCGAAGAGGATGGTCAGGTCCTTCAGACGGGAGGAAGTTTATGGAAAGCAACCGATTTTTAATTATCACCGGTATGTCCGGCGCCGGTAAAACAAATGTGATTCGGACCCTGGAGGATTTAAATTATTTTTGTGTAGATAATCTGCCGGCGGACTTGATTCCTAAGTTTGCCGAATTGTCCCGTCAGGCACCGGATAGGGATACGGCCCTGGTGGTGGACAGCCGCAGCGGCAATTTTGTCACGAAGCTTAAAGACGTTCTGGATGAGATGGGAGCCATGGGCATAGGGTATGACCTGCTCTTTTTGGATGCTTCCGATGAAGTGCTGATCAGGCGTTATAAGGAAACCCGCCGGCCTCACCCCATGCAGCATGGTAATAACCTGGCCGCCAGCGTGGCGGCGGAGCGCAAGTATTTAAGCTTGATTAAGGAACGGGCCACTCAGGTCATTGATACCAGCAACCTGGCCCCTAAAGAGTTAAAGGAAAAAATCCGGCATCTGTACGCCGAAAATTCTCTGGCCAACCGGATGCTGATTATCGTGCAGTCTTTTGGATTTAAACACGGGCTGCCGCTGGACAGCGATATGGTCTTTGATGTGCGTTTCCTGCCCAATCCTTTTTACGAGCCGGATCTGAAGCACCTGACCGGTAATGATCAGCCGGTGGGTGATTTCCTGACCCGTTTTCCGGATACTTATACTTTTTTAAAGAAACAATTTGATTTGGTGGACTTCTTGTTGCCTAAATATGTGGAAGAGGGTAAGAGCCAGCTGGTCATCGGCATCGGTTGCACCGGCGGCCAGCACCGCAGCGTTTACCTGGCCAATAAGCTGTATGAGTACCTGCGGATGAAGGGCTACTATGTACAGCTTGTGCACAGGGATATCGATAAGAGCAAATAGTCTGCGCGGGCAGGAAATGATTTTCCAGGCTGCGCCCGGTCGGCGGCGTAACGCGATGGCTTTTGCGTTATGTAAAGCGCCTGTATTTTAAGCTCAGACGGTATCGGCGCAGTTTGAACACCTGCATTTAGGGAGGTTCCCATGGCATGGATTAGTTGGTTTGCACCCGGGCTGCATGTGAAACGCTGGTTGTTTCTCATCGTACTGGGGGTTTTAATATGTTCTTTCGGACTGGCTCTGATGTTTAACTATCAGGTACTGGGTGTGGCGGAAGAATTGCTGTTTCGGATGAGTTACGCTACCACCGGTACTTATTCTAACGGTCTGACTGTTGCGGCCGGGGTGGTCTGCCTTATTATCGGCATCCTGGTCATGTTCTACGCCACCCGGAGAATGATTTTTTCGGTGGTCACAGCGGTTATGCCGGATAATACCAGTTCCTTGATGGATTTGATTTTTACCCAGAGAAAATTAAGCAACGGGCCGGCTGTAACCGTCATCGGCGGCGGTACAGGTTTATCTACTCTTTTAAGGGGCATGAAGTTTATTACCAATAACTGTACGGCGGTGGTGACCGTCGGCGATAACGGGGGCTCTTCCGGCCGTCTGCGCCAGGAGCTGGGCATCATACCACCCGGGGATCTGCGGCACTGCCTGACGGCCATGGCTGACCGGGAACCTCTGATGGAAAGAGTGATGCAGTATCGGTTTGAAGGAACTTCGCCTTTTGCGGGTCATTGTTTCGGCAATTTATTCCTGGCGGCTATCGCTGAGACCGAAGGCGGGATGGAACAGGGACTGCAGGCGGCCAGCCAAATCTTGAAAATAAGGGGCCGGGTCATTCCTTCTACTCTGTCTGATATTCAGCTACAGGCGGTTATGACGGACGGGACGCAGGTTCTGGGAGAGTCAGAGATTAGCGAGGCGGGCAAGCAGATTGCCGTACTGGAGATGCTGCCGCCGGATGCTCCGGCTACGGACAGTGCGGTGGAGGCCATTGAGAAGGCCAACGTTTTGATCCTGGGGCCGGGTAGTTTGTACACCAGCGTTATTCCGAACCTGCTGGTGCGTGGCATCAGGGATGCGGTGGTCCGCAGCAAGGCGGTTAAGATTTACGTCTGCAACGTGATGACCCAGCCAGGAGAAACGGACGGATACGGGGCCTATGATCATGTGAAGGCGTTAGTCGAGGCGGCTCATAACCAGTTTTTGGACTATGTGGTGGTCAATGACCAGAAAGTTTCTCCCGAACAGTTGAAGCAGTACGGAGCTAAGCATCAGGAGCCGGTGTCACCGGATATTGAGCAGATTGAGCGGTTAGGCATCAAGGCGGTGCCGACCAGTCTGATCAGCAAGGAAGATTTGGTACGCCATGATCCACAAAAGCTGGCTCAGGTGATTATGACCCTGATTTACCGTCTGCGTCTGTTTGGTAAGGGCTTTATGTTCTTTGATTATCTGTTTGTGCGGCAGAGTATGCGTAAGCTGCACGATAAGCTGCGGACTAAAAAGTAAGGTACTTAGAGGGAGGTCGCGGCTGACGGTATGACCTAAAGTTAGCTAAGTTGGCAAAGAGGTAGCGTCATGTCTTTTTCTACGGATGTTAAAAATGAACTGGCCCGGGTGGAGGTTGCCAAAAGGTGCTGCGCCAAAGCGGAGCTGCTGGGTGTGCTTAAGATGAGCGGGGCCATCGTCCTCAGAGGGATGAACATGGGAATTCATTTCTCTACGGAGAATGCCGCCTTGGCGCGGCGGGTGCTGCAGATGCTGAAGACGAACTATCCGGTGCAGACCGAGGTGGTAATTACCAGGTCCCGTCGGCTTAAAAAAAATAACCGCTATCAGGTGCGGGTCCTGCCTTCGGTGGCGGTGGCTGATGCCTTGCGGGAACTGCAGATTCTGCCTTCAGAGGAAGAAAAGGATAATCTTTTGGCTGCCAGCTGCTGCCGGAGGTCTTTCCTCCGGGGCGCTTTCATGGCAGGGGGTTCTTTAAGCCGCCCCTACAGTGATTATCATCTGGAGATAGTTACGGAGAACCGCAGTTTTGCCGAGCTGATCTTAAAGGAGATGCACAGCTTCTCCCTGCCGGCCAAATTGACCGACCGGAAGGACGATTATATCGTGTACCTGAAGGATGGGAACAGCATCATTGATTTCCTTTCGGTGATCGGGGCTCATCATTCTTTATTGGAGTTTGAGAATGTGCGTATCGTGAAGGAGATGCGCAATAACGTGAACCGGGTGGTGAACTGCGAGACGGCTAACCTGAATAAGGTAATCCGGGCGGCGGTGCTCCAGGTGGAGTGTATACGCTATTTGCAAGGGACGCCGGTGTACGGGCGTCTGCCTGATGTGCTGCGGGAAACCGCGGATTTGCGGCTGGAGCATCCGGATGCTTCCTTGAGCGAACTGGTGGAGCTGTCGGGGGGCAGGGTAGGTAAATCCGGTCTTAACCATCGGCTTAAAAAGCTGCAAAAGCTGGCGGAGGACCAGGGCCTGACGATAAAAGAAAAAAACTCTTTACATAATGAATAATAAGTATTATCATATAACAAATAGTTTTATCGTAAGCAGATTTTGGTAGTTGTAATGGTGGAGAAGGAGTTTTGATGACATGCAGGTAGGTTCTAAATGGTCTCTGTTTAAAAAATTATTAGTGCTGGCCGCGGTAGTGGGCGTTTTCTGGCAATGGGCCGCCCGGGACTTTGAGGCATACCGGCATCGGGCGATTCCTTTTTTGATGTACCACAGTATCGGGGTGGTACCGGGCTGGGAGGATGATGTCTGTATTCCTGAAGAGTTATTCGCAGGCCAGCTGAAATATTTGAGCGATAACGGCTATGAGGTTATTACCGCTGCCGATGCCAGGCAGCGTCTTTTAAATGGGGAAGATGTTTATAAGAAGGTGGTCTTCACCTTTGATGACGGGTATTTTAATAACTATACGGCAGCCTTTCACATGTTGCAGGAGTACGGCTATCATGCCAGCTTTTATGCTATCGGCAAGATGGTGGACACGCCGGACTATATGACCTTTGCTCAGATGAAGGAGATGCATGATGCTGGCATGGAGATTGGTTCCCATACCATGAGCCACGATCCTTTGACCATCATAGCGGATAAATATCTGCCCTGGGAAGTATACGAGCCTTATAATCTGTTCAGCCGGAAGATGGGCTTTGGCATCGCCGGCATCGCTTTTCCTAATGGCGCCCTGGATAAGCGGGTGCTGACAGAGGTTAAAAAGTATCCGGTCTATAAGTATGCTCTCAGCGGCAAGATGGGCTGCAATACCAAAGAAATCGTAGAAAAGACCCCGTTTGCTCTGCGCCGGATGGGAATCTACGACCACGGCCAGGGCGTTTCTGCTCTGGCTCATCGCCTGAGCAAGGCTTACCTGGTCGGGTATCTGGAAAGCAAGGGCCTGCCCATCAACTGGCTGTACCGGGTGACGGTGCCGAAGATTGTCGCCACTGGTAAGACGTCGAGAAGCTGATTTAGAAAATATTCTTTAACAGACTTGCATAAACCGGCAAAACACGGTACAATATAATATAATCACAGAAGGGGGTTTTTCCAATGAAACATATTAAGACTGTTAATAAATCCATGCTGAAAAAGACTTTAAAGACTGGTGGCTGCGGCGAGTGCCCGGCTTCCTGTCAGTCTGCCTGCAAGACTTCTTGCACCGTAGGCAACCAGGTTTGTGAACACAAATAAGCACGGACGAACAATAGCTCCCTGCAGAAGCGGGGAGCTATTTTAACGTTAGAGAAAGTTTAAGCGGCAGGCTTGTAGCTGTGCTGAGTCGGGTTAAGAACAGGGGCTGATCTGACGGGGAAACTTGCTGCAGTTAGTAGAAGCTTGACGGTTGTCAGTTGATAAAAAATTTAAAGGTGGTTACAATTTTGAAGCACGATTTGATTCATCGTATGGAACTAAACGGAACCTACGCGGTGCTGGACGTGAATAGCGGTGCGGTACATTTGCTGGATAAGCCGGTTTATGATTTTTTAGGGGTCTATGACGGCCATAACGGGGAAGCAGCTTTAGCCGCCCTGAAGGGTAAGTATCCGGAGGAGGAACTGCGGGAAATCTTGAGCGAGCTGCAGGGACTCCAAAAGGAGGAGCTGCTCTTCTCGCCGGACTTTCCGGTGCCCGATACCTTTGCCGAGAAGCCGGTGCTCAAGTCCTTATGCCTGCATATCGCTCACGACTGCAATCTGCGCTGCAAGTACTGCTTCGCCGGTACGGGCGATTTTGGCGGTAAGAGGGAGCTGATGAGCCGTGAGGTGGCGGAGAAGGCTATCGACTTTGCCATCAAGGGCAGTCAGAAACGTCATAACCTGGAGATAGATCTGTTCGGTGGCGAGCCTCTGATGAACATGGACGTGGTGCGTCACGTGATTAATTACGCCCGGAAGCGGGAAGTGGAGGCGGGCAAGAACATTAAGCTGACCTTGACTACCAACGGGACACTGCTTACGGATGAGATTGTCAAGTTCTTGAACGATAACCGGGTCATGCTGGTGTTAAGCCTGGATGGTACCAAGAAGACCCACGATTATATGCGTCCTTTCCCGGATCAGAGCGGCAGCTATGAAGCGGCGGTGAAAGGCTTTAAGAAGGTCATTGAGAGCCGGCACGGTCATAACTATTATCTGCGGGGGACCTATACCCATTTTCACCCTCACTTCTGTGAGGATGCCCTGGATATGCTGAAGGTAGGTAAAGAGTTGTCGGTGGAACCGGTAGTAGGTACCGATGAGCCCTATGTGCTGACCGAGGAGGACTGGCCTATTCTGGAGGCGGAGTATAATAAGCTGGCGGCGGCTTATCTGGAGCATCGCCGGCAGGGAGATCCTTTCGATTTCTTCCATTTTAATGTGGCCCTGGATAACGGTCCCTGCGTGGCTAAGCGTTTAGCCGGCTGCGGCGCCGGGCATGAGTATTTTGCTATCACCCCGGAGGGGGATATTTATCCCTGCCATCAGTTCGTAGGCCGGGAGCAGTATAAGATGGGAACCCTGGATACGGGCATCGTGCGGCCGGAACTGGTACAAAAGTTCCGTCATACCCACGTGATGACCAAGGAAGTTTGCAAGAACTGCTGGGCCCGTTTCTTCTGCAGCGGCGGCTGCCATGCCAACGCTGACCTGGTGAACGGGGATATCAGCAAGCCTTACGAGTATGGCTGCCGGATTCAGCAAAAACGTCTGGAATGTGCCATTATCCTGCAGGCTCTCTTAACCGAGGATGCCAGGGAAGGGCTGGGCGATCAGCGCCCGGTCATCGACAACTTTAAGTTCCAGGTGGAGAAGAAATAAACAAGAAACCTGACTATGATGTAGCCTGAGATACTTTTTTAGACCGCGCCTGCGTGATATAGTTAACTTGTCCATGGGACAAGAACGGAGGGCGCGGTCTTTTTATGCTTGATACCAAGGCTTTGGGAAGTGCCAGTATTTATAAATTGTTGCCGCAGTTTGCCATTCCCGCTATTTTGAGCGGATTGGTCAGCGCGGTTTATAACATTGTGGATCAAATCTTTATCGGCCGGGTGGTGGGTCTTTTAGGCAATGCGGCTACCAATATCGCTTTCCCGGTGGTGCTTTTGTGCACGGCGGTATCCATCATGGCAGGGGTAGGTTGCAGCGCGGGCTTCAATATGGCCTCCGGAAAGGGCCGGCAGGAGGAGGCAGGCTGTTTTGTCGGCCAGTGCCTGGATTTGCTCCTCTTCATGGGTCTGGGGATAGGAGCGGTGACTCTTGTTTTTTTGCAGCCTTTATTAATCCTGTTCGGGTCCACGGAAGCGGTATTACCTTATGCTCACAGCTATCTGGGCCTGGTGGCCTGGGGAATCCCCTTTTCGGTCTTAGGCGTAGGCGGCAGCATCATCATCCGCTCAGACGGCAGTCCGGGCTACGCCTTGGGTGCAGTGCTGGCCGGGGCGGTGCTGAACGTGGTGCTGGATGCCTGGTTTATGCTGGGCCTGGATTTAGGCATAGCCGGCGCTGCCGGGGCTACGGTCATCGGACAGGCGTTGACCCTGGTTCTGGTCCTGCGGTATTTCCGGCATTTTAAAACCTTGCCGCTGGTGCGGGTATATTTCTGGCCGGTGCGGCGGACCTATCTGCACCGTATTGCCGCTCTGGGGATGGGGCCCTTGATTAATCACGCTTCCATGTCGGTGGTGCAGCTGCTTTTGAACAACACCTTAAAATATTACGGCGTCTTGTCTTTGTACGGCAGCGATATTCCTCTGGCGGCAGTAGGCGTCATCACCAAGCTGAATACGATTTTTACCGCGGTCATCATCGGCATCGCTCAGGGGGTGCAGCCCATCATCAGCTTCAACTACGGGGCCGGGCAGTACGACCGGGTCAGAGAAGCGGCTCGTAAGGCGCTGGCGGTTATGCTGGCCTTTTCCTGGTGCTTCTTTGGCTGTTGTCAGCTTCTGCCCCGGCAGCTGGTGAGCATCTTTGGCAGCGGGCCGGAGGAATATTTTATTTTTGCCGAGCGCTATTTAAGAATTTTTATGCTGCTGGTCTGTGTCAACGGGCTGCAGATTACCGCCGGGAACATCTTTACTTCCATCGGGAAGGCATCCCTCAGCGTGTTTATTTCTTTAACCAGGCAGTTATTCTTCCTGCCGCCTCTGCTTTTGTTTCTGCCGCTCTACTTCGGCCTGGACGGTGCCTTATATGCCGGTCCTGCGGCCGATGCTATGTGCGTGGCGGTGGCGGTCTATCTTTTAGGACGGGAGGATAAAAAGCTGCGGCAGCTGCAAGAAAAAAAGTTCTAACGCTCTTTTACCTCTTTGCTATTTCGCCGAATTTACAGTATAATTAGTAACAGAAGCCGTCCGCAGGTATGGCGGAGCTGCCGGCAGGTCAAAAGCCGGCGGGCCGGACGGCGGTGCGAAGTTATACAGATGAGGCGGCTATGAACAAAGACCAAGTTGAAGCAAAACAACATTATACCGAATATCCTACCCGGCTCTTGTATCTGCCTCAGGATATTAAGCGGCTGGAGAAGCTGGGCGTGGTCAGGCATTTTCCCAAGAATTTCGTTCTGATTGAGCCCGGGGAAGTGGCCCAGTATTGCTATATCGTCCAAAAAGGACGGATTATTACCTTTGAGTTTACCCCCGCCGGTGAGGAGCGGGTGTATAATTTTATGGAGGAGAATTCCCTGCTGCTGGAGGCTAATATGCTGATGGAACAGCCGGTGCAGGTATATTTTAAAACCACCAAGCCCACGGATTTAATCTGCATTGACCGGGCGGTGCTCTTAAAGGCGATGCAGGAAGATATGGAATTAACCATGGATGTGATTTCGGCTATTTCTTATAAGTTTTTTTCCTCCATGGACCAGATACGGCAGGAGTGCTGTCATAATGCCACCTGGAAGTTCTGCAACCTGCTTTTGATTTTTGCAGACCGGTTTGGCAAAACTTACGACGGCAAGGTGCTGATTGACGAAAAGGTGAGCCAGCAGATGCTCAGCAACCTGTTAGGGATTAACCGGGTAACGGTGGTTAGAATCGTGAAAGAGCTGAAGGAGCTGAACCTTATCGAGCAGGTGAACGGGTTTTATTGTATCAGGGATGTAGCTAAGCTTAAGGCTTATCAGAACAAGGCTGACCTGATTCCCGGTTAAGGGACCGCAGGTTAAGATGCTTAAACAACAAAAACGGATTCGCAGGGACTGAGCCCCGGGAATCCGTTTTTTATTGTTGCCTTAACGGCAAATTTATAACCATTTTTTCTTTTTAAAACTGTAATACAGGAAAAAAGCAATGCTGGCCATGACGGCTAACACGGCAGGATAGCCCCAGGGGGATTTCAGCTCCGGCATAAACTCAAAGTTCATACCATACAGGCCGGCAATAAAGGTCAGCGGCAAAAAAACCGTGGAAATCAGGGCCAGAACTTTCATAATCTCGTTGGTACGGTTGTTGATGTTATCCATATTCAGCTGGATAACGCTGCTGACCGCTTCGTTGCAGATTTCGCAGGCTTCGTCCAGTTGGAACACATGGTCCCTTAAATCGGCCAGGTAGGGGTCCATGCCGGGCGGAAAGAAATCTTCCTTATCTTCAGCCAGGTGGGCCAGCATATTTTTTAAGGGCCAGATGGCATGCCGGGCGGCGGTGACGTTATGCTTCAGTCCGGAAATAACTTTCCGGTCCAGGGGCATATCCGAAGCCAGGGCCTGCTTCTCGGTCTTTTCAATATTGGCCTGCAAAAGCTCGATGATGGAAAAGTAATTGTCTACCAGGTTATCCAGTAAAGCGTAGAGGACGTAATAAGGTTTAATCTTTTCCTCTTTGAACAGCTTCAGGCGTTTACGTACCCCGGCAAAACTATCCTGGGTGGGAGGCTGCATGGTGGTAATCACGTTGTCCTTGGCCAGGAAGCTGACCTGCTCGTAGCGAAGGCGGCCGGCCTCATTGTAGGACAGGCGCTTGGCGACTAAGAGCAGGGTACCATCCAGCACGTCAAACTTGCTGCGCTGTTTGCCGTTGAGGACATCTTCCTGAAACAGGGGATGGAGATTCAAAAAGTTAAAAATTTTCTCAATGGAGTTAAGACTGGCGTAACCCTGGATATCTATCCAGAGAGTGCTGCCGGCCGGATTGGACAGTCCTACCGGGTCCAGGGTTTCCGTACAGTTTGTTTCGGCACTGCCCTCTCTGAGCAGGGTCACCAGAAACCGGGAAGGGGCGCTGCTGTCTATGGCGATGGGCACAGCGGTGCCAGGAGCCAGACCAGCCGTATCCGAAATCTTTTCGTAAGCGGTGGGCATATCCTATTTAATGTCCTTGCCGGTCAGCATTTTGTAAGCTTCTTTATATTTAGCGATGGTCTTGTCAATGATGTCCTGAGGCAGCAGATAGTCGCTGTCCGGGTTGGCCTTCAGCCAGTCGCGGACGAACTGTTTGTCGTAAGAGGGCTGGGACTGACCGGGTTTGTAACCTTCCAGCGGCCAGAAACGGGAGCTGTCGGGGGTCAGCATCTCGTCGCCGATGATAACCTGGCCGTTTTCATCCACGCCGAACTCAAACTTGGTGTCGGCGATGATGATGCCGCGGGTCAGGGCATAGTCAGCACATTTTTTATAAAGAGCAATGGTGTAGTCGCGAATCTTTTCGCCGTATTCCCGGCCTTTGCCGGGGAAGGCTTTTTCTAAGTACACGATGCCTTCTTCCAGGGAAACGTTGATGTCGTGATCGCCCAGTTCAGCCTTGGTGCTGGGGGTAAAGATAGGTTCAGGCAGTTTCTGGGATTCCTTCAGGCCGGCGGGGAGCTTAATGCCGCAGACCGTGCCGTCCTTCTGGTAGCTTTCCCAGCCGCTGCCGGTGATGTAGCCCCGGACGATGCATTCCATGGGAATCATGTTCAGCTTTTTGCATTTCATGCTGTTGCCATCAAACTGAGGCTGACGGAAAAATTCGGGCATGTCTTTGACGTCTACGGATAACATATGGTTAGGCAGGATATCCTTGGTATAGTCGAACCAGAATTTGGACATCTGGGTCAGGACGGTGCCTTTCTTGGTAATCTGGTTCTTAAGGATATGGTCGAAGGCCGAAATCCTGTCGGTGGCTACCATGATGATGCTGTCACCGGCATCATATACTTCACGTACCTTGCCTGATTTAAACGGTTTGTACTCTTTCATGTTTTTCCCTCCAAATGTTGAAATAGTTAAAACCCCTAATTTTATTTAGAAACACTAATATAATACCACAGTTTTAGTTTCCGGTCGATTAGATATTTGATTTTCTTCGCAAAAGTGTAATCTGGTTTACAAATGTTAAAAGTGTAGCCTGGGTTACACTTGTTTCCTAAGAATCTTCCTTGCCATGAGAAATAGGTTTATGATATACTCGAGTTATAAAAAAAAACAATTCGCAAATTTTATGTTTGGGTTAGATAAGTTATAAAATACAATTTTAATTATTAATTTAGGACAGGGGATGAGCGGATGAAAACAGGAGCAGTGATTGTAGCGGCCGGGCTCAGCTCCCGGATGGGCGACTTTAAACCGATGATGCAGCTGGGAGCCATGTCCATCATCAGCCGTATCATTGCCAATTTTCAGCAGGCAGATGTTTTCCCTATCGTGGTTATCACCGGCTACCTGGCGGAAGAGCTGGAAAAACATCTGGCAAAGCTGGGCGTGGTCTGTCTGCGCAATCCGGCTTATGCCACCACAGAAATGTTTGACTCAGCCCGGATTGGTTTTAGCTTTATTGAGGGGCAGTGCGACCGGGTCTTTTTCACTCCGGCGGATATCCCCCTTTTTACTTATGATACGGTTAACCGGCTGCTGGCCAGGACGGAGGATGTGGTCAAGCCGGTTTGCGAAGGTCAGGATGGTCACCCTGTCCTGCTTAAATGCTCCCTGCTGGAGAAGATTCTGGCGTATAAGGGGGAGGGAGGCCTGCGTCAGGCCATTGCCGGCAGCACAGATAACGTGGGCCTTCTGGCGGTGGCGGATGAAGGAGTGCTGGTGGATGCGGATACCCAGGCCGATTACCGGGATCTGGTCAGCCTGCATAACAAGACCTTGTTCCGCCCTGTGCTGGATGTGTCCCTGATGAGGGAAGGGCGCCTGTTTGACAAAAATGCGGCCATGCTGCTGCATATGGTGGCTTACTCCGGCACGGTGAAGGAGGCCTGCGAGCATATCGGCATTTCTTATAGTAAAGGCTGGAAACTGTTATCTTCTTTGGAAGATAATTTGGGCTTTGCCCTCTTAGAGCGCAAGCCCGGCGGAGATGCAGGCGGGATGAGCGTTTTAACGGCTGAAGGCGAAGATTTGCTGCAGCGGTATGAAAAGTACGTAGAGCAGATAAAAAAATATGCTAACGCTATTTTTTACGATTATTTTGCCAAACCAGCCGCACCGGCGGTAAACAGCAATAAACCAGGTGCGGTTTCCACACCGGGCGTTCAGGTTAAAAGGCAGATGGACTTCAATGCAGAGCTGCCGCAGGTTAGAACGAGGAAGAGAACATGCCTAAAATAGTGCTGCTGGGTGCCGGACAGATGGGGGAAGCAGCGGCGGCGCTTCTTAACGAAACCGAATATGAGCTGGCCGCTTTCGGCGATAATAAGTTAACGGGCCTGCTGGCGGGAAAACCTATTTTACCGGTGGCTCAGGCGCTGGCCCTGGAGCCGGAGGTAGTTCTTATCGCCGTGGCCGGCAGGGAGCGGGAACAGGAGCTGGCCGCCCAGGTACAAAAATTAGGCTTTCAAGGCTCTATCCGGCTGCTGTCGGACTTTAGCCGCAGCTTGGATATCCGCAAGGCCGTCTTATGGAGGTTGGCCGCCCGTTTAGAGCAGGTGCCGGGAGCAGTGGCGGAGCTGGGGGTTTACCGGGGCGACTTTGCCCGGGTGCTCAACCGTTTTTTTCCGCGGCGTACCTTATATTTATTTGATACTTTCAGCGGCTTTACAGCGGCTGATTTGCAGGTGGAGCAGGCTGGCAGGTATTCCGGGGCCGGAACCGGTGATTTTGCCGATACACAGGTGGACCTGGTACTGAACCGGCTGCCTTATCCTGAGCAGGCACAGATTTATCGGGGCCGTTTCCCGGACACGGTTTCCGGGCTGGAAGAAAATTTTGCTCTGGTCAGCCTGGACGTGGATTTGTACGCTCCCACCCTGGCCGGGCTGAACTGGTTCTGGCCCCGGTTAAATAAAGGCGGAGCGCTGCTTTTACATGACTGGGCTTCCCGCCGTTTTAAAGGCGTAGGTGCGGCGCTGGAGGCTTTTGAACAGGACCGGGGACCGCTGGCTTTGTGTCCGGTGGGGGACTTGCACGGAACGGCGGTGCTGCTTAAGACTTAAGTTTAAGGACAGGTAAGGAGCTAAGACATCATGGCGCGTTATATATATTTATTAAGGCATGGACGGCCGGAGCTGCCGGCTCAGGGTGCCTGCTGCATCGGCCGGAGGAGTAATCCTCCTCTGGGAGAGGCGGGCCGGGTACAGGCGGCGGCCTGGCAAGGCTGTTTTGACTGGGCGGCGCAGATTTGGTGCAGCCCTTTGCAGCGCAGTCGGCAGACGGCGGAGCTTTTGACCGGTAAGCAGATTCAGCTGCCCGTACAGCCGGGACTGGATGAAATTGACGTGGGCCGGTGGGAAGGCTTGTCTTTTGCGGCTATCCGGGAACGTTTCCCGGAACGTTATGCGGCCCGGGGCCTGGACTGGTCTCTGCCTCCCACGGGCGGGGAAGAGCTGTCTAAAGCGGCGGACCGTATGCAGTCAGCCATGTGGGCCATGTTAAAAAATGAACCGGGCGATGTGGCGGCGGTAGGCCACGAGGGGAGCATCAGGGCCTTGATTTGGCGTCTGCAAAGACTGAACCCTCAGGAAGATGCCATGTTTCGCCAGCCTTACGGCAGTCTTACCGTGCTGAAATATGAATACGGAGCCTTGACGGTGACCGCTGCCGGAAAGCTGCCGGAAGATTTTCCGGCGGATGACGAGGTGGAGGAAATTTGGGACTTATGCGGGGCTACGCCCCAGATTAGGGAACATTGCCGGGCGGTGGCGGATGAATGTCTGGAGCTGAGGGAAAAGTTAAAAAAGCTCCAGGTACTTATTCCCTGGCAAAGTCTGCGGGCGGCTGCTTTACTTCACGATGCCTGCCGGCTGACCGGGCGGGAGCACCCGGAGCTGGCGGCCTCTATTTTGCGGGAACGGGGTTATTTAAAGGTGGCCCGGATGATTGAAGGGCATCATGATCCAGCCAGCTGCAGCGGCACCATGGATGGAGCCGGGGTGCTATTTTTAGCGGATAAGCGTATTTTGGAGACCACCAAGGTGACGCTGGAAGAGCGGTTTGCCGCCAGCCTGCCCAAATGTCAGACGGTGGAGGCTAAAAAAAAGCATCAGGAGCGTCTGGAAGCGGCGCGCGTCATTCAAAAGAGGATGAGGGTTCTGGCCCTGGTTTAAAGAAAGGTGGATTAATATATGAAGTTGATGAAGACACAGGACGCGGTAGGACAGGTGCTCTGTCACGACATTACCCAGATTATTAAAGGGGTGACCAAGGGGCCGGTATTTAAGAAGGGGCATATTATTACGGCCGAAGATGTCCCGGTACTGCTGTCCGTAGGTAAGGATAATATTTATATTTGGGAAAATAATGAAAAGATGCTGCATGAAAATGAAGCGGCCGCTATCCTGCGGGATATCTGCCTGGGGCAGAATATGCACGGCAGCGAGCCTTCCGAAGGCAAGATTGAATTAATCGCCGATTGCGACGGGCTCTTAACGGTGGATACGGAACATCTGAACCGGGTCAATGCCCTGGGCGAGCTGATGATTGCCACCCGTCACGGCGGCTTTGCCGTGAAAAAAGGCGCGAAATTGGCCGGCACCCGCATCATTCCCCTGGTTATTGAAAAGGAGAAGATGGCCCGGGCCCGGGAAGTGGCGGGCGATAAGCCGCTGCTGCAGGTGTTGCCTTTTAAAAAGAAAAAGTTTGGCGTGGTGACCACGGGCAACGAGGTCTTCTATAAGCGGATCAAGGATACCTTTACCCCGGTGATTGAGGCTAAGTTGGCGGAATTTGGTGCCACGCTGGAGCAGCATGTGATTTTAAATGATGACCCGGCCAAGATTACCGCCGCAGTTAAAGGCATGCTGGCTTCCGGGCTGGATCTGGTCTTTTGCACCGGCGGCATGAGCGTGGACCCGGATGACCAGACCCCGCTGGCTATTAAGAACACGGGCGCCAGGATTGTGAGCTACGGAGCACCGGTTTTACCGGGCGCTATGTTTCTTTTGGCTTATAGTGAAGATGGTAAGCCGGTGGTAGGTCTGCCGGGCTGCGTCATGTATGCTAAACGGACCATATTTGATTTGGTGCTGCCCAGCCTGATGGCTGATGTACCGGTAACGGCTCAGCAGCTGGCTGCTCTGGGTGAAGGCGGACTCTGCCTGAACTGTCAGGTCTGCACTTTCCCCAACTGCGGGTTTGGTAAGTAGGCAATCTAGGGCGGTTATTTGGCAGCGGAAACTGGCAGCTTAGGAAAGAAAGGAAGAACCATATGGAAGAGGCTAAATTTACCCATCTGGATGCTCAGGGCAACGCTATCATGGTAGATGTAAGCGGTAAGGATGTTACCCACCGGGAAGCGGTGGCAACCGGTCGCATTCGGCTGGGCGCGTCAGTTTACCAGGCGGTGGCGGAAGGCGTGGTCAAAAAAGGCGACGTCCTGGGAGTGGCGCGGCTGGGCGGAATCATGGGAGCCAAACGTACCAGCGAGCTGATTCCCTTGTGCCATATTCTCAACCTGACCAAATGCGGGGTAGAGTTTGTCCCTCACCCGGAGAGCCTGGAGATGGAAGCTCTTTGTACCGTCAAGTGCGACGGTAAGACCGGGGTGGAGATGGAAGCCCTCACCGGGGTGTCGCTGGCCTTATTGACTATTTATGATATGTGCAAGGCCCTGGATAAAAGTATGGTCATCGGACAGATTCACCTGGTGGAAAAAACCGGCGGCAAGAGCGGGCATTTCTTGTACGCAGAAAAGGATGTTCAGCATGATTGATGCGTTGGGCAGGAAGATAGATTATCTGCGAATCTCGATTACAGATCGCTGTAATATGCGCTGCCGCTATTGTATGCCTGTAGAGGTGCCGGAAGTAGCTCATGCAGAAGTTCTGCGCTACGAGGAATTCCTGCAGATATGTCAGGCGGCTAAGGCTCTGGGCATCAACCGGTTCAAGGTGACAGGGGGAGAGCCTTTGGTCCGGAAAGGGGCGGTGGATTTCCTGGCGGCGTTAAAGACTCAGCCTGGTACCAGGTGCGTGACCCTGACCACCAACGGCTTTTTCCTGGAGGAGGCTCTGCCGGGTTTAAAGGCAGCCGGGGTGGACGGCATTAACGTCAGTCTGGATTCCCTGGTGCCGGACCAGTTCATCCGTCTTACCGGGGTAAGGGGCTGCGAGAGGGTGGTGGCGGCAGTTAAGGCCACCTTGGCCGCCGGCTTTCCGACCAAGATTAATACGGTGTTGCTGGCCCAAAATCAGGACCAGATCCTGCCTTTGGCCCAACTGGCGGAGCAGATGCCGCTGGACGTACGTTTTATCGAGCTGATGCCTATCGGGTACGGAAAGGACTATCGGGGACTGACCGAGCATGAGGTGTTCAGCTTGATTAAAAGCCGCTATCCTGATTTAGAGCCTTCTTATGAGAAGCGGGGCAACGGGCCGGCGGTTTATTTTAAGAGCCGGAGCTTGCAGGGCCGGATTGGTTTTATCGCCGCTAACACCCATAAGTTCTGCCATAAATGTAACCGGATGCGGCTGACCAGTACCGGTTTTCTTAAGCCCTGCCTTTGTTATGACCTGGGGGTGGATTTGCGCTCTATCCTGCGCAGCGGCGGAACTGATCTTCAGTTGAGGCTGCAGGAAGCTATTAAAAAAGCGGTGGATCTTAAACCTAAAGGGCACTGCTTTGAAGATAAGGTACAGATTACGGAAACCCGGTCTATGAACCAGATAGGCGGGTAAGATAGTTTGGAGCCGTCCGGTAGTCTGGTTCTTAAAAATTACCGAAGCTCTTAAAGACTTATCCGCGTTCATAAAGGCGGATTGGCTAAGCTGAAGCTGCTCCAAAGCGGCGAAAGGATGCTTAATATGGGAAAGATTTTAGCAATTTGTATCAGTAAGGTCCGGGGTACTCAAAAATCCATGGTGCCGGAGGCGGTTTTAAAACCGGACTGGGGTATCGAGGGTGATGCGCACGGGGGCAAGTGGCACCGCCAGGTGAGCCTTCTGGCCGTAGAAAAAATCGAAGCTTTCCGCCAAAAGGGGGCCCAGGTTGATTTTGGGGCTTTTGGAGAAAATCTGGTGGTCAGCGGGTTTGATTTGCGCCATCTGCCGGTGGGTACTTTGTTAAAAAGCGGCCCGGTGCTGCTGGAAATCACCCAGATAGGCAAGGAGTGCCATAGTCACTGCGCTATTTTTAAGGCGGTAGGTGACTGTATCATGCCCCGGGAGGGAATTTTTGCCCGGGTGCTGCAGGGGGGACGGCTTAAAGCCGGAGACGACCTGGAAATAGCGCCCCGGGAAGGAAAACGGCCCTATCAGGCGGCGGTCCTTACTTTGTCGGATAAAGGCAGTCAGGGCCTGAGGGAAGATAAAAGCGGGCCGGCGATTGTCAACCGCCTGCATAAGGTCGGCTACGAGGTTTGTGAGACGCTGCTTTTGCCGGATGATAAGGCCCAGCTCCAAACCCAGTTGATCCGGCTGGCCGACCAAAGACAGCTGGATTTGATCCTGACCACCGGCGGCACCGGCTTTGCGGTGCGGGATGTAACCCCGGAGGCCACCTTAGCGGTGGCGGATAAAAATGTACCGGGTATTGCCGAATATCTGCGGGCTAAATCTCTGGAAGTAACGCCCCGGGCCATGTTGTCTAGGGCAGTCAGCGTCATACGCGGCAAGACGCTGATTATCAATTTGCCGGGCAGTCCCAAGGCTTGTGAGGAATGTCTGGATTTTATCCTGGCCGTTCTGCCGCACGGACTCAATCTTCTGCGGGGTGAGGACGGAGAATGCGCCAGACATTAGAGCGGTAGTTTTATCAGTTGCTAGCAGATAAAGAAAATTAACAAGAAAAGGGGCAGGAACATGAAAAAATGGTGGATGGCAGCAGCATTGGTAGGTCTGAGTCTGAGCTTGTTCGGTTGTGGTGGTAGTAATAAACCAGCCGAGAAGAAAGAGGCGGCTAAGCCGGCGGATAAGAAGATAACGTTAAATGTTTACGCGGCGGCCAGCATGACCGAAACCATGAAGAAAATAGCTACCGAGTACCAGAAGGTAGCGTCTAACGTAGAAATAGTCTATAACTTTGATTCTTCCGGTACCTTAAAAACCCAGATTGAAAACGGGGCGGAGTGCGACCTGTTCATTTCGGCGGCGCCTAAGCAGATGAATCAGCTGGATGTGACAAAGGATGCTAAGATAAATCCTAAGAAGCTGGATTTTCTGCTGGAAGGAACCAGACTTAACCTGTTGGAAAATAAAGTGGTACTGGCGGTACCGGAAAAAAATCCTAAGGGCCTCAAGAGCTTTGATGATTTAGCGGCTAAGTTAAAAGATGGATCAGTACGTTTAATCATGGGTAACAGCGATGTGCCGGTAGGTCAGTATACTCAGAAAATCCTGGCTTATTACAAGCTGGATGAAAAAGCGCTGGCTAACCAGGGTTTAATCTCCTACGGTTCCAACGTGAAGGAGGTTACTACCCAGGTCAAAGAGGCTAGCGGTGATTGCGGCGTTATTTACGGTACGGATGCTTACAGTGCCAAACTTAAGACGGTCGGCCAGGCTACCAAGGAAATGTGCGGTCAGGTCATCTATCCGGCGGCCGTGCTGAAGAAGAGTAAGAATCCGGAGGCAGCTAAAGCTTTCCTGAAATATTTGCAGGGGGCGGACGCCATGAAGATTTTTGAAGGGGTCGGCTTCAGTAAGGTAAGCTAAAATTTTTGATGAGGTAAAGGATATGGATTGGTTCCCTCTATGGAATAGTTTGCGGATTGCCGCTGTTTCCAGCATTCTGGTGTTTTTCAGCGGCATCTTTCTAGCTTATTACGTAGCCAGGCTGCCTAAAACCGTCAAAGGTGTGCTGGATGTACTTTTGACCTTGCCCTTAGTGCTGCCGCCTACTGTTTGCGGTTGGTTTTTGCTGATTATTTTTGGCCTGACCCACCCGGTAGGTATTTTTTTGCAGCAGTATGGCGTCAAATTTGTCATGACCTGGTACGGAGGTATCCTGGCTTCAGCCGTGGTGGCTTTCCCTTTAATGTACCGGACGGCCCGGGGCGCTTTTGAAAGCTTTGATGAAACCCTGGCCTGGAGCGGTAAGACCTTGGGCTTGTCGGACACCTATATCTTCTGGCGGATTAGGATGCCGGTGTGCCGTCAGGGGATTATCGCCGGCATGGTCTTGTCTTTTGCCCGGGCTTTGGGTGAATATGGGGCGACCAGTATGTTGATTGGTTACATACCCAAACAAACCGCGACTATTTCTACCACCGTTTATCAGTTGTGGCGTACTAATGACGAATACAGCGCCTTTATCTGGGTCCTGGTTAACCTGGGCATCAGTGCGGTAGTGCTGCTGGCGGTCAATATGCTGGAAAAATCCAGCCGGGAAAAGAGGCTGCGCCGATGACGATGAGTGTAGAAATTCATAAGAAGCTGGGCGCTTTCCGCCTGGACGTGCAGTTTATCCTGGAGGGCGGAATCCTGGGGCTTTTGGGTGCTTCCGGCAGCGGCAAGAGTAAAACCTTGCAGTGTATCGCCGGAATCGAGCGGCCGGACGAGGGTTATATCATTATTAACGGCCGAACGGTTTTTGACAGTGCCAGGCATATTAATCTGCCGCCCCAGAAGCGGCATGTGGGTTATCTGTTTCAAAACTATGCCCTTTTTCCCAATATGACGGTGGAGGAGAATATCTGCTGCGGGCTGCATGCCCTGCGGGATAAGGCGCAGCGGCAGCAAATCCTGAATCAAAGCATGGAACAGCTGCAGTTAAGGGGCCTGGAAAAGCTTAAACCAGCACAGTTGTCTGGCGGACAGCAGCAGCGGGTGGCCCTGGCCCGTATCCTGGTGAACGAGCCGGATATTTTACTTTTGGATGAGCCTTTCAGTGCCTTGGACAGTTATCTGAAAGAACAGCTTATGACTGAGCTGGGGCCGCTTTTGGCTGGCTTCCATAAAGAGGTAATTATGGTAACCCACAGCCGGGATGAAGCTTATCAGTTATGCGGGGAACTGGCTATTTTAAACGACGGACATCTGGCTGGCTATGGTCCGACGAAGAAAATGTTCGAGAATCCCGGGACCAGGGTAGGAGCCAGGCTGACCGGCTGCAAGAATATTGTGGCAGCGCGTAAGGCGGGTCCCACCCTGGTTGAGGTGCCGGAATGGGGCGTGACTTTGGATGCCGGGCAGCCGGTAGGGACGAATTTATGTGCCATCGGTATTAGAGCCCATAATTTTAGTCCTGCTCAGACCGTCAACGCTTTTTCGGTACAAATCCTGGATAAAATTGAACAGCCCTTTGAATGGGTGTATAAGTTTAGGTACACAAGCCAAAAACCGGGTACAAATTTAGTCTGGTGGAGGTTTGCCAAAGCTAAGCCGGTAGTGGCTGATCCGCCCAGGTTAGGGGTAAATGAAGCCGGTATCCTGCTTTTATATGTGTAAGGCAGCATCGACTAAGCTGGCAAATATCTGGAGGAGAGATAATGGATAAAGAAATTGCCGTAATTAAAAAAAGAGAAGAACAAGGCTTAAGCAGTATGCTGGTGACCATCGTGGCTGACAGCGGCAGTGCTCCCCGGGGCAGCGGTGCCAGCATGATTGTGGGAGAAACTGGCCTTGTGGCGGGTACGATCGGCGGCGGGATGCTGGAGTTTCAGGCGATTAAGGAGGCTCAGCAGCTGCTTACGCAGCGGTCGGGTGCGCTGAAAACTTACGGTCTGACTAAGGATGCGGTGGCTAAGCTGGGTATGGTCTGCGGCGGCAAGGTAGAGGTTTTGTTTACCTATCTGGCGGCCGGAGAGGCTAACAGCCAGACGCTGGCCAGGCTGGAAGCTGTCCTGGCGGCGAGACAGGCCGGCTGGCTGCTTTTGCCTTTAAGCGGCCTTAAGCTGGGCTTTGTAGATGGCAGCGGTATTTATGGCCTGGAGCTTCCTCTCGGGAAAACAGAAATTACGGCGGTTAAGACCCAGGAGATTTTAGAGACCAGGTTGGGCCCCTGCTATGTCCGCAAACTGGAAAACCGCAGCCGGGTCTTTGTCTTTGGCGGCGGACATCTGGCGCAGGAAGTGGTTCCACTCCTGGCCCATATCGGTTTCCGGTGCATCGTTACGGACGATCGTCCAGAATTTTCCACGAAGGAACTGTTTCCGGCGGCGGAGGCGGTCTATACCCGTGATTTTAAGAATTTATCCGGTCATTATGACGTGCAGCCGGAAGATTATATTATTGCAGTAACCAGAGGCCATATAGGTGATTTTGATGTGCAGGTGTTCGCACTTAAGACTCCGGCCCGGTATATAGGCGTGGTAGGCAGCCGGACTAAGATTGCGGCGGTAAATGCCAAGCTGCTGCAGGAGGGGTTTACCAGGGAAGATATTGCCAGGGTGACAGCGCCGATCGGTCTTGATATCGGCAGTGAAACTCCGGCGGAAATTGCCGTCAGCATTGCCGCTCAGCTGATTGAGAAACGGGCCGGTAAGAAATCATGAAGGCCGGTTTACCGGAAACCTTAGCGGAAGTGGTGGAACAAGGTCTTTATAACGGGGTCACGGTAAAGCATTCTCCGGCTCTGCCGGAAGAACGGGAAGAAGCGGTCCTGACGGAGGTTTTGGCGGGCGTTAAGGACCGGGCCCCGGAAGAGCTGGTGCGGCAAAAACTCAACAGCCTGTTAGCTCAAGCTAAGCTTAAACTTAAGGATGACCCGGTCTATAATGTGCTGGCCGATTTTAGTTATATTTTGGATCAGGCTTACCGGGCGGCAGGAGTGGCCCGTTCTCTGCCGCAGGTGCAGAGCGAGGCCCTGGATATTCTTTTGCGGACCGTATCTAAGGATCAGCCGGAGGTTTCTAAAGCTTATTTTTATCAGCTCTTAAAAGATCAGATAGGTAATTATCGCCTTTTGCCGGAAAATTTTGAGGCTTTGCTGGAAAATATTATCCGTAAACGGAAAGAGGAAAATGCTGCTAAAACTCCGGAAGAAAGGCTGGATCAGGTCTTCAAGGCTTATCTGGGCTCACTGAACCAGAATCTGGAGCTCTGGCTAAGTAATCAGCGTCCCCGGGCGGAAGTCCTGGTCCTGCGGGATTTACTTTATGACGCGGTAGCGGTAAAGGAGCAGCTGGAAGTTAAAGACACTGAGGTAGGACAGCTTTTAGATCAGCTAAGCCAGACTTACGGGGTGGACCGGGAGGCGCTGGAACAAAGGCTGGATTTAGAAGCTCTCCGCTGGCAGATCCGCCGGGATAAGGCCCGGCAGTTGATAATCGACCGGGCCCATAAACAGAACCTGTAAACAGAACTTTTAAACAGCATAGTTAATATGACCAGTTAACAGGGACGTTCAAAAGAACAGTTAACGAAACTAGTTAAGAAAGCAGACCTCTAGGGGGCCTGCTTTTTATTTTTATAGATTATTTTCCGGAAAATTTCACGTTTCCTGGTTTACACTTGTAGTCTGCGCTTCTTTTCTCTTAAAGATAAATTTTTTATAATAAAATTAACATAAAATTGTGCGCGCCTGTAAATTTGGGGCTGGCTTACTGCTTAAAGTCGTCTTGGGCACTGCAGAACTTTAAGTTTATTATAAGGAGGAGAAAAGCATGACATTACCAAAATTTGAGTACAAAGCTGCTCACACTATCCAGGAGGCCTGTAACTTCGCAGCTGAGATGGGTGACAAGTGTGTGGTTATGGCAGGCGGTACGGATGTAATCCTGCTGGTGCAGGGACGGGTGATTATGCCGGAATATGTTTTGGACTTGAAAACTATCCCCGGAATGGACGAATTAACCTTTGTGCCCGGTGAGGGCCTGACTATAGGAGCTTTGACCAAACTGCGTACCATCGAGTTGTCTCCGGAAGTAAAAAAGGAGCTGCCGGCGGTGGCGGATGCGGTTCATGACGTAGCTTCCACCCAGATTCGCTGTAAGGGTACGCTGGTGGGTAATATTTGCAACGCTTCTCCCTCCGCGGATACGCCGCCAATCTTGATTGTCATGGGCGCTACTGTGGAGACTATGCGTAAGACCGGTGTAGGCCGTTCTTTCCCCATCGGTGATTTCTTTAAAGGCGTGAAAAAAACCAATCTGGATAAAGAGGAAGGCGAACTGGTGACCCGGGTCAAGATACCGGCTTTGAAAACGGGCGAAGGTTCGGCTTATTATAAGCATGCCGTCCGTAAAGCCATGGATCTGGCCATCGTAGGTGTAGCTTCCTGGGTAAAGATGGACGGAAAGAAAATCGCAGACTGCCGTATCGCCGTAGGCGGAGCGGCCATTACTCCGGTCAGGGCAACCTCGGCGGAGAAGCTGCTCATCGGGCAGGAATATTCGGACGAGCTGCTGGAAAAAGCGGCGGAAGCTACCAAGAACGATATTCACCCAATCTCGGATGTGCGTGCATCGGCAGAATACCGTATCGACATGGTCCGGGTATTTACCAAGCGTTCCTTTAAAAAGGCGCTGGAAACTCTGAAGGCTTAAGGGGGAAAACAAGATGAAGAGAGTAATTCACTTTAACTTAAACGGTGATCCCATGGAATGTTTTGTGGCAGACAATAAAACGATGCTGGATTTTCTGCGTACCGATTTGCATCTGACCGGTACCAAACGGGGCTGTGAAGAAGGCGAGTGCGGAGCCTGCACCATCATGCTGGACCATCAGCCGGTGTGTTCCTGCCTGCTGTTAGCCGTGGAAGCAGATGGCCACGATATTACCACTATCGAAGGAATCATGCAGAATGGCAAGCTTCATCCGGTACAGCGGGAATTTATCGATAAATGGGCTTTGCAGTGCGGTTTCTGTACACCCGGCATGATCATGAGCGCGGTGGCGCTGCTTAATACCAATCCCCATCCCACTGAGCATGAGATTCGCGACGCTATCGCCGGCAATCTGTGTCGTTGTACAGGTTATACCAAAATCGTGGAAGCCATCGGGGCGGCCGCGGAAGTTTTAAGGAAGGAGGCCTGAGCTCATGGCTATGACATCTAAGGAATACTATGCGGAGATTGAAAAAGTTTATAAGAAACCGGAAGACTACGAGCTGGCCGGCAAGGGCAACGCCTACGTAAGAATTGATGCTGAGGCCAAGGTTACCGGCAAGGCAATTTATACCGACGACGTGGATCTGCCGGGGATGTATTATTGCAAGCTGGTGCGCAGTCCTTATGCCGCCGCAAAAATTTTAAAGATTGATTTTACCGAAGCTTTGAAGGTACCCGGGGTTAAAGGGGTTTTGACCGGCAAAGATTTTCCGGAAGGCCATAACCTGGGCAATCCGGAAGCTTTTAAGGAACTGGCGGATAAAGAACCTCTCTGCCGCACCCAGGTGCGGATGGTGGGTGATGAGGTAGCGGCGGTTTGCGCTACCAGCGAAGATGCAGCCGATGAGGCGGCCCGCCGGGTCAAGGTGGACTATGAGCCTCTGCCTTTCGTGCTGGACCCTTTTGAGGCTATGCAGAACGATGCCCCGGCGGTTCATTATCCCGGGACCAATAATATTTCCATGTTTACCACCATGCAGTCCGGCGATGTGGCAAAAGCTTTTAAAGAAGCGGATTATACCGATAAGCATTATTACCAGACTCAGCAGATGGTCCATGCGGCTATCGAGCCTCACGGCGCGGTGGCTAAATACGAGAACGGGGAATGGACTATCTGGACTACCACTCAGGGAGCCTATGTATCCCGGTACTGGATTGCCTGGGGCCTGGGCGTGCCGGAAAGCGCCGTCCGGGTTATTAAACCTATGGTAGGTGGTGGTTTTGGCGGCAAATTGGACGTCTTTGCCCACGAACTTTGTCCGGCCAAGTTCGCTCAGATGACCGGCCATCCCTGTAAATGCATTTTAAAGCGGGATGAGGTCTTTTTGGGAACCCGTACCCGTCATCCTATTTCCTTTGAGATTGAGACCGCCTTCACTAAAGAGGGTAAGCTGCTGGCTAAGCGCTGCAAGCATATCCTGGATGGGGGTGCTTACGGCGGTTCCGGTATCGCGGCCAACACCCTGTCTTTGATTTGCGCCACCTTCCCCTATAAGGTGGAAAATATCGATATGACTGCCCGCCGTCCTTATACCAATAAACCGGCCGCCGGGGCTATGCGCGGCTACAGCGCCTGCCAGGTACATTTTGCTCATGATGTGCATATGGATACCGTGGCGGAAGCTTTGGGCATCGATGAGGTGGAGCTGCGGCGCAAAAATGCCATCACTCCTTATTATACCGGTCCTACCGGTTTGGAATTTACGACCTGCGCCTTTGATGAAACCCTGGTCAAGGTGCGGGATGCCATCCATTGGGAAGACAAGGATAAGCTGCCGGATGGTACCGGCATCGGCATCGCCGGGTCCGGCTTTATGAGCGGTACAGGTTTCCCGGTTCTGGTAACGCCTCATTACTGCTCGGCTTCGACCCTGGTGCGTCTCAATCGTGAAGGCTATGCTACCGTCTTTACCGGTGCCAACGATATCGGTCAGGGCTGCGATACGGTTATGACCATGATTGTGGCCGAGGAGCTGGGACTCAGGATGGACGAGGTCAAATGCGTCCAGTCCGATACGACTTTAACTCCCTGGGATGCGGGTTCCTTCGGCTCCAGGGTTACTTTCCTGGGCGGCAACGCCTGTCGCCGGGCCGTAGGTGACGCTAAGTTAAAACTGTTGACCCACTGGGCTAATGAGTGGGGCTGCAAGCCTGAAGACATTACTATGAAGGATCACCGGGTTTTCATTAAGGGTGATCCGGAGAAGAATATTTCCTTTAACGAGGCCTGCTACGGCTACGAAGAAAAGAACTTCGGACGCTGTGTCAGCGGCGTAGGTTCTTTCGCCCATGAGGGTGATAAGGATATCTACGTTAAGAACCGCGGCAACTATGCTCCGGCCTATTCATTCTCCACTTCCGGCGCTAAGGTCAAGGTGGATATGGAAACGGGCACTATCGACGTACAGGACTTCGTCTTTGGTCATGACTGCGGACGTCCTTTGAATATACGGGCGGTAGAAGGTCAGATTGAAGGCTCGGTACTCTTAGGACTGGGTTTTGCCTGCTTTGAGAAATGTCAGTATAACGCCCAGGGCAAGCACCTGAACCCCTCGTTCAGAGATTATCGCTTCCCCACGGCTCTGGATATGCCGCCGGTTAAATCCATCATTTGCGGCCAGCCTGATCCGGTAGGTCCTATGGGTGCTAAGGAAGCCGGCGAAGGTTCTACCGCTCCGGTAGGTCCGGCTCTCTGCAACGCTATTTCTAAGGCTACCGGCCTTAAGTTCCACCGTCTGCCTGTGGATCCGGAAACCATCTGGAGAGGCTTAAAACAAAAACGGGAGACCGGTAACGTAGAGGTAGGTCTGGAAGGCTTGGCTGAAAAGTTTGCCAACATGCCGGATGTAAAACCGTTTCGGCCTCAGGTAAAAAATCCGGCTAAGTAAGTTTAAGTAGGACGTTAACTGCACATTATTAACGGTGATGAGGACATCTTGTCCTCGTCACCGTCTGCTATATAAGGGGAAGCTTAAGCTGAAACAGGTTAGACCAATATAATAAAGTCAGGCAAAACCCATTAGCAGTACTAAACTAAGTTAAGCAAAGGGTAAGTTATATGCACGAAAAACTAATGACCATCGGCCGCGACATGCGGGTGGTGCGGGAAAACATCATAAAAGCGGAGGCGTTGGCTCAGGATATTTTGACTTTATCCCGAAACAGCCTGCTGTTAAATCTACGTTTTCTGGATCGGGCCCTGGTAAGCTTTCTGCCGGTGGACAGCAGTTTGACCGCCGAACTTGCTACCAACGGTCAATATTTATATTTTAATCCTACATATATTCTGCGCAGCTATAAAATTGACCGGGCCCTGCCAGCCCGGGATTATCTGCATGTGACTTTGCACTGCGTCTTTAGACATTTGTTCATCAACCGTAAGATACGGGCTGAAAGCTGGAATTTAGCTTGTGACATCGCCGTAGAAAATATTATAAACGAGCTGGAGATTCCTTCTTTGCGGTGCCGGAGACAGACAGCACAGGAAAAACTGCTGAAGATGCTTAAGGAAGAGGTGCAGCCTCTGACGGCAGAAAAATTATATAAATATTTTAATGCCCAGGAAAGAGAGCCGGGCGAGTACACTGCGCTGAGAGCAAGTTTTTACGGGGACGATCATGCTCTCTGGTATGAGGAAGAAAAAGAACAGAAGCAGGATGACCTAAAACCAAATTCTGAGCAGGAGGATAGCGGGAACCGGGAAGGGGAGGAGCAACCGGCTAAGCCGGGGGAGACGGAAAACCTGCCGCCTGAGGATGACGATACTGAAAATGCCAGTCCGTTGGGGCAGGCGTCTGAACAAACTGATGAAGGTAAAGGTCAAGGCTCTTCCGGCGAAGAAGACAACCGGCGTGGGCAGGAGCCTAACCTGACTAAAGCTGAATTGGAAGCGGTTTGGCAGGAAATAAGTGAAAAAATTCAGGTGGATTTAGAAACTCATCCCGCTTCCTGGGGTCAGTCTGAGGGCGGAATGGAACTGGCTCTGCGGGCGGTTAACCGGGAAAAAGTAGATTATCGCGAATTTTTGCGGCATTTTGCTGTTTTAGGCGAAAATATGGAAGTCAACGACGAAGAATTCGATTTATCTTATTATACTTATGGTCTGGAGCGGTACGGTAACCTGCCTTTAATTGAGCCGCTGGAGTCGAAGGAAACCAAACGTATCCGGGAGTTTGTCATAGCCATAGATACTTCCGAGTCCGTGGAAAATGAACTGGTGCATAAGTTTGTAACTAAAACTTATAATATTTTAAAACAGAGCGACAGCTTTTTTAGAAAGACTAATATTCATCTGATACAATGCGGCGCCAGCGTAACCGAGGACGTAAAACTGACCTGTCCGGAAGATTTTGAGGCTTATCTGAGGCAGATGACCTTAAAAGGTTTTGGAGGAACGGATTTTAGACCGGTTTTTGAACGGGTTGACGAACTGATTGCAGACCAGGAGTTTATCAATTTTAAAGGTTTGATTTATTTTACCGATGGATTAGGTACTTTCCCTTCTCAGCGGCCTAAATATGATGTAGCTTTTGTTTTTGTGGAGGATGAACCGGCTGGACAAGCAGCAGACCGGCGGCCGGAAATACCAGTCTGGGCGGCCCGGGTACGTCTACGTAAGGATGATCTGGAAATGTTCTAGCTTTAAGGATTATAAAACAGTTCTGCTTTTAGTTGTAAGAACAGGTACAATTATTTGCTTTTTAAGCGGCTGAAATTTAATCTTGATATTAAAAGTAAATAGGAATCGATTTTATAATGGATAAATTTATCGTTGAAACAGGAAACTTAATACAATATACCGGGGAAGATCATTACGTGACGGTTCCCGCCGGCGTTAAAACTATCGGCCCTCAAGCCTTTAAGGACTGCCGCAGTATTTATGAGGTCACTCTGCCGGAGGGCTTGACCGGTATAGAGGATGAGGCTTTTGCCTGGTGCATCAACCTGAAAAAACTGGCGGCACCTTCCAGTCTAGTCCATCTGGGACGGGACGTTTTTGTAGGTACGCCTTTTTATAAATATTATTGTGAGAATGAAACTGATTGGCAGGAGGATTTCTGTCTGGTAGGTCATTGTCTTTTGAAGGGGCGGCGCAATCTGCGCCGGGCGATTATTCCTGAGGATGTGACCGAGATTGCGGCCGATGCCTTTGCCGGCTGTGTGTTGTTGTCGGAGGTGCGGATTTCAGACAGCGTACAAGTTATCGGTTGGCGGGCTTTTGCTGAGTGTACCGGTTTAACCGGGCTTACAATCCCCCAAAGCGTGCAGGTACTAGGCTGGAGATGTTTTCGCGGTTGTCTGCGGCTGGGAAAAATAGAGCTGCAGGAAGGTGTCAAAATCATGGAAGGCGGTGTTTTTTCCGGCTGCCGGGGTTTACGGAACGTGGTGCTGCCGGAGAGCCTGGTCCATTTAGGCAGCTGGGCTTTTTTCGAATGCAATAATCTGGTAACGGTGAAGATTAAAGGCTGCCTTACCAGCATCGGGGACTGGACTTTTTCCGGCTGCAGCAATCTGATACGGGTAGAACTGCCCCCGGGTTTAATCAGTATCGGGGTGGAAGCGTTTAAGGAATGCCTGAACCTGGAGGAGGCTGATTTGCCGCCGAATCTGCAAATTATTCGGCGCCGGGCCTTTGCCGGCTGTCACTGTTTAAGGAAAGTCAATTTGCCGGAAACCTTGACCCAGCTGCAGGAAGAAGCTTTTGCCGGCTGCTGGGACTTAGAAAAGCTCCGGCTGCCTGGTTCTTTAACGCAAATACCGGAGCGGGCCTTTACCGGTTGTGACCGTCTGCAGGAGCTGGTGCTGGAGCCTGGTTTACAGGATATTGGCGCCGAAGCTTTTGCTAATTTAAACTGTCTGGAGCGGCTGATTATTCCGGAAGGGGTGCTTCGCCTGGGTACCAAAAGCTTCAGCGAAGATCAGGCGCTGCGGGAGGTGCAGCTGCCGGAATCGCTGCAACAGATAGGGGCAGGGGCTTTCGCCGGCTGTCAAAGCTTGAAGCAGCTTAATTTGCCTCAAGGGGTGCAGAAAATAGGTACCGGGGCTTGGAAAGGCTGCATTCATCTGGCGGATGAAAAGGGCTTTATCATTTGGAAACAGGTTTTGTACGGCTACCTGGGGCAGGCCGAAGCACCGGTTTTGCCCGTCGGCCTGCAAGGAGTAGCCAGTGGAGCCTGGCGGGGCAACGGGCTGGTCAAAGAGCTGCGCCTGCCTGCTGCCGTTCAAGCAATCGGCTGGCAGGCTCTGGCCGAGATGCCGCTGTTGCAGAAAGTATTTTTACCGGCAGGGGTGACTACGCTGGGTCCGGAACCGTTTGCGGGCTGTCAAGGGCTGCTTTTGATAACGGCTTTAGGAATGGCACCGGAGCATTTTAAGGAGAAACCGGCCAGGCTGGCAGCGGCCTTGGGCTTTTGCCTGCAGCCGGACCTTTATAGGGCGGCAATGGCCTCCAGGTACAAAAGTTATCTGCAGGCGGAGTATCGTCAAGTGCTGGAACGGGCCATAGACCATAACTTTTTAGGCGTAATCGCCTATATGACTGATCAGGAACTTTTGCCGGCCGAAGCTTTTGAAGAACTGCTGGCCTATGCTCAGCAAGCCAAAACGTTGGAGATTGTGGCCTTATTGCTTAAATACCGGCAGCATCAGTTGAAAAATACGGACCCTTTTGCCAATCTGACCCTGGATTAATGAGGGTTGCGCGGGTCTTGGCACTGGAGGAGGACAGAAGTTTGTCAACCGTATGCCTGGAATGCGGGTCAGGTTTTAGAAGAAACTTTTATTATAAATATTAATTAGCATTTTTGCAGGATGAGCCCAATAATAGGATGGAGTTAAAAGATGAACATTAAAGAAGCTAAAGAACAGATAAAAAATGCTATGACGGCGTATTTTACCAAGGATGAGTACGGCAATTACCGGATACCGATAGAAAAACAACGCCCTATTTTTCTCATGGGGCCGCCGGGGATAGGTAAAACGGCTATCATGGAGCAGGTGGCGGCGGAGCTGGAGGTAGGGCTGGTAAGTTATTCCATGACTCATCATACCCGGCAGAGCGCATTAGGCCTGCCCTACATCGTGACCAGAGAATTTGGCGGACAGAAATATTCTGCCACCGAGTATACCATGAGTGAAATTATCGCTTCCGTGTATGAACTGATGGCTAAAACCGGCTTAAAGGAAGGAATCTTGTTCCTGGATGAGATAAATTGCGTTTCCGAGACACTGGCTCCGTGCATGCTGCAATTTTTGCAATTTAAAATTTTTGGTCAGCACCGGGTGCCTGAAGGCTGGATCGTGGTGACGGCCGGCAACCCTCCCGAATATAATAAATCGGTTCGGAGCTTTGATCTGGTTACCTGGGACCGTTTGAAGCGCATAGATGTGGAACCGGATTATGAAGTCTGGCGGGAATATGCGCTGCAAGCTGGGGTGCACCCGGCAGTGATGACCTATTTGAGCGCCCGTAAAAAGGATTTTTACCAGGTGGAAGCTGCCGGGGACCTCAGTAATTTTGTAACCGCCCGCGGTTGGGATGATTTATCCCAGATGATCTTTCTTTATGAGGAACACCGGCTTAAGGTGGACGAAAAGCTGGTGGGTCAATATCTGCAGAACCGGCGCATCGCCAAGAACTTTGCTATCTATTATGATTTATTTACCAAGTATCGGAGTGATTATCAGGTGGAAGCCATTCTGGAGGGGAAGCCGCCGGAGGCGGTAATCTTTAGGGCGAAACGGGCGGCTTTTGATGAAAGGCTTACTTTACTGGCCATTATTTTTGATGCCTTGGGTGCGGAATTAAAAGAAGTGGTGGAACAGGAAAAGCTGCTAACCTCATTAGTACAAAGGTTAAAAGCGGTGCAGCAGGACTTGACGGCTGGAAAAGTGGTAGAAGAAAGTCTCGAAGCTAAAATTGCCAGTGAAAGAGCTGCTTTAGAGAAGAGTCGTTTAGCCAACGCCAGCACCAGAAATCAGCAGCGTCACCGGCAAAAATTGATACTGGCTTTGGAGGAAGAACTGGCCGGGCTGCGAAAATTGCCAGGAAAACCGAAAGACGGAGCGGCCCGGGAACTGTTAAAATCTGACCTGGCGGCTCGGGTGGAGCAGTTTAAAGCCCGTGGGGCCAAGACCAGAGAACGTTTAGATCATGTCTTTACTTTTGCAGAACAAGCCTTTGGCGAAGGGCAGGAAATACTGCTTCTGGTTACAGAGTTGACGGCCAACCAGGATGCGGCGGCTTTTATCAGCCGGTTCGGTTCCGATAAGTATTATGCTTATAATAAAGCCCTGGATTTTCAGGAAAGGCAGTTGGATATCCTTAAAAGGATCGAGGAGCTGAACCTGGAACAATAAGCGGCGGAAGCTGCTAGGCTGGAGGCTCCGATTATTGGCTAGGCTGTACCTGGGACAATAAGCAGACTGGTAAGGCTAGGACCATAGTTCAATCTAATATTGGAAACCTAAGGGTGGACAGCGAAAGGAAGAGGAAAATGGAAGGAAAATTTAGGCACCCGGTCTTACAGGCAAGAATGTTTTATGCCGCACAGCTGGAGGAAAGAGATTGCGGGGAATTAGAGGCTGAATATGCAGTGAACCTGGCGGAGGCTATTTTTGGCCAGGATACCAGCTGCGGTAAGATTTTTTTGCAAAGGGAAGACCTATGGGTGGAAGACCCCTTAAAGCTGGCTGCCGAAATCTATAGCCGGCAAGGTAATGTCAATAAAAAACTTACGGCAGAGCTGGTTTGGAAGGCACAGATTAACACCTGCCTGTCTTTATTTGAAGAGGAAAGACGGGCTTTTATCAGTGCTGAATATGGCCGGCTTTTACCGCTTTTGGGGGTAGATTACTGGAACCGGGAAACCGGTACTTATGGAGTGTTATGGCATTATGATATTGGTGCCAGGATAGACGAAGCGGCTCAAGATGCCTTGAGACCCCAGGGAAAGGCCATTGAAAATCCCTATGAGCTGGACTTGCCAGCTCTGGCCTTGCTGGGCTATTTAGATAAACGGATAGAGATGTTGGGGACGGTAAGTTATACTCCCTTCTTCCGGATGCGCAGTGAAGATCGGGACAGATTAGTCCTGCTGGCCGATGGTAAAGAAAGGTTATTGGCTAATCAGGTCCTGGCTCCGGCGGAGATGAAAAAACTACTGGAAGGGCATGAGGCCTTTGTTAAACGCGGTGAGGCAGTTTAAGACAAGGCGGTTTAAGACAAAGTAGTTTACGACAAGGAAGTTAAAATGAAAAACGGCCTTAAGCGCTTAAATCCGGAATTACCGGGTTTTGCACTTAAGACCGTTTCTTTTTGCGGGCAGATGAAATCAGGTTCAGACTATGGATTGGCTAATTTAAAACTTGAAGGTTTAGCTGTTGTAAAAACTATTCTAAGATGATCGATTTAGATTCCCGGTCCGACACATACCCGATAATCTCAGCGCAGGGTAAATTATCCTTGAGCCTGTTGATAAGTTGGGGAACATCCGCTTCGGCTGCTGCTATGAGCAGGCCGCCGGAAGTTTGCGGATCGTACAGGATATCTTGCAAGGCGACGCTGATGTTGCTTTTAACCAGGACAGAGGCTTCGGCAAAGTCCCGGTTGCGGTAAGCTCCGGCAGGAATTAAGCCCATTTCTGCCATTTCGTAGGCTTCTTGATGATAGGGGATACGCTGAGAGTCAAGGTGCAGGGTCAGGCCGCTTCCGTCGGCCATTTCCAAGGAATGTCCCAGCAAAGAAAATCCGGTAACATCGGTACAGCTGTGTATTTCATAATTAAGCATGATCTCACAGGCCGTTTTGTTTAGCTGAGCCATCTGCTGGTAAAGCTTATCCAGTAAGGAGGATGGCACTAAATCGGCTTTAGCGGCGGTGGTTAGAATACCGATGCCAAGAGGTTTGGTAAGGATGAGTACGTCACCCTTTCTGGCAGAGGCGTTGCGCAGTACCTTTTGCGGATGAACGAACCCGGTAACAGAAAGGCCGTATTTCGGCTCCGGATCTTCGATAGTATGTCCGCCTGTGATGATGACACCGGCCTCATAAGCTTTCTCATAACCACCCCGCAGAATGTTGTGGATGGCTTCTTTACCCATTTTGTTCGAGACGCACATGACGTTCATGGCCAGTTTGGGCTCACCGCCCATGGCATAAACATCGCTTAAGGCGTTGGCGGCCGCAATTTGGCCGAATAAAAAGGGGTCGTCAACGATGGGCGGGAAGAAATCAATTGTTTGAACCAGGGCCAGACTGTCGTTGATCTGGTAGACCGAAGCATCATCGCTTTTGTCATAACCTACCAGCAGGCGTGGGTCGGAACGAACCGGCAAATCCTTCAGCAGTTTTGCTAAAACACCGGCTCCCACCTTAGCACCGCATCCGGCACAGGTGGCCAGTTTAGTTAATTTTATATCTTGCTGCATTTAGAAACCTCCTTTGAGTTTTGACAGGTAAATGAAGCGGTTAAATTTACTTTGCCCGGTAAATAATTTCGTAGCCGGAATCGTTTTCACGGGCAATCTGTTCAATCTCTCCATGGGCATCACTGGTAAACTGGAAATCTGGCGGAGCCAGAAACCGGACACAGGTACCGCAAGAAGAACTGAGTTTACGGGGAACCGGCATCAACTGGGGGGACTTAATCTGAGGGGGAGCCTCTTTTTTGAAACGCAAGGCGCCAAAATGTGAGTAAAAGGTGGCGATGTAAAACATAAGCTTACCCCGCTATTCTTTGGTACGACAAATTTTTAAAGTATATTCGCCGTTGTTTTCCGTCGCTTTTACGGTATAGCCGTTGTGCTGGGCGAAACGAGTAACGTTCTCCAGGGCGGTACGGTTATCTACCAACATCTCATATTCTGCTGCCTGGTTCATCATAGCTTTTTTGATCATGATTACTGGTTCCGGACAGGAAATTCCTCTGGCATCAATCATAGTTCTTCCTCACTTTCGTTCAATAACATAACATCAATGATAAAGGGGTATATTCTATAAGGTTTAAAGAAGAGTTTTATTTAGCGTGATTCTTTCACAGTGTTAGAAACAGCAATGATCAGGGTTACTAAAATACCAACCATAACGCCAATTTTGCCGTTGAAAGTGGGACCTTGTGCAGAAGCAGCTAAGGCAAAATTATGCGCAAAGGCGGCACCGGCGGCCAAACCTAAAACAGTAACAGCCGAATCGGTGTTCCCTTCGCCGGTTAACACCAGTTGCCGCAAGGGGCATCCTCCTAAAAGGACGCAGCCGAAACCTGCCAGATACATGCCTAACAGATTCCAAAGGGCATCGGTGTGGGCAATCGGCTGGTTGGCAAAACCAGGGTGAAAATTGCCCGCCAGAAGGTTGACGGCCAAGGCCGATATAAAGATAGCCACAAAACCAAAGAGCAGCTTTCCCTCTCTAAACAGGATGGCATCGCGGATACCGCCTACCATACAGAGGCGGGTCTTTTGAGCCAGCGCACCTACTAATAATCCGGCACCCAGAGAAACCACCGTTGCCGCGTGTTTAGCCCCGGGGCCGCCGCCGGCTTTTGTAAATAAAATTACGGCCGGAGCGGTAATGAGCAGAACCAGTAAAACCAGCTGCAGGGCCGGCAGCAGCTTCCCTTCCAGAGGAGGTTGATTGTAAGTTCTTTTTAAAGAATAACCCCGGTTCAGGAAGAAGACTCCGGTGGCGATACCCAGGATGAAACCGGCCAAACCGGAGAAAGCATTCCAATCTCCGCCTGCTAATCTGAGAATCATGCGGAACGGGCAGCCTAAGAACATCAGGCAGCCGATCATTACTACAAAACCCAATAGAAAACGGGTTAAAGGTGCAGAGCCGCCTTTAGCGGCATGCTCGTGGCTGAGCAGAGAAATAAAGAAGGACCCCAGTATAAGCCCCATAATTTCAGGTCTGAGATACTGAACGGCTGCAGCCCGGTGCAGTCCTAACCCTCCTACGGTGTCCCGGATAAAGCAGGCAATGCAAAATCCCATATTGGCCGGGTTGCCGGCTATGACCAGCAACCCGGCGATAAGGCCTATGAGTAATCCGGCACCAATGATGTTACGTTTTTCAGCTTGTAGATTCATATGCGTTAGCTCCTTTGAAATATTTTGAGGGGAAAGAAATTCTGTTCATAAAAATTTTATCTTAAATTGATGCTAAAGTAAAATTGCAATATTATAAAATTTATATATAATTATAGATATAATCAATAATATCCGGGAGGTAAATTGGCTATCTCAGTAAATTTAAAAAGATGGTAGTTGTCAGCCGGAGCAGAGACTTACAGAGAAAAATAGGACCTAAGCAGGGCCAGGATAATTAAAAACAGCAAAGAGAGGGCGAATATGATGAAGGTAATTTATTTTGATAATGCCTGCACTTCTTTTCCTAAGCCGGTGCCGGTTGCCCAGGCGGTTTATGAGTTTATTAAGGAACGAGGAGTTAATGTGAACCGGGGGAACTATTCCCTGGCCTATGAAGCAGAAGACAGTGTTTATGAAACCAGGCGGAAGTTAGCCCGGTTGTTCCATTTCCCGGAGAGCAAGAACGTTATTTTTACGGCGAATATAACTATGAGTTTGAATATGGTGCTGAAAGGACTTTTACGGCCGCATGACCATGTGCTGGTCTCTTCTATGGAACATAACGCGGTTATGCGGCCTCTGGTACAACTACAGGCCGGTGGAGTATCTTTTGACCGGATTCCCTGTACTAAAACCGGAGAGTTGCGGTTTGAAGAAACGGAAGCTCTTTTGAAACCTAATACCAGAGCTATAATCCTTACCCATGCTTCTAATGTTTGCGGTACCATATTGCCGCTGGAGAAAATTGGTGGGCTCTGCCGCCAACATAAACTCCTATTTATTGTAGATAGCGCGCAGACGGCGGGCAGTTTGCCGCTGGATATGATAAAGGAAGGAATCGATGTGCTGTGCTTTACCGGTCATAAGGGACTACTGGGACCGCAAGGCATAGGAGGCTTTATCCTGAAAGAAGAAATAAGTCAGCGACTGGAACCGCTTATAAGCGGAGGAACGGGCAGCCTGTCACATCTGGAAACGGTACCGGATTTCTTGCCGGACCGTTTTGAACCGGGAACTTTGAATTTGCCTGGCATTGCCGGTCTTAAAGCTGCCCTGGAATATATAGAAAAGACGGGGATGGAAGCGATTCATACTAAAGAGATGCAGCTTACCGGACAGTTCTTGGAGGGAATAAAGCGTTTGAACAGGGTCAGATTAATAGGTAAACCAGGCTTAGAAGGCAGAACCAGCGTGGTTTCACTGCAGATAGAAGCTATGGATAATGCTCAGGCCGCTTTTAGCCTGGAGCAACAATTTGGCATCCTGACCAGGGTGGGTCTGCACTGTGCTCCTAGCGCCCATAAAACTCTGGGTACCTATCCGGAAGGTACGATTCGCTTCTCTTTCGGCCATTTAAATACTGAAGAAGAAGTAGAAGCAGCTTTAAGTGCATTAAGGATCATCTGTAGTCAGCGGGCTGAGAAAAAATAAATGAAGGAGCGTTAAAATAATGGATTTTCGCCAGTTAGAAGCTTTTTGTGCTATCGTAGAATGGGGTAGTTTTTCAGAAGCATCTAAACATTTATTTATAACCCAGCCTACCATCAGCAGTCATATTCAAGCTTTAGAAAAGAATCTGCACACGGATTTACTTGATCGTACCACCAAACCGGTTACCCTTACGGAGGAAGGGAAAAGATTTTATGCTTCTGCTAAAGATTTGCTCCGGCTTAAGGAAAAAGTATTGCGGGATTTTGAAAATAACCTTCATCATATTATCCAGTTTGGCTCTTCCTCTATACCTTCAGCTTACGTACTGCCGGAGATTATGTCGGCATATCATGAACTGGTGCCGGAAACAATTTTTAATGTAGTTCAGGCTGACAGCAGCGATATTTTACAGCAGATAAGGGCTGGCAGCCTGGATGTGGGGATAACCGGACTGTCGCTCTCAGAAGAACACTATTCCTGTACCGCTATCTACCGAGATGAGATGGTCCTGGCTACTCCGGCCACGGAATATTATCTAAGACTGAAAAAACAGAAGATTCCTTTGACGCGTTTACTGCAAGAACCTTATTTGGTACGAGAGGATGGTTCCGGAACTAAAAAGGCCGCAGAGCAGTTTTTGAAAGCAATCAATCTGACAAGCTCTGATTTAAATATTGTGGCCCGGATGAACGATTTGGAGGCTATTAAGCAATCTATCATTTACGGATTGGGTATTTCTATTCTATCGAAGAAAGTTACCGATGATTTAAAAAAAGCCAACCGGCTTATCATTTATCCCTTAGCCAAGGGAGGGGTGTATCGAAATTATTATCTCATTTACAATAAAAATGTTATTCAAAATAAGCAACTTAAAGGTTTTATAAGATTCGTGGAAAACTTTTATGAGCAGGACAAAGGGGTAAAGACCCTGGTCTAATATAGCTAATAATGCTGTTGGAGGATAAACGGGGCAGCCTTTAGTTATAATTAGAAGAAAATAGGTAATTGAAAAAAAGCAATTGACAATTTGAGAATTAGATGTTATTATAATTAAGTCGTCAGCCCACGCTGTACCACAGCGTGGGAATTTTTTCGAGACAAATCAATTTAGTAACGAAAAAAATTAAAAAGACGAAAAAAAGTAGTTGACAAATATCGCAAGATGTTGTAAACTAAACAAGCTGTCGCAAGACAACACAGAACCTTGAAAACTGAATAACATAGTGAATGTGCGGGTACACATCTTCTA
>Ga0268357_100433_pt1 | contig 53883 bp, 49 predicted proteins | sample BioMet10_FD_192466 | JGI IMG/M metagenome (GOLD analysis project Ga0268357, IMG submission 192466) | Sewage microbial communities from Oakland, California, United States - Biofuel 10 (Illumina Assembly) | ecosystem: Engineered > Wastewater > Sewage > Unclassified | place: USA: California... | reverse complement strand
ATAACAACTTTCACGTATACCTTTTAGGTTTGTAATTACACAAGCCTCTTTGTGATGTACTTTTTTAATAAAAATTTTATATAAAATTTTTTCAGAAGATACTTGACTTTTTATAGTTGGTCTTTCACTTGATTTTTGGCAAAAGAAAAGAGCTAACGCTCTGAACGTTAGCCATCAATGTTACTATGATTATAATATATATTTGATTTTTCTTTTGCTACGGTTGTAGATGTACTTCTCTCACTGCAGAATTTAGATTATGCAGTGAATCTCAACGAGTAAGTTGATAAAAGTTGTAAATATATCAACAAATAAGCTATACTATTACCGTAGAGCATTACAAATGCAGCTAGTTTTAATTTACTTATGCAGTGACAAATCTTATTTAATAGACTCATTACATTTTAAGTTGCATCAAAAATTACTTTCCGAGCCAAAATCCTAATTGTATCACCAGAATTAAGTGTTATATTAAAACTAACGAACTCATCAATTATACTATTATAGTTTGCAAGCCTACTACACCAAAATTGTTCATCATTCTTATATTTTTCTAATTTATTAATTAATTCACTATTATCGTCCATATCAAAGTGTGAAATATAGTTTCCACTTCCCCATAATTCATAATAGCTAATTTCATTATAAACAACTTCTTCAAAGATTAAATCTGCCTTTAGCTGTAGATTTTCAGAAATAATCTTTGACATTGGTATTATAACCTTGTACTCGTCATAATTGCATATTACTTGCTTAATCTGCCAATCATGTAAACTCATACTGTTAATATTGGTTAGTGTTTTTTTTTCTACTACTATCACTTTTATGTCTCCTTTACTTGAACAGATGTATGAAATCATCTGGAATAGAATCACCTGGCATTATATGTGTATTACCAGTTGTTGGATGTGGTATTCGATTCTTACCATCGGGTGTAATATGATAATGCTCACCATATTGTAAATCTTCATTCCACTCAAACAACGCCTTTTTTGTATCATCTAGCCATTTAATAATTCTACCATTAGCTTTAGTGTTAATATCTAACTTTTTTAACCCACTAGGATTAAAATCATTAGGATTTTTAGGAAACGTCTTGCTTATTGTTTCTCCTGCTCCATTAACAACCTTGGAAATTTTGTCACTTTGCTTTTCAGCTTGACTTTCAGCCACAGTAGCAGCTCCACCCGATGCAACTGATGCTGTACGTGGATGTGTTATTATATAATTTATCCCAACTAATGCTGCAATTGTAATTGTAACCGTTACGACTGTTGCTACTATATGCTCAGTGACTGCACTTACTGCATTATTTACTGCACTCTTAACTGATTGCCATATAGAAGAAATTGACAAGTTACCATCTGGGTCAGACATATTTACTGGATTATTCAAACAATAAGCAAATACGTTATGAGTTAATAGTTCTCCTACCTTTCCTCCTAAAGCATCAGCGTTGATAAACCTTCCCCATTCAGGGTTATAATACCTACTTTGCAGATAATACAACCCAGTCTCGGTATCAAACCTATACCCTCTGTATCTGTAAGGATTCTTTACCCCCACAGTTGAAGCAAGCGTTCCAGTAGTGGATACAAGTTTACCCCAAGTATCATAAGTATAGCTTACCACCTGGGTTCAACTACAGTCAATAATACCAGTTATGTCTCCCTGAGCATTTCTTACATAGTAGTATTCTGTGCCGTTAAGGTTCATGCTTACAATATTTCCTGAAGCATCATAGGAATAGTATATTGCATCTATTCCATTGCTTTCATAGGTCTTTGGGCTTTTTCCATCATCCTTCAGATATCTTTTGAATTTCTACACAAAATCTATTGCCATTCCTCTACTCCTCTTAATTGTTTTTAGACAAAAGAAAAGAGCTAACGCTCTGTGACGTTAGCCCTCAATGTTATTATGGTTATTATATATATTTGATTTTTGTTTTGATTCGGTTAAAGGTGAGCTCCTCTCACTGCAGAATTTAGATTATGCAGTAAAACCAAAATAAAAATTCTTAGAAAAGTTAACCACTTTAGCACAATCAACTGTATTTCTCAACTTATGTGGCTAGTTATTTAGTAATTTTGTAGTCTATAGCTTGTAAATATAATTTTAAAAGCTCTATTTATCATCTAATTGTATTTAGTCATTATGCTTGCATAGTTCATTTGGTTGTAAAACTAGTATAGCCTTTGTTTTACCTTCTTCATCTAAAAATTCTACTTCATAAGCTTCATTTGGTTCAGTATATACCTCTACAATGGCTCCTGATTCTCCTTTTAGGACACCTTCGTTTGAGTAATTATTTAAAACTATTACAGTATCATACATATCAAATTTCATTTCACACCTCTATTTAACAAATAATGTTACCATATTTGGAGCACTTTCACCAGTTTTAATTATCCATCCAGTTCTCACCATAGCTGAATTACCATTTGGACCCTTTATCATCATATCAACAGTATACCTTTGTCCATATTGGTCTAATTTCCCTGCAACAGCCTCAAACTTAGGTAATTGCTTTGTTATAGTAGTTCTAAGCTGTTCCGCATTTGATTTCGTATATCCCAAAGCACTTTTAAATACTCTAGCCTTATTACCACCAACTGGGTGTTCGGGGTTAAGCGCATAGTCAGTTAGTTTCTTTATGTCAACAACAGCTTTCTGATAATTAGGCAATTTATTAGCCACTGTAGCAGCTACACCCCCGCCAGCAGCCGCTGCGGCTGTAACTGCGGTATATGCCGTTTCTGCAAGATACCCTAGACCTGCTCCCACTAATGCACCTGCCGCTGAACCAGCCAACATGTACTTCCAGTTCCAATCTGTGTTCGCTCCTGCAATTACTGCTCCAGCAACAGCACCTACTAAAGCTCCAACTATTTGCCAGAAGTGCCCATCTGGGTCTTCACGATTTATAGGATTATTTCCACAGTAAGCAAATACATTATGAGACAATAAATCCCCAACTTGACCGCCTAAATTATCAGCATTAATAAATCTACCCCACTCAGGATTATAGTAACGTGAATTCAAGTAATATAGTTGAGTCTCGGTATCATACCTATACCCTCTGTATCTGTAAGGATTCTTTGCTCCAACAGTTGAAGCAAGCGTTCCAGTAGTGGACACAAGTTTGCCCCATGTATCATAAGTATAGCTTACCACCTGGGTTCCGCTGCCGTCAATAAGTCCTGTTATGTCTCCCTGTGCATTTCTTACATAGTAATATTCTGTGCCGTTAAGGTTCATGTTTACAATATTCCCTGAAGCATCGTAGGAATAGTATATCGCATCTGTTCCATTACTTTCATAGGTTATTACCCTGTCTCCCACAAGATGATAATCTGTGGTCACTCCATCTACAATCTTTTGAGTTCTTATACCTGCATCATTATATTTATAGCTTATATTATGACCGTTTCATACTGCTGTTTTCAGCTGTCTGCCTTCCTCCCAGGTATAGGTCCATCCATCATAGGTAAGAGGATTACCAATAGCATCATAGGTTATTGCCTTTCCGTCATAGCTTGTTAGTTTATCCTTCCAGTTCGTGTCACCATAGTTGTAGCTAACAGTTTTTGTCGGAGTTCCTGGGGTTCCAGTTGTGTATGCGTATTCTGTTTTGCTTGTTATATTTCCCCCTACATCATAAGCATATACAATTGTTTTATTTAGAACCTGATTGTCTTCCCTGATTACTTCATTAAGTTCATTATAGTTGTATTTTATCTGATTGCCGCCTTGAGTTATTGTCTCTATATTACCATTAGCATCATAAGTGTAAGCTATTGCTCCTAACGTGCCGTTACTCATAGTATCTATTTTAGTGGACGTAGATCCGTTAGCTCCCTGCTTGTAGGTATAGGTAGTATTAAAATTTGTACTTCCTGTATTTACTGTTTTTTCCTCAACCCTACCTAATTTGTTATTCTCATATCTTTGGGTTACCTTGCCGCCTCCTGCCAAGTCGGTTTCAGTTGGTCTGTTGTCCTTGTCATAAATATAGGAGGTTGTATGGACTACATTATTTATTTTATCCGTCAAGGAGCTTGCATTATTATTTTTGTCATAGCCATAGCTGTATTTGTATCTTTCACTGCCATTAAAGCTTCTCGCTATTACTCTATCTAAGCTGTCATAGCTACTGGATACATTCTGACCGTTTCCGTAGTTTGACTGCTGAAGCAGCGAGGTTCTTGCTTCATATACATTTGTTATAAGATTCTGTGATCCTGCGGATACTGTAGTATTATTACCTAAAGCATCATAGCCGAAATTATAACTGAAGCCATTATGAGTTATGCTGCTTATCCTATCATTTAAACAAGTATAGCTGTTTGTTACAGTCTTCCCATCTGCATCTTTGCTTACACTTAAAAGGTTATCCGTATTGCTGTCATTAATATAAGATGTAATAGAATTATTATTATGCAAATAGTTTTGAGTTTCTCGGTATTGTTTTTTCAACTATGGTTGTAAAGTTGCATTTTATATACTATTTTATACAGTGGCTTGTTATCTTTTTATATTGAACTATTTCATAGTACCCTCATCCTTCACCTTGATTTCGTAATCAGTAAATGCTGCTCTAAAAGTAATCATTTCTGATACAAACTGAACGAACTTAATATTCTTAAATTGTGAAAATATCTCTGAAATAACTTCGTTATTATTATTCATTGAAATTTTCATCAAGCTGTCTTTGTACTCAAATACAATGCCTTCTTCTACTGAATTTGTATTTTCAATTCGCAGACTATATACACTGCCTATATCATCATTTGGGTCGTTCAGTATGGTTGTACTATTAATTCCTCTATAATATTGGACTCCATTAAATACCATCTGTACCTCTTCAAATGTGTCTTCATATAATTTGATTTGACTTACTTTAGGGTGCTGATTACTTATTTTAGCGTCCAAATTTATGATTATTTTAGAATCGCATATCTTGAATTCTATACCTACTAGATAGCTTTCTTCAAATACATACCAATCTATATTCATTCTACTCCTCCTCAATCACTTACATCCCATCTTATGGGAGTATGATTTTCTGGGCTTCTTTTTGAAACTGGATTACCAAACCTATCTGTTCTCTGCCCTGTTGGGCCTTTTATTTCAATATGTGGCATTTCACTCCCTGGTGTTCTTGGACTTCCTTTTTTCAATGTGATTCTTGGAGTTCCATTCTCATCTACCCATTTCTCAGGGCCATCTGGAGTTTTGGTTTTCTGCCATCCTTTTGATTTTGCATGTTCTCGTAACTGTGATGCGGTTGGGGTATCAGAAGAAGGTATTCCAAAAATATCTTCTCCACTTTTATCTCCTTCTTCAGTATCCCCTGTTGTTGAATCCGAATTATCAGAATATGTGATATTACGATTATTGTAATACTGATATCCTTCGTATATTAGTCCACCCACTACATAAAGAACTAATCCCCCAAAAATAACTTCTGGCGCTATAAACCCTACTGTAAGTCCTAATAAAAGCCCATTATAACCACTTGGATCAACCATATTTATAGGATTATTTTTGCAATATGCAAACATATTGAATGAAAGCAATTCACCTGGAGTTCCTAGGTATCCATCTACATTAATAAATCTACGCCACTCAGGGTTGTAATACCTGCTCTGAAGATAATACAATCCAGTCTCGGTATCATACCTATACCCTCTGTATCTGTAAGGATTCTTTGCTCCAACAGTTGAAGCAAGCGTTCCAGTAGTGGACACAAGTTTGCCCCATGTATCATAAGTATAGCTTACCACCTGGGTTCCGCTTCCGTCAATCAGTCCTGTTATGTCTCCCTGTGCATTTCTTACATAGTAATATTCTGTGCCGTTAAGGTTCATACTTACAATATTTCCTGAAGCATCATAGGAATAGTATATCGCATCTGTTCCATTGCTTTCATAGGTTACCCTGTCTCCTACAAGATGATAATCTGTGGTCACTCCATCTACAACCTTTTGTGTTCTTATACCTGCATCATTATATTTATAGCTTATATTATGACCGTTTCCTACTGCTGTTTTCAGTTGTCTGCCTTCTTCCCAGGTATAAGTCCATCCATCATAGGTAAGCGGATTTCCAATAGCATCATAGGTTATTGCCTTTCCATCATAGCTTGTTAGTTTATCCTTCCAGTTCGTGTCACCATAGCTGTAGCTAACAGTTTTTGTCGGAGTTCCCAGAGTTCCAGTTGTGTATGCGTATTCTGTTTTGCTTGTTATATTTCCCCCTGCATCATAAGCATATACAATTGTTTTATTTAGAACCTGATTGTCTTCCCTGATTACTTCATTAAGTTCATTATAGTTGTATTTTATCTGATTTCCGCCTTGAGTCATTGTTTCTATATTTCCATTAGCTTCATAAGTATAAGCTATTGCTCCTAGCGTACCGTTACTCATAGTAGCTATTTTTGTAGAAGTAGATCCGCCAACTCCCTGCTTGTAGGTATAGGTGGTATTGAAATTTGTACTTCCTGTATTTACTGTTTTTCCTTCAACCCTTCCTATACTGTCATAGCTTTGGGTTACCTTGCCGCCTCCTGATAAGTCTGTCTCAGTTGGTTACTTCTCAAATCTTTTCTGTATATATTGTATCCATTCTGATATATCATATTGTTCTATATCCTTTATGGTAGTTCCATTTACACCAGGAGTATCGCTCCCACTGTTATTCTTAATATTTCTGTAAGCTAAAACTATATTCTTTGGGTCTACTATTGTAGAAATCAAATTTTCAAATATATAACCCTCTTTGCTTTTTTTATAAAGCTGGTCTTGGATTTGTTGAGTATTATAATATTCGTTATTTCTTAGTTGTTGTTTCTTTAATATTCCTTCTTCACCTGCCGCCATTAGTTAGCTTCATTCTTATTGTTTCGGCTTTTCTTAGTCTTAATCGAACCTAATGATTTTCGTATAATTTAATCTTAATAAACATTGACTTGTGGCTATCCCTCCACTTGCTTTCGCAAGTTTCAACGGTACTATGCCACTACTTTCACTGATATAAAGATAAGTTATAGCTTTTGCCTTTCCTTATCACCACTTCATAGGAAATGAGTCCTCCATGCTATCAGCTTACCACGTTCCAATAACTTTATCTTTGCATATATCCTTAGGCAATTCCTATGAGCATGTGTGCTTGATACTGCCTGTAACAGTATAAGGATTTTCATAACACCGATTTTTACTAATCCTCACACACCCTACAGCTTTGGTAGGTGAAACATTTTTATTTCCTCTATGTCTAGACCCTTACATTCGGAATTTTGTCAGTCCCTTTGGGACATTCTTACCATAGATATTTTATAGACTCCCGACCTATCTTACACTCGACCACCTCTGGTTCGCTTTTCCTCAGCCTTATCTGTTAGGGTGTAATCTTAGCCGACTTCACCGAGCTTATAACAACTTCTTTCTTATTAAAGAAATTGCTATTCGGAGTATCAGAGAAAGCCCTTCAAAGCGTTACCTTCTCATTTGACTTTTCAAGTTATCAGTTCTTAAACTGTTTCGCAGTTTAGGCAATACTTTTCATATTGCAACGTGTCGCACCGGTATCATATCTATACCCTCTATATCTGTAAGGATTCTTTACTCCCACAGCATCTTTAAATGTACCAGATATATCTATAACCTTTATTTTACATCTTTGCATAAAGAAATTCCACCACAACAAGTGTAATGGAATTTCTTTATTATTTCTCATGCAGAATTATTATTAATTTAGATATACATTAACAATCTAGCAATATCAAAACACAATTCTGATTAAACTTATTCCGTAGTAAGAATTTTTTGTATCCAGATATCTACAAAATCTTATTAGATTTAGATATTATTTCCCCGATGGCAGTTAGTATATTCCCAAGTCGCTCAAAATCAACCGGTGTTGGTATGTTTCCACCTTCAAGAACCTTATTAAGACTTTCCCAATCATCTTTTAATGAGCCAACAGTAACCTGAGGATTTTCATTGTTTATATCTTCTCTCTCATCAGACGTAATAGTCCAGTAGTAATCTGAATCTGTCTGAATCTCATTAAATTCAATAGATTTTGCCTTGTTAATTAAAATGTCACATAAATCTGCTACTTCTTGTAATTTTACAATCATATTTCTTATCTCCTATTTTAAAAGCTCAATTATTTTATTCAGTTCTGCATGTTGCTTATTTATTAGCTTTTGTCTATTTAATGCTCTACCATCAATTATTTTTTGTCTTATTTCTGGTGATGAAGCATTTTTCAGTATTCCTTTATTATCAAATGCATCAGGATTCTTTATAAATTTATTTAGTTTTGTCACATGTTCTTCAATAAGTCGCTCATATGACTCTTTAGACTTAACTAGCTGTTCTCTAGTTTGATTGATCAAATTGTTTCCAGATGAATTAGTGGCTATTTTTTTTACAGTATCTGTTGCTTTCGAGACATTATTTGATTGCTTACTTACTTGATTTCCGATAACCCCTGCTGTACCACCTGAGGCTGCAGCTGCTAATTTTTGAGGATTATTAATTATATAATAAATACCTAATGCCACTATAGTAGCTGCCACAACAACTGTTGATACAATGTTATCTGCTGCTTTTTTTAACATTTGTTTTCCAGCATCAAATATCTGTCCTAAACTTGGCCAATATCCGTTTGGGTCTTCCATTATGCCGTCTTCATTTATCTCGATATTAATACTACGAAATATTTGAAGTGGGAAATAGTTAATTTGCCTTATTGCCTAATAATGAATACCAACAATAATCCTAAATTTGAGGAAAGCTGAACCTACATTGCAGTAAATTCAGCTATTCAAATTTGATTACATATTATTAATTTTAATTCCTCTTAAGACAAAATTTTGTCCCCTATATTTCTGATATGGCACTTTTCATCTAACTCTTCTTCAAACTTGTGTTAGTTTATTTTTTATTAATTGTAATTTTTTCAAAATGAACTAAAATTGTTGCTCCTGACGCAAAAAGTATCTCATGCGAGAAAGTTTTCTCATTCACTTTGAAAAATTCATCATACCCATAATCATCAAATCCATCATATGTTCTTCTTTTTCTATTAAATAAGTCAGGTTGTTGTTTGTAGTTAAGGGTTATTTTTTTTATTTTTTTATATACTATATTCCACGTTTTGATATTATCGGTAATAACTATACTTATAGCAACTGGGTCTTTATATCCTTTTTCTCCATGCAGTACTTCAAAGTTTTTAAGTTCATAATCATGAAATCCGTATTCCTGCTCATAGATTTTAAGAAATTTTTTAGGTAATAACTCTTTTACAGTTTTAAATATTTCAGAATACTCTCTATCATTTTTCTCCCACTGTAATTTAGCCTTTTTTCTTTCTTCTTGTAAATCGCTATTTATTCCACTCCAAAGTTCATCAGTAAAATACCTCATTTTATTCTCCTTAAAATTATAACTTATGGTATTGCAATATTTGCAGGTATTGTCCACCATAATGGTGGAGCAAAAGATGGAACCATTCTTACAGTTCTATATAGCAAGTAAGCCCCTCCAGCGATTGCTGTAGTAGTCGCTATTTTATCAGCAGTAGGTTTAGCTGCATTTGCATCCCAATCCCATCCTATTTTCCCTTTTAAACGCTCCCTTACTGTTGCAGGTGGGTTTGGTAGTCCAGTAGGGTTCTCTTTTGTTCTTCTTCCTCCATCTACATCTTGCTGATATTTCTTTCCTCCACCATTTACATGTACGTGTTCCTTCTCTCTTGTACTCTCGTTTGCCCCTTCTTCTCTATACGACCACCCTTTTCCTAAATCTTTCATTTGTGCATATACAAAAGAAGACGCTGCAGATACACTCGAAGCCACTGCTCCTACAATAGCATTTACTACTGAGATAGCAGCATTTAAAATAGAATCAACCCATGAAGGCCAATTACCACTTGGATCTGATAGATTCACTGGATTATTTAAACAGTATGCAAATAAATTATGGGATACCAATTCTCCAATACCTCCAACAGCAGCATCTGCATTAACAAACCTGCCCCAGTCAGCATTATAGTATCTACCTTGTAGGTAGTATAATCCAGTCTCGGTATCAAACCTGTACCCTCTGTATCTGTAAGGATTCTTTACTCCCACTGTTGAAGCAAGCGTTCCAGTAGTGGATACAATCTTACCCCATGTATCATAAGTATAGCTTACCACCTGGGTTCCGCTGCCGTCAATAAGTCCTGTTATGTCTCCCTGAGCATTTCTTACATAGTAATATTCTGTGCCGTTAAGGTTCATACTTACAATATTTCCTGAAGCATCGTATGAATAGTATATTGCATCTGTTCCATTATTCTCATAGGTTACCCTGTCTCCCACAAGATGGTAGTTTGTGGTTACTCCATCCACAATCTTTTGAGTTCTTATACCTGAATCGTTGTATTTATAGCTTATATTATGACCGTTTCCTACTGCTGTTTTCAGCTGTCTGCCTTCCTCCCAGGTATAGGTCCATCCATCATAGGTAAGAGGATTGCCTATGGCATCATAGGTTATTGCCTTCCCGTCATAGCTTGTTAGTTTATCCTTCCAGTTCGTGTCTCCATAGCTGTAGCTAATAGTTTTTGTCGGAGTTCCCAGAGTTCCAGTTGTGTATGCGTATTCTGTTTTGCTTGTTATATTTCCCCCTGCATCATAAGCATATACAATTGTTTTATTTAGAACCTGATTATCTTCCCTGATTACTTCGTTAAGTTCATTGTAGTTGTATTTTATCTGATTGCCGCCTTGAGTCATTGTTTCTATATTTCCGTTTGCATCATAAGTATAAGCTATCGCTGCTAGCGTACCGTTACTCATAGTATCTATTTTAGTGGAAGTAGATCCGTTAGCTCCCGGCAGGTAGGTATGGGTAGTATTAAAATTTGTACTTCCTGTATTTATTGTTTTTACATCAACCCTTCCTATATGGTTACTCTCATAGCTTTGGGTTACCTTGCCGCCTCCTGCTAAGTCTGTTTCAGTTGGTCTGTTGTCATTGTCATAAACATAGGAAGTTGTATGGGTTACATTATTTATTTTATCCGTCAAGGAGCTTGCATTATTATTATTGTCATAACCGTAGCTGTATTTATTTCCGTTTGAATCCTGAACCTCTGTAAGTCTATCTGCATTATCATAAATATACCTATAGCTTACTCCATTAACTAAATCCTGATTGTAAGCTAAGTTACCGCTGGCATCATATAGGTATGTGTTCCTTGTATTGAAATTATCATCAGCAGTTCCTTTATATTTTTTAACAGTAACTCTATCTAAGCTGTCATACTCACTACTTACTTTTTGATCATTTCCATAGTTTGACTGCATCAGATTCGAAGTTCTCGCTTCATAGGTAGTATCTATAAGATTCTGTGTTCCTACATTTACTTTAGTATTATTCCCCAAAACATCATAATCGAAATTATAACTGAATCCATTATGGGCTATGCTTTTTATCCTGTCATTTAAATAAGCATAACTGTTTGTTACAGTCTTTCCATCTGCATCTTTACTTACACTTAAAAGGTTATCCGTATTGCTGTCATAGATATAGGATGTAACCTTTCCTTTTGCATCAGTAACATTATCCAGAGTACCTTTTGTTTCATTGTGGCTGTAATTTACTGAGGTAGTTTCGGAAACTTGTGCTGTAGAACCTTTTGAGTTCGACTAAATCGAAACGTCAACGGGTATCAGAACCTGTTGACGTTTTATTGTTAGCTTCAATTAGTCATTGTATGGAGTTTTTACTAACTGGCTTATGATTCCCCTAGGATAATTGCCCTAGTAGCTCCATTTTGGTATTCAATTAGAGTTTTTATGGCACACTCTCCACTGGAAAGCTTCGACTCAACGCAGAATTCTAATTATGCTAAGTATTAATGGTTTTACACTCTTTATATTTAAATAAATGTATCAAAAATATTGAATTCTTTTAATTTATCATTGAGCTTTTATTTTATGAAGTATGTCTTTCTTACTCCTTAATACTTATAAATCACATTATCGCCTCATAAAACTGCTTATTTAAATTACCTTTAAATAATAGTGCCAACTCCGCCTCTTCAGATGAGTCTCCCCATCTAAATATAATGTCTCCATATTTAGTCAAACTTACCGCAAGATTCATATAATCTATTTCTGATGCATGGTTGTTTTCAATGTTAAAGGCTTTATTGAAGAAGAATCTTATCGTGTCATCATAAAGAGCATTATCTTTTAGACTAGCCAATATCACAAAGTTTTGTGGATTAGTTGATATTATCTCCAAAGCAGTGCCAAAGTTCTCTAAATTAAATTGCGCAATGCTGGCGTAATATTTTTTATGTGCTAAATTCATCTCTATTTCTGGGCCTAAAATAAACTTATCTATATTCCATTTTCTTTGAATATTCTTCCAAACCTTTCTATAATGCGCTATTTTTGAATTAGGGTCTTCTATTTCAATGATAGCAAATAAATATAGCTCGTATTTACTTATAAATTCATGTTTAAACAGCTTTTCAATAGTTGCATCGCAAATCTCCAAAAATTTCTTTTTATCCTCTGTGCCAAATATCATTGAAGCATTAATACTAAACACAGATATTTCCTTCATATCATCACTTTTAATCGAAGGATAATTTTCGAAGCTAAAATATGAGGAAATATTTTCTGATATCTCATTCCAGCATTTCATTAATAACACCTCACCTATTTAATATAGTAATCGTAGTGGTTACCATTAACATCATTTATATGTGGTCCTCTATTCTGAGTAGGATTATCTTGGAAATTATGACCTCCAGAATGGTCTCTAATTACTCTGCCTTCCCCGAAATCATAGTCTCTTCCTGGGATTGTCTTTCCTCTTCTATCTGCTGCTGGTCTTGTCTTAACCGGCTGTTGACTAACTGGTATCCCACTTTTTCTTTTAGATTCCCTAAACGCACCTGTTCGTCCAGCACCAGTTGGAGTATAGCTTTTTGGTTTTTCTGAATCTGTACTTTTATCATTAGACTTACTATATGTTATTGAATTATCGCCACCATAAGTCGGAGAATCTACCGGCCTATGCCTATCACAATAGTCATAAATTTGATATCCTATATATGCAATTGTCCCTATTGTTGCTACTACACCAATAGCAAATACAGCTTCTGGCGCAAAAATCACTGCTGCTGTTCTTAGCGCCCAAGACCACGAATGCCCATCTTGGTCATCTCTATTTATTGGATTATTATCACAATAGGCAAACATATTATGTGAGAGCAATTCTCCCACCTTACCAGTAGTATTATCCGCATTAACAAATCTGCCCCAATCAGGATTATAGTATCTACTCTGCAAGTAGTACAACCCAGTCTCAGTATCAAACCTATACCCTCTGTATCTATAAGGATTCTTTACACCCAAGCTGTCCTTTAAACTTCCATCTATGGTGGTTAGTTTGCCCCAAGTATCATAAGTATAGCTTACCACCTGGGTTCCGCTGCCGTCAATAAGTCCTGTTATGTCTCCCTGTGCATTTCTTACATAGTAATATTCTGTACCGTTTAAGTTCATGCTTACAATATTTCCTGAAGCATCATAGGAATAGTATATTGCATCTGTTCCATTATTCTCATAGGTTACCCTGTCTCCCACAAGATGATAATCTGTAGTTACTCCATCTACAACCTTTTGGGTTCTTATACCTGCATCATTATATTTATAGCTTATATTATGACCGTTTCCTACTGCTGTTTTCAGCTGTCTGCCTTCTTCCCAGGTATAAATCCATCCATCATAGGTAAGCGGATTTCCTATAGCATCATAGGTTATTGCCTTTCCGTCATAGCTTGTTAGCTTATCCTTCCAGTTCGTATCACCATAGCTGTAGCTTACAGTTTTTGTTGGAGTTCCCAGGGTTTCTATGGTATAAGCGTATTCTGTTTTGCTTGTTATATTTCCCCCTGCATCATAAGCATATACAATTGTTTTATTTAGAACCTGATTGTCTTCTCTTATTACTTCATTTAGCTCGTTGTAGCAGTATTTTATCTGATTGCCGCCTTGAGTTATTGTTTCTATATTACCATTTGCATCATAAGTGTAAGCTATTGCTCCTAACGTGCCGTTACTCATAGTATCTATTTTAGTGGAAGTAGATCCGTTAGCTCCCATTTGATAGGTATAGGTAGTATTAAAATTTGTACTTCCTGTATTTACTGTTTTTCCCTCAACCCTACCTAATTTGTTACTCTCATAGCTTTGGGTTACCTTTCCGCCTCCTGCCAAGTCTGTTTCAGTTGGTCTGTTGTCCTTGTCATAAATGTAGGAGGTTGTATGGATTACATTATTTATTTTATCCGTCAAGGAGCTTGCATTATTATTATTGTCATAACCGTAGCTATATTTATTTCCGTTTGAATCCTGAACCTCTGTAAGTCTGTCTGCATTATCATAAATATACCTATAGCTTATCCCGTTGACTTCATCCTGGCAGTATGCCAGATTACCACTGGCATCATAGCTGTATTTATAGCTTAAGCCATTAAAGGTTTTTGAAACTAATCGATTCAGCGTATCATAGCTATACGTTACATCTTGACCATTCCCGTAAATAGACTGCATCAGATTCGAGGTTCTAGCTTTATAAAAATTTTTTATAAGATTCTGAGTCCCTACGGAAACAGTATTATTATTACCTAAAGCATCATAGCCGAAATTGTAGCTGAACCCGTTATGGGTTATGCTGCTTATCCTGTCATTTAAATAAGTATAACTGTTTGTTACAGTCTGACCATCTGCATCTTTGCTTACACTTAAAAGGTTATCCATATTATTGTCATAAATATAGGATGTAATCTTTCCTTTTGCATCAGTAACATTATCCAGAGTGCCTTTTGTTTCATTGTAACTGTAATTTACTGTATTTCCTAAACTGTCTGTCATAGACTTCAGGTAGTTCCCGCTAGTGGTATAAGCTGCAGATGAATTTATAAAGGTTGTATCATCTCCAACCTTTGAAGTAAGAGGATTTCCGCTGGCATCATAGGTGAAGGTATAGACCACATTTTCTGCCGAGGTTGCAGTAAGCATATTGTGATTACTATCATAGGTGTAATTTAAGTTATTTCCTTTAGGGTCGGTAGCCTTTAACAGATCATTTGTGCCATTATAATTAAAACTTGAATTTTGCTTTGCCAAATCCTCAGTGTAAGTTACATTTCCCTTAGCATCATAGACATAGCTTTGAGAAAACACCTCTTTATTCAGCTGTATTCCGTCAAACCATGCGGTATTTTCATTCTGATAGTAGCTGATATAGACTCTAAGTCTAACATAATCCTCCGGTGCTATTACTGCACCTGCTGCAAACTGCCAGTGCGTTATATCCGGGTTGAACGGAACCGTTTTCCATATTATACTGCTGTCTGTCTTTCATTCGGATGAAAAGAAACGTCAACGGGTATCAGAACCAGTTGACGTTTTGCTGTTAGCTTGAATCAATCCTTATATGAAATTTTTTCTGTGTGGCTTATGATATTTTTTCAAGGATAGTGCCCCTATAGCTCCTTTTTGGTGTTCACTTAGTGCTTTTAGGGTACTTTTTTCACGGAACAGGTACCTTTCAATTCAATGTAGAATTCTAATTATACTGCTAAGTTAGTATATCCGCATTTCAATAATCCTTTATATTTATTACAATTGAAATATCTCACCTTAGTATTTTTTTGTAGTGAAATTAGTTTTTATTTCACAATCTGTTTTATTCTAAAAACTGCTTTACATTATAGTTAGCGATAGTCTTTGCTAATGCAAGTGGAGAGACTCCGTATTTGTTTTTCAAATCTTTATTCGCCCCAAATTGAAGTAACAATTGGATTACTTCACCTCTTCCCCTTGAGTTAAAAACTGCACGAAATAGTGGTGAGTTCCCATGCTCATCAACAATGTCTACACTTGCATTATTCTCTAAAAGCAATTTACAGGATTCTAAAAAATAGTTTTGTGACGCATAATGTAATGCGGTATACCCTAAATTATCTTGGGCATTTACATCCGCACCCCTGCTAATTAAAAGGTTTGCTATTTCCAACTTATTATCAATAATTGCATGAATCAACGGGGTTCTCTCTGATTCATCTCTCAAATTTTGTTCACCTCTTGAATCTATTAACTTATTTACTGACTCAATGTTTCCTTTAAAGATTTCTTTATAAATCTCCTTCATAGTCATTCCCTCCTTCTTCATTTTAATTCATATTTATGGCTTCTATTCGTTGATGGATTCTCCAATTGATATAAATCAGGGTTATTCATTCTATCATTAAACTGTCGCTGAGTTAATCCTTCACTTTCGGCTTTTGCTTTTTCTCTCCAGAATTCATTACCAGTTACATGTCCTAAATCAGGTTTCTTATCTATTGGTATACCTGTGTTAGGATCAATAGGTCGACCATCCTCTACCCTAGGAGCATTGTTTTCCACTGCTTCCCTAACTTTTTTTCTTATATATGGCCTTTTTAGTCCTTGTTTGGGCTTAGAAATAGTTGGCTTGCTCTCCGAATTATCGTTTGATACTGATTCCGTTGTATCTGCATATGTTACATGTGTTCTTGCATACCAATCAAAAGCCATATATGCACCATAGAATACTAATCCGATTGTAGCTAATGCCATACATACTGTTGTTTCAATGGGTATACCAATCGCTGTTATTGCTCCAACTATAAAATTCCAATAATATCCATTAGGGTCAATTCTATTTACTGGATTATTATCACAATAACTAAATAAGTTGTGTGATAGCAACTCTCCCATTTTACCCATAGAAGTATCCGCATTAATGAATCTTCCCCACTCAGGATTATAATACCTGCTCTGCAGATAATAAAGCCCAGTCTCACTATCAAACCTATACCCTCTGTATCTATATGGATTCTTTACTCCCACTGTTGAAGCAAGCGTTCCACTAGTTGATATTAGCTTACCCCAAGTATCATAAGTATAGCTTACCACCTGGGTTCCGCTGCCGTCAATAAGTCCTGTTATGTCTCCCTGTGCATTTCTTACATAGTAATATTCTGTGCCGTTAAGGTTCATGCTTACAATATTTCCTGAAGCATCGTAGGAATAGTATATTGCATCCGTTCCATTATCCTCATAGGTTACCATGTCTCCCACAAGATGATAGTTTGTGGTTACTCCATCTACAATCTTTTGAGTTCTTATGCCTGCATCATTATATTTATAGCTTATGCTGTGGCCATTTCCTATTGCTGTTTTAAGCTGTCTGCCTTCCTCCCAGGTATAGGTCCATCCATCATAGGTAAGAGGATTACCAATAGCATCATAAGTTATTGCCTTTCCATCATAGCTTGTTAGTTTATCCTTCCAGTTGCTGTCACCATAGCTGTAGCTAACAGTTTTTGTCGGAGTTCCCAGAGTTCCAGTTGTGTATGCGTATTCTGTTTTGCTTGTTATATTTCCCCCTGCATCATAAGCATATACAATTGTTTTATTTAGAACCTGATTGTCTTCCCTGATTACTTCATTAAGTTCATTATAGTTGTATTTTATCTGTTTTCCACCTTGAGTTATTGTTTCTATATTACCATTAGCATCATAAGTGTAAGCTATTGCTCCTAACGTACCGTTACTCATAGTATCTATTTTAGTGGAAGTAGATCCGCCGACTCCCTGCTTGTAGGTAAAGGTAGTATTAAAATTTGTACTTCCTGTATTTACTGTTTTTACAGCAACCCTTCCTATTTTGTTATTCTCATAGCTTTGGATTATTTTTCCGCCTCCCGCTAAGTCTGTTTCAGTTGGCCTGTTGTCCTTATCATAAACATAGGAGGTTGTATGGGTTACATTATTTATTTTATCAGTTAAGGAGCTCGCATTATTATTTGTATCATAACCATAGTTATATTTATTTCCGTTTGAATCCTGAACCTCTGTAAGTCTGTCTGCATTATCATAAATATACCTATAGCTTACTCCGTTTACAATATCCTGATAGTAAGCTAAGTTACCGCTGGCATCATAGCTGTATTTGTATCTTTCACTGCCATTAAAGCTTCTCGCTATTACTCTGTTTAAGCTGTCATAGCTACTGGATACATTCTGACCGTTTCCGTAGTTTGACTGCTGAAGCAGCGAGGTTCTTGCTTCATATATATTTGTTATAAGATTCTGTGTTCCTGCGGATACTGTGGTATTATTACCTAAAGCATCATATCCAAAATTATAGCTGAAACCATTGTGGGTTATGCTGCTTATCTTGTCATTTAAATAAGTATAGTTGTTTGTTACAGTCTTTCCATCTGCATCTTTGCTTACAGTTAAAAGGTTATCCGTATTATTGTCATAAATATAGGATGTAATCTTTCCTTTTGCATCAGTAACATTATCCAGAGTACCTTTTGTTTCATTGTAACTGTAATTTACTGTATTTCCTAAACTGTCTGTCATAGACTTCAGGTAGTTCCCGCTAGTGGTATAAGCTGCAGATGAATTTATGAAGGTTGTATCATCTCCAACTTTTGAAGTAAGAGGATTTCCGCTGGCATCGTAGGTGAAGGTATAAACCACATTTTCTGCCGAGGTTGCAGTCAAAACATTATGATTACTATCATAGGTATAATTAAAGCTGCTTCCTTTAGGGTCTGTAGTCTTTACCAGATCATTACCTGTGTTATATTCAAAGTTTGATTTTTGTTTTGCCAAATCCTCAGCGGAGGTTACATTTCCCTTAGCATCATAGACATAGCTTTGAGAAAACACCTCTTTATTCAGCTGTATTCCGTCAAACCATGCGGTATTTTCATTCTGATAGTAGCTGATATAGACTCTAAGGCTAACATAATCTTCCGGTGCTATTACTGCACCTGCAGCAAACTGCCAGTCCGTTATATCTGGGTTAAACACCACCTGCTTCCAGTTGATGCTGCCGTCTGCCTTTACAAATCCCAGCTCCAGCTGAAATAACCTATTTGTTATTATAGGATTTGAATTTGCCTTGGCCCATCCGCTCAAAACATAGGAGTCATTAGCTTTACCTGATATATTAATATCCTGATAAATACCCTTATTAGCAGAACCCTTGCCAACCAGCTTCATTACATCATTATCCATAAATTGAGGATGTGTACTGTCTGAATAGGCAACATAATCCCCGGAATCACAGCCATAGTTCTTTGTCCAGTCCAATGGTGCCCAAGTAGAACTATCCCAGTGAATAAAATCTCCGTTTTCAATCAGGTTGTATCTGTTAGAAACAGAACCCTGTTCAAGCTGAAAACTGTCAAAATAGGCAGTTCCCTGGGAATTTAATATTTCTGCAGCTACCCATATACTGTCATTAGAAATATCGGTAGGCACCGTAAGGCTCACTTCGTATCTCTGCCAGTCTGTAGTACCGTTAATAAACTTTCTTACATACTGCCAGGTACCGTTAACATCCTTATAGGATATGGTTATTGCAGCACCCGCATTTCCGTTTGCTGCTATATTCTGTGTCTTAACATATCCAGACAAGGTATAGGTTGCCCCTTTTGTAAGAGTAAGATACTGCCCAGCGTAGCTTTCACCCTGAGCCTGGCTTGATGTTATTTTAACTGCCTGCTTCCCCATATATTTATCTTCCGTGGTGTAGCCTGCTCCCGCGGTATTAAAATTCCAGCTTTTGTTTAGTTCAAAATCGTGATTCTGAATATAATTTATTATTGTTTTTTGAAGTTTGGATTCATTGCTGACCTTTGTTGAATTTGCTGCGGTGTCCTTATATTCATAGTAACCTGCATTGTTATCTGAATCCTTAACTGTTATTGTCTTTCCATATCTGTCAAAAAGATAAGTACTTTTATAGCCCTTTACATCAGTAAATATTGTACTGCCATTTCCATATTGCATATTGTATTCCTGACCTAAGATGGAGCCGTTGCTTTCATATGCTCTGCTTACTCTCTTAGGTGAAGTGCTTGTATATTCATAATTTATCTTTAACCCGTCTATATTTGTTACTCCGGTTAAGTTATAGTTTGCGTCATAATCAAATAAGGTAGTTTTATTATCAGGATAGGTTATCTTTTTTAACATTTCATAGCTGCCAGTATCGTATTCAAACCAGGTTTCCCTGCCAGCAGGGTCTTTTATTGAGCTCAGCAAACCGTTATTGTCATAGGTAAGACTTGTTGTTCTTCCGGCTCCATCTACTAACGTTGTTATAGTCCATATGCCGTTATTTGGTGCCTGTTTATAGACTGCGGTTATCGCATTCCCATTTCTGTCCACAAACTGGTAAAGGTATCCGTCTGCATAGAATCTAACCTTATTGTCGTTCTTATCCTTGATATAGTATTTGCCTCCAGCTTCCTTAACAAAAGTATATCCAAGATTGAGCTCATCCTTAAATTGTGATGTCCCGTCGTCCTTAAAATAATGCTTTGTGAAGTCACCATCCGTGTATACCCAGTAGTTCTGTCCTCCTATATTCATAGTATCCACTCTCTGGTATATATTCAGATTCCAGCCTCGACCCATCCAAGCCCTGGTTCTGTCCCAGGCGCCTAAAAGGCTGCTGTTATAGACATGGCTTATGCTCACAGGCATCTTGTTCCCATTCATGGATAAATCATCATGCAGGAATGTCAGATTGCCATTAAAATCATTGATATATCCTGTGCCTGACCGGCCTGCATCCTGTGAGTGATATGTCCAATAATCCTCCAAGCCGGTATTATTTATATAGTTGATTACCACTTGAGGCCTTGCCCAAGTGTAGGCATTGTCTATGTCCGATGACCAGAATGCGGTGTGTCCTGCCGCGTCCTCCTCCAGCATTAACCCATAATTGGTTCCAGAGGAATACCAATTCTTAACAATGTTTGTAACGTCCCAACTAACCCAGGCGTCTTGGGCTAAATAGTTTAATGTTTTATAATCCTCAACTATTGTGGAATAGCTTGGCTGAGTATTCCAGTTGATGTTTGTCGGATCAAAGTTTTGTGTTACCTTATGCACATTTACCTGGTTTGAGTTGTTGCTGCTTTCTGATGCGCATTCAACCAGCCAAAACTCTGCGTCTATTACCATGTCGCTGCTGGTAAGTGAGGGTAGGTCAAACTTCATATATGTTCTTGTTTGTCCTATGCCGGATGTTTGTCCCACTCTTAAATACTGGTTTAACCACTTGTTGCTAGTGTCATTTGATGATACAAAAGTATCATGAATGCTGGTTGCAGAAAGGGAAGTCTCAATTGAAGGATCAATTGTAACGGGATAGGCTCTTTCACTGCTTGCAAGCCAAGCTTTATCTGGTGTTATGCTTAAAACATAGCCGTCCTTAGTATCATTTTCACTTAAGCTGACATCAATTTTATCGCTCATATTAAGATTCTTATCATACATAAAAGGAGCTTTAACCTTAAATATTGCCTTTGTATTATCCTTTGAATCGTAGAATATTATAGACTTATCCTTCTGAAGCACAGGAACAACATTGGCAGCATTCATATTAAATTTAAATGTTGTATTAGTTGTACTTTCATTACTTGAATTTAATGTAATATTTTCTTTTACTTCACTGCCCTTTAATATATACTGCAAATCCACATTTGAATAAATATTCGGAAAATTTACTGTTGAACTTACCTTTTTTATAGTCTCTGTTTCTGCATTCTGCACTAAAATATCCTTGGCTGTCTGTTTTTCCGTTAAAGATGCCTTGGACAAGTCCTTATCCTTGCTGATTTTTTCATCAATACTTCTGCTTATTTGATCATCAAGCTTTTTTTCATCCACAGCTGCCGCCGCAGCCTGAGTGGATAATGCATCTGCTAAACCCCAGGATACATTATATCCATCCTTTTGAATCTCCATAAGCTTTTGTGATGCAGAATCCTTAGAAATCTTAACTTTAAAGTCATTTTGCTTGTTCTGCAGATAATCACTTGTGTTCCCAACCTTGTCCTTTTCAGTCACGGCTTCTAAGGAGTTGTCAATGTCTGTCCACTTTCCATTATTCAGATAATGTACCGCTGTCTTGTATTCAGCAACTTCATATGTTCCATCTTCCTTTAAAAACCTTTTTGTATCGACTGTTCTCTGTTCTGTTACCTCTTTTAAGATTTTAGAAACTTTTTTACTGCTGCTTGTACCGCTTTGACCGTCATGTGCATCAGATAAGATACTACTGCTTATATCTATTGCACTTACATTAGCAGGAACAGTTAAAAATACAAGTAAAATAATGAGAATTGTTGAAATAACTTTTTTTGCTTTTAACATTTTCATCCCCCTGTTAAAACATATTTATATCTTATTCAACATTTTAACAAGGGTTTCATAATGTTTCTAGAACGTTCATATTCCATATGTAGTAGCTTTACTCATAATTGTTTAATTTTATATTAATTTAAATATAAATTATTCCAAAGTGTATTGATATATCAAGAATGCAGATATTTTTATGGATATAATTTCCTGAACAAATCAGTGATTATTAACGCAAACAATTATAAGTTATTGTTTGAGAAAGTCAGGCATAAAAAGGCTTACACCACTTGATGTAAGCCTTTTTATGCCATTTATTCAAATTCATGATTTATGGATAATGTTCTCTTATATTATGTCTGATTTTCCATTTTTTCGCTCATTTCTTTACTACTTAACACAGGTATAAATTCAAAATCTACGATATCATTCCAATTAGATGCCCATTTATGTAGTAGTTCTTCATTATCGCATTCCATTATTTGATAGCATATATTATTTTTTACACTAACCCAACTTGATATGTAATTTACACCGTCAGGCATCATCCTCCCTTTTTCCCTGAATCTTTTATAAACTGCCGTAGTATCTTTATTTTTCTCAATAACCATAAATAACATAACAAATTACCTCACTTTTAACATGCTTGTATCTGAATCTAAATAAATATCACAGTTTAGACCACCTTAAACCTTTGATTAATTATATGATAACCGTGAGAATGTATGTACAACTATTCTTCAACGAGATTAAAATCCCAAGTGATCTTAGATTTATAAGTATTTGCAACACCACTTTCGACTTCAAAAGCAATCTTAATCACATCTTCTATCATTTCAGATGTCATGCCCTTTCCCTTAATATTATATGAGAGTTTCATTTCTTCAATAGGCTTTGGAGCCACTGCCCCTCTTTCTCCACTCACAATCACTTCGTATTCAGAAATCTGAGCACCTTTAGACTGGAGCATCGCAATTATGTCTACACTTGTACATGCTGCAACAGCATGAAGAAGTATTTCAATTGGTTTTGGGCCTAAAACCTTTCCGTTATTCATTTCTGCGGGACCAGCCATCACGAATTTCACTCCCTCTGGAGTTGTACCTTCAAATGCCACTCCTTCACCAAGCCATTTTACTACTGCATTTAACGTCATAACTTATTCCTCCAATATTCATAATATGATATATGTTTAGTTAAATAATAACTCATATCACTGACAAAGGAAAATTGATATAATAAATTGTAACCATAGAAAAAATTTATGTATGAAGAAAGGATAATAATATGGAATTTCGCCAACTTAACACATTTATTACTGTAGCGGATCTCAATAGTTTTACTCGAGCGGCATATATACTGGGATACACTCAACCCACTGTAACATCTCAAATACGGTTGCTAGAAAGCGAACTAGGTGTCCGTTTATTTGAACGGATTAGGAAGAATATTTCGCTTACTCACGAGGGTGAAAAATTTCTCGTTTATTCAAGACAGATTATTAATATGTGTGAAGAGGCAAAAAATACAGTGAAACATCAATCAGTTCCAAAAGGAGTTTTGACCATAGGAGCATTTGAGTCCTTATGCACAACACGGATACAGGGCATTCTCAAAGAGCTCTATAGTGAGTATCCTGGCATTGAAATTATATTGAAAACTATAAAATCTACGGAGTATAAAAAACTTTTACTGGATAATCAGATTGATGTAGCCTTTTGCCTGGATCGTATGATAACAAGTTCAGATTTTATAGTTGAACTGGCAATATCGGAGCCTTTAGCATTACTCGTAGAACCGAACCATCCTCTTGCAAAGTCCCTAAGAGTATATCCCCAAAACATAGTTGACTATACTCTTATTTTAGCTGAAAAAGACTGTAGCTATAGAAAAACAATCATGACCATACTTAGCGATTGTGGTTTGACTCCCAAATCAATTATGGAAATTGGAAGTATCCAAGCTATCAAACAGCTTGCAATCAGCGGTTTAGGAATTATACTTCTGCCAAAAATTACAGTTGAAGAAGAACTATCAAAAAGGCAGCTTGTTGAATTAAACTGGTGCGGTCCTTCTTTTGATTTCTTTACTCAAGTAATCTGCCATAAGGACAAGTGGATGTCTCCTTCTTTACTAACTCTGCTGAACATGACTAAGTTAATACTTCCAATGCAGCATTGTCAGAAGTAATATTGAAAAACAGAAGGACTGCACTACAAAATGCAGTCTTTCTTATTTAATAGTTCCTTTTAACGAATTCATGGATTCTTTTAACTGCTTCTATTAAGTTTTCATCTGAATTTGCAAATACTAAGCGCATATATCCTTCTCCCATTTTACCAAAGGCAGAACCTGGCACAGCCACTACCCCAGCTTTTTTCACAAGCTCTTCTGCAAATTCCAAGGATGTCTTGCCAAAGGATTTGATATTTGCAAAGGCATAAAAGCTTCCAGGAGATTTTTTACAGGTTATCCCCGGAATATTATTTAGCCCATCAATTAAAATATCACGACGCCTAGTATAGTCTTTAATCATTTTTTCTATTGCATTTTGAGGACCTCTTAAAGCTTCTATTCCTGCTACCTGAACGAAGGTAGGCACACAGGAAACAAATGCTTCTTGAAGCTTTGGCATATTTGAGATTATTTCTTTGTTTGCAATTATATAGCCAAGCCTCCAGCCTGTCATTGCATAGGCTTTTGAAAATCCATTAATAATGATCACTCTATCCTGAACTTCAGGTATACTAGCCATGCTGAAGCACTGACAATTATCATAAATAATCTTGTCGTACATCTCATCTGAATATACTAACAAATCATATTTTAGCACAATTTTCGCTATAGCTTCTATATCTGATTGGGAAAGTACTGAACCAAGGGGATTACTTGGTGAGTTTAGTAAAATTGCTTTGGTATTTAGGGTTATTGCTTTTTCAATATCCTCAGCTTTTATTTTAAAATCGTTTTCTTCATAAACAGGAACGGCTACAGGTTTTGCTCCTGTCATTAATATTTGCCCCTCATAATTAGGAAAGGCTGGATCAGGAATAATAACTTCATCCCCAGGGTCAATGGTGGCAAACATGATTAATGCGAGCGCCTCCATTCCTCCTACAGTTATCATTACATTCTCAAAATTATATTCCTTTGAAAACCCTTTATAATTATCGGCTACTGCCTGGCGCAGCTCTTTTAAACCGGCATTTGGACTGTAGTGAGTAAACCCTTCATCAATAGCTTTTTTAGCAGCTTCCTTAATGTTCAAAGGGGTATCAAAATTTGGTTCTCCTACGGTTAGTTTAATAACATTATCATATTGATCGGCTAAATCAAACATTTTTCTAATTCCTGAAGCAGGGTAATTTATAGCTATTTTTGATAAATAATTCATATAAAAAACCTCCTAAATTAATTAACCTCTTGCCATTCTTTTATAATTTTCCAGTCTCTCTTTAGCATCCGCCTCTGCCTTGTTAAACAATTCCTCTGCATGATCTGGAAATGCTATTTCTAAAGATGAGTATCGAACCTCTCCTCTTAAGAATTCCTTCAAATCTTTGGTAGGTTCTTTTGAATCCAGTACAAAGGGATTCTTTCCTTCTTTTTTTAGTTCAGGATTGTAACGATATAGATGCCAGTATCCAGCCTCTACAGCACTTTTCATCTCCAGCTGACTATTGCTCATTCCGCATTTTGGCCCGTGCTCGATACATGGACAGTAAGCAATAATAAGGGAAGGACCATCATAGGCTTCCGCTTCTCTCATAGCCTTGAGTGTCTGAGCATGATCGTATCCCATGGCTATCTGAGCCACATAAACGTAGCCATAACTCATAGCCATCATTCCCAGGTCTTTTTTCTTGGTTTTCTTTCCCGAGGATGCAAATTTTGCAATTGCTGCTGCTCCCGTGGCTTTAGATGACTGCCCTCCTGTATTGGAATATACTTCTGTGTCCAGTACAAGCATATTTATGTTTTTCCCTGAAGCTAAAACATGATCTATTCCACCGTAGCCGATATCATATGCCCATCCGTCTCCACCAAAGGCCCAATAGGATCTCTTGCGCAGATAATCACCATTTTCAATTATAAATCTAACCATGCCTGCTTCCTCTTCATTTGAAGGTGTGTAGCCTTCTACTGCTTTCAAGAGCGCATCGGAAACCATAGGAGATACATCTGCACATTCTTTCTTTTCAAGATAATTCTTTGCATCTTCACAAATGGAAGTGCCTGTCAGCCTTTCGGCGTAATTCGCAAGCCTTTCACGAATTTTTTCCGCTCCTAAACGTATACCATATCCGTATTCTGCACAATCCTCGAACAATGACATAGACCAAGCTGGTCCCTGTCCCTTACTGTTTTTTGTATAAGGTGTTGATGGCGTGCTTCCACCATATGCAGTGGAGCATCCTGAGGCATTTGAAATGTGCATGTGGTCTCCGAACAGCTGTGTTGCAAGTTTGATATACGGTGTTTCTCCGCAGCCTGCACAAGCACCTGAGAACTCGAACAATGGTTGTGCAAACTGACTGCTCTTTACTGTCTTATCGCTGACAGCATCTTTCTTGATTGTTACACCTTCCATTGCGTATGTCCAGTTTTCATGTTCATGTAGCTGGGTCGCCAGCGGCTTCATTTCCAATGCTTTTTCCTTTGCAGGACAGATGTTTACACAGCTTCCACAACCTGTACAGTCATAAGGAGATATCTGCATCCTGTATTTGTAGTTTTCCAACCCTTTTCCTACTGCCTTAAGTGCTGAGAATCCTAAAGGAGCTTTATTAATTTCCTCCTCATCCAAAAGAGATGGACGGATGGCCGCATGAGGACATACATATGCACACTGGTTGCACAGAATACATTTATCCATATTCCACTTTGGAACGTCAACTGCAGTGCCTCGCTTCTCATATGCAGTGGTTCCAGATGGCCAGGTCCCATTAGGTATGTTATTATACATGGATACCGGGAGAGAATCGCCCTCCTGTCTGTTTACAGGAATAACAACATCCCGAATGAACTCAGGAAGATTGGAATTATCCTTTTTCTCAACTTCAGCCTGTGCCCATGACTCTGGAATATCAACCTTTACAAGGTTTTCTATCCCTGCCTCGATGGCGGAGCAATTCATATCCACGACATTCTTACCCTTCTTTTCATAGGTCTTCCTTACTGCTTCCTTCATGTGAGCAACCGCCTCTTCAATTGGTATAATATTAACCAGCTTAAAGAATGCTGACTGTAGTACGGAGTTTGTTCTTCCACCAAGCCCCAGTTTTCTGGCTATTTTGATGGCATCGATAGTGTAGAACTGTGCTTTCTTCTCAGCCAAAGCTTTTTTCATGCTTCCAGGAAGATTCATATTCAACTCATCCATGTCCCACTGGCAGTTTAAGAGGAATACGCCCCCTTCCTTAAGATCCTTAACAAGATCGTATTTGTCCACATAGGAAGGGTTATGGCATGCAACAAAATCTGCCTTATTTACTAAATAGACTGAGCGGATTGGGTTTTTTCCAAAACGTAGGTGAGACTGTGTGAGTCCGCCTGATTTCTTTGAGTCGTAAACGAAATATGCCTGGGTATACAGGTCCGTATTTTTTCCGATAATCTTGATAGTATTCTTGTTTGCACCTACTGTACCATCAGCACCAAGACCCCAGAGTTTGCAGCTAGTGCAGCCAATAGGAGCAACATCGATTTCCGGTTTCTTTGGAAGAGACAGGAATGTAACGTCATCCTCAATTCCTATGGTAAAGTTGTTTTTAGGTTCAGCCGCTGCCAGATTTTCATAAACAGCTATTATCTGAGCCGGCGTTGTATCCTTTGAGGCAAGTCCGTAACGTCCGCCTATTATAGTCATTGGTTTTTTCTGTTTAAAGTAAACACTCATTACGTCTTGATAAAGCGGTTCGCCCATGGAGCCTGGTTCCTTTGTTCTATCCAGTACAGCAATCTTGTTTACTGTTTTTGGAACCGCATTAAGAAAGTGGTCTATAGAAAATGGTCTGTAAAGATGAACATTCATCATACCCACTTTTTCTCCCTTTGCAGTCATATAATCTACAGTTTCCTTGATGGTGTCAGCCACAGAACCCATTGCTATAACTAAATCTGTAGCGTCCTTTGCACCATAGTATTCAAATAATTGATAGTTTCTTCCCGTGAGACAGTTAATCTCCTTCATATACTCCTCTACAATGGCAGGCAATGCTGTGTAGTAATTATTACAGGCTTCCCTTCCCTGGAAAAATACGTCCGGATTTACAGTAGTACCTCTAGTGCAGGGGTGCTCTGGATTCATAGCATTTCTTCGAAAACTATTCAGAGCGTCCATATCGATAAGTTCTTTTAAATCATCATAATCCAGAGCCTCGATTTTTTGTATCTCATGGGACGTTCTAAATCCATCAAAGAAATGCAGGAAAGGAATTCTTCCTTTTATTGCAGACAGGTGAGCCACCGCTGCCATATCCATAACCTCCTGAGGATTAGCTGATGCAAGCAATGCAAAGCCTGTTTGCCTGCATGCCATAACATCCGAATGATCGCCGAAAATTGACAGAGCATGTACAGATAATGTTCTTGCAGATACATGAAATACCCCTGGAAGAAGTTCTCCTGCAATTTTGTACATATTGGGTATCATCAGCATAAGTCCTTGAGATGCAGTATAGGTTGTAGTTAGGGCGCCCGCCTGCAGCGCACCATGAACCGTTCCTGCTGCTCCACCTTCAGACTGCATCTGCACAACATCCACTGTCTGGCCGAACACATTTTTTAGTCCTTTTGCCGACCAGTCATCCACATATTCTGCCATGGTTGAAGATGGTGTAATAGGGAAAATACCTGCTACCTCAGTAAAGGCGTATGAAGCAAAAGCCGCCGCTTGATTGCCATCCATAACTTCAATTTTTTTTACCATGTATGTTCCTCCATTCATTTTGTTTTCACATTATTTATAAAGCAATACTCATGCCAACTGTCAAAATTTTCATCAATCCCTATTTATCAATAAATTTTATATAAACATCTTAAATATTTGAACCTAAGTTGACATTTTGTGATTGATTTTAGGTTCAAACATTGTTATTGTTATATAAAATGCAGAAATAGAAGGGAGAAAACTATGGACTGCTATCTTCAATATGCTTTTTTTATGGATCAAAACATTGAGCTGTTTTCCTGCGATGAAGATGGAGAACGCTTTCTGCGCTCCATCGATATCAACTCATTTTACACGCATCTGCAGTGCATCCGTATTAATACAGCAAGCACTACTTCTACCATTATCATAAACAATACAAGTTATAGTCTTCGAGTAATTCCAGTTAGTTCGCTGGAAAGAAATGAGGATTTTGAGATCCTTGATCATTTGAAGGAAGGATATATCGTTATCCTACAAAACCAGTCCTTCTTTTCCTCCATCATACATAAGCTAAATAAAGCTCATTTTCAGCAGGATCGATATAAAGAGATTTTGGACACCTACTCCGACGGTATTTTTATAACAAAAGCTGATGGTGCTGCTTTATTCAGTAACTCCCGCTATGAGGAAATTACCCATATCGACCACGAGAACATAATAGGCAAAAGTGTTTATGCTATGGAATCCAAGGGGTTTTTTACGCCCCTTGTTACCCCTACCATTCTTGAAACAAAAAGAGACTATACTGTATTTCAATCCTTCAAATCAGGGGAACATGCTGTCATTTCAGGATCACCCATATATGACACTCTTGGTAACACAATTCTGATTCTGATTTGTGTCACACCACTGACTAATCCACAACTGATTCAAATCTCTAAAAATTTCTTTTCACCTTCAGCAAAGCTGAAAAAGGAACTTAATCAGGATACGCAAATTGATGTTATCGCAGAGAGCGATGAAATGAGACAAATAGTTCAGGATATCTTGAAAGTAGCACACTTTGATGTTCCCATACTTTTGCTGGGTGAATCCGGAACGGGTAAGGAAGTATTTTCCTCCATTATCCATGCTTCCAGCAAACGAAGGTATAACCCATTTATCAAAGTGAACTGCAGCGCTATCTCACCAACACTTCTGGATGCCGAGCTATTTGGCTATGAAGCTGGTGCATTTACAGGAGCTTCCCCGAAAGGTAAGGCTGGGCTTTTTGAGACTGCTAACGACGGAACCCTTCTCCTTGATGAAATCGGTGATATGCCCCTGGATACCCAGGCTAAAATTTTGAGGGTAGTCCAAAATGGAGAAATTCATCGTGTGGGAGGATGGACTCCCATTAAAGTAAATACTCGTATTATTGCAGCAACAAATAAAAATCTAAAAAAAATGGTTGCTGATGGGGCCTTCCGTAACGATTTGTTCTTCAGGCTGAATGTAATATCCGTTCATCTGCCTCCTCTTAAAAACAGAAAACGTGATATTGCACCTCTCTTGCTGCATTACTGCTACATTTTTAACAGAAAATATGGTACTAATAAAAGCTTTTCGTCTGAGCTTATAAACCTCTTAGAAGAATACTCATGGCCCGGAAATGTCCGTGAGCTTCGAAACCTGGTCGAGAGAATGTTCATTCTCTGCATTGACGATACTCTATATCCAAATCATTTTTATAAAACCTATATTGAGAAAGAGCAAGACGAAGCTGATCCAGCATCGTTAGATACAATTAAAGTAAGTGGAATACCACCTTTGGATTATGCCATAAGAACCGTTGAAGAAATTATCGTTTCCCGGGCTTTGGAAAAGACAGGAAACACCCGTAAGGCAGCTGTCCTCATTGGTGTAAGTCAATCTACAATAATGCGTAAGATAAAGGAATATGGCATTTGCCGCTAATATCATTTATGCAATTAGAAAAAAGCTGTACCAGTTACCTTAAACCGATACAGCTTTTAGATTAGCTTAACAAAAACATTATAAGTATAGTGGATACGAGCACGATGGGACAAAGGGCGACTTGCTAATTTGCACTACCACTATTCCTATAATTTTTGAGCATATTTTTTGTACTTTCACTTAATTTTGTTGTAACTTCTACAGTCTTTATTTCTCCTGTTTTTTTATTTTTCACTGTTGCTGTCAAGTGGTAGGTGTTCCCTCCCAGATTTACTGCATTGGAACTCAATAAAGCATAATCGGAATAATTTTTCTTTAAATCTTCAATAGAAGATGTTGCTGATCCATTGGTACCATTTTCATTTGCCTTTGTAGCAGCAGTTCCTTCATTGGCATTATTTTTGTTTTGATCCGCAGCATTAGAACCTGTTGAACCTTTATCGCTACCATTTTCATCTGGAGCTTGCCCCTTTACAGTTACCGAGTCTAGTATTCCCTTTATCTCTGTAGGATTTTCAATAGCATCCTTTATAACAGCATTTACCAGTTGTTTTTTAGGATCACTTTGTTTTAACCCCAATTTATAATCAACAATACCATAAGCTATGCCAGCTGCAATTGCAAGTACTATTATCGGAATTAATATAAATAACCATTTTCGTTTAATCTTCTTTTGCTTGTTGATTTTTTCCATAATATACCTCTCCTAATATGTAATTATCATATTATATCACATATTTTATGTCAATATCAAACTCCAAATTGGAGTTGAAACGAGTGAAACAAGCGTAGAAAAAATAACACATTTTACTGCAAATGTGGCATCTCCATTATATTTAGAAGCTAATATACCCGTTGTAGTACCAGCTGGCATTGCTGTCAATATAACTGCAACGCCTGTAACCAAAGGATCTATTTTTAATATCATACATCCACTCCACACTATTAGTGGCAATAGGACAAGCCTTAATATGGTATAGTAAACAAGTGTTTTATTTACCAATGTCTTAAAATCTACATCTGACAAAATTGTTCCGATAACTATCATGGAAAGTGCCGTACAGCAATTGCTCAAACTCTTAATAGATGTATCCAAAAATTCAGGGAGCCGTACCTGAGTAAACATAAGCAGCAGTCCAATAAAAACTGCCACAATGCAAGGATGTGTAAGCACCCTCTTTATTAATGTCTTCTTGTCGGGTGATTCCGTGAACGTTGCAACACCTGCAGACCACATAACAGTACGAACAGGGATTAAAAATATGGATGCATAGGCTAGTCCCATTGTTCCAAAAACGCTTTCAGCAATAGGATTTCCCAAAAACCCAGCATTAGAGCACACCGTCGCATAATGTAAAACCTTTCTCTGTTCAGGTTCACATTTAACATATAATACTTTGCCCAGAAAGAAACACATTATCTGAATCAATATAGATATAATTAGAATCGTACCAAAACTGATTAAAATGCTTTTATTAAAAGTGATCATAAATGATTTAATAATATTACAGGGCAGTATAACATAAATGACCAAATCTGTGAGACTTACTTTCCCAGCTTCCGAAATAATATTCAACCGCTTCAAAACCAGACCTGTTAGTATCATCAAAAACATTGTTAACTGTAAGTCAACTAACTTTTGTATCTCCATAGTATAACACACGCCTTTCAGTCACTATTATACATGTACAGATAATAATTACCAATACTCACAGCCTATTTTTCTATAAATCTAAGCATTGTAATCACCCTAATTTTCAATAATTACCACAAATCCAGAATCGCCATCTACCCTGATTTTCTGACCTGTCTTGATTCTCTTAGTAGCATCCGTAATCCCCACTACTGCAGGCATTCCATACTCTCTTGCTACTACTGTTCCGTGAGTCAGCAGACCACCAATTTCCATTACTAGGCCTGCTGCATTAATAAATAGCGGTGTCCAACCTGGGTCAGTAAATGGTGCTATCAGTATTTCACCTTTATTTATATATGCTTTTGAAGGATCAGTGATAACTCTTGCTATTCCTTCTACAACACCTGAAGAAACAGGTATGCCCGCCAATGCACCCTCAGGCAAATTATTCTTTTTATAGCCTGCTTTGATTTCTTCACCATCACTAGTTAGAACGCGTGGAGCGCTTAATTTTCTGAAGTGCTGGTATTCCTCTTTCCTTAGCTTAATAAGCTCTATCAGGCTCTCATTGTTTCCAACTGCATTATATAACTCCCAAAAGCTAGAATAAAATATATCCTTTTCTTCTTCAAGATAACCTTTCTGCACCAGCACCTTTGCTTCTTCAAGAAGTGCGTTCTTGAAGATTAGAATGAGTTTCATTATAAGATATTTGGGATGCTCTCGAACTGGCATATAGTTCCTCAAAACCATTATGAGTCTTCTTACTATACTACCTTTTATCTTTCCATGCTTAGCAGTTACCTCTTTTATGAACCCTTCGGCAGCTCGTTTCGCCCTTTCCATAGTCTCCTTATACTCTTTTCTGTGTATACCCTCTTCTGAGGTATTCACAATAGACAGTATCGCTTTTGCCAGTGGTTCGGGATTTTCTATCCACCTATCTTTTGCCATGTCTATTTCTCCGGCTGCTCTCATATCATATATACCCATAAAATCATTGAATTTATTTTTTAATTCTTCATGACCTATAAGTTTGTTGATCCTTTTATTCAAAGTGGAGTAATCTTCATTATTAAACTCCTCAACTAAGTCCGTTGACTTTCTCACAAGATCGGCCATATCCCCAACTAAAAGACCCATCTCAGTAGTTATATTACCTTCCAAGCCTTTAACTATTATATCAACATATTTATGTGTTCCTAGCAGTTTTTGCTCAAGTTCTTGAAGAGCCTTAAAGCTTACTATTCCAGGGGCCATTATTGGAAGGAGGGCTTGGAAATCCTTATAAAAGCATGCAGCTTCATATATCGCCTCAAGTTTTTCTATTCCCTGCTTAGAATTACTGATTACTTCTGCAGCACTTTTTAATCGGTTTCCTATATAGTCATTTACGAATTCTATAGCACCTTCCGATTTTCTATATGTCACATTTTTTATAGCCTTTATCACTATAGGCATAAGAAATTTTCTTAATGCTTTACCAGCTTCCTTGTTCTTTTTTATTCGCGTTTCAAAGTCTGGTCTATTTATCAGTTCTGCTAAAGCTTCTGAAAGTAGCGCATCTACGTTTTTCATAAATAGAGGTATTCCACCTCTGAGCTTCTTGTACTGCAATAAAACGCTTAAATCAATATAAATCCTGCCTGCTGCGGATTTAAGAATTTTATACTCTTTATCACTTTTAGCCCCTTTATCGAAAGACAAAATTATTCTCAAAATATCTATTCCAAGGGGCGAAATAGGATCTGTCATAACTTGAAAATGGTTAAAGGAAACATAGGCATGTAATGCATCATCCTGGGAAATTGGCGATGGCATGGAGAACATCGAGGTAATCGCACGACTCTGAACTATATAAAGCTTACTGTTTTCCATACACCACTCAATATCTTGCGGGCAGCCGTAATGCTTCTCAATTGCCATGCCAAGCTCAGCAAGCCTTTTTATCTGGTAGTCTTGCATAACTTGACTAGTTGACTTTTCACCTGATATTTCTACCTTTTTTGTACCTCCACCCTCAACTGGCATAATTGCAAGCTTCTTCTCAGCTATTGTTTTGCTGTCTATCTGAGCGCTGCTCTTTTTGAATTTGTATATATCAGGGGATACAAGACCTGATACAAGGGCTTCCCCCAATCCATAGCTGGCATCTATGGATATAATACCCCTATGACCCAAAACCGGGTCTGCTGTGAACATGATACCAGATACTTCTGGCAGTACCATCCTTTGAACTACAACTGACATATAAACTTTCTCATGTTCTATTTTGTTCTGTATTCTATATAATATGGCTCTATCTGTAAATAATGAGGCTCAGCAGTCTTTAACAGAGCTAAGCAGGGACTTTTCTCCCCTTATATTCAGATAGGTATCCTGCTGCCCTGCAAAGGAAGCAAAGGGCAAATCCTCTGCGGTGGCACTTGATCTTACTGCATAATAAGCTCCTACCCCTACCTTATTAACTGCTCTGACTATTTCCTGCTCTACTTTATTAGGTATTTCGGACTGAATAATCCTCTTTCTAATTGCCTCACCTATCCTACTTATATTATCAAGGCTTGCATCCTTGACAATCTTCGAAATGAACTCCCATAGATTATTTTTTTCAATGAACTCCTTATAGCTTTCGGTAGTTACGCAAAATCCATAAGGCACAGTAAAGCCTGCCTTTGTCATTTCTCCTAGGTTTGCACCTTTTCCGCCTACAAGTGGCAGATCATTTTTGTCTGTTTCATCGAAGAGCAGCGTATACCTCTTATTCATAACTATCCCTCCCAAATTATAATTTTGCACCATTTAGAAAGAGTCCAATCAACTGATCCTTTATAACATCTATTTCTAAATCTTCATCTGTATATATGCTTGATATAAAGAAGCTCATTGTTAAAAATTGAAAATTCCGTGTTAATACCAAAGCGGGTATATCACATCGTAGCTGGCCGTCCTGCTGCGCTTTTTCAATAATTTTTAGCACCCATTTTTCTATTCCGCTTCTCTGAGGGTTGTCAGGCTTGAGGTCGAAACGTGAATTCATTCTGTATTTAAAATAAATTGCTGCCAATTCCTTATCACTTATAAATATTTTCCTTATAAAAACCATAAAGTTATAAAGCGCTGACTTTATGTCTTTATTTTCTCCAAATCTCTCTTCCATATCTCTGCCATATTGCGCAATAATCGTCTGAAAATAGCCCACTAATATGGATTCCTTGTCCTGAAAGTAATTATACAGCGTACCCTTTGATACATCTGACTTTTCAGCAATTTCCTCCATGGAGGTTTCTTGAAAGCCTTTTTCTCTGAAAAAGCTTACCGCACAATCAATTATGTTCACCCTTGTTTCTTCTTTTTTGCGTTCTCGTCTGTTCATAACAGTAACCCCTTTATTTCATTTTTATACATGGTTTATTTGTCTACTATGTATAAATTTATACTAAGTTAAAAAATACAAATAGTCAATAGTAAGGAATTTTTATTGAATGAAAAAGAAAATGAGTACCCTCTAAAAGGTACTCACCATTTCCATAAATTCGTATTTATCTCTACATAGGTTAAAAAAAGCTTTTGCTGTAGGTGTCAGCGTCCTTTTTGAGCTGACAACCAGATAGATATTTCTCATCATACTAATATTTTTTATCCTGCTCTTTCTTATAAATCCGCAGGAAACGTAATCCCGGCATACCTGACTAGAAACCACAGACACACCTATCCCAGCCCTTACAAACTGCATAATGGTGTCGAGACTGTTCACTTCGCAGGAGACATTAAGTTTGCTTAGCTCTATATGGTTTTTATGGAGAATGTCCTCAAAGGTTTGCCTAGTGGCAGAGTTCCGTTCCCTCATAATAAAGTCATTCTTTATAATAGCCTTAAGAGACACCTCTTTAGGTAAATCAAAAGAAACAGGAGAGATAACCACTAGTTCATCTTCGATGAGCTTAAAACAGTCAATTTTCTCATCATTTACCATATTCCCTACTATCCCAATTTCCCCATCAAATTTTATTATATTTTCTATGATCTGTCCAGAACTCAACTCAGTGACGTTAAAAAGCACACCTGGATGTGCCGAGTGAAAATCCATTAGAAGATTAGATACTATTGTATTACATGGCGTAGTGCTGGCAGAAAGGTATAGTTTTCCTTCCACTTGCGCATTGAAGGATGAGAGATCTCTTACAGCCCTGTCCCTTGTGTCTAAAATTTCTATAGCAGGCTTGATAAAAGATTCACCCGCAGGCGTCAAATCGACCTCCTTTGAAGTCCTATCAAAAAGCTGCACTCCAAGGTCTTTCTCCAATTTTGCTATATGAGAACTTATGGCAGGCTGAGAAAAAGAACTTGCAGTTGCAGCCTTGGAAAAGCTTTTATATTTTGCCACATTAATAAATGCTTCTATTTGTTTAAAATCCATATGAATCCCTCGCTATAATTTTTTCTTATAGATATTATAACATATTCTGATAAGCTTTTATTAATTTTGATAAATTTTTTAAGTATTATACATACTATATTTCGATATATGTCACAAATTTAACCCAGAGAATCTGTTTTTACAAGATACTCAAAATCCAAATGGATCTTGCTTTCATCGCCCCTACGTATGTTAGTAAATCCACACTCAAATAACATTTTGCGGCAACGCGCCATATCCATGCCTCTATTTTTGGAGGTATCACTCCCACAGTCACGTGGATTTGAGCCGCTTTCTGCGGTAATGATATTTGCACCGGAAGCATAGCTTAGCTCGTTGGGCTCATGGACTCCCATATATGCCATAGTAGGTACTGTAACAGTACAGAGTGCACTAACAGCAACGATATGGGCAAGACGCAGTTCACTGATTTGACCGTACTTTGCCAAAGGTGTACCCGGAACCCCTATCCTTCGCATAGCAGCATGCTGGTATATCCCCATTTCCGTACCTATAAATATATTGTCAACCAGCTGTTCTATTGTATGCTCAGGACCGATTGGCTCGCAGCATGTATACAACTCCAGTCCTGCATCAAGGGCATTCTTCATTGTCTGTATACGATTTTCAGGCTTTAAGTCTGTATCTATACCTTCCCCTAAACGACAAACATGATAGACCCCTGTGACCCCGGCTTTTCTGATTTCTTTAAATGCATCAAGGTCAGTATCCCCTATATTGGCCCATATCTGCGTGGTCACAGGCACAATCTTCTTTGCATGGCGTATAATATTCAAGTAATTTTCAAGATTATACTCATGCATTGTCATCAGGTAAAGCCCATATAGGTCTCCTTCTTTACAAAAACTTGTAATCTTCTCCTTTAGTTCCTCATGGCCTAGACAACTGGATTCAAACTTTGTATGACATCTCCAAACGTGCAGAACTTGCATTTACCAGGGCATGGAGATACCTCCACTCCAATCTGTCCCAATATTATGGCTGAATTATCATTTTTCCCTCGTATTATACTGCTTGCGGTACTGCGTATCACCCCTGACTCGTAGCTTATCTCATCAATAGACAGCAGGTATTTACAGTCCTCCCTATTCAGAGGGATATTACTCCAGGACTTATCCATTATTTGCTGAAGTTTTGGTTTAATTTTCATTATTAATCATCTCCTGCCTTAATGTTTTAAAATTAAATGTCCTTCAATAAACCCTTCATAAATTCCAAATCCAGGTACTGTTTTATTTTGTTATAGGTATCAATATTTTTTATTTCCTTATCCTCTTTTTGATACTCCAGATAAGCATAGGCGCACCAGGACAAAGCCCTCAAATATAGATAAGGAGTGTACAGCTTTACTCTATCTCTTATTTCATTATCCTTACCTTTTAACCCGCTAACATAGGCTTTAAAAAATTCTTCTTTTTCTTCTCTGCTTAATATATAATCTGTTTTCCAAAGAGTAGTTGTAGGAGATAAAAATTGGGTTAGATCCTGGCAGGGATCACTTACCACAGGCTTTTCCCAGTCAATTAGATATGATTTTTCATTCCCAATTATAAAATTGCTGGAATTAACCTCGGTATTATTAACTGTGTGCCATTTATTATCCAAAAAATATTTTTCCTTATACCTGTTTTCTTCAGCCCAATTAATAAATTCATAAAAAAAGTTTTTAAGCTGCAGCGGTATTTTAGCATTCTCATAAAAGTCCGTCAAAAGCCTTTTGGCTTCATTTATCCTGGCAGTGAATATATTTTCTTCTATAATCAAGCCTTCAAAATTATTTTCTTTTACATCCAAAGAGTGTATTTTTGAAAATATTTCCGCTGCGGATTTTAAATCCTTGTAATATTCCAGTGGCTTTCCTTCAAGAAACTCCATTATTAACACACCATAGTTCAGTTGTTTTTTCGTATCATCTACATAATAGACCTTTGGGGTTACTCCACTGCTCTCAAGGTTCTTCAATGCTTCATATTCATATCTTATTTGGTTTTCTAATGCCAGTTGACTGCCTGTATTTACTCTGAAAACATATTTTTTATTACCGCCGGTCAATATGAAATTTATATTATATTCTCCCTGTGCTAAAAATTCCACCCTGTAATTTTCGCCAAAGCTAAGCTCTCTGTTTAACTTATTATTTTTTATATACTCATCAATTTTATTGTTTAAAATATCTTTTAACACTTTCAATAATTTCCTTTCTTTTAATTCGCATAGAAAATGCCCTTTAAAAAATCTATTTTCAGTCTTACCCTATCACCTGACTTGAACTTAAGGTTATTACTGGATATTACCTTCAGCTCTTTTACCTCTGTTTCCACAGAGTAGTAAACCTTATCCCCCAAATATCTTCTCTTTCTTACAACGCCAGTTATTTTTTCCGGGCTTCCTTCCTCAGTTTCAGATAAAATTTCAATATCCTCAGGCTTTATCATTAGCCTTCCATTTCCATGAAAATATCTTCCTACCTTAAAAACTCCAAGGTCGCATTTAAGTATTCCATTGTCAACTATACACTCAAAGTAATTTTTCTCTCCAAAAAAATCTGAAACAAGAGGATTCACAGGCTTTTCATAAATATTTTCAGGAGTATCAAACTGAGCTATAGTTCCCTTTATCATTACCGCAATTTTATCTGACATCATTAATGCTTCCTCTTTATCATGGGTAACTAAGACGGTGGTTATTTTTAATTTTTTCTGTATATCTAAAACTAATTCCCTCATTTCTTGTCTCAACATTATATCTAGGCTTGAAAAGGGCTCATCCAGGAGAAGGACTTTAGGTTCCACAGCCAAGGCCCGGCCCAATGCAACACGCTGCCTCTGACCGCCCGAAAGCTCCTTTGGATATCTATTTTCCATGCCTCCAAGCTTTAACATATTTATTATTTCTGTAACCATGTTTTCCTTTATGCTTTTTTTTACTCCAGCCATTTTTAGTCCAAAGCCAATGTTGTGCTCTACGTTTAGATGAGGGAATAGCAAATGATCCTGAAATACAATTGTTGTCCTTCGTTTTTCTGCCGGCACCTTCAAAATAGAGCAATTGTCTAAAACAACATCGCCGCTGTCAGGCTCAATAAGTCCTGCAATAAGCTTTAAAGTAGTGGTTTTTCCACACCCGGATTCTCCTAAAAGAGCTACTATTTCCCCGTTTTTTGCAGAAAAATTTATATTATTTAACACTTTTGCACTATTAAAACTTTTATTTAAATTTTTTATTTGCAATTCACTCATATACCTTCTCCTAAATATAAAAATGATTTTCAATTTTGTAATAAGCTTTGATCTTTTTTTCCATTATAACCAGCAATATTAAAGTGGATACTATAAATACAATGCTATAGCAGGCTGCTATAGATCTATCACCGCTCTGAATAAAAGGGAACATAATCATTGAAAGTGTAACAACATTTCCTCCGCCTATTATAAAGGTTAGAAAATACTGACTAAAAGACACAATAAACATCAAACTTGCAGCTGATATCAATCCAGGTGATATTAAGGGCAAAGTTACATAAAAAAATGTTTGAGCCTTATTTGCTCCTAAGGTTCTTGCCTGCAATTCTATAGAATCGCCTAAAACTTCAAATACATTAGTAAGTATCCTTATACCATAAGGAAGGCAAGGTATTAAATGTATAAATACTACTCCCAGGAAAGTGTTGGCAATTCCAATTTTAATAAAAGAAACCTGAGCCCCAATTCCCACCGCTACTGGTGAAATAATAAGAGGAAGCAGCACAAGCATTCTAAAAAAGCTCTTTCCTTTAAATTCATACAAGCCTAAAGCCCTGGCAGCAGGAATACTTACTGCTAAAGCAATTAAAGTCACCACAAATGACAGCCAAATGCTGAATAATATTACTGTAAGAGAATTGCCCGCCCCAGTAAATAAATAGGTAAATCCCCTTAAACTGTACTCCTGGGGCAAAATAAAAGGCCAAGGCCATCTTTTGCTAAAACCCCAAATAATCAAAACAATCAATGGAAAGAAAATCAGGAAGGCAGCTATATAAATAATAATATTAAAAATAAAATTTCTTTTCATAAATCTTACCTATACCTCCCTGCAGATTAAAGTGAGCATTTTATCATAAATCCATACCATAACCAAAGAAATAAAAGCCAGCACCACATTAATAGCCATGGCATAAGGTCTGTTAAAAATATCGGGATTTGCATATTCTATGTAAGCTGTTATTGGCAAAGTTTTAGGGACAGTAGGTCCAAGAAGGTATGGGACCTCAAATGCACCAAAAGAAAATGCAAATATAATAATAAATGAAGAAATAATGGAAGGCCAGGATAATGGAAGTATAACATTCCAAAAATACTGTCTCCTGTTAGCTCCTAAATTCATAGCCACATCCTCCAGACTATTATTTATATTGCTTATAAATGTATAAACTACCATAGCCACAAATGGTATCTCCTTCCAAAGATAGGTTACTACTATGCCAATCCCGTATTTGTCAAAAATTAAACTAGGAAAAACGGATTGTTCTTTTATTATTTGAAAATTGTATAAAACTCTTGAGAGTACACCACTTTGAGATAGAATACTAAACATTAAAAACGCTGCCACCATATGTGGAACTATTATTGGAAGTATGTATAATATTTTTTCTATACTTTTCCTGTGTTTATTTAAAAGTACAGAATATGCCAATATTATACCGGCCGCCACTGCAATTATTGATGAAAATAATGAAATGTTTAAGCTGAATTTCAAAGATTCCCAAAAACCTTTATCATTAAATACAGCCGCATAATATTTAAAGGTTAAATCCTTAAGCCCTATCACCGGCATATAGCCTAAACTTTGTGATATGGAAATTATAATCCCGGAGGTTAATATACCCAATAATATAATTGCAGCAGGAAGTATCAGTATATATGGTTTAAACTCCCTCTTCATTATAAAGCCTCCCTTCCTAATTTTCTTTTAAGTAAATTGATTATTATTGAGTGCTATTTATCTCCTGGAATTTGCTCCAACCAGATTTTTTCTATTATAGGCACTAAATTTGCTGGAATTTCAGGAATCCTGTGTTTTAATAAAGTTTCCTTAGGTAATACTCCTTCTCCAAGCTTTACACTTTCAAACTGCTTCTTTTCCTCTGCAGTAAGCTTGCTGTTGTCCAGAACAGGCAAGTCTCCCCAACCAACAGGATTGTATTTTGTTGACTGAGCCTCCACAGAAATTATTGCATTAATAACCGCCATGGCTCCTTCCTTATTAGTGGAATTGAATGGTATTGCAACAAAATGGGTGTTTCCTATGGTTCCCTTATCAAATATAAAGCTTTTTGTACCCTTTGGATACTCTCCATTTGTTATCTTGCCGGATATTGAATTAGGACTGTAGGTCATGCTCATCAACAATTGATTATCTGCATACATATTATCCAACTGTGCAGTGGTAGCTGGATAAGTCTTTCCCTGATTCCACAGATAAGGTTTTAGCTGCTTTAAATAGTCTATTGCAGGTTGAATTATTGCCTTTACCGATGCCTCATCAGCTTTAGCATTGGCTATTTTATCATAGCCTACAATTTCATATATTATATTTCTAACAAATGCACTTCCTGTAAAATCAGGAGGTGCAGCATACGTAAACTTTCCTGGGTTTTCTTTTGCAAACTTTAGCAATTCCTCTGCACTAGCAGGTGTTTGGGATACTTTATTTCCGTTATAAATCATTACAAATTGTGCCTTTCCATAAGGCACTTCATACCCCTCAGTAGGATATCCGAAATCAGTTTTAACTTCAGAGGAATCCCTATCTATATACTTGATAAAATTAGGAAGTTTTTCGGCAAAAGGTCCGAAAAGTAAATTCCCCTGTTTTGCTGTATAAAAATTTTCACCATTTATCCAAACTACATCTATAGTTCCCTTTTTATTGCCAGCCTGTTTGTCACCAAGTAACTTATTCAATATATCCTCTATATTCATAGGAACTCTTTTGAGCGTAATACCATATTGCTCCTTTACCTGTTTAGTTAAAGAATCATCAATCCATTTATTTGTAGCTTCGCTGCCTCCCCAGCCATAAAAATTTACAGTTGAGCCCTTGGCATCCTTAAGTATGGTATCCCAGCTCTTATTCAATGTGGTATCTGTGTTGGTATCAGTTTTTTTGCTGCATCCCATTAGTCCTAAAGACAACATAAAAACCATAACTAATGCTAATATTTTTTTCATATTTTTATCCCCTTCCATGCTTCGAATATAATCTGGTTGAACCTCTCTTTATTTTTAATAGCAGTGGGAATATTTATTCTTACCTCGCTATTATTACTTGTTTTAAGATATCCATTACTTAAATCTGCTATACTAGAAATTACACATTCACATTTGTCTTCGAATAGTTCCGGATTTGTGACATAAACAGCAGCTACGATGTCCCAGTTGTAAAATCCCCAAACTCCGAAGGTTTTTTCTACAAAAGCATACCACGGCTCTATATTTTTTGTTATATACTCGTATATAGGATACTCTTTTCCCGACCTTAGCCTATTCAATTCTTCTTCTCCAAAAAATGCCTGCAGACATGTATGTCCTGTTAGTATAGAAATTTTGCAGCCTGAATTCAGCACTTTATATGTAGCCAAAGGGTCGCAGGAAAAATTCAATTCATTTAAATTTGTACCATTAATAATAAGTGGTTCTTTCATCCCACCCATTAAAACTATTTCCTTTAAATTATTGAAAAAGCTGTTATCCAATTCATATGCACCATATAGATTTGTTAATGCCCCTGTAGCAAGCAAAGTAATTTCTCCAGGACTTTCAGCAGCTCTGTTCTTAAGAAACTCTGCTGCATCACTTATCCTATTTTCTGCTGATGGAGCACCCTTTATTAAATTTATATTCTTTATATTAAGCTTTTTAAACATTTCCTGCGTGCCTTTAAATACATCCTCCAGAGAGCTGTTTCCATAGGTGGCACTCACCCCTGCAAGTTCCACATCTCCTCTTCCAAGAAGATAGAGCAACGCAAGTCCATCATCTACATCTCTATCCTTAATTCCCATAGTGTTATCACAATCAAACAATACTTTTTTCATAAAGTTCTCCATTCATCCAAAGCAAATTTCCCATCTATAATTATTGCTTCTATACTCTTCTTATAGTCTTCAAGAGTATGAATCCAATTGGCAAGGCATTTTTTACCTTCTATAGTAATCTTATATATTTTCTTTGCAGTTCCTGCACCACCAACATCCCATTCCGATTCAACTAAGCTTTTTTCTTCCAGCGTTTTTAAGGTGCGATAAATTCCAGTACTATCAGCTTTCTCGCCATGAAACAAATTTTTATTTTCAAGCTTCTGGATAATCAAATAACCATGCAAATTATGTTTTGCAAGAAGAATTAAAATTTTAGGCTGCAACAGTTTGTCAAGATTGCTTCCATTGCAGGAGCATTTGACCTTGTCGCTTACTAGAGTTCGTCTTATATTAGACATGTTCAATCACCTCGAATAGATTATACTATATGTATAGCTGTCTGTCATGTGCAATTTAGCATTTATTATAAAACGTAATACATTAGTTAAAGTGCTATCAGATTGTTTGGCAAAAAGATTCTATTTGGGCACTAAAATGTATCATTAACCCAATAAAAAGAGAAATATGCAAAGATAAAATCAGTCTTCTCTTGCATATCAGAATAAAAATATATATAATTAATATAGATTAAAATCAGTGTTGATAAAAGCTGCGATTTATGAATTTCTTCAGAGAGCCGATGGTTGATGAGAATCGGTGAAATATTAAATCTTTCCACTTTTGGAGCTGTTGGTGATAAACCAGAGGTTAGTACCCTTTATCCTACTAATATCGAGTGGCTGGTCCTAATACGGACTAGCAATTTGGGTGGCACCGCGGATTCCTTCCGTCCCATATTTATGTATGAGATGGGAGGGTTTTTTGATATTAAATAACATTATCAAAATTATTTAGGAGGGAAAATTATGTTAGATTTAAAATTTGTAAGAGAAAACCCAGAAATTGTTAAGGAGAATGTGAAGAAAAAGTTTCAAGACAACAAACTGGTATTAGTTGACGAAGTAATAGCACTTGATCTTGAAAACAGAAATGCAAAACAAGAAGCGGATGCTCTGAGAGCTGACAGGAACAAGATTTCAAAGCAAATTGGCGGATTAATGGCACAAGGCAAAAAAGAAGAAGCAGAAGAACTAAAAAAACAGGTTACTGCTGATTCTGAACGTTTAGCTGAATTAGAAATAAGAGAAAATGAATTAGAAGAAAAAGTAAAGAAGATTATGATGACCCTGCCAAATATTATTGATTCTAGTGTCCCAATTGGTAAGGATGACAGTGAGAATGTTGAAGTTCAACGTTTTGGTGAACCAGTTGTGCCTGATTTTGAAGTTCCATATCACGCTGAAATTATGGAAAAATTTAATGGTATCGATTTAGATAGTGCTAGAAAAGTTGCTGGCAGCGGCTTTTACTATTTAATGGGAGATATCGCTAGACTTCACTCTGCAGTTATTTCCTATGCCAGAGACTTTATGATAAACCGAGGCTTTACATATTGCATTCCACCTTTTATGATTCGAAGCGAAGTTGTGACCGGTGTTATGAGCTTTGCAGAAATGGATGCCATGATGTACAAAATCGAAGGTGAAGATTTATACTTAATTGGAACTAGCGAACATTCTATGATTGGTAAATTTATCGACACAATATTACCAGAAACCTCTTTGCCGCAGACATTAACCAGTTACTCCCCTTGCTTTAGAAAGGAAAAAGGAGCTCATGGCATAGAAGAAAGAGGAGTATACAGAATTCACCAATTCGAAAAGCAGGAAATGATTGTTGTGTGTAAGCCTGAGGACAGCATGATGTGGTATGATAAGTTATGGCAGAACACAGTAGATTTATTCCGTACTTTAGATATACCAGTAAGAACTTTAGAATGTTGTTCTGGCGACCTAGCAGACTTAAAGGTAAAATCCGTGGATGTAGAAGCTTGGTCACCTAGGCAGAAAAAGTATTTTGAAGTTGGAAGCTGTTCTACTTTAGGTGATGCACAAGCACGCCGTTTAAAAATCCGTGTAGATGGTGAAAATGGCAAATACTTTGCACATACTTTAAACAACACTGTAGTTGCACCTCCTAGAATGTTAATTGCCTTCTTAGAGAACAACTTAAATGCAGATGGTTCTGTAAGTATCCCAGTAGCATTGCAGCCATATATGGGTGGAATGACAGTTATTAAATAATTTTAAACCATAACAAAAGCATCAGAAAATCTATAATAATTTTCTGATGCTTTATTTTCTTTATAGCATTAAGCTTTCTGCCATACTTTTGGAAGCTTCTCTTATGGTTGTCAGCTTATAATTTCTATTTCTTCTAGTTATACCGATAAAATCATATTTTATACCTCTAACATGGTCTACAAATCTTTCAAAGGAAGCTAAACATGAAATGCACCCATTCCCACTTCCACCAGGAGCAGCAACACATATGAAAGGCTTGCCTTCTAAATTATTTTTATCACCCTTTGATGCTTCACATCTTCTTAACCTATCTGCGAACACCTTAAGTGATTCACTCATATCATGCCAATAAACAGGTGTAATAATTATGTAACCATCTGCTTCTGCCATTGCTGCATGAAGCTTTTGAAAATCGTCTTTTACCTGACAGGCATGTTTGTCACGGCATGTACCCCACCCATTTCCACAAGCATGACAAGAAGAAATATTCAATTCATTGAGATTTATTATAGGAGCATCAGCAGATCCCATTTCTGCTCCTATTTGTGCCTCCTTACCGCATGCAGCTGTTAAACCGTCATTATTAGGACTGGAAGTAAGTATCACTATTTTCATTTAGACCCCTCCGTATTAGATAGTTTTATTTTACTTATTATTATAATAAAAAATCCACGTAAATAAAACTCACTTTTTGTGGAGCACTCCTTGGCTTAAGTCGAATCTTAAATGTGCTTTTTCAGCCCAATGAGTATTATGAGTTACTAGAACTACGCTTTTGCCATTATCCACAGCTTCAGATAGAAGATTTAGCACTTCATTTGCCCAATATTCATCCAAATCGTTAGTGGGTTCATCAGCTAGTATCAATAGAGGATCCTTTATAAGCGCACAAGCCACCATGGCCCGCCTGCGCTGGCCTCCGCTTACCTCACTAGAGAGAAAATTTCTTCTCTCCCAAAGGCCTAGACGGTTTAAAAGGTATTTAACTTTAGCATAATCTTTTTTCTTACCACCCATAGCTTGTACAAAAGTTAAGTTTTCTTCAATAGTTAGAGCTTGTATAAGGTTGTTATCTTGAAATATAAATCCTATCTTATCTCTTCGTATATCAGTAAGTTCTTTATCATTTATAGTATTAATATTGTTACCATCAATAAATATATTTCCAGAAGAGGCATCTAAAAGTCCCCCCATTATATATAATAGTGTGCTTTTTCCTATTCCAGAGGGCCCTTCAATACATAGAAAATCCCCCGAGTTTACAGAGATAGAAACTTGTTCTATAGGTGTAACTTCTTCGCCAGCTTCATACGTTTTTTTAACATTCTCTAAACGACAAATTTCCATTATCCTATATCTCCTTTCGAAATAGCTTCTTGAGGCACTAGGCTGGAACTCTTCCAGGCAGGATAGATAGATGCTAAAAGTCCTAATAAAAGGGAAGCCGCCAAACCTATTATGATATTTACTAAGGCATTGGACAATGACCATTGACCTTGAGGAATTACAACAGCCTCTTCTAAAATGGATATAACTGGGTTTACCATTATAACTCCTAGGGCACTTCCTATAAATCCGCCAATAGCAGCAATAATCCAAGCCTCAGAAATTACTAATTTAAATATTCCTTTCTTTTGAACGCCCATAGCTCTTAAAAATCCAATTTCTTTTTTTCTCTCTTTTGCTAATGAGTTAAATCTACCTATAAGCGCTAGAGCAGAAATTAGCAATAAAGCCAGCCATAAGAATAATACTACTTTAGAAATGGAAGATAACTGATCTTTTATGCTAGTTATGGAACTTGATGTAGAGGTAGCTTTGACACCTAGGTTGGCATTATTTATTTTACTTGCAATGATATCTACATTCTCTCCTTTAGAGGTTTTTATCAGTATTGACGAAACTAGATCTTCAGGTATACTTCCACTCCATAGATCTGATGAGAATTTTTCCTTAGCCAGCAATCTAGCCTGGTCTATATTCATAAATATAGTATTATCCATGCCGCTGCCGGTATTATATAGTGTTCCCACTACCTTAAAACGATGTCCTAAGATGGAGACCTTATCCCCTATTATCACTTCAATATTGCTACCAATAATAACTTCATCATTCGAAAGTGATTTGACACTGTATTTTTCAAACCAAGGTTTTAATATGAAGTCAGAACTTTGATCGATTCCTACAAGGCGCAACGTATCACCATAGCTGCAGCATCCAGCCCCTGGTATGGTAGCTGTAAAAAACTGTGGTGTGATTTTCTCTACTCCTTTTATATCTTTAAGCTTAGACTCTATGTTTTTTGACATGTATATAGTTTCTGGCGTACCTGTGAAAAGTGTTTTTAATGAGTCTGAATCTGCTTTATTGGGAAGAACTATGATATCGGCACCTAATCTTTCAGCGGTAAGGGTTAACCCACCTTGTACTATAGAAAAGATAGAAAAAACTAATACAAATATAAGAATAGTTAAAGTTGTTATAATCCCTGTAAGCAAAGACTGACTCTTTCTTCTTACTACGTTAAGATAAGCTAATTTTAAAATATTCATTTTGAATAACATGCTCCTTTCAAAATTGCAGGCAATATTAAAATTATAACATACAAAATTCTCTATAATAATGCACTCATGTATAATAATATCTAATAGACACATCAATAACTATTTAAATTTCCTATTTGAATTTTAGATTTTTTTGATATAACATATTTTGGGGTATTAAAATTAATATTTAATAAGGGGTGTTTATATGCCAAAAAATGTTTCGAAAATTCTTAATGGAATTTTAGTATTTACAGGACTCGTTGTCATTGGGGCAATACTTATATGGTCTCCAGTTTGTTCAGGGATGCTGGATCTGGCTAATGGTAATATGACCCATATGAAATGCTATTACACAGGACAAGCTTCTTTATTATTGTCCATAGTACTTGTAGTGGCCGGGATAGAATCATTTCTTACAAACTCCAGAAAACCTTGGACGTTCATAGCAATTGGAATTCTGCTTCTAGTGGTTACATTTGATTCAAGACTAGGAATTGGAATATGCATGAAGGTTATGAGCTGCCATACCACTGCTATCTGGATTCGCGGAGGCGGTATAGTTGCAATTTTATGTGGACTTATATCTTTATTTATGGGAAAAACAAGAGAGTAACAAATCATAGAATTTCTTGTTATTAACAAAGAAGAGGGTGCCCTGGGATTACCCTTTCATTTTAAGAGAATCACTAACCTCCATTTTAGGATTTCCCCACATATTTGTTTATGATATAATTTATTAGGGTGATTTATATGCAAATATTAAAAAATGATTGGCAAAATTTATTGGAAGATGAATTTGAAAAAGAGTATTATTTAAAGCTTAGAAAGTTTTTGATAAATGAATATACAACAAAAACTATACATCCAGGTATGTATGATATATTTAATGCTTTACATTATACAAACTATGCGGACGTAAAAGTTGCTATATTAGGTCAGGATCCATATCATGGTCCTAACCAGGCACATGGCATGAGTTTCTCAGTAAAACCTGGTGTACCTGCCCCTCCTTCTCTTATGAATATCTTTAAGGAACTTAAAAGTGATTTAGGCTGTTATGTTCCTAATAATGGTTACTTAAAGAAGTGGGCTGACCAAGGGGTTATGCTTCTTAATACTGTACTAACAGTTAGAGAAGGGCAAGCAAATTCCCACAAAAATATGGGTTGGGAAAACTTCACTGATAAGGTAATCAGCTTATTGAATGATAGAGAGAATCCTGTTGTTTTTATATTGTGGGGAAGAAATGCTCAATCAAAACTTGATATAATTAAAAACTCAAGACATCACATTATAAAATCTGTTCATCCAAGCCCGCTGTCTGCATACAACGGATTCTTTGGTAGTAAACCTTTCTCTAAAGCTAATGATTTTTTAGTCTCCATTGGGAAGATGCCTATAGATTGGCAAATTGAAAATATGTAGAAAAGCAGGCCTATTATTCTAACCATAAGAATAATAGGCCTTTATAATTAACTTAATAGTATGCATTTACAGCTCTTGTGCAATTTTATTTAACTCCGCTGACTCGGTGTAATTATGCCAAACGAAGCTACCACTTCATTTGTATCCTCATCAAACAATAGATGTCCAACGATTCTATCAGGCACTCCAAAAGATTAAAAACATTCTTTTTTATCCAGCAAATTGAAATTTTAGTAACCTTTTAATGAATCATACCATACTATAATTTCGTGACATCTTTACTTTGGGGGATTATATGAAAATACTATCAATTTTGCTTTTTGCCATATGCTCTAGCAGCGATAATCTTATTGTAGGATTGAGTTATGGGGCTAAAAAAGTTAGAATCAACTTTCTAATAAACTTTATGATATCTTTTATTTCTTGTATTGGTACTTTCTTAGCAATGTTATTTGGAAGAGCACTTTTGCAATTTATTCCAATAAAATGTTCAAATATAATTGGAAGCGGCATATTAATACTATTTGGTATATATCTATTAGTAAATTGGCTAAGAAAAGACATTGACAGCAAAAAAAACGCAGAAGAAGTAAATATTGATATATCAGAGTATCAACGCTATGAAAATGCACTCAAAAACCCAGAAATAATAGATACAAATGACTCAAAAACTATAGATTTTAAAGAGGCAATTGTCCTGGGAACTGTACTTTGTTTAAATAATATCGGTTTAGGAATAGGGGCAAGTATTACGGGGTTAAACATTTATATGACCTCAATATCGTCTTTGATTTTTAGTCTTGTATTTATACCAATAGGGTGTTACATTGGCGAAAAAGTACTTTCTGATAAATTATCAAGATATTCAGAAATAATTTCAATATGTATTATTCTAATTCTAGGCATTTATGAGCTATTTGTATAAAATCGGATTATTATTTACAAAGTATATAGGACAAGAAAAAGACCTATCTCCGCAATAAATGGATAATAGGTCTTTATATATAAGTTAATAATATATATTTAAAGCTCTTGTGCAATTTTATTTAGCTCTGCTGACATAGTTGTTATTTCTTCTATACTTGCTGTAATTTCTTCTGTAGCAGCAGCTTGTTCCTGACTTGAAGATAACGAAGTATGACTTCTCTCACTTGTTTCATTTACTTTTGCCTTAATCCTATCAGTTAACAGTTTGATTTTGGGAACTGTGCTTTTAGATTGTTCAGACAACTTTCTGATTTCTTCTGCTACAACGCCAAAGCCTCTTCCTGCATCTCCAGCTCTAGCTGCTTCAATTGCTGCATTTAAACCAAGCATTTTTGTCTCATCTGCAATTTCTTTAATAAATGCAGATATCTCATTAATTTCTTCTGACAGACCTATTATTTCTTTAATCTCTCTATTAAGTTCCTGTTCATTTGCATGTATGTTAGATGCAGATGCTGCCAATTCCTCAATTGCAGAAGCTATTCCTGAAAGACCACTTCCAAGATTGCCTGACATATCCCGGAGGTTGCCGGCAAGTACCCTCGGTGTAATTATGCCAATACTGCCAACAACTTCATTTGTATCTTCATCAAACAATGGATGACCTACTATTCTAACAGGTACTCCAAAAACCAAACTATCCAGTTCCTCTTCAACAGGCTGTCTTGTTTTAATTGCCCTGCTTCCAGTAAAATCTTCTCCGAACTCAAATCCTGGTCTTATAGAGGGAATGTCAAATTTTTTAGATAACTGTGTATATAACATTTTATTGAGGTCAGTTACCCCCATAAAAACTCCTTCTGGAAACATCTCAGCTAAAATCGGTGCAAAATCATTAAAGGATTTTGCTACAGGATGTAATCTAGGGAATATAATTGAAAACACCCCAACAGCTTGTCCCCCTTCATTAACCAATGGTTCTGCAATAGTCCTCAATCTCATTCCATAAAGAGAGCGAGGGACATTCTGTATCACAGTTTTATTTTCGTTCAATGCTCTGGCTGCTATGCTGGTAGATTTTATTTTATCGCCAACCTGAAATATATCTAAATCAAAAGCTTTTGATGCTGTTCTCCAAGTGATGTCTTCTGCTTCAATGATTAAATATATTACACCTCCTGGTATTATATCTGCCTGTAATTCTGCCATAGCCTTTAAGTGTTCTACTGCATTTATAGAAATCATGATACTATCTCCTTTCCAAAATTATATTTAAAAATCTCTGATTTCAGCTCTATTGCATTCAATATTATAATTATTCTTTGATCAATTAAAGTAATGCCCTCTATACTATTCTTGCTAATATCTACAATTTCATCACTTAGGTTTTGGATTGATTGTTCTTCAATTCTTATAACTTCTGAAACATCATCAACAACAATCCCCGCATTCATTCCATCAAGTTCAAGTATTAAAAGTCTGCTATCAATTCCTCTTTCTGTTTGATCAATTCCAAATCTTTTCTTAAGGTCAAAAACAGGTATGACTTTCCCTCTTAGATTAAACACCCCCTCAACAAATTGAGGAACATTAGGTATTCTTGTGAATTTGGGTATGCGAATTATTTCTTGGGCATAGGAAATATTTATGCCATACTGTTCCACTCCTAAATTAAATACAACTAATTGATAAGAATTCAAATTAAAACAGCTCCTTTCATTAAATAATTTTGAAGCCTTATAAAATTTTTTATTATACAATTATAAATTACAATAATTATATGCTTTTGTTTGTATTTTTGTAAAACAAATATACATTGTATTGGGTACAACTAAAAAATGTAGAAGTGCCATTGATTCTCAAACATCAATGACATTCTACATCTAAGTTATCTATAAGATTTAACCCCATTTTTTATCCTTAAAAAATTTTAAAGTATAATTAATTAAAGTATTTGTTATGTAATTTAAACTACGGCGTCTACTTATAATAAATCCTATTTCAATGATAAAAGGTGGATCCTGAATTGAAACAGCAGAAACTTCATCAATATATTTTGCCACCCTTAATGAATCCGGCACAGGAAGAATAGCTATTCCCTTATTTAAAGCAACAAGTTCGATAATAAGATCTGTTTGCGACGCCGTAAAGAAAATATTTGGTATAAAGCCAGACTTCATACAATGTTCAATCGTTAGCTGACGTGATTTGTATTCTGATGATAACATGATGAATCTTTCATTTGCCAAATCCTTAAAACTTACAGCACTTTTATGAGCCAGAAAATTATTTTTATTTGCTAATAGCATCATATAACAAGTAGCAAGTGGGATGAATATAAATTTCTCCATATTGACGGGTTTAATTCCAAAGGAAATGTCAAGCAAGCCCTCCTCCATTCAGCCTTGAAAGGTAAGATTGTTTCCGTCTGCTCAATTTAACTTATTTTTTTTAAATGGCTTTTTGTCCACAATTCTTTTTTCTGGTTTTTTAGTTATCCACATCACCATGCGGCACTACACC
>Ga0268357_100432_pt1 | contig 53954 bp, 46 predicted proteins | sample BioMet10_FD_192466 | JGI IMG/M metagenome (GOLD analysis project Ga0268357, IMG submission 192466) | Sewage microbial communities from Oakland, California, United States - Biofuel 10 (Illumina Assembly) | ecosystem: Engineered > Wastewater > Sewage > Unclassified | place: USA: California... | reverse complement strand
GTTGCCGGGGTAGGCCATGGGCAAAGGTTTCAATCCACGCCCCCGCGTGGGGGGCGACGTGAATTGGGACACTTACCAGGACGATACGCCGGGGTTTCAATCCACGCCCCCGCGTGGGGGGCGACGCCGTGGTACAGAATGCGCGGGTCGCCGGCGTCGTTTCAATCCACGCCCCCGCGTGGGGGGCGACAGTTGGGCGAGCTGGCCGTCTTCGGCAAGATGGAGTTTCAATCCACGCCCCCGCGTGGGGGGCGACGGGTAAGCACACGTATTACCTGGTCTTTTCGGCGCGTTTCAATCCACGCCCCCGCGTGGGGGGCGACTGTCAGCATTTTTTCCCGCGGTCCCGTTTGTTGCCTAGCCTATTCTGCGCGAACCGCACGCGCGGAGTCAAGATTGTCAGAGTCCCAAGCGGATTGTTTCCGCATCACCTGGAAATAAAAAGATATTACTCAGCGCGAACCTCCCGGGCCGCGTCCGCCGGCTTTGGGTTCGCGCGACGCGACTCGGAGCCGCCGCTCCGGTGAGCGCCAAGCACAAGGCTCCAGAGTCGCAAGGCATCGGGAAGAGGCCCGGCTGATGCGCTTGGGCACGATCCGGATGCGCCGGTTGGCGGATATCCCGATGGATATCTTGGGGAGTGTCAAAACGCTTGGCCTTTGCCCTCCAGCTCTCGCATAACCGGCTTGAATCGTAGGCTGATGTTGCGGAGGCGGCGCTTACGCCGGCGACAGGGGTTCGAATCCCCCTGGGGACGCCGGCAAATAACAGGCGGTCCGGAGCAATCCAGACCGCTTTTCCCAGTTGCGGCCCCGGGCGCTTCCCACGGGCTCGTTTCGGCGTGCGGCCGCACCCGGCCGGCGCGGCATCGGCGCGGAAGGCCAGAGGATTTGTCTGTACCCCCACGGCGTTTTGCGTCAGAATCGGCCCACGGCCAGGCCCCACGCCCGGCCGCCCCGTGGGGGAACAATGCGCCTTCTGCTCCTCGCCACCTTCACCATGTCCCTGTTCGCGGCCAACAGCCTGCTGTGCCGGCTGGCCCTCCTGAAGACGGGCATGGACGCGCTGGCCTTCACCATGCTGCGGATGATCTCCGGGGCCGCGTCGCTGTGGCTGCTGACGCGCCTGCGCCGGGGCAAGGCCCGCGGCGTGGGCGGCAGCTTCGCCGAGGCCGCCGCGCTCTTCGCCTACATGTTCTGCTTCTCCCTGGCCTACCGGGGCCTGGGCGCGGCCACGGGCACGCTCATCCTGGTGGTCTCGACGCTTCTGGCCACCATCGTGGCCGGCCGCCTGGCCGGGGAGACCACCAGCCGGGGCCAGGTCGTCGGGGGCGGCGTCACCCTCGGCGGGCTGGTGGCCCTGCTGGCCCCGTCGCTGTCCGTGCCCTCCCTGCAGGATTCCGCCCTCATGGCCACGGCCGGCGCGGCCTGGGCCGTGTATTCCATCCTCGGCAAGAACGGTTCGGCGCGGGGCGTCGAACCGGCCCTGGAGACCACCGGAAACTTCATCCGCGGCGTGCCCTTCGCCCTGGCGCTGCTGCCGTTCGTCACGGGTCTGCCGGGGGACGGGGTGATCTTCGCCGTGGCCTCCGGGGCCGTGGCCTCCGGCCTCGGCTATGTGCTGTGGTATCGCCTGGTCAAGGAGCTGGCCGTGCTCAACGCCGCCCTGGTGCAACTGATCATGCCCGTGCTGACGGCGCTGGGGGCGTGGCTCTTCCTCGGGGAGGCCGTCACCCTGCGGCTCTTCGTCTGCGGCTTCGTCATCCTCTGCGGCATCGGCTACACCCACGTCAGCACCATGCGCCGGGCCGCCCGGACGGGCTGAGCCACGCGCGGCGCGGCCTCCGGGCCGTTGCCCTCCGGACGGGGTTTGTGTAGGCCGTCCGGAACGGAGGATCGGCGCGCATGGAGCTTCGCGATCTCGGTTTCGATGCATGGTTTGCGGCCCAGGCCGAGACGCTGGGCCGGGACGGCTGCGGCTTCGCGCGGGTGGTCGCGGTGGATCGCGGCGCGTACCTCGTCCGGGACGCCGCGCGGGAGGTCCCGGCCGAACTCACGGGCCGGCTGGCCTACGCCATCGACGACGCGGCCGAGCTGCCCTGCGTGGGCGATTGGGTCACGGCGCACTTCTACAACGACGACACCGCCGCGCTGATCCTCGGGGTCTTTCCGCGCCGGACCTTCCTGCGGCGCAGGGCCGCGGGCGAGGGCGGCGAGGTCCAGATGATCGCCGCCAACGTCGACACGGCCTTCCTCGTGCAGTCCTGCCATTTCGACTTCAATCCGAACCGCCTGGAGCGCTATCTGGTCATGGCGGCGGCGGGGGGCGTGGAGCCGGTGGTGCTCCTCACCAAGATCGACCTCGTCGGCCCGGAGGAGCTGGAGCGCAAGCGCGGGCTCGTCGCCGGCGTCACTAACGCCAGGGTCATCGCCCTGAGCAACGTCAGCGGGGAAGGGCTGGCGGAGCTCCAGGCGGCCCTTGCGCCGGGCCGGACCTGCTGCCTGCTGGGCTCCTCGGGCGTGGGCAAGACCACGCTGCTCAACCGGCTCCTGGGCCGGGAGGCCTTCGACACGCGGGCCGTGAGCGCCACGGGCGAGGGCACGCACAGCACCACGCGGCGGCAGCTCGTCGTCCTCGGCGGCGGGGCGATGCTCGTCGACACGCCCGGCATGCGGGAGCTGGGACTGGCCGGCGCGGGGGCGGACGTCGAGGCGGGTCTGGAGGTCATCGCCGCCCTGGCCGCGCAGTGCCGCTACGGCGATTGCAGCCACACGGGCGAGCCGGGCTGCGCCGTCCGGGCCGCGCTGGATCGCGGCGAGCTGCCGGAAGAGCGCTACGCCAATTACCTCAAGCTCCGGAAGGAGTCGGAGTTCGCCGCGCTGTCGTCCCTGGACCGGCGGCGGAAGGACAAGGCCTTCGGTCGGTTCCTGAAGACGGTGAAGAAGGGGCTGCGGGACTGAGCGCGGGGCCCCGCTTTCAGAGCAGGCCCAGGCGCAGCATGTTCGCGCCCATGACCAGCAGCATCAGGTACAGCCCGGCCTGGAAGTGGGCGTCGCCGATGCCATTGGACAGGCGCATGCCCGCCCAGCCGCCCAGGAGCATCGCCGGCACCGAAACGGCCGCGAGCTTGGCCACGTGCATCGAGTATACGCCGGCCAGGGCCTGGGCCACGACCACGAAGACGCCGCTGACGATGAAGAACGCGCCCAGGGCGGCCTTGGTCTCCTGCTGGCCGCCGCCCCGGAAGGACAGGTACACCGCCAGCGGCGGCCCGTTGATGCCGTAGGCCGTGCCGAAGCTGGTGGACAGGAGCCCGGTGAGCACGGCCCAGGGCTTGCCGAGTTCGCGGCGCTCGGCACGGCGGGCCAAAAGGCCCCACAGGCCGTAGCCGATGAGCACCGCGCCCAGGCCCAGGCGCAGGGCCGATTCCGACATGAAGCGCAGCATGTACGCCCCGGCCAGCGCGCCGGGCAGGGCCCCGGCCAGGAGCGGCCCCATGCCGCCCAGGGCCAGATGCCGGCGGTAGTTCCAGACCATCTGGAAGTTCAGCACCAGGACCAGCAGTCCGGCGCAGGGCACCGCCAGGGTCATGTCGATGCCGAAGGCCAGGATGGGCATGGCCACGAGCGCCGCCCCGAACCCCACGATTCCGTTCACGAAGGCGCCCACGCCCCAGCCCAGCATGGCCAACAGCAGTTCCTGCATCCGCGTTCCTCCCTCCGCCCGCCGGCGAAGCCGCGCCTAGGCGCTCATCCGGGTGAGCACCTCGCGCACGATGGCCGTGACGGTTTCACGCATGTCGCCGGCGCCCAGGGGGGCGGCGGTCTTTTCCGCCGGGGCCAGCCGGAGCAGCCTGGCGGCGTTGTCGTGCATGACCTTCTGCCGCACTTCGGGCTGGAAGGGAAGGTTTTTGTATGTTTCTATGGCCTTGCGGTAGTCCACGAAGGGGTGCGCGCTGGCGAAGAGGATCTTGTCCCCGATCATGGTGTTGGCCGCCTGCACGTAGGCCTCGGACATGGGCGAGAACTCGTATTCCGAAAGGTCGATGTACACGTTGGGGTTGCGCTGGGCCACGATGATCGCCTCGTTGACCCAGGGGTAGCCGCCGTGGCTGATGATGATCCGGAGATCCGGGAAGTCGCGGGCCACGAAGTCGATGTAGCGCGGGGCCACGTGGTCGATGATCGCCCCGGGCACCAGCGAGGCCGGGCCGGTGGTGAACACGATGGGCACGTCCAGCTCGCAGCACTTGGCGTAGAGCGGATAGTACTTGGCGTCGTTGGCGTAGATCTGGGCCAGGTAGGGGTCTACGGCCGCGCCGTGCATGCCCAGGTCGCAGATGGCGGCGCGCAGCTCGTACACCGCGCCCATGCCCTTGTGCGGGTCCAGCCCGATGAAGCCCAGGAACTTCTGGGGGAACTTCTTCACGAATTCGATGACGCTGTCGTTGTTGGACTTGGCTCCGTAGGTCGTCTCGCAGTCGCGGCCGGTGATCACGGCGCGCTCGACGCCGTTCTTGTCCATATCGGCCACGATCTCCTCAAGATTCTGGGCCTGCATCTTGGAGAAGTCGATGGACTGGCACAGGCCCTTGAACATCTTGCTGTTCTGGATGCCGTCGATGGTCTTCTGCGTGTTCGGCCGGAAGCGGAAGTCGATGACCTGCATGATATCATCCCCTTTGGTGTGTCGGGTGGACGGCGGTCTTGCGCGCCGGGAAGGACTGGGACAAGGGCAACGAGGCGATGGCCAGCGGCGTGAGCAGCAGCGGCTCGGCGGGCAGGCTCACCGGCAGGCCGAGCTCGGCCTCCAGCACGCCGGCCACGCCGGGCAGGCAGCAGGTGCCGCCGGACAGGACGATGCGCTCCACGGGATAGCCGCGGATGTGGCCGGACACGATGTCGGCGATGCGTTCGATGGTCGGCCGGACGAGGCTCATGAGGCCGGCGGAGTCGGGCTGGCGCTTAAGCTCCTCGGCCTCCTCGAAGGAGATGCCGTAGTGCCCGGCGATGACCAGACTCAGGTGGCGGCCGCCGGTGGGTTCGTCGGCGCTGAAGACCACGCGGCCGTCCAGGACGATGGCGGTGCCCGTGGTGCCGCCGCCGATGTCCACGAAGGCCGTGCGGTCCAGGTCGAGCAGTTCGGCCACGCAGGTCGGCTCGTCCTTGACGTCGCTGACTTCGAGCCAGGCGGCGTCGAGGATGTTGGTGGACAGGCGGGGGTCCGTGCCCGGCGGGAAGGAGGTCGCGGCGTGGGTGATCTCCAGGCCGGTGCGCCGCCGCGCGCGTTGCACGAGGTCGCGCACGATGTCCACCGCGCCCATGTAGTCCACCACCACGCCGTCGCGCACCACCTCGGCCCATTCCAGGAACGCGGCCACGGGCATGCCCTCGGCGTCCAGGGCCATGAGCACCACGTCGGCGGTGCCCAGGTCCACGCCCACGGACAGGGGGCTCTTGGCCTCCACGGGCTCCTCGCGGTTGAGGACGGCCGCGGCGCGCGCGAGCCTTCGTTCGACCTCTGTCCAGCCCAGACCCATGGCTACACGATCCTGAAGCTGCCCACGAGGGTGCAGCGCCGCAGGCGCACGAAGGTGCGCGCGTTGGTCACGCCCTCGCCGGTGGGCGTGGAGATGGTCATGGAGGTCCAGCCCTCGCCGCCGGCGCCCAGTCCGGCCACGTGGGGCCCGTTCTTCACGAACAGGCTGGTGTTCATGCGCTTGGCCATGGCGTCCATGTGCTCGATGTTGCGCGAGTAGAGTCCGGACGAGTGCCGCAGGCCACGCTCCAGCGTGAGCGCCCACTGCAGGGCCTCGTCGAAGTCGCGCGGGCGCAGCAGCGGCAGCAGCGGCATCATCTGCTCCACCCGGGCGAACACGTGGTCGATGTCGCGGCCCACGTCCACGAACAGCAGCCGGCAGGAGTCCGGCACGGAGAAGCCGCCGGCCCGGGCCAGTTCGGCGGCGTCGCGGCCGACCCACTTGGGATTGGCGCGGCACTCCGGACCGGGGTAGTTCAGCAAAACCACCTTGGCCACGGCCTCGGCCTGGGCCAGGCTGATCTCCTGGGCCCCGACGGCCTTCAGCTCCTCCTTGAGCTTGTCGGCGATGGCCTCCACGGCCAGGATCTCCTTTTCGTCGACGCAGATGATGTTGTTGTCGAAGGAGGCCCCGGCGTAGATGCCGCGCGCGGCGCGCTTCAGGTCCGCGGTCTCGTCCACCACCGAGGGCGGGTTGCCCGCGCCGGCGGCGATGAGCCGCTTGTTGGTGGCCTTCCGGGCCGCGCCGACCACGGCCTCGCCGCCGGTGACCACCAGCAGGTCGATGCCGGGGAAGGTGAACAGCTGCTTGGCCACGTCGATGCTCGGCTTGCGCACGCAGGTCAGCAGCGGGCCCACGCCGGTCTCCTCGAAAATGGCCTTGTTCAGGATGCGGATGGCCTCCTGGGAGGTGCGCTTGGCCCCGGGGTGGGGCGAGAAGATCACGGCGTTGCCGCCGGAGATCATGCTGATGCCGTTGTTGACCACCGTGGCCGCGGGGTTGGTGGACGGCGTCACCGAGGCGATGACGCCCCAGGGCGCGTTCTCGATGAGGGTCAGGCCCATGTCGCCGGACATGGCGGCGGGGGAGAGGATTTCCGGACCGGGGGTGCGCTCGGACACGAGCAGCATCTTGCGCACCTTGTCCTCCACGCGGCCCATGCCCGTCTCGTCCACGGCCATTTCGGCCAGGCGGCGGGCGTTGGCCTTGCCCGCGCGGCGGATGACCGCGATGACCTGCTCGCGCACGGCCAGGGTTTCGATGCCCTTGCGCGCGGCGTCGGCCGCGGCCACGGCGTCCTCCAGGCGTTCAAACACGCCCCAGTCGCCCTTGGCGTCCTGCGGTTTGTCCGCGGCCTGCCCCAGGCGCTTGAGGACCTCGTCGACAATGGCTTCGATCTGCTGGCTCTCCATGGGCTTCGCCCTCCGACTGGATTACTTGTTGTAGAAGATTGTGTCCTGTGACGTGACCTGGTCGACGATGCCGACGACGCACAGATCCAGGGGCGCGCGGCCCTCCAGCACCACCCGGGCCGAGCTGCCGCGCACGAGCAGGACGACTTCGCCCTCGCCCGCGCCCAGAATGTCGGCGGCCACCTGCCCGGAGGCGAGCACTTCGCCCTGCGCGTTCACAACGTCCACCAGGAGAAATTTGAGGTTCGGCAGCGCAGGGTCGCGCACCGTGGACACCACCTGTCCGGTCACTCTGCCCAGTTCCATGCCGACCTCCCGCCGCGCACCGCGCGGTGACGGCCCGTTTGGCCAAATCCCCGGTCCGGGCCGTGACCGGGGGCGAAACGCTCCGCTCCGTCTACTTCTTGCCGTGCCTGCCCGGCTTGGCCGGTTTCTTCACCTTGGCCGACGGCGCCGGCTGCCCGGCCGCAGCCGCCGGCTGGGCCGTGGGGGCGGGTTTGGCCGCATCCGGCTTGACCGGGGGCGGCGGCGTGTACAGCCGCCGCGCGCGCCGGGCCGTCAGCTCGTAGGTGTCCCCGAAGGGCCGGGCGATGATGTTGCTCGTCAGGAAATGTCCCAGGCGCGCGGCCGCGGCCGTGCCGGCGTCCACCGCGGCTTGGCAGGCCCCCAGATCGCCCTCGCAGACCACGCAGATGAGGCCGGCGTCGGCGTTGAGCACGGTGCGCACCCGCACCCGGGCGGCCTTGCCCATGGCGTCCGCGGCCTCGATGGCCGTAGTCAGGCCGAAGGTCTCCACGAATCCGAGGGCGCCGCCCTCTTCCGTCAGGTCCCAATCCGCCACGGCGGCCTCCTCACAGAACATGCGGCCAGAGTTCCAGGGCCAGGCTGGGGATGACCACGCTGCGCACCAGCAGGCCGTCCGCCTCGGCCTGGGCCGTTCCGGCCTTGGTCGAGGCCCGGACCGCGCCGACGTCGCCGCGGTACAGGCAAATGGCCTTGCCGCCCAGGCCCATGGCCAGGCGGACCTCCAGCAGATCGACCGAGGCGGCCTTGACCGCCGCATCGGCCGCCACCACGCAGGACGCGGCCGAGAAGGTCTCGATGACCCCCAGCGCCGCCCCTTCGCCCGGGGCCGAGGCGCAGCAGAGGGCCGCCGGCACCTGCGGGCTGATGTTGGGGATGAGGAACTGGTCCACCACCGCGGCGCCGCCCACGCCCAGCCCGGCGTTCAGGGCCGCCTTGGCCGCGGCCACGTCGCTGTGGTAGCCGGCGAGGTACTTGCCGGGGCAGATGGTCTTGAGCAAAAACGGCGTCACGAGCGCGCTCTTGGTCATGGCGTCGGCCGCCTCGATGCCCACGGCGATGCTGTTGAACTCAATCATGCACAGGGCCTGGATACCCGTGTCCATCCTTACGCCTCCTCGATGACCACGGACTGGCCCACGGCCTTGACCACGCCGCCGATGGAGGCATGGATGTCCGCTCCAAGGCTGCCCTCGGGGCAGCGTCCGATGAGCTGGCCTTCCGTCACGCGGTCGCCCGCGGCCACAACGGCCGCGGCCGGCGCGCCGATGTGCTGCCTGAGCGGGATGCTCACGCGGGACGGCCGGCACTGGCCGAGATATTCCGGGTGGAGATCCAGATAGGCGGTCAGGCCCAGCCGGGCCACCAGCCGGGCCGTCGGCACCTTGCGGAAGGGCCGCAGCTCCGCCTGCTCCGGGACGATCTCCCGCCTGGGCTGCGGCTTGAGCCCCAGCTCGCGGAAGCGCGCCTTGAGCATGGCGTTGATGCGCCGGGGCGAGAGGCCCATGGGGCAGCTGTACATCTCGCACAGGCCGCATTCGCTGCAGAACAGCGCCTGCTCGGTCTCCGGTCCGGCGTCCGCGCCCGCGGCCACGGCCCGCATGACCCGGTGGGTGTCGAACCTGTGGCCCACCAGGTGCCTGGGGCAGAGGTCCGTGCAGGAGCGGCACTGGATGCAGGCCGAGGCCGCGCGCCGCCGCATGACCAGCGGGGACAGGGTCGCAGCCTGGTGCAGCCGCGAATCCCGCGGCAGGACGATGAGCCCGCCCGTGGTCTTGGTGACCACGGCCTGCTCCAGCGCGGCCCGGTCCTCCAGGAAGCGGCCCATGAGCGGGCCGCCGACCAGGAACACGGGGTCGCCGCCCGTGATGCCGCCGCAGAACTTCAGACAGTCGGCCAGGCTTGCGCCCAGCGGGGCCTCGATGACTCCCGGCCGGACCACGTCGCCCGTGACCGTGAGGGCCCTGCCCGTCACCGGTCGGCCCTCCAGGGCGCGGCCGACGGAGATCAGGGTGCCCACGTTGGACACCAGCGCGTCCACGTCCTTGGGCAGGCCCAGGGGCGGAATGGTGCGGCCGGTGATCTCGCGGACCAGGATCTGCTCGTCCCCGGCGGGATAGAAGTCGCCCAGGCGGACGACCTCCACGCCGGCGGCGGCGGCCGGGCCTTCGAGGGCCCGCACCGCCTCGCCGTGTTTGGCTTTCAGGGCCACTACCCCCCGCTTCGCCCCCACTGCGGCCATGACCGCGGCGAGCGCCCGGACGATGTCCGCGGCGTGGTTCAGCATCAGGTACTGGTCGGTGTACAGCAGCGGCTCGCACTCGCAGCCGTTGGCGATGACCGTGCCCACCCGGGCGGCGTACTTGACGTGGGTGGGAAAGCCCGCCCCGCCCTGGCCCACCACCCCGGCCTTGCGCACGGCCTCCAAGAGGCCCGTGGCGTCCGCGCTGCCGACCGTTTCGCTCATGCCGTCATTCTCCCTTGGCTCTTACTTTCTGATGCGGATGGGGAACACTTCCTCCAGCTCGCCGTGGGGCCTGGGAATCACGTGGACGGCGATGACTTCGCCCACGCGCTTGGCCGCGGCCGCGCCGGCGTCCGTCGCGGCCTTACAGGCGGCCACGTCGCCGCGCACCAGGGCCGTGACATAGCCGCCGCCGATCTGCTGGTAGCCGACCAGCTGCACCCGAGCCGCCTTGACCATGGCATCCGACGCCTCGATGAGGGCGGCCAGGCCTCTGGTTTCGATCATGCCCAATGCATCCATGGAATCCATGTCCGTTCGCCTCCTGGAAGTTGTTTGTTGTTGCCGTCCGCCCCTAATGCAGCGGCTGGCCGCGCCGTAGGCAGAGCCCTATGACGGCGACCTTGTAAATGTCCTGGGCGCTGCACCCCCTGGAGAGGTCGTGCCAGCCCCCCTCGAACCCTTGCAGAAACGGCCCGACCGCCGTGTAACCGGCCAGGCGTTCGACCATTTTGTACCCGATGTTGCCGGCCTCCAGGGACGGGAACACGAAGACGTTGGCCGTGCCGCCGAGGACGCTGCCCGGCGCCTTGCGCGCCGCCACCTCGGGCAGGCTGGCCGCGTCGAACTGGAGTTCGCCGTCCACCACGAGATCCGGCGCGCGGCCCCGCACCAGCTCCACGGCCTCGCGCACCATGGCCGCCCGCGGATGGTTGGCGCTGCCCTTGCTGGAGAAGGACAGCAGCGCCACGCGCGGCTCCTCGCCCAGCAGCGGCCCGGCCATGCCGGCGGAGGCGATGGCGATGTCCGCCAGGATCTCGGCCGTGGGTTCGGGCACCACCGCGCAGTCCGCGAAGAGGAAGCGCTTGGTCCCGTCCGGGGAGACCATCAGGAAGAAGCTGGACACGGTCTTGATGCCGGCCTTGCGCGGCAAAACGCTCAAGCCCGCGCGCAGCACGTCGGCCGTGGCCGAAAGGTTGCCGCACACGCCCACCTCGACCTCGCCACGGCGCACCATCATGGCCGCCGCGCCCAGGGGGCAGCCCATGAGCTTTGCGGCCTGCTCCCCGCTGACCGGCTTGCCCTTGTCCTTGCGCAGCTGGGCGAAGGTTTCGGCGTTCTTGTGCAGCAGGTCCGGGGTCAGCGGATCGACCACGGCGAAGGCCGCCAGACCGTGGCGCACGTCGCTGAGCTTGCGCCGCAGGGCGAAGGGCGAGCCCAGGAGCACGGGCTCGGCCAGACCGTCGGCCTTGAGCCGGGCCGCGGCCTCCAGGACGCGCCCGTCCAGGCTGTCCGGGAAGACCACCGCGCCGGGCTTGGCCCGGCAGGCGGCCACGCAGCGTTCCAGGATGTCCATGCCCTAGGCCCCCTGCCGGCCGTTGACGCAGGCCACGGTGACCTTGGCCGGGGCGGTGTACACGGCCTTGGCCCCCTGGGGCAGGTAGACCATGTCGCCCGGCTTGGCGGCGATGGTCTGGCCGCCCACGGTGAGCTGGAGTTCGCCCGAGATGACGATGCACAGCTCCGGGGCCTCGACCTCGCGGTTGAAGGACGCCCGCTCCCAGCTGAGATAGCCGGCGGCCAGGCGCGACTGGCCCGGCGAGCCCAGGACCTCGGCCAGCATGGCCTTGTCCGGCGCGCCGGCGGCCGCGTTCTGGAGCACCTTGCCGGCCTCGATGAAGACCACGCCGTCGGGCGTCCTGGCGGCGCCGGGATGCTGGGGCGCGGCCGCCGTGCGGGCGGCCACGGCCTCGCGCACCAGGGCCTCCACGCGGGCGGCGTCCGCTCCGGCGGGCAGCTTGCCGCGCAGGGCCTCGCAGGCCTGGCGCACCAGCTGATCCAGGCTCTGCTCGCGCAGGGCCTGCACGCCGGCCTTGGCGTCGGGCTTGGACTCGGGCTTGGCGGCGGCGCAGGCCGCCTCCTTGGCGCAGGGCGCGCCGCCCTCCTCGCAGATGGTCACGCCCAGCTCCAGGGCCCGGTCGCGGGCCTGGCCGGTGACGATGCACTCGCCGCAGGGCGCGTCGATGCGCTTGTCTTTCGCAGCGGCCTCCAGAATGTCGGCCTCGGTGATTATCCTTCTGACCATGCGTGCCTCCGGCGTCTTGCGCCGCCCGGCTTGGGTTGATTCTACTTGCGCGGCTGGGCCTGGTCGTCGCCCATGTGGGCGCAGGCCTCCAGGAAGTCCGCGGCGTTCACGGCGCCCGCGGCGAAGGACTTCATGGCCTCCTCGTGCAGCAGCTCCAGGGCCTCGGCCTTGCAGTCCTGGTATTCCTGCGAGGTGAGCATCTGGAACTGGCGCGGCCGGGGCAGGTTGACCTCGATGATCTTCTTCACCTTGGCCGGGCGGTTGGTGAGGATGAGCAGCCGGTCGGCCAGGAAGATGGCCTCCTCGATCTCCGAGGTCACGAAGAGGTTGGTGCCGCGGTGCTCCTCGAACAGGCGCACGTAATACTCCTGCATGAGCGAGCGGGTCATGGCGTCCAGTCCGCGGAAGGGCTCGTCCATGAGCATGACCTTGGGGTGGTTGATCATGGCCCGCACGAGCTCGGCCCGGCGCTGCATGCCGCCCGAGAGCTGCGAGGGGTACTTGTCGCGGAAGTCCTTGAGGCCCACAAGCTCAAGCAGCTTCATGGTCTCGGCCTCGAAGTCCTTGGCGGAGAGCTTGCGCTGCACCCGGGGGCCGTAGCTGACGTTCTCGAAGGTGGTCATCCAGGGGAACAGGGCGGTTTCCTGGAACACCACCAGCCGGTCGGGGCCGGGGCCGTGGACATGGCCGCCGTCGATGCTCAGCCGGCCGGTGTCCGGCGTTTCGTACCCGGCGAGGATGTTCACCAGGGTGCTCTTGCCGCAGCCCGAGGGGCCGATGAGCACGGTGAGCTTGCCCTTTTCCAGGGTGAAGGTGCAGTCCTCGATGACCTGCTTGTGCAGCGGGCCCAGGCCGAAGCCCTTGCCCACGTTCTCCACCACCATTTCCCCGGCGCCCATGCCGGCGGTCAGATGCGTCTGGCTCATGTCGTCGCTCCTAGAATGTGCGCAGCCACGGGGTCAGCCGGCCGCCGATGAGGCGGATCAGGGCCGAGGACAGATAGCCGGCGATGCCGATGCTCATCATGCCCACGACGATGAGCGGATATTCGCCGGCGACGTAGGCGCGCCAGGTGAGGAAGCCGAGGCCGGAGAGGCTGGAGATCATCTCCGCCGCCACAACCACGGACCAGGTCATGCCCATGCCCACGGTCATGCCCACGACGATGCTGGGCAGGGTGGCCGGAAGCATGATCTTCCAGAAGATGTCCGAGCGGGAGGAGCCCAGGGAGCGCGCGGCGCGGATGTAGCGGACGTCGATGGAGCCCGCGCCGTCGACGATGTTCAGCACCACGGTGAAGAACGCGCCCAGGAAGGTCACGAAGACCATGGACAGCTCCGCCGTGGGCCAGAAGATCACGGCCACCGGCACCCAGGCCAGGGGCGGAATGGGCCGCATGATCTCGAACACCGGGTAGATGAGCTCGCGGCAGGTTCGGTTCACGCCCAGGAGCAGGCCCAGCGGCACGCCAACGATCTGCGCGACGATGAAGCCCGAGAGGATGCGCACGAAGGAGTCGCCCCAGGACACCCAGTACTCGGGGCTGTTGAGTTGCGCGGCCAGGGAGATCAACACCGCCGAGGGGGCCGGCACGTTGCCGATGATCGGCACCTCCAGCCGCGAGCAGATTTCCCAAATCACCGTGAAGATGATGATCGAAAGAATGCCGCGGAAGGTCGTGAGGCTGAGAATGGCCTTGCGCAGCTTCACCCAATTGATGCAACCGTTTTGCTGTGACGCCATGACGAGGTTCTCCGGCGGTTTGTGTTTGCGGCTAGGCCATTTCACGCTCGCCCGCGGCGAAGGCCTTGAGGGCCTCCTCGTGGACGGCCTCGATGCACTCCTTCTTGAGCCGGATGTAGTTCGCGGAGGAGAGCGCGCGGAAGTTCCTGGGCCGCGGAATGTCGATGTCCAGCACGGTCTTGATGCGGGCCGGCCGCGTGGTCATGATGTAGACCTTGGAGGCCAGGAAGATGGCCTCCTCCAGGTCGTGGGTGATGAAGAAGATGGTCTTGTGGCTGCGGTCGTAGACGTCCAGCAGGAACTGGTGGACCACCGTCTTGGTCAGCGCGTCCATGGCCCGGAAGGGCTCGTCCAGGAGCAGCACGCTGGGGTCGTTCATCATGGCCCGGGCGATCTCCACGCGGCGGCGCATGCCCGAGGAGATCTCGCTGGGGTAGTTGTTCTCGATGCCGGACAGGCCCATCTGGCCCAGCATTTCGCGGGCCTTGTCGCGGATGTCCTGCCCCTTGAGCCCGCCCTGGACCTCGGGGCCGAAGGTGACGTTCTCCAGCACCGTGAACCACGGGAACAGGGCCCCGTTCTGGAAGACCACGATGCGGTCCGAGCCGGGCTCGGCCTTCTTGCCGGCGGCGCAAAGCTGCTGCCCGTCGAGGATGATCTCGCCCGAGGAGATCTCGTGGAATCCGGCGATGGCGTTCAGCAGCGTGGTTTTGCCGCAGCCCGAGGGGCCGACCACTACGCAGAACTCGCCGGCGGCGATCTCCATGGAGCAGTCATCCACGGCCAGGACCTTGGCTCCGTCCGGATCGTAGATCTTGGACACGTTGCGGATGCTGATGCGGCCGCGTTCGCCGGAGGCTTCAGTGGTTGCGGTGTTCATCGAACGGCCTCCCTGACCTTCCATTGCATGAGCCGGTTACCCACGATGCGGATGATCGCGCTGGAGAGCCAGCCGATGACGCCCAGGGTGACCATGGCGATGACGATGACCGGGTACTGGACCATGACGAAGGAGTTCCAGATCAGGTAGCCCAGGCCGTATTCGCCGGCGAGCATTTCGCCCGCGACCAGGGAGAACCAGGCGAAGCCCATGCTGATCTGCAGCCCGGTGAAGATGAACGGCAGCGAGCCCGGCAGGATGACCTTGAAGAACACGTGCTTGGGCTTCGCGCCAAGAGAACTGGCGGCGCGGAAATAGACCTCGTCGATGGACTCCACGCCGAGCAGCGTGTTGAGCACCGTGGCGAAGAACGAGCCCAGGAAGGTCAGGAAGATGATCGACGCCTCGCGTCCGGGCCACATGAGGATGGACAGCGGCACCCAGGCGAGCATCGGGATGGGCCGCAGGGTTTCCAGCAGGGGGAAGGTGTAGTCCTTGAAGCACTTCTTCCAACCCATGAACAGGCCCACGGGCACGCCCAGCACGGTGGCCAGGAAGAACGCCTGGAGCACGCGCCAGACGCTGGTCAGGATGTGCTGGTAATACTCCGGCGTGTAGATGGAGATGCCGTAGGCCGGGTCATCGGAGACCCATTCCTTGAAGACCTCCACCGGGCCGGGCAGCTTGTTGAACCAGGGGAGCTTGAACCGCTCGGTGAAGAGGTACCAGAGGGCCAGTGTGCCGACGATGCCCAGGAGATTGAGGTAGGGCCTGGCGCTCTTCAGCCACTGCTTGAGGCAGAACATGGTCATTGCGCAGGCGCTCGGCTGCTTTTCGGGGGCCGCCTTGGCCAGTGCCGCGTTGGTGGTCACGGGATAGACCTCCAGCTGTTGTGTTTCGCATGCCCCGTCCCCGCCGCTGGGGGCGGGGACGGGGGGACGGAAGGAGCGTGAACTAGTTCTTGAACGGGCAGGCGCTGGCGGGGGCGCCCTTGATCACGCCGAGGGTGACGGAGTCGCTGACGGGCTTGTAGCCGGCTTCCTTGAAGACCTGGCGGGCGAGGCTGTCGTCGACGCTGAAGGCGGGCGGCAGCTGGCTGATGCGCTTGTCCTTCAGCAGGAACGGGCCGACTTCGGCGATGTTCTGGCGCTCGCGGGCGTTGAAGTAGAAGGACTTCCACTCGCGCACGGGCTCCTTGGAGAAGGCCGGCACATGGCCGTAAATGGAGTACCAGAGCACGCGCTTGGGCACGCCGGTGGCGTGCTTGGCGACCATGTCGATGACATGGGCCCAGTTCTTGGGATCGAGGACGTAGCGCTGGGCCTCAAGCTCGGAGCGCATGTAGCCCTTGGCCACCTGGGGGTGCTTTTCGATGAAGTCCTTGCGCATGGTCACGATGCCGAGGTCCGGGTTGTCGCAGGCGCGGCCGTCCGCGGCGATGGTGGCGATGCCCTCGCCCACGTCCGAGGCGATGCGCGACAGGGTGGGCTCCCACAGGGAGGCGGCGTCCAGCTTGCCGATGCGGAAGTTGGTGCCGATGACCTCGATGGACTGGTTGAGGTATTCCTTGGGCTTCACGTTGTACTTGTGGAAGAACTTCATGAGGTACTGGTCGGAGGCGCTGCCCTTGGGCGCGGCGATGACCTTGCCGTCGAGCCAGCGGGCCAGCTCCTCATTGCTCTTGAAGGCGGGCGCGCCCTTGCGCACGAGCACCAGCGAGCAGCGGGTGCCCTCGCTCATGCCGCAGGTGGCCACCATCTTGATCTCGGCCTGCTTCGGCTTGGAGCAGAGGATGGTCGCCGGCATGACGCTCATGTAGCCCACCTGGGCCTTGTCGGCGAGCATGTTGTTGGCGACGACGGTGCCCTGCAGGGCGCCCTGGAACTCGAACTTGGTGCCGGCCGGCACGTACTTTTTCCAAAGTCCGAGCTCGGCGTTGACGATGACCTGGTAGGAAATGGTGTCGTAAGGCTGGTAGCCGACCACGAAGGTCTCTGCACGTACTGAACTGACGGCGAACATGACGAGCATGGCGCATAGCGCTGCGATTCGGCCTGACAACTTCATTGCGACCTCCTTCAGGGTTCCCTCAACTCTCCAATGACATCTCTCCTCATTCATCGCGGGATAGTTGTGCGGGTGGATGGAAGCCAACGCCTTGAAATCCCTCGCACGGCTCATATTTAGCAAGAGGAGTACCAAGCGGTGTCCGGTTTTTGGAAAAGTCCGGAAATCCGCGTGGGGCGTGGGCCGCCAAGGTTTTTGGCCCTGCGCGGGCAGACCGTCGCGAAGCGGCGGAAATGTTGCAGATTTGCCGCATGCCCAAAATTGCGCCGCAGATTGTGAGGAATATCACAACAAACGCGCGCCATATGCGGCCATGTTTCGGACTTGCAGCATGGATGCAATTGTGCAACCATTGCCTCCAGAGGGTGGCACCGGTTCCGCTGGTTTTTCGACCGAAGGAAGAAGGAGGTGCGCCACATGGCCAAATGCGACCCGGCCGCGGCGTTGATCTGCAAGCATTTCGACAGCATTCTGGACACGTTGTCCGATGGCGTCTACCTGACGGACAAGGCGGGCACGACGCTCAAGGTCAATACGGTGTACGAGCGCCTCACGGGCCTGACGCGCGAGCAGTTGCAGGGACGCAACGTGCGCGACCTGGAGCATGAGGGCACCTTCAACAACATCCTCAACCCCGAGATCGTCGGCACCGGCCGGCCCGTGACCCGCGTGCAGACCAACATGCACGGCCGACGGGTGCTCCTCAGCGGCCAGCCCATCCTGGACGCGTCCGGCAGCGTGGCCCTGGTGATGACCTACGTGCGGGACATCACCTCCATGTCCCAGATGAAGGACCAGATCGCCGAGCAGCAGGCGCTCATCGAGAAGTTCCACACCAATTTCGACTATCTGAACAAATCCAAGGTCAGCAAGCACCCGCTGGTCTACGTCAGTGCGGCCATGACCCAGGTTGTCGAGCGGCTCAAGCGCCTGGCGGTCTCGGACGCCACGGTGCTGCTCCTGGGCGAGACGGGCGTGGGCAAGGACGTTCTGGCGCGCAACGTCCACGAACTGAGCGAGCGGCGCGGCCGGCCGTTCTTCAAGATCGACTGCTCCTCCATCCCGGAGAACCTCATCGAGTCGGAGCTGTTCGGCTATGCCGCCGGGGCCTTTTCCGGGGCCTCCAGCAAGGGCAAGATCGGCTTCTTCGAGATGGCCGACAAGGGCACCATCTTCCTGGACGAGATCGGCGAGCTGCCCCTGCCCATGCAGTCGCGGCTGCTGCGCGTGCTGCAGGACATGGAGGTGGTGCGCGTGGGCTCCACGCAGCCGCGCAAGGTCGACGTGCGCATCGTGGCCGCCACCAACCGGGACCTGCTGGCCGAGGTGCAGCGCGGCAACTTCCGCAATGATCTGTACTACCGGCTGCGCGTGGGCGTCCTGGCCATTCCGCCCCTGCGCGAGCGGCCCGAGGACATCCCGCCGCTGCTCAACTTTTTCCTCGACGCCTTCTGCCAGCGCCACCGCAAGAAGATCACGTTCTCGCCCCAGGTGGAGGCGGCCATGCGCGCCTATCGCTGGCCGGGCAACGTGCGCGAGATGGAGAACCTGATCCAGAGCCTGGTCATCACCTGCGAGCGCGGCATGGTGGAGCCCTCGGAGCTGCCGCCGAGCATGAGCGCGGTGGAGGAGCCGCTCCGGCGCGAGGCCGCGCCGCGGCTCACGGCCTTCCTGGACGGGGCCGAGGGGCGGCCGCTCAAGGAGATCATGGCCGAGATCGAGCGCAAGCTCATCCGCGACGCCCTGGAGCTGTATGGCTCCGTGGGCAAGGTGGCCAAGGTCTTCGGGGTCAACCGCACCACCATCTTCCGCAAGCTCCAGGGCGGCGAGGAGCCGGCGGCGGAGCGGAACGGCCACGCGCGCAAGCGCTGAGCCGGCATTCCCCCTGGAAATTCAGCGGGTTTCCCAAGCGCAGGAAATTGCATCATGTTGCGAATCCGCAACGTCGGCAATGCCCTGAAATTCAGGCATTAGTTTTTTTTCGGGACATCCCGTTGCAAACCTGCAACCATTCAGGCCGCCCGAGGGCCTGTGACGGGGCAGTTTCGCATCCTCCACGCCCCGGTTCGGGGTCCCTTCCACCGGTGTAAGTATTCTTTGAGGAGCGCTAAAAGGAACTTTTAGCAGATTTTAGGCTTGCCCGGCGGTTTTGCCAACAGGGCATAAATACCCTGCAAATCCAAAGCGATATTTCACTCAAGCGCCGTGCGCCCGGCGTTGCGCGCGGCCGATTCACTCCAAAAAAACAGTACTCGTCCGCCGCTCCGGCATGGCAGTTGCTTAAAGCACGGCAAGGACCCGCCGCACGAGGCGTCCCGGCGCGCGCGGCCGGGGTCCGAACGCACGCAAATACAGAACCCCTACAGTGAGGGCGCAACCATGCTGAACCCGGAATGTTGTGAAGTGTTGAGTTCCCATGAGCAGCGGCTCATGGACAAGATCGCCGGCAAGGAAGACAAGTTCAAGCCCACGCACAGGCGGGCGTTCACCATTCTGGAGTCCTTCGAGGGCCAAAAGCCGCGCATCGACATCGAGCGGGCCAAATTCTTCACCGAGTCCATGCGCCAGACCGAGGGCCAGGCCCTGGTGCTGCGCTGGGCCAAGGCCATGGCCCACGTGGTGGACAACATCACCGTGTACATCGACGACCACCAGCTGCTGGCCGGCCGCGTCGGCTGCCAGGGCCGCTACGGCATCCTCTACCCCGAACTCGACGGCGACTTCCTGGGCCAGGCCGTGGAGACCCTGCCCTCGCGCAAGAGCTCCCCGGCGACCATCACCCCCGAGGACGCCCGCGTGGTCATCGAGGAGATCGCCCCGTACTGGCAGGGCAAGACCTTCCACGAAGACCTGAACAAGGCCCTGCCGCCGGACGTGCACCGTCTGACCTACGATGACTCCGAGGGCCTGTTCTCCCGCTATGTGGTCAATGAGACCGCCTCGTTCCGCTCCTCCATCCAGTGGGTGCACGACTACGCCAAGGTGCTCAACCGCGGCTTCGCCGGGCTGAAGCAGGAGGCCCTGGACAAGCTGGCCGCCCTGGATCCCATGAGCCCCGTGGACAGCGTGGACAAGCGCCAGTTCCTGGAGGCCATGGTCATCACCTGCGACGCCATCGTCCGCTGGTCGCACCGCCACGCCAAGCTGGCCGCCGAGCTGGCCGCCAAGGAATCCGACCCCGCGCGCAAGGCCGAGCTGGAGCAGATCGCCGCCATCTGCATGCGCGTGCCCGAGCATCCGGCCAGCACCTTCCACGAGGCCGTGCAGGCCCAGTGGCTGACCCAGATGTTCTCGCGCCTGGAGCAGAAGACCGGCACGATCATCTCCAACGGCCGCATGGACCAGTACCTTTATCCCTTCTACCGCAAGGACAAGGACGCCGGCCGGCTCACCGACGCCCAGGCCCTGGAGTTCCTGGAGTGCATGTGGGTGGGCATGGCCCAGTTCATCGACATGTACATCTCGCCCACCGGCGGGGCCTTCAACGAGGGCTACGCCCACTGGGAGGCCGTGACCGTCGGCGGCCAGACCCCGGACGGTCAGGACGCCACCAACGACCTGACCTACCTGTTCCTGAAGTCCAAGCGCGAGTTCCCGCTGCACTACCCGGACCTGGCCGCGCGCATCCATTCCCGCTCGCCGGAGCGGTTCCTCTGGGAAGTGGCCCTGACGATCAAGGAAGGCACGGGCTTCCCCAAGCTGATCAACGACGAGGAGGTCGTGCCGCTGTACGTGTCCAAGGGCGCGACCTTTGAGGAGGCCTATGACTACGCCGTCTCGGGCTGCTCCGAGGCGCGCATGCCCAACCGCGACACCTACACCAGCGGCGGCGCGTACATCAACTTCGCCGCGGCCCTGGAGATGGTCCTGTACAACGGCCGCATGCGCAAGTACGGCGACAAGCTCCTCGGCCTGGAGACCGGCGACCCGCGCTCCTTCAAGACCTGGGACGACCTCTGGAAGGCCTATGTCGCGCAGCACGAGCTGTTCCTCAAGACGGCCTTCTACCAGCAGTACGTGATCATCAAGCTGCGCGCCCAGCACTTCGCCTGGCCCATGGGCTCCCTGCTGCACGACCTGTGCATGAAGCACTGCGTCGACCTGCACACCCCGGACGTGCCCGAGGGCATCAACCTCGGCTACTTCGAGTACATCGGCTACGGCACCGTGGTGGACTCCCTGGCCGCCATGAAGAAGCTGATCTTCGAGGACAAGAAGCTGACCATGGACGAGCTGCTCGAAGCCCTGTCCACCGACTTCGCGGGCCACGAGGACGTGCGCCAGATGCTCAAGAACGCGCCCTGCTACGGCAACAACGACGAGTACGCCGACAGTATCGCCAAGGACGTGGACATGCTCTCCGTGGAGTACGGCCACAAGTATTCGCCCGAGCTCGGCATGCACAACGACGTGCGCTACGTGCCCTTCACCTCCCACGTGCCCTTCGGCCGCGTGGTCAGCGCCATGCCCAACGGCCGCAAGGCCTGGTCCCCGCTGTCCGACGGCTCCTCGGCCTCGCAGGGCTCGGACGTGCACGGCCCCACCGCGGTGCTCCTGTCCAACTACGCCTCCAAGAACACCGGCTACCGCGACCGCGCCGCGCGCCTGCTGAACATCAAGTTCACGCCCAAGTGCCTGGCCGGCGATGACGGCACGGCCAAGCTCGTGTCCTTCATCCGCGCCTTCTGCGACCTCAAGCTCTGGCACGTGCAGTTCAACGTCATCAACAAGGAGACGCTCCTGGCCGCGCAGCGGAACCCGGAAAAGTACCGCAGCCTGCTCGTGCGCATCGCGGGATACAGCGCCTACTTCGTGGACCTCTCGCCAGACCTCCAGAACGACCTCATCGCCCGGGCGGGCCACGAGTCCATGTAGGAACCGCCGACGGCCAGAGACAACGCGGGGGCGGCTTCACCACTGGGCCGCCCCCGCCCCCCCCCGGCGGCCCTGCGCCGGCTTGCAGCACGGAGAGGAGCATGGACGGCATCGACGACAACGACATCGCAGGGCTGGTCTTCAACATCCAGAAATATTCGGTGCATGATGGTCCGGGCATCCGGACCATTGTTTTTCTCAAGGGCTGCCCGCTGCACTGCCGCTGGTGCAGCAACCCCGAGTCCCAGGCCTTCCAGCCCGAGCTGGCCTTCAACCCCGGCCGCTGCCTGGGCTTCGACCAGTGCCAGCGCTGCCTCAAGGCCTGCCCGCACGGGGCCATCGGCGAAAAGGACGGCCAGCCGGTCTTCGACCGCGCCCGCTGCGCCGGGTGCGAGCGCCATTGCGTGGAGGCCTGCCCGGCCATGGGCGTCATCGCCTACGGCCAGATCAAGACCGTGGGCGAGGTCATGCGCGTGGTGGAGCAGGACGGCCAGTTCTACGCGCGCTCCCGCGGCGGCATGACCCTTTCCGGCGGCGAGCCCCTGGCCCAGCCGGACTTCGCCCTGGCGCTCCTGCGCGAGGCGCGCAGGCGGCGCATCGGCACGGCCATGGAGACCTGCGGCCACGTGCCCTGGCCGACCCTGGAGGCGGCCGCGCCGCTTCTGGACGCCGTGATGTTCGACGTGAAGAGTCTGAACGCCGAACGCCACAAGGAGTGCACCGGCAGGGTTCCGGATCAGGCCCTGGCGAACCTGCGGCGGCTGGCGGCCGAGTTCCCCGGCGTGCAGCTGCACGTGCGCACGCCGATCATCCCCGGCTTCAACGACAGCGAGGCGGACGTGGCGGCCATCTGCGACTTCGTGGCCGACCTGCCCGGCGCGACATACGAGATGCTGCGCTACCACCGCCTGGGCACCCAGAAATATCAGTTCCTGGGCCGCGAGGCCCCCATGGGCGAGGCCCAGCTTTCCGACGCGACCTTCACGACGCTGGTCGACCTGGCCAAGAAACGCCTGGGTGGGCGTTACGTGGGCTAGCCGCCGGCGCATCGCCGCATAGGGACGAAAAAAGAGGGACGCCGCGGCGTCCCTCTTTGCGTTTGCGCCGGGACCGGTCCCGGACTGCGCCTCCGGCGCGTCGGGCTTCGGGCCTGGCCGCCTGTCCGTCGCCGCTTGATTTCCGTTCGGTTTCAGCGCTGCAGCACGGCCACGTGCAAGCCGTGGGACGCCAGAAGCTCCGCCGCCGCCGCCGCGTCCGGCGCGGCCAGGCCCTCCAGGGCGTAGTCGCGCCCCAGGGCCCGGTACTTGGACAGGCCGTAGGAGTGGTAGGGCATGACCTCGACCTCGCGGAAGCGCAGGCCGCTCAGGAATTCCCCCAGGGCGTGGAGGTTCTCCGGTGTGTCGTTGAAGCCGGTGATCAGCGGCACGCGGATGAGCGCCGGGAAGCCGCAGGCGCTCAGTCTGCGGGCGTTGTCCAGGATGCGCGCGTTGTCCACGCCAGTCATGCGCTTGTGCTCCGCCGGGTCCATGTGCTTCATGTCCAGGAGCATGAGGTCCAGCTGCGGCAGCAGCTCCGCCAGCGTGTCCCAGGACGTGAGCCCGGTGGTGTCCAGGCAGGTGTGGTAGGCCAGGCCGTCGTGCAGGGCGGTCAGCAGGGTCTTGAGGAATTCCGGCTGGGCCAGGGCCTCGCCCCCGCCGATGGTCACGCCGCCGCCGCTGCTCATGTAGATGCGCCAGTCCTCGCGCACCGCGGCGAGCACGTCGTCCACGCTCATGCGCCGGCCCGAAAGCACGCGCGCCTCGTAGGGGCAGGCCGCGGCGCAGGCCCCGCAGGCCGTGCAGTTCTCCCGCAGATAGGCCAGAGACCCATCGCGTTCGACGATGGCCCCGTTGGGGCAGGCGGCCAGGCAGGCGCCGCAGCCGTGGCAGAGGTCCCGGAAGAACAGGATCTGCGGCGCGGGGCTTTGGGACTCGGGATTGCTGCACCAGCGGCAGGACAGCGGGCAGCCCTTGAGGAACACCGTGGTGCGCACGCCCGGGCCGTCGTGCACGCTGTAGCGCTGGATGTCGAAGACCAGCCCCGCGGCCGCCGGTTCGCCGGCCCGCGGGCCGGCGGGGCGGTCTGCGTCGGGGCTCATGCCTTGGCTCCGCAGCCGCAGGTGCGCACCACCACGCCGTTCTCGGGCGAGAAGTCGATGGTCATGTCGCCCACGCGGCGCAGCAGGGCGCGGTCGATGACGACCTCCAGGCCGTCGAGGTTGAGGAGTTCGTCGTCGGCCTCGATGCTTTCGTCGATGGTCACGCCGAGCTGGATCTTGGCGGAGCAGCATCCGCCGGAGGTGAGCTGGGCCACGCGCAGGCGGCCGTCGGCGTCGGCCAGGAAGGCGGTGATCTTTTCGCGGGCGATGTCGGTGATCTGCATGGTCGGCTCCTTTGCGCCGTAAGGGGTTCGCTGTTGCGGGAATCCGGCCCGGACGGGGCCGCAGGGGGGGCGTCCGTCCGGGCCGGAGGGGGGCGTTACATGCGGTGCTCGGTGCGTTGGATGATCTCGTCCTGCACGCCCTTGTGCAGGCGGGTGTAGTAGGCGCTGAACCCGGCCACGCGGACGGTGAGGCCCTTGTGGGTTTCGGGCTGGGCCTGAGCCTCGCGCAGGGTCTGGGAGCTGACGACGTTGAACTGGATGTGCGAGCCGTCCATGTCCATGTAGGCCTTGATCAGCGAGAGGAGCTTGCGCGCGCCGGCCATGCCCGCCACCGAGGACGGGTGGAACTTCATGTTGAAGTGGTTGGAGCCGTAGCGCACGGTGTCCAGGGCCCGAGCGGCCGAGCCGATGAGGGCCATGGGGCCGTTCTTGTCCGTGCCCGGCGTGGCCGAGACGCTGCCGTCGGTGAGCGGCAGACCCTTCCGGCGGCCGTTGGGCAGCGCGCCGGTGAGCATGCCGAAGTAGTTGTGGATGGACAGGGAGTAGGCCTCGATGTTGGCGATGTTCACGCCGTAGAAGCTCTGGCCGGCGGCCTGGTACTGGTCCATGGAGGAGTCGTACACGCGGCGCACCAGGCGATCCATGTCCGGATCGCCGTTGCCGTGCTTGGGCGCGTTCAGGCACATCTGGCGGATCTCCTCGAAGCCCTCGAAGTTGGCGTCCAGGGCCTCCTTGAGCTGCTTCATGGTGATGGCCCTGGTGTCGTAGACCAGGTGCTTCACCGCGGCGATGGAGTTGGCGGCGTCCACGCCGGCGGTGCTGATGGAGTAGAACAGGTAGTACTGCGGGCCGCCCTCGTACTCGTGCTTGCCGCGCTCGATGCAGCCGCCGTACATGGACGAGCGCAGGGGGCCGGGCACGGTGTCGCCCAGGGCCTTGTTGGAGATTGAGCCGTAGGGCCGCGCCTTGCGGAACATGTGGCCGATCTGGGTCTCGAAGGCCCTGTAGAAGTCCTCGAAGGTGGCGAAGCCTTCGGGCTCGCCGGTCTTGGCGCCGACCTGCTTGAGGGTCAGGGGGTCCACGCCGTTGGTCATGACCAGCTCGACCATCTTGGCCAGATTGAAGGTGCCGACCTCGCGGATGAACGCGGTCTTGCCGGCCACGCCGGTGCCCACGCAGCTCAGGTTGGCGCAGTTGCGGGCGTCCTTGAGGGTGATGCCGCAGGGGGCGTGGCGCGCCAGCAGGCGCTCCATGACGATGCGGTTGTTCAGCCACTGCGGCTGGCCCAGGCCCGTGCGCTCCAGGTCGATGCACTTGAGCAGGAAGTCCTCCTTGAGCTTGTCGTGGTAGAGCACGGTCAGGGTGGGCTGGATGTTGCGCAGATCGATCTGGGTGTCCAGGAGCAGATAGTCCAGCTCGGCCGTGGCGTCGTTGCCCTCGGAGTCCAGGCCGCCGAGGGAGATGGTGTGGCCGGTGTGGCCGGAGACGATCTGGGCGTAGGACAGGCCCTGGTAGTAGCCGAATTCGAGGATCTTCACGAACAGACACTTGAGCCAGGCGATGGCCTCGTCGCGGGACAGGCCGTTGGCCTGCTTGTCCTTCTGGTAATAGGGCTCCAGGTACTGGCCCAGGCGGCCGGGCGAGGAGCCGCAGCCGGCTTGCTCGATCTGGATGCCCATGTGCAGGAACCACCAGGCCTGCACGGACTCGCGGAAGGTGCGCGGCGGGTTCTCCGGCACCCAGCGGCAGATCTCGGCGATGTCCAGGAGCTCGGCGCGGCGCTCGGGGTCGGCCTCCTTGGCGGCCATGCTTTCGGCCAGGGCGGCGTAGCGCTGGGCCAGGTGCACCAGGGCGCGCATGGAGATCAGCGAGGCGCGGTAGAAATTGATCCTGGAGCTGTTCTCGGCCGTGACGGGCAGGGCCTGGAGCTTGGCCTCGACCTCGGCGATCAGGGCGGCCAGGCCCTTGTTGATGAACGTGGCGTAGTCGACGTTGCCCGAGCCCACGGTGACGGTGGTGCCGTCCCAGAACAGGCCGGCCTTGATGTCGTCCTTGGGGTCGTAGCCGTGCATCTCGCGGGAGAGGTTGCGGGCCTTGCTGGTGGCGCTGCGGGTCTTGAAGAACTTGGCGGCCTCGGTCATGAGCTTGCGCTCGTCGTCGGAGATGTTCACCTGGCCCAGATGGCTCATCATGGCCTGGTTCATCTCCTTGAGGATCCACTCGGAGTCCCACTCGGGGTAGACGTACACCCCGGCCGGGTGCCCGGTGACGGTGCCCACCAGCGGGTTCTTGTCGATGTAGATGGTCTTGTTGCGCAGAAGCTTGTCGAACAGCCGGGCGCGCAGCACGATGACCGGCTCGTAGTCGAACTCCCGGTAGGTCTCCAGCAGGTAGGTCAGGCGCTCGGTGTCGACCTTCTGGGGGGCGTTGAGCAGGAATTCCTTCATTTCGGCCGCGGCGCTCAGGCAGCGCTCCCGCTGCCGTTCGCGGGTCAGGGCCTCGCCGCCGGCGGCGGCGGCCGGGACGGCGGTCCCTTCCTGCGTGCGCACGTGTTCGCTCAATGTCGTCATGTTCGCGCTCCTTTGCTTTCTGGCGTTGTTGGTCCGGGGCTGCGGCGGGCGAGCCCTGGCCTGCGGCCGGCCGCCCGCGCCCCCTGTCGGCGACGTTTGCCCGGAATAAGCATGGGCTGTGCCAGCCCTTTCCGGCGATTTATCAGACCGGAATTTCAACGGATATTTTTTACGCCGCGCGCCGCGCGCCGCGCGCTCCTCTCAATTCCCGAAGACCGTGTTGCAATTCTGATAGGTTTTCGCGGTTGCGCGTGGCGATTGGCGGCAAAGGCGTTGGGAGGGGCTTCGCTGGACGGGATATCCTAAAAATGCAATATTTATTTCAGACGTGAGATGCGTGGGGCCGCCGCCGGTTTCCATTGCGGAAAAGCGGCGGGAAATCCGCAGCGTTGCGCCGGCGCGAGCCTGGCACGCATCCTGCTTTTACGGGGCCGGAGCACCAGCTCCCGTCCCGTCTTCCGGACGCCCAGACGCGAGGAGCGCGCATGCCCACGGAAAAATACCGCTTCGCCCTGACGGTGCATTCCCAGGAAGTCGTCCGCAAGGTGCAGGAATGCACCAAGTTCATGAACGAGACCATCCACCCGCGCATCGTCTCCTTCGACGAGGGCGAGGCCGAGGCGCGGGGCCTCCTGGCCAAGGGCTACGAGGTCATCCTCTGCCACGGCGGCACGGGCGAGACCATCCTGCGCGCCATCGGCCATTCCGTGGTGCTCATCCAGAAGACCGACACCGACGTCATCCGGGCCCTGTTCCGCGCCCGGGAGATGACCAACGAGGTCGCCCTCACGGTCCACGCCAACGAGTTCCGCGACGTGGAGTTCATGCAGCACATCCTGGGCATGAAGATCCACGAGATCCGCTACGCCACCAAGGAGGAGCTGCTCCAGGGCGTGGACCGGGTCTACCGCGACGGGGTGCGCCTGGTCATCGGCGGCGGCGTCAGCCGCGTGGCCATCGAGAACAAGGGCGGCGTGGGGCTGATCATCGAGCCCAACTCCCACTGCATCCTCCAGGCCATCCAGCAGGCCCGCTCCATGGCCAAGGCCAAGCGCGAGGAGGCCCAGAACCGCGAGCAGCTCATCGCCATCCTCAAGCTCCTGAGCGAGGGCGTCCTGTTCATCGACGTGGACAAGAACATCATCTTCACCAACAGCAAGGCCCGGCACTACCTGCACATCCCGGAGGGCGGCCAGGCCGAGCCCCAGTTCCGCAAGCACTTCGACGTGCTCCACCTCAACGCCGTCCTGGCCGACGGCATGCCCCGGCTCAACGCCATCGTGTCCATCGGCGGCGAGAAGTTCGTGGTCAACACGCTGCCCGTGGCCATCAACTCCAAGCTGCGCGGCGCGGTGGCCATGTTCCGCGACACGACCTCCATCCAGGACATCAGCAACCTCATCCGCGAGGAGCTGCACAAGCGCGGCCTGGTGTCCAGCCACACCGTGGACGACCTCAAGGGCGACAGCCCGCCGATGATCCGTCTGGTGGGCAAGATCGAGCGCTTCGCCCAGACCTGCTCGTCCATCCTCATCGAGGGTGAGACCGGCTCGGGCAAGGAGCTGGTGGCCCATTCCCTCCACGACCTAAGCCGCCGGCGCAACCAGGCCTTCGTGGCCGTGAACTGCTCGGCCCTGCCGGAGACGCTGCTGGAGAGCGAGCTCTTCGGCTACGAGGAGGGGGCCTTCACCGGGGCCAAGCGTGGCGGCAAGATCGGCCTCTTCGAGCTGGCCAACCGCGGCACCGTGTTCCTCGACGAGATCGGCGACATCAGCCACAGCATGCAGCTGCGCCTGCTGCGCGTGCTGGAGGCCAAGGAGATCATGCGCCTGGGCGGCGACAAGATCGTCCCCGTGGACGTGCGGATCATCAGCGCCTCGCACCGCAACCTCATGCAGCTCGTGCAGCAGGGGGCCTTCCGCATGGATTTGTTCTTCCGGCTCGGGGTGCTGCGCCTGCGCGTGCCGCCCCTGCGCGAGCGGCTGGAGGACATCCCGGTGCTGGTGGAGGACCTGTTCCGGCGCTTCGGCCGGCCGTCCGGGGCCCTGACCCCGGCCATGCTGGAGCTGGCCGCGGCCTACGACTGGCCGGGCAACATCCGCGAACTCCTGTCGTTCTTCGAGAGCTACCTTGTGCTCCTGGGCGACGCCGACGTGGACGAGGACCTCTTCCGCGAGCTGTTTCAGGACCGGGCCATGCCCGCCTGCCCGGCGTCCGGCGAGCCCGCGCTCCCGCCCGGCGCGGGCGGCACGCTCAAGGAGCAGCTGGAGCGCTACCGCCGGGCCGTCATCCAGGCCACGCTCAAGGACAGCCGCATGAACAAGCAGCTGGCGGCCAAGAAGCTCGGCATCAGCTACAACACCCTGTGGCGCGTGCTCGCCGGCAAGGACTGCGGCGACGCGGCCGAGGCTGGGGCCGAGTCCGGCGGCGAATAGCCGCGCTTCGGCGGCGCACGACGCAAAGGCCCCTCCTCGCGGAGGGGCCTTGCGCTTTTCCGGGGTTGCGGAGGTTACGCGCCGTAGAGGAACGACATGTACGGGATGCCGATGGCCAGGAACACCACCAGGAAGAAGGTGGAGAAGATGAAGCCCAGCCGCCAGTGGTCGGTGGCCGGGAGATAGCCGCTGCCGTAGTAGATGGTGGCCGGGGCCACGGAGTACGGCGTGAGGATGCCGCGCAGGCCCAGGCTGCCGCACATGAGCATGATGAACAGCTTCACCGGCAGGCCGGGCACGAGCATGGCCGCCACGAGGAAGGGCGGGAACAGGGCCGTGGTCAGCGCCGTGATGCTGGCGAAGAAGAAGCTGGCGTACCAGAACACGACGAGCAGCAGGATCATCACCAGCATGATGCCCAGGCCGTTGAGGGAGTGGGACAGGCTCACGCAGAACCAGCCCAGGAAGCCCACCCGGTTCAGGCCGTCGGCCACGGCCATGAGCATGCCGTACCAGAACAGGATGTTCCAGGCCGGCTTGTTGCCCAGGATGTCGTCCCAGCTCACCACCTTGGTGGGGATCATCAGGCCCACGGCCACCAGGGCCACGGTGGTGGCGTTGATCCAGGAGCCGCCGAAAATCCAGAGCAGCAGCGCGCCCACGGCCAGGGCGACCATCGTCAGCTCGCGCCGGGAGACCGGGCCCAGGGCCGCCAGCTCCTTGGCCGCCCAGACCGGGGCCTCGGGGCTCTTCTTCAGCGTCGGCGGATAGATGAGGTAGACCAGATACGGGGTGATCACGAACAGCACGGCGCAGACCGGCAGCATGGCCACGAACCATTCCGTCCAGCTGATGCCGATGCCGGCGATCTTTTGCACCAGGGACACGGCCAGCAGGTTCGGGGCGAAGGCGGTGAGGAAGGCCGTGGTGGTGACGCAGTCGGAGGCCAGGGCCGACCACATGAGGAAGGAGCCGATCTTGCGCGGCTCGTGGTCCGGGGTGGAGTTGAACAGCGGCGGGATGTTCTTGATGATCGGGTAGATGGTGCCGCCGCTGCGCGCCGTGTTGGAGGGCAGGAACGGCGCCAGCACGAGGTCGGACAAGGCCACGGCGTAGCTCAGGCCCAGGGTGCTCTTGCCCAGGGCGCGCATGAGCATCAGCGCGATGCGCTTGCCCAGGCCCGTCTTCTCGTAGCCCTGGGCGAAGATGAAGGCCGCGAAGATCAGCCACACCGTGGCGTTGGCGAAGCCCGACAGGGCCCACTTGATCTGGTCGCCCGCGGTGGGCTTCTTGGCCGCCGGCTTCGCCGGCCCAGCCGCCTTGGCCGGGGCCGCCTTGTCCGCTTCGGCCTTGGCCGCTGCCGCGGGCCCGGCCTGTTCGGCCGGCTTCGGCGTCTCGGCGGGCTTGGCCGCCTCGGGCGGCTTGGTCGGTTCCGGCTTGGCCGCAGCGGTCGCCTCGGGCGGCTTGGGGGCCTCGGGGGCCTTGGCCGCGACGGCGGCGGGCTTGGCGCCGGGCATGGGCGGCGGACTGGGCGGCACCAGGGCCAGGGAGGCCATGAGACCCACGCCGAGCAGGCCGCACACGGCCGCCGGCAGCGGCTCCAGCACCAGACCCAGAATCACGGCGATGAAGATGGCGAAGTACTGCCAGGCGTTGACGCTCAAACCTTCGGGAACGGGAATCAGCCAGATGATGACTCCGGCCAGGAGAGGGATGATCGCCTTGAGGTATTGCTTCATGCTCATGGCTCCTTGGGGGGTTGACCGATGACGCTGACGCTCAAGTGCCGGGTCTTGTCTCCGCCCGCATGGCGCTGCGGCCGGGATATGCTGCGTTGCGCCGCAGCGGCGCTCCTGCGATTGGTTCGTTGGCCGGCGGACTGCGCCGCCGGACGATTCCCCCGCCATTCAAGACGGATGCCAAGCCCGGTTTGCCGGGATAACAAACTGATTTGCTGTGTTTTTTCCAGTTGGACGGTCTGCCGTCCCGTCGGGCTGGCCTCTCAAGAATCAAAGCGTGTTGCAAATCAGAGAGCCGCCGCCCGGATGGGGCGGCGCGGATGACGGGGGTGTTGGCAGAGGGGCGCCCGGCGACCGTCAGGCCTCGGCGTCGGGAAAATGCAGGCAGAAGCGCGCGCCGGGGGTGCGGCTTTCCGCCGCGACGCGGCCGCCGAGCTGCGCGGCCAGGCTGACCACCAGGGTCATGCCCAGGGTCTCCGAGGCGTTCAGGTCGAAGCCCGGCGGCAGGCCGGGACCGTCGTCCTCCACGCACAGCGCCAGCCGGCCGCCCTCGCGGGACAGGCGCACCTGGAGCCGGCCGTCCTCGCGGCCGCGGAAGGCGTGCTTCACGGCGTTCATCACCAGCTCGTTGAGGAGCAGGCCGCAGGGGATGGAGTGGGTCACGGGCAGGCGCACCTCGTCCACGCGGCAGTCCACGGTGATGGGCGCGGCCGCGCCGGAGGCCACGCGCTCCACCAGACGCGGGATGTACTCGCGCATGTCCACGCGAGACAGATCGGCCGAGCCGTAGAGCTCCTCGTGCACCAGGGCCATGGCCTGGATGCGCTTCTGGCTCTCGGCGAAGAGAGCGCGGTCGTAGTCGCTTTCCACGTGCTGCATTTGCAGGAACAGCAGGCTGGAGATGACCTGCATGTTGTTCTTCACGCGATGGTGGATCTCCTTGAGCAGGATCTCCTTTTCGTGCAGCGAGCCGCGCACGTCCTGCTCGGCGTTCATGCGCCCCACCACCTGCCAGCAGGTGTCCATGAGCAGGGACAGGCCGAGCACGTCGCCCTCTTCGTAGCCGTCCGGACGGTTGGCCACGCCGGCCACGGCCACCACGCTGTCGCCGCGCAGCACGGGCACGCTCATGAAGCGCTCCAGCCGCACGTGGCCCTCGGGACAGCCGCGCTTGAGCGGATTGTCGGCATTGAAGTCGTTGATGACGATCGGGACCCGGCGGCGCACCACTTCGCCCCAGACGCCGGCCTCGTCCAGCCGGAAGGTCTGCGGCCTGTTCGCCACGGCGCATTCCCGTAGGGCCTCCCGGGACCAGGAATTGAGCGTGAACTCCCGGCGGGCCTCGTCATAGCGGCAGATGTAGCCCAGGCGGCTCCCGCTGAGGGCGAGGGCCTCGTGCAGGCAGTAGTCCAGATAGTCCTGCACGTTGCCCGTGGTCTTCTGGAGCACGCGCACCAGGCATTGCAGGCGGTGCATGGTGCGGCGGATCTCCTTCTCGGCCCGCACGCGCACGGTGATGTCCATGCCGTAGAGGTTCACGAAGCCCTCGGCGGGCAGGGGCTGCGCGGCGAAGGCGAACACGCGGTCCAGGGCCGCCACCTCGATGTTGCGCACCTGGCCCGTGGCCAGCGCGTCTTGGACCACCCGCAGATAGGGCTCGGGCACGCGCCGGTCCGGCGCGCAGTCGATGGCGGCGAGGAGTTCCCGGCTGGCGGCGTTGGCCGCGACGATGACGCCCTCGGCCGAGACGCGCAGCACCGGATTGGGATTGACCTCCGGAAACAGGGCCTGGCTGCGGATTTCCTGCTCCGCTGCGATGATCCGCCGGGCGGCGCGGGTCCGGTTCTCCTGCATCTCGTTGACGGCCCGGGCCAGGAGGTCCAGCTCGTCGCCGGCGTCCTTCTTGTCCAGGCGCAGCTCGGGCAGGTCCGCGCCGGGCTCGGACGCGCCGGCGTCCCGGAAGTGGGCCGCCGCAGCAGCCAGATGCCGGGAGATCATGCCCCGGGTGAGCAGGAACAGCGTGACGCAGAGCAGGACCACGAGGAGCGCGTGCAGGGCCAGGGCCCGCAGGGCCGCGTATTGGACCCGCTCCCGGGCCTGGTCGAGGTCGGCCTGGATCAGCAGCGTGCCGATGGCCAGGCTGCGGCCCTCGCGCTGGTATTCCAGCGGGATGGCGCGCTCCATCAGGTTGGCCCCGCGGCGGTCGCCGTATTCGGCGAAGATCCGGCCGCGCTCCTGCACCGCGGCGTAGCGCACCAGCGGCGTGGTGCAGATGGCCTCCAGCTGGAGGCCGGCCTGCTTGCGGTCGTAATCCCAGAGGCTGTTGGCCAGGGGCTTGGCCTGCATGCGGGCGATCTCCGACAGGCTGCGGTCGATTTCGGCCAAAACGTCGTGGCGCTCCCAGACGGCGCGCACGATGCTCATGCCCAGCACCAGAAGCGCGCCGATCAGCACCAGCCGGCGCAGCAGGCGCAGGCTCAGGGGATTGGGGACGGCGCGGGCGGGGGTCATCGGCCGCCTCCGACACGGTCCTCGCGGCTTTTCTGGAGGATGCGCTCCAGGCTGCCGTCGGCGCGCATGCCGCGCAGGGCCTCGGCCAGACGCGGCGCAAGGCGGGCGTGGCGCTTGTTCAGGTAGATGTACATGGGCCGTACGGCCAGCGGCGGGGAAAGGGCGCGCAGCTCCGCAAGACCCTTGCGCCGGGAGAGCGTCCGGACGTCGTGCCCGCCGGCCACCGCCACGTCCACGCGGCCCTGGGCCAGGAGCCGGAACAGGGCGTCGGCATCGTGGGCGCGGGTCAGCTCGCGCACGCCGCGGGTGTTTTCCTCCGCGAGCTTCCAGCCGGTGACGACGCCCACGGACAGGGGCCGCAGATCGTCCCAGCCGGCGATGCGCAGGTCCGCACGCAGGGTGTAGGCCGTGAATTCGAAGCGGTCCGCCGGCTCGGACACCATGATCAGGCCGGGATACTGCGCGGCGAGGCCGGCCACGCGGGTGTACAGGCCGTCCACCAGCCCCTGGTCGGCCGCCGCGAGGCAGCGCTCGGCGGGCATGACCTCGATGCGCATCCCCAGTCCGGCGCGCCGGCAGGCCTCGGCCACGATGCGGTCCGCGTAGCCGGAGCCGTCCGGCCGCGAGCGGGGGGCCTCGGCGTCGGTGGCGAGCGCAAGGGTCTCCGCCGCCGCCGAAGCGGGGAGGAGGAGCAGCAGGCAGAGAAGCAGCGGCCGCAGGAGCTGTCTGTGTTCCATTCCGCCTTATTGAAGGCTTTCGGCCGGGAAATCAAGCCCTGTCGGGCCGGCTCCGGACCTAGCCGAAGTGGCGCAGATAGTCGGACTGGGCCTGTTCGTAGTCGCCCACGCGGCCGATGTCGATCCAGTACTCGCGCACCGGGAAGGCCAGGGTGGTCTCGCCCGCGGCCATGAGGGAGTCGAACAGGGCGGGCATGTCGTAGGGCTCGCCGCGCGGGATGCGCGTCAGCGCGCCGGGCGAGAGCACGTAGATGCCAGCGTTGACGAAGACCGTCTGCGTGGGCTTCTCCTCGATGCGCGTGAGCCGGTATTCGTCCATGTGCACCACGCCGTAGGGGATCTGCGCGGTGTAGGGCCGCACGCACATGGTGGCCGCGCCCGCGTGGCCGGTGTGGAAGTCCAGCAGATGCGCGAAGTTGACCTTGGTGAGCAGGTCGCCGTTCATGACCACGAAGGGCAGCTCGCCCATGTCCGGCAGGAAGGTCAGCGCGCCGGCCGTGCCCAGGGGCTCGTCCTCGCGCAGGTAGTCGATGGCGGCGCCGAAGCGCGAGCCGTCGCCGAAGTGCGCCTCGACCTTTTCGGCCATGTAGTTCACGGAGATGAAGAAGCGGCGGAAGCCCTGGGAGATGAAGTTCTCCAGGATGATCTCCAGGATGGGCTTGTCGCCGATGCGCAGCAGCGGCTTGGGGCAAACGTCGGTCAGGGGCTTGAGGCGCTGGCCGCGGCCGCCGGCCATGAGCACCACGGCGTTGGGCAGCTCGCGCCGGGCCAGCAGGTCCATCATGCTCTCCAGCCCGACCACGCGGCCGTCGGCGTCGACGATGGGGATCTGGCGCAGCACCTTGGCCTGCATGAGCGTGAGCAGGGCCTCGCGGTCGGCCTCGGGCGGGGCCGTGGTGGGCGTGCGGAACATCAGCTCGCTCACCGGGGCTTCGAGGGACGTGCCGGCGATGAGCGCGCGGCGCACGTCGCCGTCGGTGAGGGTGCCCAGGAGCCGGCCCCCGTCGTCCACGACGAGCGCGATCTGCAGGCGCGAGCTGTCGATGAGCCGGACCACGTCGATGGCCGGGGTCTGCGGCCCCACGAGCACGCTCTTCCACTTCTCGGGCGACATCTCCGCCTCCTGCCTTGGGCCTAATACGTCATTTTCTTCTGCACGAGGGCCGGCGTCAAGGGCGTGGTGGCCAGCACCTCGGCGATGCGCGGCCCGGCGTTGCCCGAGCCGTAAGGGCTGTGCACCCGGGCGCAGTGCGCGCGCCAGTCCTCGTCGAAGAGGCCCTTGCGGCAGGCGGCGTAGATGGCCTCGGCGTCGTAGCCGGTGTCGATGACGTTGTCCGCGCGGAGGCGGCCCTGCTGGCGGGTGCCGATGTTCACCACCGGGCAGCCGAAGATGGCCGTCTCCTTGATGCCGGAGGACGAGTTGCCGGCGTAGACGCCGCGGCCGGCCTTGCCGCAGAGGTTCAGGACCCCGTGGTAGTTGCGCCGGCCCAGGCTCTTGTGCACCTGGACGTTGGCCAGCCCCTCCGCCGCGACTGCGGCGATCTCCGCGATGATGCGCTTTCCGCCGGCGTCGTTGTTGGGATAGGTCAGGATGACCTGCACGCCCTCGGCCGCCAGGCGCTTCATGGCCGCCAGGGCGGGCCGGACCTGCTCGGCCGCCTGCTCGAACTCCGTGGTCACGCTGTGCTGGGTGAAGATGACCACCGGCTTGGCCGGGTCCAGACGGTAGCGTTCGGCCAGCTCCTCCGGCGCGGCGAAGTTGCCGGCGGCGATGAGGTCCAGGGCCGGGAAGCCGACGTTGTGGACGCGCCAGGGCTCCTCGCCCAGGCGGCGCACGCGCTCGGCGGCCTCCTCGTTGGTGGTGAAGTGCAGGTGCGCGAGCTTGGTCATGGCGTGGCGCACGGAGTCGTCCAGGGCGCCGCCCTCGGTGATGTCGCCGCCCTCGATGTGCGCGGTGGGGATGCCCATCTGCGTGCCGGCCACCACGGCGGCCAGGCCCTCGAAGCGGTCGGCGTAGACCACCAGGAAGTCCGGCCGGAGCTTGTCCAGGCTTTCCGCCAGGCTGACGATGCCGGTGCCGATGGCCACGGCCGTGGCCGTGAGCGTGTCCTGGCCCATGGTCATCTTGACCTCGGCGTGGATGGCGAAGCCGTCGCGCTCGATTTCGCTCTTGGTGGCGCCGAAGTCCTCGTCGAGGTGCGCGCCGCCCACGAAGAGATAGCCCTCCAGGGCCGGATGCGCCTTGATGGCCTTGATGATCGGGAACTGCAGGCCGTATTCGGCCCGGTTGCCCGTGAAGATGGCGACTTTGCGTTTGCGGGTCATGGGAGTCCTAGGTGGTTGCGATGCTGTCCTGCAGCCCCCGCCGGAGCGTGACGCCCGGCCGCCAGCCCGTCAGGGCCGCGAGGCGCGCGTTGTCCAGCACCAGGCTCGACGCGCGCGCGTCCGCCGGGGGGGTGTGCTCCGGCGCAAGACGGGAACTATGGAAAAGTTCGGCGCAAAGGTCAACCAGCTGGCCCACGCTGACGCCCTCGCCCGTGGAGAGGTTGGCGGTGATGGTCCGCTCGGGCCCGCGCAGGGCGCAGGCGGCCAGCCCCAGGCGGATCAGCCCCTCCGCGGCGTCGTCCAGGTGCAGGAAGTCGCGCACCGGGGTCTCGTCGAACACGTGCAGGGGCTCGCCGCGCCGGGCCTGGGCCAGGAGCCGGCCGAGCACCGTGTTCTCCCCGCCGGCCGGGCCGTAGATGTTCGACAGCCGGGCGATGGCCGCGCGCAGGGGGCCCTTGGCGCAGGCCGCGCGCACCAGCCCCTCGGCCGTGATCTTGCCGCGGGCGTATTCCGCGGCGGGCAGGAGCGGGTCGTCCTCGCGCGCGGGGCGGTCCAGCCGGTCGCCGTAGACGATGCCCGTGGACGGGAACACGAAGGCCGCGCGCACGCCGCCCAGGGCCGCCAGCGCCCGGGCCACGAGGTCCACGTTGAGCCGCCGGGCGCGCTCCGGGTCCAGCTGGCAGGCGCGCGCATCGGCCAGGCCGGCCATGTGGAAGAATGCCCGCGGCCCCTTGCCGGCGTCCTCGCCCAGGAAGGCCGCGGCCTCGGGCAGGGCGGCCTCGGCCCCGGCGCTGTGGCGGTAGCCCTGGCGCGGCGCGCCGGGCCAGGGCCGGGTGTCGATGCCGAAGACCAGCGTCCCCGCGGCCAGCAGCCGCCGCGTCAGCGCGCCGCCCAGGAAGCCCTGTGCGCCGAAGACCGCCGCCCGCGCCAGCGCCGGGCCCCGTTGGGGAGTGCCGCAGCAGCCCATGCGCAGCCTCTAGATGTTGTAGCGGTCGGCCTTGTAGGCGCGGCGGTTTTCCGGGTCGGCGAACCAGCGGGCGGTTTCGGCCAGGCCCCGGGCGAAGCCCTCCAGCCCGCCGAAGCGCGGCCGCCAGCCGCACAGCCGAGCGGCCTTCTCATTGCCGGCGAAGAGCCGCTCGACCTCGCTCTTTTCGGGCCGCAGGCGCGCCGCGTCGCACTCGATGGCGATGTCCGCGTCCATGACCCGGGCGATCAGCCTGGCCGTTTCGCCGATGCTGACCTCGAAGCCGGAGCCGACGTTGATCACCTCGCCCACGCTGGCCTCGGCCTCGGCCACCTTGATGAAGCCGTCCACGGTGTCGGACACGAAGTTGAAGTCGCGCGTGGGCGTCAGCGCGCCGAGCTTGATCGTCCGCGCCCCCGCCGCGATCTGGGTGATGACCGTGGGGATGACCGCGCGGGCGCTCTGCCGCGGGCCGTAGGTGTTGAAGGGCCGGATCACCGCCACGGGCGTGCCGAAGGCGGCGAAGAACGACAGGGCGATCTGGTCCGCGCCGATCTTGGTGGCCGAATAGGGCGACTGGCCGTGCAGCGGGTGCTCCTCGGTGATCGGCACGAAGCGCGCGGTGCCGTAGACCTCGCTGGTGGAGGTGTGCACCACCTTGGCCACCTCCAGGTCGCGCGCGGCCTGGACGATGTTCAGGGTGCCGGCGACGTTGGTCTGCACGTAGGTGTCCGGCGAGTGGTAGGAATAGGGGATGGCGATGAGCGCGGCCAGGTGCAGCACCACGTCGCAGCCGCGCATGGCCGTGCGCACGCCGTTGCCGTCGCGGATGTCGCCCTGGAACACGTCGAGGCTCTTTTTCAGCTCCGGCTCGAAGGTGTCCAGCCAGCCCCAGGAGGAGAAGGCGTTGTAGTGGACGAAGGCGCGCACGTCGCGGCCCTCCCGCACGAGCCGCTCCACGAGGTGCGAGCCGATGAAGCCGCCCGCGCCGGTGACGAGGATGCGCTTGCCCTTGAGGTCCATTTATTTCCTCCCGCCTTCCACCATGTTCCAGGTGAGCTGGGTGTCCGTGTCCATGTCCGCCGCGGCGCGCCGGCCGAGGAGCCCCTCGAAGTGCTCGGCCAGGATCTCGCCCGTGCCCGGCCGCTTGACCCAGAGGTTGGCCTTGGTGAAGGCTTCGCCCTTTTTCACGGGCGCGATGGTCACGCAGGAGGCGTAGGCGAAGTCGATGGTCACCTGCTCCTCCGGGAGCACGCCCTTCGCGCCGCCGCGGGCCTTCTGGATGATGGCCGAGCCCTCGATGAGCCGGCGCATCTCCTCCGGGTCCATGGACAGGAACACGTCCGGTCCGGGCCAGGCCTTGTCCGAGGTGAAGTGGCGCTCCAGGACGCTCGCGCCCAGGGCCGCCGCGCCCAGGCAGGGATAGATGGTCAGGGTGTGGTCGGACAGGCCCACCACGGCGTCCGGGAAGGCTTCCATGAGCTCGGTCATGGCCCCCAGGCGGACCTTTTCCGGCGGGGTGGGGTACATGCTCGTGGTGTGCATGAGCCCGAAGGGGACCTTGCGGGCGCGGAGGATCGCCACGCTCTTGCGGATGCTGGCCATGTTGTTCATGCCCGTGGACAGGATCACCGGCTTGCCGAAGGCGGCGATGTGGTCCACCAGCGGGAAGTTGTTGCACTCGCCGCTGCCGATCTTGTAGCCGTGCACGCCCATGCGCTCCAGCCGGTCGGCAGCGGCGCGGGAGAAGGGCGTGGAGAGGTAGATCATGCCCAGCGACTCCACCAGGGCCATGAGCCGGCGCTCCTCGTCCTCGGAGAGCTGGCAGCGCTCCATGATTTCGTAGATGGACTCCCTGGCGTTGCCGGGGACGACCTTCCTGGCCTGCTGGCTCATCTCGTCCTCGACCACGTGGCACTGGAACTTGACGCATTCGCAGCCCACGCGGTGCGCGTCGCGCACCATGCGCTCGGCCTTGGCGTAGTCGCCCTCGTGATTGATGCCGATTTCGGCGATGACGAGCGGGGCGTGGTCCGGTCCGATTTTGCGTCCGGCCAGGGTGATCTCGGGCATGGTTCGGCTCCTTGGTTCAGGCTGGCCGAAAGATAGGGGAAAGGCGGGGAGGAATCAAGGCGGCCGGCCGGCCGGGGCTAGCCGTCGCTGCGGACGATGCGCCGGGCGCCGATGTAGCGTTCGCGCCAGTAGGGGGCGTCTAGGGAGTCCTCGCGCACGCGGCCGCCGGCGCTGGGGCTGTGGATGAAGGTGCCCCGCTCGGTGGCGATGCCCACGTGGAGGTTCTTGGGGCTGCGGCCCAGGCGGAAGAACACCAGGTCGCCGGGGCGGATGTCGCGCCGGCCCACCGGCGTCCCGGACTCGAACTGGTCGCTGGACACGCGCGGCAGGTCCACGCCCACCTGGTGATAGGCCCACCAGGTGAGCCCGGAGCAATCGAAGCCGTCGCGTGGGGAGTCGCCGCCCCACTTGTAGCGCACGCCCGTGAGCGAGCGCGCCGCGGCCACCACGGGGTTCCTGCCGCCGGGCGGGATGCTCGCGGCGGGCGCGGGCTCCGGGATGTGCGCCGGCGCGCAGCCGAAGGGCCCGCACAGCGCGCAGCACAACAGCGCTGCGGGCAGCCCCAGGCGGGCGAGCGGACTCTGCGGGCGGCGGGTCATGGGCCTCCTAGCGGACGATGCGCATGAGGTTCTGGGTGGTGCGCACGCCCTCCACCGAATTGACGTGGCGCATGATGGCGTCGGCGTCGCGCTTGCTCTTCACCAGACCCAGCATGACCACGTTGCACTGCACGGTCTTGATGTCCACCTGGGTGGACCAGATGGTGGTGTCCTCCACGAGCAGGGCCTTGATCTTGGCGTAGAGCGCCAGATCGTCGGCCGTGCCGCAGGCGGCGTCGCTGCGCTTGGCGAAGGGCACGATGGTCACGCGGCGCACGCCGCTGACCTCGAAGGCCAGCTTGCGCGCGCGCATCTTCTGCTGGTCGTTTTCGAACTCGCCCACGATGTACACCGTGCCGAGGTAGGAGTTCACGGAAACGTCGCGCAGGTAGGCCACGGACTCGCTGTACAGCCGTGCGCGCACCGAGGACTCGATGCGGCCGTCGTCCACGAAGGTGCCGACGTCGCGTTCGTCCACGGCGGCCTTGTAGATGGTGCCGCAGCCGCCGAGTTGCAGCAGGGCGGCGAGGGCGAGGATGACGAGGATCATGCGGCGCATGGGCGGTTCTCCTTGAAGCGGATGTGCGGGACGGAAAGCCGACGCTGCGGGGCCGCCCCAAGGGAGACTAGCAAAAAAAAGGCCAGGCCTAAAGGCCGAGGCGTTGGCGCAGGGCGGCCAGCAGCTTCTCCGGCAGGGCGAAGGGCCCGGTCCAGTCGGGCGGGGCGAAGAGCGCGCGCTCCGGCAGGCGCAGGCAGGCGGCGTGGAGCAGCATGGGCAGTCCGCGCACCTTGCGGCCGTAGACCGCGTCGCTGATGACCGCGTGGCCGCGGCTGGACAGCTGCACGCGGATCTGGTGCGTGCGTCCGGTGAACAGCCGCACCAGGAGCAGCGTGGCCGAGCGCTTGCGCAGGAGCACGGAGACCTCGCAGCGGGCGGAGCGGCCCGCGCCGTCCGCCACGGCGGAGACCTTCTTGCGTCCGGCCGCGCCCTCGACCAGGTCCAGGCGCGCCAGGCTGTCCTCCAAAATCTGCGGGCCGCCGTCCGGCGGCGCGGGCCAGACCCCGTCCACCCAGGCCAGATAGCTCTTGGTGACGCCGCCCGTGGCGAAGAGTTCGTTGGCCCGGCGCAGCGCGGTGTAGCTCTTGGCCGCCAGCAAAATTCCCGAGGTGTCCTTGTCCAGGCGGTGGGCCAGAACCGGCACGAAGGCCGTCCCGGCGGCCCGGACCTTGAGCCGGTCGGCCACGGAGTCCGGGTGGCGGGTGCCGGCGTGGCTGCACAGCCCGGCGGGCTTGCGCACGGCCACGTACTCGGCGTCCTCGTACAGCACGTCCAGTCCGGCCGGGGAGGCGTCCCCGGCCCCCGGTCCGGGCTGCGGCGCGGGGGCGATGGCGAAGGGCGGCACGCGGACCTTCTGGCCCGCGGCGAGGCGGAAGAAGGGCTGCCTGCGGCCGCCGTCCACGCGGACCTCGCCCTTGCGGATGGCGCGCAGCAGGGCCGCTCCGGGAACCGCGCCGCCCGTGCGCCGCGTGAGGAACTGGAGGAGCTTCTGGCCGGACTCCTCGGGCGTCACCTCAAGGGGCGTCAGGACGTTGGCGTTTCGCTCGGGGGCCGCGCCGGCGGGCTGGTCGGGCTGGTCGGAAGACGTCATGGCGGGAAGGGGCCGCGGGGCCGGAGGCTGCGCCTCCGGCCCCGTCCGGGCCGTTATTTGGCGGTGGTGTCCATGTCGTAGGCGACGACAACGGTCTTTTCGTTGCTCGCGCCGATGACGCCGGTATACGTGTTCATGCAGACGAGGAGCTGCTTGCTGCCCGTGTTCTTCAGGTCTTCATACCCGATGTCCACCACCGTGCCCTTGATGCGGCGGGTCTTCCAGGCCAGGCTCAGGCCCACGCCGTCCCAGAACATGGAGTGGATTTCGCCCTGCGAGAAGCGGCGGAATTTTTGGAAGACCTGCGCCGCCACGGAGATGTCCTTGTTCATCATCAGCTCGTACTTCCCGTTCCCGCTGAAGCTGGCCGGGATGATGCGGATGGGGATGTAGTAGAACACCTCGGTGCCGGATTCGCGGCGGCCCATGTCCATGCCGGGCAGGCGGTCCTCCTCGAAGATGTACACGGCCGAGGAGTTGTAGCCTTCCTCGCCGCTGTACTGGGCTTCGAGGTCTTGGGTGTAGACCTTGGGATAGCCGTACTCGTTGAGCACGACGAGCTTGTAGTTGTTGCCGTCCGGCAGGTAGGCGAAGTTGAAGGGGTTGGCGATGCTGGGCAGGTTCAGCTTGCGCAGGGGCTCAAGCGTGCCGTTCTGGTACACCAGCTCGCTCAGGCCGGACTCGTCGAAGGACCTGTGGAAGCCCTTGCGCTGGCCCACGAGCGTGGGCTTGTAGCTGGGCGGCAGGCGGACCACCGCGGTGTACAGCTTGACCGACTTCATCATCTCTTCGAATTTGCCGCCCGCGTACTTGAAGATCAGGGTCTTGGGCTCGGCGTTGCCTTCGGGGTCGTCCACCACGGAGACGAGGATTTCGTCCCGGCCGTCGTGGTCGATGTCCAGCAGGCTCACGCGCAGGGTCTTCATGCGCACGCTGAGCTTCATCTCGGCCATGGGCTTGAGCGTGTTCTGGTAGAACTCGTAAGCGTAAATGGTGGTGGCGCTGGCGAGGATGACGCGGTTTTTCTTGTCGCCCACGAAGTCGCCCACGGCCATGCTCGTGGCGGCGAAGCGCATGCTCTGGCTCTGCCAGCGGCCCGGAGTCTCGGTGCCGCCCTCATAGCGGAACTGCGGGTTCATCACCGGTCCGCCGGAGGGGCCCACCGGGGCCTCGCCGGTGTCGCCCACGATGAACTCGGCGTTCTTCGGCACTGCGGCCTTGCCCTGCTGCTGCTGGTCCTTGCGGGCCTCCTTCTTCGCGGCGGTGCGGGCGTCGTCGCCCGGGCGCTTGAAGACCTCGGTGCGCACGTCGCCGGCCAGGCGCTCCAGGGCGGGCACCAGGCCCTCCACCGGCACGCTGGCGGTCTTGCTCCAGGTCTGGCCCGTGCGGCTCCAGACCTTGACCTCGGCGTTCACCTGCTTGTCCTGGAAGTCCAGGTTGCCGGTGACGAGGTATTCCGCCCCGACCTGGCCCATGATGGACTGGGCGTCGGAAAGGGTCGTCGGGATGCGGTTGCCGGCGCGGGCGGCGCTGGCCGCCGGCGCGGGCTCGAAATAACCCACCCAGGCCAGGCGCGAGGACATCATCGACTGCGCGCCGGGGCCCATGTAGCGGTATTTGTCGCTGTTGACCTGGAACGGCATGACGGAATAGATGCGCGCGCCCTGCTGTGGAGTGGGCTGTTGCTGGGCCAGCGCGGGCAAGGCCAGCGCGAGGGCGAAGAGCGCCAGCAGCGCGAGGCCGAAGGGGCGTTTCAGGGACGTGAGGGACATGGATCATCCTCCTCAGGAGCAGGCATGGGTTGGCTCTTCCGAAACACTTTGCTTGCAAGTCCGCCCTTAGCACCAACGCGGGCGGCATGCAAAAGAAACCTTGCCGCGTCCGGCCCGCGCCGGCCTCGGGTTGCCAAGGGACCCCGCGCCGGGCTATGGCCGGGCATGCAGCAGCGCAGCTTCCGCATCACCGCGCCGCCGGAGCGGTTCGACCGCGTGGAGGCCCTCCTCGCCGCGCAGGGCTTCGCCTGCGAGCCCGAGCCGTTCCTGCCCGCGGCGCGCCGGCTCACGGCCGAGCCCTTTCCCCTGGGCTCCTCCCTGGCGGCGTTTTTCGGCCTGATCTACATTCAGGACCGCTCGTCCATGCTGCCCCCCGCGCTCCTCGGCGCCGAGGGCGGCGCGGCGGGCGCGACCTGCCTGGACATGTGCGCCAGCCCCGGCGGCAAGACCGGCATCCTGGCCGGGCTGGCCGGCCCGGAGGGCTTCGTCCTCGCGGCCGAGGCCTCGCGCGATCGTCTGGCCACCCTGCGCCAGAACCTGCGCCGCACCGCGGCCGCGAACACCGCCACCATCGGCGCGGAGGCCCAGCATTTGGCCCTGGCCGCGGGCTCGTTCGGGAGCATCCAGCTGGACCCGCCCTGCAGCGGCTGGGGCACGGCGGAGAAGAATCCGAAGGTGCTGGAACTTTGGACGCCGGAAAAGGCCCGGACCCTGGCGCGCCTCCAGCGCGAGCTGTTGCGCCGCGCTGCGGAGCTCCTCGCCCCGGGCGGCCTGCTGCTGTACTCCACCTGCACCACCAACGTGGCCGAGAACGAGGAGCAGGCGGCCTGGGCCCTCGCCGAACTGCCGCTGCGGCTGGAGCCGCTGCCCGCTCCGGCGGGCTTCACCCCCGCTGCGCCGGCCCTGTCCGGTCTCGACGGCGTCCTGCGCATCGGCGGCCAGGGCCGGCCGGGGGGCGACGAGGCTCCGGGCGGCGAAGGCCAGGGGTTTTTCCTGGCCCGTTTCCGGAAGGACGCTGCGCCCGGCGCGCCGGTTACGACAGGACCGCAGCCGGGCCCCCGCGACCCCGGCGGGGAGCCGCTCGCGCCCCGCGACCTGGCCCGCGCGCGCGAGGCCTGCGGCGTGGATTTTTCGCGGCTGCCGCCGGGCGAACTGCGCGCCTTCGGCGGCAAGGTCTACCTGCTGCACGACCAGGCCCTCCGGCTCTGCCGCGAGGCCGGCCTGGGCGGCATGCGCTGGCAGGGCTTCCTCCTCGGCCAGATGCAGGGCGGCCTGTTCGTCCCCGCCGCGCGCGCCCGCGTCCTGTTGCCGCCGGCCGGGGACCTGCCGCCGTCGCGCCGGCTGGACGTCGAGGAGCCCGCGCCCGTCCTGGACCTCCTGGCCGGCCGCAGCGTGGAGATCGCCGGCGGCAAGGGCCGCGAGGCCGGTCTCGCCGGGCTGTACTTCCGTGGCCTGCCCCTGGGCTGGCTCACGCGCAAGGGCCGTCGTCTGCTTTGGTCCGAGCGCTGACCGGGCCGGAGATGGAGGCCGGAGAGCAAACCGGAAGGAAAGGCCGGGGCCGATGCCCGGGCGTTTGGATGGCCTCCGGCGGCCGGGGATGGGCTGCGCGCCCCTCCCCGGGCCCCATCCCGCGCCCCCTTTCAGGGGGGTGAATAGGACCCGCGCCAAGCCGTTCGCCGAGCCGTGCGTCGAGGGCCGGAACAGGCCGGGACTGGGCGGGCGGCGGCTGCGCCGGAGGTTGGGAGATTGGCCGTTAACGGGGCGGTGGGCCGGGTCGCTCCGGGGCCGATGCGATTTTTCCGAAAAAACCCTTTGACACTCGCGGCGACGCGTGGCAAAGAGTCTTCTCCGTGGCGGGCAGCCACCCGGAGCGCGGCGGACCAGAGCCCAAAGCGCCCCGGAGAAGGGTGCTCGATCTCCCTCCGGGCGGATAGCTCAGCTGGCAGAGCATCGGCCTTACAAGCCGGAGGTCACAGGTTCGAGCCCTGTTCCGCCCACCACGCCACCAGTGCGGAGCGGTAGTTAAGTTGGTTATAACGCCGGCCTGTCACGTCGGAGGCCGCGGGTTCAAGTCCCGTCCGCTCCGCCAGACCGCACTGAGGCCCGGGTCCGAAAGGATCCGGGCCTTTTCGTTTGCCGCGCGCCGCTCCGCCCGACTCCCGACTTGAAAGGGATTTTCACCCATTGCCGCCGCCGTCGCGACAACGTACGACCGTTCCTAAAGACAAGGAAGGTTGTTTCATGCGCGGACGGATCGTCGGCACAATCGCGGCGGGGTTGATCATCGCGGCCGCCGGCCTGGCCCTGGCCGGCCATCATGGCCGCCGGGACGCAAGCGGCTGCCCGCTGGAGGGTGCGGTGGACCCGGCCTATGCCGGGGCCTGCGGCTTCTGTCATTTCGCGTACCAGCCCGGCCTGCTGCCCGCGGCCTCGTGGGAGCGGCTTCTGGACGGCCTGGGCGATCACTTCGGCAACGCCGTGGACCTGGACTCGGGCGGCAAGGCGGCGTTGCGCGCCTATCTCTGCGCCAACGCGGCCGACCGCAGCCCCGGCCGCCACGCCCGCAAGCTCCTGCGCGGCATGGACGGCCGGACGCCCCTGCGCATCACCGAGACGTCCTGGTTCCGGCACAAGCACCACCACGTGGCCGCGGCGACGTTCCGCCGCGCCTCGGTGGGCGGCGCGGGCAACTGTCCGGCCTGCCATCCCGCCGCGGCGCGCGGCGATTATGACGACGATGCGGTGCGGGTGCCGCGCTAGTTCTTCAGGAAGCGCTCAAGGGCGGCTTCCAGCCGGTCCAGCGGCACGAGGGTGTCCAGGCAGGGACCGTTGGGGCGCTCGTTGAGCACGCCGTACACCGGCATGGGATAGGTGTCCTGGATGCCGCTGGACAGGTCGCGGTAGCAGGCCACGGCGATGATCACGCCGGGCCGCTTCTCCACCACGATGCGCCGGGCGATGGTGCCGCCCGTGGCGATGGTCAGGTTGACCCCGTAACGGTCGCGCAGGGCCAGCAGCCCGGTGATCGGGCAGCGGCCGCAGCGCTTGCAGTTGTCGATGTTGTAGGTCAGGCGCATGTCGCAGTGGCTGTTCTGGAGGCAGTGCGGCATGAGCAGCAGGATTTTGCCCGCCGGAAAGCGCCCCAGTTCGCGGTTCACCAGCTCGTTGTTGACCTTGATGAACGAGAGGTGGATCTCCTCCTTGCTGAAGCCCAGGAGCCGGCCCAGCAGGCTCATGAGCGGCAGGAGCAGTTTGACCGTGAGCCCGCGCATGCGCCGGGCCAGGGGCAGCGGCCGCGGCGAGATCAGGCTCAGCACCAGGCCCAGCCCGGCCCCGCAGACCAGGAGCAGCAGGACGGTGAGCACGGCGCCCAGGACCCACGGCGCGGCGGGGTGGATGGTGCGCAGGCCCACGTAGGGCACGACCCACAGCAGCACGAGGAAGATGCTCAGCGCCAGGCAGGTTCCGGCGATGAGCCCGATGAACAGGCGCTTGCGCGTGGATCTTTCGGCCTTGTCCATGGTCCGGTCCCCTATTGGCAGGCGTCCTTGAGGTAGCCGCAGGCGAAGGCCTTGGCGTCCTGTTGTTTCTTGCCCTGAGGGGTGACGCGGGGGGTGAGGTAGAGCCTGTCCGCCGCGGCAATGGCCAGCATCGGCCCGGCCTCGGTGTCCACCGCGCCGAGGAGCGTTCCGGGGGCCACGTCCGCCGGCCGGTCCGCGCCGATGCGGCCGGGCGCGATGGTCAGGCGCACGCTTTTGCCCGGCTGGCGCTCCCAGTCGAAATACGCCCCCGGCCAGGGATGCATGGCCCGGATGCGGTTGTGCAGGATTTCGGCCTTCAGCGTCCAGTCGATGCGGCCCTCGTCCTTGCGGAGCTTGGGGGCGTAGGTGGCGCGCGCGGCGTCCTGGGGCAGGCGCATGAGCCGGCCCTGGGGCAGGCGCGCGAGGGCGTCGAGCAGGGCGTCGCCGCCCATGTCCGCCAGCTCGTCGTGCAGCGTGCCCGCGTGGTCGCCGTCCGCGATGCGCAGGGCGCGCTGCAGGAGGATCGGCCCGGTGTCCAGGCCGGCCTCCATGCGCATGATGGTGATGCCGGTGGCGGTGTCGCCGGCCTCGATGGCCCGCTGGATCGGCGCGGCCCCGCGCCAGCGCGGCAGGAGCGAGGCGTGCACGTTCACGGGCATGAGCCGGGCCGCGTCGAGCACGGCCTGGGGCAGAATCAGCCCGTAGGCCGCGACCACGAGCACGTCGGGCGCGAGCGCAGCCAGGGCGTCGACGTCCGCCGGTTCCTTGAAGTTCAGCGGCTGGCGGACCGGAATGCCGCGCTCCAGCGCCAGGAGCTTGACCGGCGAGGGCCGGCACTCCTGGCCGCGGCCGCAGGGCCGGTCGGGCTGGGTGTAGGCGCAGAGGACCGCGGCCCCCGGCCAGGCGGCGAGCTTCTTCAGGATCTCCGCGGCGAAGTCCGGGGTGCCCATGAACACGACGCGCAGGGGCGGGACGGGGTAGTCCGTCTCCGGACCGCCGCCCTTGAGTTCAATCTCCCCGCCCAGCGGGTCGTCGATCACCCCTTGCGCCATTTTTTGACCTTGGTGTCGTACATGGTGCGCTTGAGCCGGCTGGCGTGGTCCACCAGGGTCTTGCCGTCGAGGTGGTCGATCTCGTGCTGGAGGATGACGGCGAGCAGGCCTTCGGCCTTGATCTCCACGGGTTCGCCCTTCTCGTTGCGGCCCCGGACCGTGACGCACTCGTGGCGCTGCACCTTGCAGGAGAAGCTGGGCAGGGACAGGCAGGACTCCTCGGACTCCTTGCTGCCCGTGCATTCGCCGAACTCGGGGTTGATCAGCACCATGGGGCGCTGACGCTCCTTGGGGCCGGTCTCGTCGAAGGTGATCAGCCGGAGGCTCTGACCCACCTGGGGCGCGGCCAGACCCACGCCGTCGCCCTCGTACATGGTCAGCATCATGTCGTCCACGAGCTGCTTCAGCTCGGGCGTGAACTCGGTGACGGGCGCGGCTTTTTTCGCCAGCGCCGGATCGGGATAGGTCAGGATGGCGAGCTTGGTCATCACGCGCCCTCTTTGGGGGCCTCGGGCTTGGCCTCGGCCTTCTCGCGCAGCTGGATGCCCAGCTCGCGCAGCTGCTTGCGGCTGACGACGTTGGGCGCGTCGGTCATCAGGCAGGTGGCCTTCTGGGTCTTGGGGAAGGCGATGACGTCGCGGATGCTCTTGGCCCCGCAGAGCAGCATGACGATGCGGTCCAGGCCGAAGGCGATGCCGCCGTGGGGCGGCGCGCCGTACTTGAGGGCCTCGATGAGGAAGCCGAACTTCTCCTCGGCCTCGTCGTCGGCGATGCCCAGGGCCTTGAACATGGCCTTCTGCGCGGCCGGGGTGTGGATGCGGATGGAGCCGCCGCCGATTTCGTTGCCGTTCATGACGATGTCGTAGGCCCGCGCCAGCGCGCCGCCCGGGTCCTCGGCGATCTTGTCCAGCTGGCCGGGCTGCGGCGAGGTGAAGGGGTGGTGCTTGGCCACCCAGCGCTTGTCCTCCGGGTCGTATTCGAGCAGCGGGAAGTCCGTGACCCACAGCGGCGCGAACGCGTTGTCGTCGATGAGGCCGAAGCGCTCGCCCAGCTTGAGGCGCAGGTTGCCCAGGGCGGCGTTGGCCACGTCCTCGGGCGCGGCCTGGAAGAACACGATGTCGCCGGGGACCATGCCCAGGCGTTCGGCCAGCTTCTTTTTCTCGTCCTCGGAGAAGAACTTGACGATGGGCGACTGCCATTCGCCGTCGTCCTTGACCTTGATCCAGGCCAGCCCCTGCGCGCCGTAAATCTTGACGAACTCGGTCAGGTCGTCGATCTCCTTGCGCGAGAGCTCGAAGCCGCCGGCCGCGCGCAGGGCCTTGAGGCAGGGCGCGTTGGCGAAGACCTTGAATCCGCCGCCGGCGAAGATGTCCTTCACGTCCACGAGCTTGAGCCCGAAGCGCACGTCCGGCTTGTCCGAGCCGTACTCGTCCATGGCCTGCCTGTAGGTCATGCGCGGGAAGGGCGCGGGCAGCTCGATGCCGCGCGTCTCCCGGAACAGCGTGCGCACCAGCCCCTCGGCCATCTCCATGATCTGCTCCTCGTCCGGGAAGCTCATCTCGATGTCGATCTGGGTGAATTCGGGCTGGCGGTCGGCGCGGAGGTCCTCGTCGCGGAAGCACTTGACGATCTGGAAATAGCGGTCCAGGCCGGCGACCATGAGCAGCTGCTTGAACAGCTGCGGCGACTGCGGCAGGGCGTAGAACATGCCCTGGGACAGGCGGCTGGGCACCAGGAAGTCGCGCGCGCCCTCGGGGGTGGACTTGGTCAACACCGGCGTCTCGATCTCCAGGAAGCCGAGGCCGTCCAGATACCTGCGCACGGCCTGGGCGGCGCGGTTGCGCAGGATGAAGTTCTTGGCCAGGCGCGGCCGGCGCAGGTCGAGGTAGCGGTACTTGAGGCGCAGCATCTCGGCGGCGTCCACGCGGTCCTCGATGGGGAAGGGCGGCGTCTCCGAGGTGTTCAGGAGCTTCCACTCCGTGGCGTAGACCTCGATTTCGCCCGTGGTCAGGTTCGGGTTGGTCATGCCCTCGGGCCGGTGGCGCACCACGCCGCGGATGGCCACCACGTACTCCACGCGGATGGCGTGGGCGCGCTCGTGGGCGTCCGGGGCCAGCTCCGGGCTGAACACGCACTGCGTGAGGCCCTCGCGGTCGCGCAGGTCGATGAAGATCAGCCCGCCGTGGTCGCGGCGGAACTGCACCCAGCCCATGAGGGTGACCTCGGCCCCGAGGTCGGCCGCGGTGATCTGATTGCAGGTGTGGCTGCGGCGCCAGCCGCCCAGATCCTCGATGACCCGGTATTCGTCGTAGGAGCGTTCCTCCCCCGCGGGGGCGGCGGTGATGTTCTGTTCCGTCATGTTCCTGTATCCTTAGGGGTTAATCGAAGGCGGCGATGTCGATGCGGATCTGGCCGCCCTCGTCCATGTCCTTGATGGTCACCTGACCCAGGTCGAATTCCTCCGGTCCGAGGATGTAGCACTTCTTGGCGCGGGTGTGGCCGGCGCGGCGCAGCCGGCTCTTCATGCTCCCGGCGGCGTAGTCGCATTCGCCGGCAAGCCCGCGGCGGCGCAGCTTGTGCGCCAGCAGGATCGCCGCGTCCACGGCGCGGGCGTCGGTGACGGCCAGGTAGAAGTCCGGCCGTGGGGCCTCCTGCTTGTCCATCAGCAGGGCCAGGCGCTCCATGCCGCAGGCGAAGCCCACGCCCGGCGCGTCCGGGCCGCCCAAAAGCTGCACCAGGCCGTCGTACCGGCCGCCGCCGGCCACGGCCGTCTGCGCGCCGATGGCTCCGCTGGTGACCTCGAAGGTGGTGCGCTGGTAATAGTCCAGCCCGCGCACCAGCCGCGGATTCAGCGTGTACCTGAGCCCGGCGCGGTCGACGAGGCCGAGCACGGCGGCGAAGTGCGCCTTGCAGTCGTCGCAGAGGTGGTCGGCGATGGCCGGCGCGCCCTGCACCAGCTCCTTGCAGGCCGGCACCTTGCAGTCCAGCACGCGCAGGGGGTTGGTGCGCATCCTGCGGCGGCAGTCCTCGCACAGGCGCTCGGCGTCCAGGGCCTCGAAATAGGCCGTGAGCGCGGCGCGGTAGTTCGGCCGGCACTGGCGGCAGCCCAGGGAGTTCAGTTCGAAGGCCAGGTCCTTCAGGCCCAGACCCGAGAGGAAGTCCTCCAGCATGAGGATGACCTCGACATCGGCCTGGGGCTCGGGCGAGCCCAGCAGCTCGGCGTCGATCTGGTGGAACTGGCGCATGCGGCCCTTCTGCGGCCGTTCGTAGCGGAACATCGGGCCGAAGGTGTACAGGCGCGTGGCGCGGCCGGGCTCGATGGCCTGGGCCTCGATGGCCGCGCGCAGGGCTCCGGCCGTGGCCTCGGGCCGCAGGGTCAGGGAGCGTTCGCCGTGGTCGAGGAAGGTGTACATCTCCTTGCCCACAACGTCCGTGTCCTCGCCGATGCCCTTGGCGAAAAGTTCGGTGCGCTCCAGCACGGGGATGCGCAACTCGGAGAATCCGTAGCGGCCGAAGGCGGCGCGCGCGGACTCCTCCATGCGGGTGAAGGCGCGCGCGTCCTCGTCAAAGAGGTCGGCGAAGCCCTTGATCTTCTGGATGCTGCTCATGGGTGGCGTCGCGGGTTGAGGTTCGCAAAGAGGCGGAATATACCTTTCCCCAACAGCCTTGTCAAAACCGCGCCCGGCGCGCATCCCGGAGGAAACCATGCCCTACGTGAACATCCGCATCACCCGCGAAGGCGCCACGGCGGAGCAGAAGGCCGCGCTGATCAAGGGCGCGACCCAGCTCCTGGTGGACGTGCTCGGCAAGAACCCGGCCACCACCGTCGTCGTCATCGATGAGCTGGATACCGACAACTGGGGCGTCGGCGGCGAGACCATAACCAAGCGCCGCAAGGCCGGCAAGTAGCCAGCCGTCAGCCCGCCGGGCGCTCCGCTCCGGCCGGCTCGTGCGCTTCCGCCCCGCCGCCCGTCTCGGTGCGCGGCAGGCGCACCAGCACCGTGGTCCGGCCGGGCTCCGAGGCGTCCAGCTCCACGCCGCCGCCGTGGGCCTCGGCGATGAGCCGGGCCGAGTACGCGCCCAGGCCCGTCCCGCGGGACTTGCCGGCCGTGACGTGCTTCCGGAAGAAGCGGCCGCGGATGGCCGCGGGCACCTCGCCGCTGTTGCGCACGGCGATGCGCAGCGTATCGCCCTCCGTGCTCAGGTCGACCTCCACGGGAACCTCGCGCGGGGTCGCCTCCAGGGCGTTCTTGATCAGGTTGGTGAGCATGGTCTGGCAGAGGACCTCCTCGCCGCGCAGGATGATCGCGTCCGCCGGCCGCAGAGGCGCGCCCTCCAGCCGGACGATGAGCCTGGGCTTGGCCGCGTCCGGCGGGACCTTGAGCTCCACGGCCACGTCGCGCAGCACCGCGGCCAGGTCGAAGGGCCGGGGATCCTGGAGGCTGCCGTGGCGCTCGCTGCGCGCGAGCCAGAGATAGGCGTCCACCATGCGCAGCATGCGCTTGACGTAGCGCCCCAGCTCGCCCACGGCGAAGCGCTGCGTCTCGTCCAGGTTGCCCGGCTCCAGGAGCATGGCCGGAATGTAGCCCATGGCCACCAGCGGGCTGCGCAGGTCGTGGCGCAGGATGCTCTGCGTGCCTTCGCGGAACTGCTCCTCCTCCTTGCGCCGGGTGATGTCCGTGAGCATGGCGAAGGAGCCCTGCGGTGCGCCGGCCTCGCCGTCCAGCGGCGTGGCCGAAACCAGCGCCCAGACCTCCTGGCCCGCGCCGCCGCGCAGCCGGATCTCCCGGCTCTCGCGTCCGGGCTGGAGCAGGAAGGCCGCGGCCTCCGCGTCCTCGGCGAACAGGAAGTCCGACGCGGCCCGGCCCGGCAGCTCCGCCTCGCTCACCCCGAGCATCTGCGCCAGCACGTGGTTGGCGTAGGTGATGCGCCCAGTCGCATCCAGCACGCAGATGCCCTCGCGCGCCGTCTCCACGATGGTGCGGTGCCGCGCCTCGCTCGCGCGCAGGGCCTGCTCGGACCGTTGCAGCAGGATGGTCCGCTCGCGCAGCCGCCGCACGTAGGCCTGCCGCGTGGCGAAAAGCGCCACGGCGAAGCCGAGCACCGCGAGCATGCCCACCCCGGCCGCGGCCAGGGAGCGCTTCCACGGCCGCAGCGCCAGATCGTCGGGCAGGATCAGCCGCACCGTGAGCGGCAGGCCGGGCACAACCTCCTCCGCGCGCTGGGTGTCGGGCGCGGGCGGCGCCGTCGCCTGCCCCAGGCCCGCCTCACTGAACGGCGCGGACACGAGCAGCAGCCCGTCGGCCCGGCGCAGCTCCAGCCGCGCGCCGGGCGGCAGCTTGAGCGAACGGAACAGCCCGGCGAAGTATTCCAGCTCCACCGCCGCCATGACCACCCCGCCGAACCCGCCGTCGGGCGTCGAGATCCGGCGCGACAGGCTGATCATCCACCGGCCGTTGATCCTGTTGCGCAGCGGCCGCGAGATGAACAGGGCGTCGCCTTCGCGCTGCTGGGCGATGAAATAGTCGCGGTCCATGACGTTGACCCTCGGCGTCGGCCACTCGCGCGAATGGCCGCGCATCCAGCCGTCCGCGCCGAAGACCAGCAGCGCCTGGCCTTGCGGCAGATCGCTGAGCAGGGTGCGCAGCCGCCGGTGCAGGGCCTCGCCCTGGGGCGCCGCCGGGCCGGACTCCGCCTGGGCCCGCGCCGCGCGCAGCACGAGATCGATTTCCCGGAACGCCAGGCCCGTATGCTCCGAAAGCGTCAGCGACAGCCGCCGGAGATCCTCGCGTGCGCTGGCCAGCTCGTCCCGGCGCATGGTCGCCAGACCCAGCACGAAGGCCGCCATGAGCAGCGCCGAGGCCAGCAGCAGCAGCGCCGCCGTTCCGCCGGCCAGGCGCCGCCCCTCCCGGAGCGGCTGCTCCTGGGCGCTCTGCGCGGTGCTCTCGGCCATGCGTGCTCCTGGTGCTGGGCCAGCCCGACGTCCGGGCGGAATGGGGACTCTGCTGTCTTTACACGTTCGTGGTTGAAAATGAAAGCCCCTGGCCCTGATTCCGGGGTTCCTTACCGGGTGTCCAGAGGGCCGGAGGTCCTTTGGCCGCCGGAGGCATACCCCAAGCCGCAACGTCGTGGTGTGAGATTCATGCTCCGCAGGCCAGGGGGCTTCGCGCCCCCTGGACCCCGCGCAAAGTGTGAGCTCGGCGGTCTTTCGTATCGG